>Ga0209347_1000051_pt1 | contig 330584 bp, 289 predicted proteins | sample AutmiccommuBRH23_FD_187382 | JGI IMG/M metagenome (GOLD analysis project Ga0209347, IMG submission 187382) | Deep subsurface microbial communities from Mt. Terri, Switzerland - Autotrophic microbial communities BRH/23 (SPAdes) (version 2) | ecosystem: Environmental > Aquatic > Deep subsurface... | reverse complement strand
GTCTAAACTTGCCGAGAAACTGTTCTGCCGCACCGGGAAGAAAACGTCCGGTACGGCAGAATACTCCCCGGCACAAAACAGCATTTTAAAACCGCCACTTTTTTGCATTTTCACGCCGCCGGTAACACAATCCACACTCCCGCGCGGGGAGTGACCTCCCGATATCGACGACGATACCCCGATTACACCGTTTCAATCCACACTCCCGCGCGGGGAGTGACCTCCCGATATCGACGACGATACCCCGATTACACCGTTTCAATCCACACTCCCGCGCGGGGAGTGACTTCGCCGCTGGCTGCAACAAGCTGGATTGACGCTGTTTCAATCCACACTCCCGCGCGGGGAGTGACCGGTAAATTTGTATACGGACTCCACTCTCCCATCGTGTTTCAATCCACACTCCCGCGCGGGGAGTGACTGATTTTGACGTATGGAACGACCTTGAACAATGGTTTCAATCCACACTCCCGCGCGGGGAGTGACAACAAAAAATATCAAGAGCAACTGGACCAAGACGTTTCAATCCACACTCCCGCGCGGGGAGTGACTTTTACGTTTCAAGGCTTGTACGGGATGAGTGTCGTTTCAATCCACACTCCCGCGCGGGGAGTGACAGTGAGAGCCGGGTAAATTAACAGGAGGAAGTATGTTTCAATCCACACTCCCGCGCGGGGAGTGACAACATGCTATTGCGATGATGGTTTCATTTTGGGGGTTTCAATCCACACTCCCGCGCGGGGAGTGACCAGCCCTGTCTCTTGCAACTGCCAAGTCCAACGCGTTTCAATCCACACTCCCGCGCGGGGAGTGACGCCAGTTTCATTCTTGTTATCTGCCCGTAAAGCGTTTCAATCCACACTCCCGCGCGGGGAGTGACTCCACAAGGAATGTTATGACCTTGTTGTAAAGATGTTTCAATCCACACTCCCGCGCGGGGAGTGACAAATGCGGTGAACTTTGCACCGGCAACACATGGGTTTCAATCCACACTCCCGCGCGGGGAGTGACATTTATTTTCCCTCAGACTCCGCAGGCTTTGGCGAGTTTCAATCCACACTCCCGCGCGGGGAGTGACCAGCGAGGAATGGCTATCGCTACGGTGCGGCAAAGGTTTCAATCCACACTCCCGCGCGGGGAGTGACCGATACTGACTCCTTATGCTCTTGGCCGGGTTTGGTTTCAATCCACACTCCCGCGCGGGGAGTGACCGGTTCACCACAACGCAGTATCGGCAGCAAAAGGTTTCAATCCACACTCCCGCGCGGGGAGTGACTGGAGTACCTGGAAATTTACGACATAGGGGAATAAGTTTCAATCCACACTCCCGCGCGGGGAGTGACATAGTGGTGTCGTATGCTTGTCCTTTTGGCAGGGCGTTTCAATCCACACTCCCGCGCGGGGAGTGACATCGACAAGTGGCCCGAGCAGCCGTCAAAAAAGGTTTCAATCCACACTCCCGCGCGGGGAGTGACCCAGCTGCAGCCGGGCAAGTTCATGCTCGGAAAAGTTTCAATCCACACTCCCGCGCGGGGAGTGACACACCCGGCCTGCTGTCACCCACTGCCCCCCATACGTTTCAATCCACACTCCCGCGCGGGGAGTGACATCAGAGATTCTGATGTCAGGTGGTCAGCGTCGAGTTTCAATCCACACTCCCGCGCGGGGAGTGACGTCACGAAAAAAACGTGACCGGGTTGCAAGCTCGTTTCAATCCACACTCCCGCGCGGGGAGTGACCCCATGGAACTGCTAACGCGGCGGACTTTGTGAAGTTTCAATCCACACTCCCGCGCGGGGAGTGACCTGTCGGCTGCACCTGGCGCGCTGCTCTTTCCCGTTTCAATCCACACTCCCGCGCGGGGAGTGACTCGCTGATGCAAGACAACACAACCTCACCTCCGTTTTTGTTTCAATCCACACTCCCGCGCGGGGAGTGACGTTGCAAAACTTGCTACGGCATGACGAAACTGGTGTTTCAATCCACACTCCCGCGCGGGGAGTGACTCAAACGATACCGGCCATCGGGCGCGATGACGGGTTTCAATCCACACTCCCGCGCGGGGAGTGACCCCCGAAACAACCTGTTCCCCGAGTTTTTCAACGTTTCAATCCACACTCCCGCGCGGGGAGTGACTTTTTGGCTTTGCCGGGTCAATGGATTATGACGAGTTTCAATCCACACTCCCGCGCGGGGAGTGACTTTTAACTGCATGGTTTGCTCCTGTGATTTCGTTGTTTCAATCCACACTCCCGCGCGGGGAGTGACATAAACGCTTAAAATCTCTTTAACCGGATCAGAAGTTTCAATCCACACTCCCGCGCGGGGAGTGACCCAATCTTTTTTCATAGTAGTCGAAGCCTATGCAGTTTCAATCCACACTCCCGCGCGGGGAGTGACCATTTTCGTCATTGTAGAGCGTGCTGCAATCATGGTTTCAATCCACACTCCCGCGCGGGGAGTGACCCAGCAGGCGTAATCGCCCCACTGCCTCTGTACGGTTTCAATCCACACTCCCGCGCGGGGAGTGACCTTCTTCAACCACTTGGGATCTTCCCCGTAATGGTTTCAATCCACACTCCCGCGCGGGGAGTGACTTGTTGATGAGTGTACCTGGTATTCCCCGGCGACGTTTCAATCCACACTCCCGCGCGGGGAGTGACAGAGTTTGAGGATATCAAGCATTATTTAATATTGTTTCAATCCACACTCCCGCGCGGGGAGTGACTCAGGCCCTTGCTTATTGTCAACTTGTCAAAGAAGTTTCAATCCACACTCCCGCGCGGGGAGTGACTTTTGTTCGGCACATAGGCAATATGAACTTCGCGTTTCAATCCACACTCCCGCGCGGGGAGTGACCGACCGGCCTGGTCATCAATAATCGATTCGTAGAAGTTTCAATCCACACTCCCGCGCGGGGAGTGACTCCTGGGTCGGCTGGTAGTCATGCCAATATTGATGTTTCAATCCACACTCCCGCGCGGGGAGTGACATTTGTGACTACCCTTTCACTGCCCACTTCATATGTTTCAATCCACACTCCCGCGCGGGGAGTGACCTGATACAAGACAACACAACCTCGCCGCCATTTTTGTTTCAATCCACACTCCCGCGCGGGGAGTGACAAAATCCCGATACTGCCAGGTCAAAATCATTTGCGTTTCAATCCACACTCCCGCGCGGGGAGTGACAATAGACGCCTCTAAAGTTTTTGGCAATATAAAGTTTCAATCCACACTCCCGCGCGGGGAGTGACTCAACCTGCCATGCCCGACTGCCAATAAACAAAGTTTCAATCCACACTCCCGCGCGGGGAGTGACGTTATAACCGAGATGTTTGTTGATTGTTTCGAGGGTTTCAATCCACACTCCCGCGCGGGGAGTGACCCACCTTCTGAGGTAATCTGCTTGGTGGTACGACGTTTCAATCCACACTCCCGCGCGGGGAGTGACCCAATCGAAGCGGAAGCAAGTAGCTATTCAAGGGTTTCAATCCACACTCCCGCGCGGGGAGTGACGTAGTTCACATAGCGTGTTGACTCCTGAGCGAAAGTTTCAATCCACACTCCCGCGCGGGGAGTGACGCCCAAGGGCAGGCGTCGAAGATCGAAGCGGCATTGTTTCAATCCACACTCCCGCGCGGGGAGTGACATAAATCCGCTGAAGACATCTTCACCCGTTTCCTCGTTTCAATCCACACTCCCGCGCGGGGAGTGACAAGATCCTGGCGACCGCCATAAGTTGCTCGGAAGTTTCAATCCACACTCCCGCGCGGGGAGTGACCAATTCCAAGCGCCACAATAAGGAGTATAGCCAGGTTTCAATCCACACTCCCGCGCGGGGAGTGACCGAAGCCACAAAAGCGTCTGATAAATCAACTACAGTTTCAATCCACACTCCCGCGCGGGGAGTGACGTAAAATTTTTGGAAGGATGAAACCACCTGATTAGTTTCAATCCACACTCCCGCGCGGGGAGTGACTAGACAAGAGTTGATCGATAGATTCCAAGAGACATCGTTTCAATCCACACTCCCGCGCGGGGAGTGACCGGTGGTGATGGTGGCGGATCGATATCCTACCATTGTTTCAATCCACACTCCCGCGCGGGGAGTGACCCTGCGAGTTGATCAGCGTTTCGATTCCTATAAAAGTTTCAATCCACACTCCCGCGCGGGGAGTGACCGTAATCTTCGGGGCGAGTTTCCTCATCCATTGGGTTTCAATCCACACTCCCGCGCGGGGAGTGACCCATGGCTTTATCAAAAACTGATATTTTCAAAGTGTTTCAATCCACACTCCCGCGCGGGGAGTGACCCTGCCGGGGCGCAATACTGGCCGTCCGCTTCTGTTTCAATCCACACTCCCGCGCGGGGAGTGACAAGTGGCCGGACGACGTCCGCGACCCGCAAAAAATCGTTTCAATCCACACTCCCGCGCGGGGAGTGACAACTCGGAGTTGGCCGCGGCTTTTCTGCGTGGCTTGTTTCAATCCACACTCCCGCGCGGGGAGTGACCGAAGAATCTCAAGGACAACTTGCAGAATTTCAAGGTTTCAATCCACACTCCCGCGCGGGGAGTGACCATCCATAAACAATCACTTCCTCACCATCTTCAGGTTTCAATCCACACTCCCGCGCGGGGAGTGACATTAACGGCGGCATTCAATATCCGGTTCGGTCTTGTTTCAATCCACACTCCCGCGCGGGGAGTGACGATTGGTAATACCTGGATAGCGTCAGGTAATGCGTTTCAATCCACACTCCCGCGCGGGGAGTGACGGGTGACACCATAGCCGAGGCGCTAGCCAGGATAGTTTCAATCCACACTCCCGCGCGGGGAGTGACCGGCACCCGACGCAGTAGATATCCCCCGTGACCGTTTCAATCCACACTCCCGCGCGGGGAGTGACTATAAGCTATCGGCACCAACATCGAGATCAGGAAGTTTCAATCCACACTCCCGCGCGGGGAGTGACGTAAACAACAAAGTGCGGGTAACAGATGGGTAACGTTTCAATCCACACTCCCGCGCGGGGAGTGACATCCGGCGCGACATCGCACGCTGTGGCGCACAAAGTTTCAATCCACACTCCCGCGCGGGGAGTGACATTCAACGGGCGGGACACTGATATGGATAAAAAAGTTTCAATCCACACTCCCGCGCGGGGAGTGACCGATGACCGGGGTCCTGCCGCTGATGGCGGCGAGGTTTCAATCCACACTCCCGCGCGGGGAGTGACTGAGCTGCCTGTATAGCTACTGTTTCCTGTGCTGTTTCAATCCACACTCCCGCGCGGGGAGTGACTTTCCACGAGCGCAACCATCGGCCCTCATCATACAGTTTCAATCCACACTCCCGCGCGGGGAGTGACGGAGAGAGGATCTCCCAGTCGACGCCACCGGCATGTTTCAATCCACACTCCCGCGCGGGGAGTGACTTGGCAGACGACCTCGACGCCGGTCCGGAATAATTGTTTCAATCCACACTCCCGCGCGGGGAGTGACCGCCGATGGCGTTGGTACCGGTAATGTCACCCAGGGTTTCAATCCACACTCCCGCGCGGGGAGTGACGTCCTCGCGCGATTTTCAGCCGATCGGTGTGCAGTTTCAATCCACACTCCCGCGCGGGGAGTGACAGAGGACAGCTGCGCTTACGGCCGCGCCCAGTGCAGTTTCAATCCACACTCCCGCGCGGGGAGTGACGAGGGGTGATCTCGAACGACAGGTAGCGCGAGTCGTTTCAATCCACACTCCCGCGCGGGGAGTGACTATCGGCCCGGGTGTCGCGCTGGGTACCAGGCCAGTTTCAATCCACACTCCCGCGCGGGGAGTGACGAGGCAACCCGCACCGTGCTGTCGTGCTGCAGCTGTTTCAATCCACACTCCCGCGCGGGGAGTGACTCGGTAATAAGCACGGTGAAAGTCCCCCGGTGATGTTTCAATCCACACTCCCGCGCGGGGAGTGACGCATCCCAGGCGGTGCGATTGCCGCCTGGTTGCTGTTTCAATCCACACTCCCGCGCGGGGAGTGACGAACAGGAGGCTAGCAACGCGGCAACGCACTCGGGTTTCAATCCACACTCCCGCGCGGGGAGTGACCATACTTTCCCTTTATCTCGCCGGTGACTTTTTCGTTTCAATCCACACTCCCGCGCGGGGAGTGACCGCGCGGGCGCCGGCAGCGCGCACCGACTCCTTGCGTTTCAATCCACACTCCCGCGCGGGGAGTGACTCCCCCAAGTGATACACTCATTATGAACGCCCCTTGTTTCAATCCACACTCCCGCGCGGGGAGTGACCCTGGCCGGAAACGGAGTTCATGTGCAGCAGAGCAGTTTCAATCCACACTCCCGCGCGGGGAGTGACCCACTCACCCGGCATCGATCCCCTACTGGGAGGAGTTTCAATCCACACTCCCGCGCGGGGAGTGACTTACCGAGCCGCCGGACTGGAGACGCTGCAGGCGTGTTTCAATCCACACTCCCGCGCGGGGAGTGACTACCGAGCCGCCGGACTGGAGACGCTGCAGGCGTGTTTCAATCCACACTCCCGCGCGGGGAGTGACGATGACGTAGGCGCGGACCTCGACGACTGACGGTGTTTCAATCCACACTCCCGCGCGGGGAGTGACCCGATCTCGGCTCCTGACGAAATAACCGCCGAATAGTTTCAATCCACACTCCCGCGCGGGGAGTGACACCATAATTGGTATGGCTGCGGTGGAGGCTCCGGCGTTTCAATCCACACTCCCGCGCGGGGAGTGACGCATCAATTCCGGCTGTTTTCGTCTACTGGTGCCGTTTCAATCCACACTCCCGCGCGGGGAGTGACTCGGGTTGGCGCGAGAACAGCAGTCACATTTGCCGTTTCAATCCACACTCCCGCGCGGGGAGTGACCGGCCCATGTTGTGGGATCTTTGCAAGGCTCGCTAGTTTCAATCCACACTCCCGCGCGGGGAGTGACATCTGAGCCGCGCTGGAGTTTCTCCGCCTACAATGTTTCAATCCACACTCCCGCGCGGGGAGTGACGATACAAAAGCTTGCTGCTATCAGCAGTCAGTCGTTTCAATCCACACTCCCGCGCGGGGAGTGACTCCCCCGGCGGGGGATCATCCTCATTTGCCTGGGTTTCAATCCACACTCCCGCGCGGGGAGTGACCTGTTGTTTGCGCAGCTGCCGTTGATCAGACAGGGTTTCAATCCACACTCCCGCGCGGGGAGTGACTTGTTTTCCTGCCGACCAATCAACCGACCCCTTGTTTCAATCCACACTCCCGCGCGGGGAGTGACCAAAATACTGCGGGATAAGGGCTGGCTGTCAAAAGTTTCAATCCACACTCCCGCGCGGGGAGTGACGTTGGTTGTCTTGCTCCTCACTGCTCTCGCAAAGTTTCAATCCACACTCCCGCGCGGGGAGTGACAAAGAGTACCTGCCCGGTACCGACAAGCCGATGCCGTTTCAATCCACACTCCCGCGCGGGGAGTGACCTGGTCTCAGAGGCCCGTGACGACAAAGGCACATGGTTTCAATCCACACTCCCGCGCGGGGAGTGACGAGAAACCGCCCACCCCGTCCTGGGGGGAAAATCGTTTCAATCCACACTCCCGCGCGGGGAGTGACCCGCTACACCCTCGACCTGACCAAGGTGATCATGTTTCAATCCACACTCCCGCGCGGGGAGTGACTCTCATTTCCGACCACACTACCGCCTCGGACAGCGTTTCAATCCACACTCCCGCGCGGGGAGTGACCCGAAAAGGCAGGTTCATCATTTGTTTGATATTGAGTTTCAATCCACACTCCCGCGCGGGGAGTGACGGCAACAACTCAGATCAAGCGAGGGGTGGCCAAGGTTTCAATCCACACTCCCGCGCGGGGAGTGACACGCCTGCAACGCCCTGGTGACCTTGGGGCTGATGTTTCAATCCACACTCCCGCGCGGGGAGTGACCGCTGCGCTCGTAGGTCCGGCCGCGCAGCTTGAGTTTCAATCCACACTCCCGCGCGGGGAGTGACTCGAGCGCATAGTCGATGGTCTTCTGGGTGATCTCGTTTCAATCCACACTCCCGCGCGGGGAGTGACGACCATGCTGCCGCCAAAGGGCCATGATCACGAGGTTTCAATCCACACTCCCGCGCGGGGAGTGACAAAGCTCTCGCCTATTTCAAGTTTGACAACGTCGTTTCAATCCACACTCCCGCGCGGGGAGTGACCCAGCTTCTTGGCGGAGATCTCGAGGCGGGGCAGGGTTTCAATCCACACTCCCGCGCGGGGAGTGACGCCGCTGCGCTCGTAGGTCCGGCCGCGCAGCTTGAGTTTCAATCCACACTCCCGCGCGGGGAGTGACGTGGCTAGCTCGATCAGCTCGGCTTCCATCCGGTTGTTTCAATCCACACTCCCGCGCGGGGAGTGACATAGTGCCGGCCTCTCTGCGGCCCTGCAGATCGGTTTCAATCCACACTCCCGCGCGGGGAGTGACGCTTGTCGGTACCGGGCAGGTACTCTTTGGTGCTGTTTCAATCCACACTCCCGCGCGGGGAGTGACATCCCGGCTTCCCGGGCTGCAGCGGTCGAGCCGCGTTTCAATCCACACTCCCGCGCGGGGAGTGACCTCGCCCGGCATGATCAACGGGATTTCCCTGTAAGTTTCAATCCACACTCCCGCGCGGGGAGTGACAACTTGAGGTTTGCAGAGCATGGCCCAGCAGATGTTTCAATCCACACTCCCGCGCGGGGAGTGACAGTCGAAAACCCTCGACCAGCATGCCGTCACTGCGTTTCAATCCACACTCCCGCGCGGGGAGTGACACTGCATCCAGTAATAGCTCCAAACGTGCTTTGAGTTTCAATCCACACTCCCGCGCGGGGAGTGACTCAGACGGTTAAATCTGGCGTCACCACCTTTCCGGTTTCAATCCACACTCCCGCGCGGGGAGTGACTTCCCCACACCTTGATATCCTTGCGCTCGCCGCGAGTTTCAATCCACACTCCCGCGCGGGGAGTGACGCCGACCCGGTAATTCTCCCGCCATTGCCGGGCGGTTTCAATCCACACTCCCGCGCGGGGAGTGACGGTAGACGCATCCATGACCCCGCCGAGATCGACGGTTTCAATCCACACTCCCGCGCGGGGAGTGACTGGTGGAGTTTTCCGAGATGGTGATGACGATGTGGTTTCAATCCACACTCCCGCGCGGGGAGTGACCTCATTTCTAAACAATTCGGTTTGTGTCGTAACGATATGTTTCAATCCACACTCCCGCGCGGGGAGTGACTTGCGATCCGGCCACTGCTCACAGCAGTCTTCGAGTTTCAATCCACACTCCCGCGCGGGGAGTGACCTGATGGACTTTTCCAAGGACACCTTCATCTGGCCGTTTCAATCCACACTCCCGCGCGGGGAGTGACTCAAGGCTCATTCACAGATAGCCGACCTGAATGAGTTTCAATCCACACTCCCGCGCGGGGAGTGACTGCCATGATCGAGGTGATGCGGGCCGCCCAGCTCGTTTCAATCCACACTCCCGCGCGGGGAGTGACCCGGGAGAAGCCGGACAGTAAGACCGTGCAGGACGTTTCAATCCACACTCCCGCGCGGGGAGTGACAGTATGGGGCGAGCACGTCACTGACGGCGTTGAAGTTTCAATCCACACTCCCGCGCGGGGAGTGACACTTGTAGCTCCGAACCTTTATCCCGCCCGACTTGTTTCAATCCACACTCCCGCGCGGGGAGTGACATCGCTCGTTGGCCATGCCAACCAGGGTTTCCTTGTTTCAATCCACACTCCCGCGCGGGGAGTGACCAACAAAATCCTGGTGAGTATGGGCGAGATCGAGTTTCAATCCACACTCCCGCGCGGGGAGTGACGATATCAAAAGGAGCGGAATATGACATTGAGCGTTTCAATCCACACTCCCGCGCGGGGAGTGACTGTTGTTTGCGCAGCTGCCGTTGATCGGACAGGGTTTCAATCCACACTCCCGCGCGGGGAGTGACGACTGCCAGAGGATCTTGGCGATGGCGGCAAACGTTTCAATCCACACTCCCGCGCGGGGAGTGACGGAAGACATGGGCGATATCGGAGGCGTCAACCGGTTTCAATCCACACTCCCGCGCGGGGAGTGACTCGATCCGCCGGCGCTGGAAGCTGTCGATCAGATGTTTCAATCCACACTCCCGCGCGGGGAGTGACTGGCATGGTGGCCGGACTCCCGCATCTTCCTACAGTTTCAATCCACACTCCCGCGCGGGGAGTGACGGAGATCTCGAGCAACTATATCTGGATGTGGCTGTTTCAATCCACACTCCCGCGCGGGGAGTGACTGGCCATGGCCGCACCTACTCCCGAGGCGAAAAAGTTTCAATCCACACTCCCGCGCGGGGAGTGACCCGACACTCCCGAGCAGGAAGTCAAGATGATGATGTTTCAATCCACACTCCCGCGCGGGGAGTGACGCCGAATTGCCGTAGGCTTTGTTCTTGGTGATAAGGTTTCAATCCACACTCCCGCGCGGGGAGTGACGTGGGCCAGCCATAGGCTACAACCGATCAACCGGTTTCAATCCACACTCCCGCGCGGGGAGTGACGTGCACCAACCCCGACCACCAGACCGGCGGAGAGGTTTCAATCCACACTCCCGCGCGGGGAGTGACCGATACAGACGCAATGGGGAACACGACCGAATCCGTTTCAATCCACACTCCCGCGCGGGGAGTGACGGTCGGATACCCTTTGGAGCAAGATTGATATGGGTGTTTCAATCCACACTCCCGCGCGGGGAGTGACGCCGGGTACTTGAGGTCGGCTGCAGCATCCAGCCGTTTCAATCCACACTCCCGCGCGGGGAGTGACGGGCCGGACAATTGCAATCCGACTCGGCAAAACTGTTTCAATCCACACTCCCGCGCGGGGAGTGACCTACCGCCTCGGACAGCGTGCGGTTCGAGGAAAGTTTCAATCCACACTCCCGCGCGGGGAGTGACGATAGTGCCGGCCTCTCTGCGGCCCTGCAGATCGGTTTCAATCCACACTCCCGCGCGGGGAGTGACATTGGCTCGTTTTATCAAGGCGGCCGATGCAATCGTTTCAATCCACACTCCCGCGCGGGGAGTGACCAACCTGGTCGGCACCGATATTTCTCCCAATTGGTTTCAATCCACACTCCCGCGCGGGGAGTGACGTCAAAGACGGTAAGGCCGCCGTCTCCGACATGGTTTCAATCCACACTCCCGCGCGGGGAGTGACGTACCGCAGGGCAAGGACCCAGGCCACTACGCCGTTTCAATCCACACTCCCGCGCGGGGAGTGACCGGTCGGGTAGACATGGAGTGCCAGGCCAGGCGAGTTTCAATCCACACTCCCGCGCGGGGAGTGACATCCGGCGTCGGCGCAACAGCGCAGCCGGACAAGTTTCAATCCACACTCCCGCGCGGGGAGTGACTTTTATTTATTAACAACAGACATCAACCAAGGAGTTTCAATCCACACTCCCGCGCGGGGAGTGACTGGACGGATTCATCTTTTACCCAATGCCTTTTTATGTTTCAATCCACACTCCCGCGCGGGGAGTGACGCTCTTGCTCGGTAATCCCCAATGGGTCCGGTGTGTTTCAATCCACACTCCCGCGCGGGGAGTGACGTATTGCAGACAGTGCTCCGATATTCTCAACCATGTTTCAATCCACACTCCCGCGCGGGGAGTGACGAATCACAAGGTCGGCTATGCAGCGACTGCGAAGTTTCAATCCACACTCCCGCGCGGGGAGTGACGTCTGTACCGGGTTGTCGATCCACACGTCTGGGGGTTTCAATCCACACTCCCGCGCGGGGAGTGACCAAGGACAGCCTCGAGGCATCAAAAGACCATGGCGTTTCAATCCACACTCCCGCGCGGGGAGTGACCGATGCCGAACGGCGGGATCCGGGCGATCCGGATGTTTCAATCCACACTCCCGCGCGGGGAGTGACCCGCTATGTCTGCATCGAGCCGAGCTGCAGGCGCGTTTCAATCCACACTCCCGCGCGGGGAGTGACAATTATAAATCAAAATATATTGCTATTAAATGTGTTTCAATCCACACTCCCGCGCGGGGAGTGACCGCTGCAGCCTCACTCCCAGAGTTGACCGGCTCGGTTTCAATCCACACTCCCGCGCGGGGAGTGACTTTCATTCGGCTCCTTTTACTCGCTGGCTTGATTGTTTCAATCCACACTCCCGCGCGGGGAGTGACGCTCGGCAGCGGTGGCGGCCTTCTGATGGGACTGTTTCAATCCACACTCCCGCGCGGGGAGTGACGGCCTTGGCCTGTTCGCCGGCCGAGGCCTTGCCGGTTTCAATCCACACTCCCGCGCGGGGAGTGACCACATCGATATAAGCGTCAGCCGCGCCGATAAATGTTTCAATCCACACTCCCGCGCGGGGAGTGACTCTCGTCACCGCAATCTTCGCAGCGGGTATTGATGTTTCAATCCACACTCCCGCGCGGGGAGTGACGGTTATATTCCGGCATCTGCTCGTACACCCGCATGTTTCAATCCACACTCCCGCGCGGGGAGTGACGCATCTGCGTCAGCAGCGTCACCGATCCGGAGCGGTTTCAATCCACACTCCCGCGCGGGGAGTGACATACCGACAGTCAAATACCGATCACCTCTAGAATCGTTTCAATCCACACTCCCGCGCGGGGAGTGACAAAAGCCAAGGGCCAGGGCCACGTCTTTGGCGACGTTTCAATCCACACTCCCGCGCGGGGAGTGACTCGAGGCGACCTCCGGCCCTTTGCCGAGGGACAAGTTTCAATCCACACTCCCGCGCGGGGAGTGACGCCATAGATGTTGTCGACCTCCCGGATCTCTTTGAGTTTCAATCCACACTCCCGCGCGGGGAGTGACTGCGCATCAAAAAAATATAGCTATATCAACATAAAGCTACCCCTTTAGCGCGAAAGGGAATGGAATTGTAAAGTGTGTTGCTCGTTATTTTCGTTTCTTGAAAAATTTAATAGCTATATCAGATGAATATGTCGTCCGCGAAAGGTCCGGGGGAAACATGTCCGCTTGGGGTTCGCGCACCTCCTTTTTATACGATCAGCGGGCCTTCCGGATCATAAGCGGGCTTGGCTCCGACATGTTCCACCCGCTGTTTCCAATTGCTGCCGAGGAAATAGAACCGCAGGCTGTCCGACTCCTCATCGATTTCATCTATCAATCTTGCTCGCAGAACAGACCACTGAGCGGGGTCCAACAGACATTCGAAAACCGAAAACTGAACTCGCTGTCCCCGATTCTCGCAGGCCTTGGCTACACGCCTCAAACGTCTTCGTCCTTCCGGTGTTTCCGTGTTGACATCATAAGTCACCAGCACCAGCATCTCGGTCTCCTATTTCCAGAAATATGGTGGATATCCGTCCAGGTCGCCACGTATATAACGGCTCAAAAGCAGAGCTTGGGCATGGGGTATCAAGCCAAAGGCGATTTTTTCATTAATAAATGGGTGATGCAATTCCTCCTGTTTTCTTTTCTGATAGGCAACCAGCACCTCCTTGCGGGTTTCGTCGTCCATGACCACTGCGCCGGTTTCCGTTGTTTTAAAACCTTTTCCCTTTATCTGCCGCCGATTGACCAATGAGAGCGCAAGCCGGTCGGCAAGCACCGGCCGCAGTTCTTCCATGATATCCAGAGCCAAGCTCGGCCTGCCTGGCCGGTCTCTGTGGAGGTATCCCACAGCCGGATCAAGTCCGACTGTTTCCAGAGCCGAGCGGACATCATGCACCAAAAGGGTATAGAGAAAAGAGAGCAGGGCGTTCATATTGTCGAGCGGTGGTCGTCTGTTCCTCCCCTGGAAGAAAAAATCATCCTTACCCGCGACAATCAGATGATCGAACACTGAAAAATAGTATCTGGCCGTATCGCCTTCGACACCCCGGACACTATCGAGAGACATCGGTTGCCGAAGCATGACAAGTTGCCGCTCCAGATACTCCGCTGCACTCTTCATTTCCTGGTTCCCGGCCGATTCCGGATAATCGCGCAAACCACGCAAGAGTACAGTCCGCTGGTTGGCAACCTTGGCGATGACTACGGCACGGGCAATCTCGGCGGATTTATCGGCATCGTCTGCCCATCGGTACTGCTGCCGCCGTAAAAGCACATTCCCTGAGACCGGCCCTTCAACCCTGGACCAAAACTTGCCGTATTCGCTCAAAAACGCAATTCTTACTCCGCGCTCGGCACATAACTGCATAAGCGGCGGCGAACATGAGACCTGGCCAAAGCAGACAATGCCGCCCAGCGTATGGAGCGGCACCCGAAGCCGCGTTTCATGTTCCACCCGGACGGCGACGGTCTCGCCATCCCTCGCCAGATAAGCGCCTTGGGTTGTCACGTACAGTGAGTTCAGCAGATGTCGCATGAGTTAATCCTGCGTTATTTTTTTAGGAGATTGAGGGTTTCTTTGCTGCCAGCCGCTTTCGGCTCTCCGGTTCGGTTAGATAGTTGTCCCGATTCACCACCGTCTCACCTGTTTCCTGTTCCAGCTTCTCCCGCGCTTCACCTGCAATTCGGCCGCCTTTATGGGAGGCTATCCTGTTCTCGTCAAAGCCTTGGGCATCTCGTTTCCGGGCAATTTCAGCGGCGGCTGCCTCGCCAAGCATGGAGAAGATCAGCTCCAGGTCGGTCATGTGATCGCGCAGATTTTCCCTGTCCAGTCCTTTAACCTCTTTATATTCCGATGGAGTCAGGTCAAACGTGGTCTTGGAGATTTCGGCGGCAAGGATGGCATGCTCTGGTTCCACGCTTACACCCCGATTATTCCATTCATTGGTGAGCGTAGCCCGGACGGCAATGCCATGCATCCGTTTTGCAATCCAGGTCTCGGAATATCCTTTTGCCAGATAGAGTGACTCGGTTAGGTTGGTGGCCAGTTCTGGGTCTTCGAATTCCCTCACCCTTTCATAGCCGACTTTGGCCAGCCAGCATTTAAAATGTTCGGCCTTGGGTGAGGCGATGGATTGGACGATGCGAAAGAATCCCGAGGTATCGGTGCAGTCGACCTTCTGCCGTCCGCCGGGCGTGTCCAACCAAAGGGGGGTGGCAAATTGCCCCCATCCTTTGGCTAATTCATTATCCTGTTTACGCATTTCCTGGTTAGCATCGGCCCCATTATTTGAGTCGGTTAGTGCTTCGACAACATCGGAGATCGCAAACCACCACTCACCATTGTGAAGCGTTCGTCGGACTCTCTTGCTGTTGAATACTGCAGGAAATGTTTCCATCAAGGCACCAGGTCGAGGGTTTTGGTCATATATCCCTGAACACTCCGGCGTGCCCCGGTTATTTTCGGCATGCACAGGGGCAACAGGGAACAGCTATCGCATTTTTTTTCATACCGTGCCCGAGGTGTACGGCCACTTTCGAGCAGTTCATGCAGTCGGAAGGCCGTCTCCTTGGTCTCTTCCCGCAAGGTGTTGTCAAAGAGCACCGCCATCCGTCGCCGGGGCTTGCCGTAATAGATTGCCCCTTCCGGGACCGAGCAGGAAAGCATCTCTTCAAGGCAGATCGCCTGGGCACAGAGCTGGACCAAGTCGGAATCGTTCTTCTTGGGTTTACCACGTTTAAATTCTACCGGAAAAGGTTGCCAGAACGAGGTTCCAGTAGGATCGTCTCCTGGCCTGTGGTATTCCACGGCGTCCGCCCTGCCGGAAAGACCGAGCCGCAGGGAACGGAGCGACAAGCCAAACACCGTGCGTATTCGTCCACGGGATTCCCTCCCAGCCTCGTCGACCCGCTCATGCATGATTCGGCCTTCGGCAGTGTACCTGTTTTCCGTCCATTGCTGTTCGACGTGGATCAACGCACACTGGCGGGGACAGAAAAGAAGGTGCTGCAGGGCTGAGATCATGAGAAGGTCGTCTTCGTCGTAAAGGCTGGGTTCGGTGATTGATGGATCACTGCCGCCTGCCTTTCCGAAATGTTTATCCATCGGAGACCTCCGTTGCTTCTTGAGCTGGATTATTGTTCAGGAGGTTGACGATCAGCCGGATCATCAGTTCCTTTCGGGGCGGATCGCTGGCGGCAATGAGCAATGCCAGGGCGACCAGGGCCTTGTCGTCGAAACGGACGACGGAGGCCAAACCGTTTGATTGGAGGTAGAGCAGGAAAAGAAAGGAGCCGATCCGCTTGTTGCCGTCGCTGAAGGGATGATCCTTAATAGCGAAGTAGAGGAGATGGGCTGCTTTTTCCTCGATACTCGGGTAAAGGTCCTGCCCACCGAAGGTCTGGTGGATTGCGCCGAGAATCGCCGCTAAGCTGTGACCCCGTTCTTGGCCAAACAAGTCGGTGCTTTCGCCCTTTGCCGCCAGTTCGTTCCGCAGGCAATCAATAGCCTGGCGGACAGCCGCAAGGTCGAACGGAACGCCGCTGCTCTTGTGTATGGTCGCAGGCAGGGCAAGTCTGTCTTCATCGTACTGGAGCAGCAGTTTCCAGGTCTGCGAATAACGCCGGACCAGATCGAGAACCGCCAGCCCATCATCTTTCACCAGATGGTGCTGCTCCAGAGTGTCGGCGAGCAGTGTCAGCACCCCGCGCACTTCTTCGATTCCTTTCTCCGCAAGCCTGCGTTGATTATAGGCATATCCCCGCACAAGATAATCTTTCAGTACAGAGGTGGCCCAGATCCGGAACTGAGTACCGCGCTGCGATTTTACCCGGTAGCCGACGGAGATTATGACATCGAGATTGTACCAGGCAGTCTGGTAGCTTTTGCCGTCCGCCGCAGTTGTCCGGGATTTCCGGACAACTGCCCCTTCGGTTAACTCACCTTCCTTGAAGATGTTGCGGATGTGTTCGGAAACTGTGCGCTTGTCCCGATGGAACAGTTCCACCATCTGTGCTTGGGTCAGCCAGACGGTTTCATCCTGGAGTTGGACATCCAGGGTTGTTTGCCCGTCTTTGGCCTGATAGAGGACGATTCTGCCGTGATCGGGGGGCGCACCCAGTGCTTCAGATTTTAAGGTCATAATGGTAGCATTTTTCAGAATCCAGGAATTTCTTCAGGTTTCAATCCTTCCAGTTTTTGCAGTTCATAAGAACCATTCGGGTTGACAGTTAAAGTTTTATGCACCTTAGCAGATGAGTACTGGCCTGATTTGCTTTTATTATGTTGCCACCAGATAATTTTTTCGACAGCCATACTTCCTTCCGGCCGAGCAGAAGAAGCGTCCCCTTCAAACAACTTCGGCAGAATTTTCTTAATCACTTCAGCATCTTCGTTATTGAACCCAGTCCGTTCGGCTAATTGAGGGTTCATGCTCCCAAAGGTGACATAAACTGCCTGATCAACTCGATGTTTCATACCCATGGTATCAGCACCCCGTTTTGAGCCATCCCCCTCGCCACTCACACTTTTAGTTATCTGGATGCTGGCAATGCTGACTGGTTCTACACTAAAGGCCGATTGGATTGTCACCGGACCACGAATAGGTATGGAAACTCCGCTAGCATCTTCTTCGCCTTCTTTTTTCTTTTTTCCAGTGAAAGCAAACAATTGACCAAAAGTTCTAACGTCGAACCATTTCTCACAAGCCATTTTTGCTGTTTTCTCGGGAGGTGTCTTTTTGCCGTCAAGGGCATCCTTCCCAAGAATAAATTCCGCACGAGCCTTCAAACTGGGCATACCGTCGTTCTTTTTTTCATCGGATTGGACAAAAATGGGATACCCTGCTTCTTGCAACCGATCCCGAATTTTCCGCTTGAGGCAAACATCTGAGATTTCGCCAAACCCGTCGTAATCTGTTCGGGGCCGGTTGCCATTTAAAGGATCTCCGTTAGGATTAGCTCTTTTCACACTTAAGATTATGGCAAAGTCAATTTTGTTTTCAAGACTCATTTGGATTCCTCCGGTTGGATTGTTGGTTCGTCGGGTATTTCTTGGGCAATATTGCGATAGTGCATTTTTTGGCAGTGATAGCCGAGCAGGAATTCACCCGTCAAGGGCTTGTCGAGAGTGAAATCTTCAGTTTCAAAAGAGGATACTACGGCATCAAGCTCTTTCTTGCGGTTTGTTAAGAATCCTCCCCGAGGCCCCTGTAGCCGTTGCATGTAAGGTTGTAGGCCCAGTTCGATGGTACGCCAGGTTGAAAATGGTCTGTCGGCATAACGTTGCATCAGGCGTGCCGCGTTTGTCGGGCGATTTTCACCATTAGTTCGCAGGGCAACTTCTTCTATCCGGTCGGCAATCGCCAGGAGTCTTCCGTATAAATAGTCTCTGGATTTACTGTTTTCGTCCAAGTTCATTGAGTATTCTCTCCTTTTGTCAGGGGTTGGGTGTCTCAGATAAAAACCTTTATACAGAGAGCAGGTAATCCCGAGATTTCGTTCCCACTCCCAATGTTCACAATTGTTGCGATTACTGGCTCGTTTGACCGCGAGATGCAAGATATCCAGTGGAAACGGCTGGCCGTCAATAATGCAGGGCACAATGCGTTCCAAAAGATTCTTACGCAGCGTGCTATTGCTTTTTAAAGTGTCGCCATAAGCGGCATCGGCAATGCTGCGAGGGACAGGAGCGCTAACAGGCCAAATCGTTTTGTGAATTGGCTTTTTTCCACCTTTTTTGTTTGGAACATCGATGGAATGACGTTGAAACCAGGAAAACTGATTATGCCACTCCTCAAGTCTCGAGAAAAATTCGCTTCCCATCAGTTCCCGATAATAGGTAACTCCCATTCTTCCTGGGGTTGCCGAATCTAAGCCCATGACCACAATCTGGTCGTTCATTTCAAACTGACTTCGGTATCCGGCAAGGTATTTATTAAACTGGTGAGCAAAGGATTGACCAAGATCACGGCTATGGTCGATAACAGATTGCTGTATCGCCTCGTCCTCAGTTGCTACAAAAATAAAAGCTTCTGGCAACTCCTTTAAAAGTGTCCATGAATCGTCCAGGGGCGAGGGGATGGTTTTGCCTGAGACAGCCCATGCAACAAAAATTTGATCACCATTTTTGTGCCCTTGCCGGGAGATTAGCCATCGCAGGGCGTTATGGCCTTTTTGGGTTACTTCAAAACTTACTCCGGCGGCCTGCAAACTGTCTGTAAAACGTCCCCGGAAAGTGAATCCAGACAAGTCATTTGCAGAGATAAGTTTTGCTTTATCTCCTGTGTGGCGCAATTTGGCAGGATGATTGACTGCGATCGGCTTTTTCTCACCAGAGATGTAACAAACACCAATTTCTTTCGCTGCTTGGGCATCATATTCTATCCAGCTTTGCTGCAGGCTACAGTCGGTCCAAGTGGTACTATCAAGTTCTCCTGGTTCTTCTACAGTCCAACAGACAAGTGCATCGCCCGGCTCAATCTCTTTCTTGTCGGGTTGGGTGCATTTTTCTTTTGGCAAGGGAGGCAAAACTTTGAAGATCGGGGGGGCAGGATGTTCTTTATCTTCTTCGTGAGGCCAATATGATAGTAATTTTTTGTTTTCCCCAAGATACAGGATCCCAAAGTCAACCAAGTCTTTAATAACCTGTCCCCGAGATATATAACGATGGATTGCAATAGCTTTCTTATGGGCATAGTTCGAGTGACACCATTCCGCCAGTTGTTTTTCGTAAGATTCGAAGTAGGTATTTTTCTTTCCACCAAAATCCGGATAATCCTTGGCCACATATTGGAGTTTGTCTGCTAATGGATGTGGCGCCTCACCGCTACTTCTACCTGCTGAACTTTCTGTAGCTGGTAAAACAATCTGAGTTTTCTCAAAAATCGTTGCACGCTTAAAGCTCCCCTGGTCGGTGATAACAATATGAATATGGGCGTTTTGGAGGGTATGACTGATTGGCATGAGCTTTTTATCTGCCGGTAAATCTAGATTAGCCCCGGCCTCATACGTTTCATACAGTTTAGCAAGCCAGCTCATAGTTGCACCTCTTCCTGATCAACCGACTTGAGATTATGGGCTATTTCAAATTCCTTGGGGGACATGGGGCGGACAAATCGCTGAACCTCGCATTCTTTCGGACGAGGAAAGGTGAAAATCCCTCTGAGCATGGTGGCGCGCCAAAAACGGCTGTACAGTTCGTTTTTTCCGGTTTCGTCAGGGTAATCAAACCCATGAAACATCAGACCAAAACCGAGTTCTGGGGTAGTGTCGTAAGGGCTAACCCCCTCGCCAAAAACGCAGGGTTCAACATAGCCCTGGCAATCACGGGTACCAAGGAAAATATCTTGCCTTCCGCCACGTTCAAGGGAACGTTTGGCAATGCTATAGTGCTTGCCGTCAATGCGGTCCTTGCCAAGCTCGGGGCGATGCTCATTCCATTCAAAATGCGCCGCAATCTGGTATTCAACATCATGCAGAAATGTGTATATCGCCAGGCTGTTGCCGCCTCCCCACACCAGCGGCTTTGTTCCTTTGGTTTGAGTCTGTATGGATTTCATGACGCGAACCTTGTCAACATGCCAAATAATAGTTGGTTTCCAGTAGATGGATTTGAGAACCCCTTTGATGGCTTCGTAGGTTGGAACATGGTAGGAGCATTTTTCACCGCCTGTTTTAGTAACAGGATCAGTAAAGAGGGCATATCTGCCCCATAATCGGAAACTGAAATCGTTTTTCATGATACCTCCTTATTAACCAATCAGAGTCGACAGGGTACTGACTGCTTCTGTAGATAAACCAAAATCATCGCTATAATATCGCTCGTTGAGAGCATAAATATCCAAACCAGGCTGTATAGGGCTTACGGCATTACAATCATTAAGTTTTTTCCACACATTGGGAAAAACATTTACGCTGTATTGCTGGGCTTTACTAAGAAGAGCGTAGTCTTTGGCTGGGTCAAATGCAGCACATAGTTTTCCAATGATTTCCTTCCCCTTCTTATAGGGGACGATCACGGCTTGGGTTGGTGCATCGATTACCTGAAAGATGTTTCCAGCAGTCATAAAAGACTGTTTTAATAACAGATCGGTTACCGCAATATTTCCACGATTCTCAGCCAGCAAATTTAAAAGGCTGTCTGTTCTTCCTGCTTGTTTGGGGTTGACGGGGTAAACCATCTCGTCTGCCCGGCTGTAAAAATAATATTCAAAATAGCGTTCCATTACATCGGGCGCCAGTAAGTCATCGGAAGATTCGGAGAAGATCCGTAATGCCTTGTCGCGTCCCTCCATTATATCGTGGAGCATTTCGATATTTTCCTGGTCAGGGTTGACAACGTGCACAGTTGCCTGGGGTCCCCGGCCATTTCTGTTGCAACGGCCCGCAGCCTGGGCAATGGAATCGAGACCTGCCAGGAAGCGGATAACTGAGTTGAAATCAACATCCACCCCTGCCTCAATCAATTGCGTACTTATGCACATCACTGGGAGTTTCCAGTGCAGATGACGCTTGATTTTTTTCAATTTTAGTTTTCGGTGCGCAGGACACAAACTGGTGCTCAGATGGAACAGACAGCGTCTGTCAACATATTCCTTGCAGGAGTGGAAGAGTTGCTGCGCCCACTGCTTGGTATTGACGATAAACAGGCAGTTGCCTTTGTTGTTGTATTCATCAATAGCGAGATTGGTTAACTCTTCTTCATTCCATCCCTGGGGACGATACTTGTTGCTGATTTTCACCCGATTGAGCTGTTCGAACCGATCCGCAACATTGCCGATCAATTCACTGTTGGGTGCCATTACCAGCTGCCCTTTTTCTGGGTCTCTCAAGCGATCAAGAACTGGTTGGGTCGCGGTGCAAAGGATGGCGGTCGTTTGGGTGTGAGCAACAAGGAAATTCAGAGAATTGCAAAACATATGAAAACATTTAATGGGTAAAGTCTGGATTTCGTCGAAAATCAGTACGGATTTGGCCAGTTGGTGCATTCGCCGAGCGCCTCGTGTTCCACCGCCAAACAATGCTTCCAGAAATTGCACCATTGTTGTGAAAATGATAGGCGCATCCCAATTTTCAGCAACCAGTTTGCTCTGCCAGGTTTGTTTTTCAGGTTCAAGGTTTGAGTGCTGTTCCAAAACCCAACTGAAAGCATCCCCTTTCTTTTCCAGAATTTTGCGAATATCCGCAGCATTCTGATCGATGATGGAAGTGTAGGGGATAATGTAGATGATATGATCCAGGTTGTGTTTTTGTGCATGGTGCAGCGCAAAGCGTATACTGGCATAGGTTTTTCCGCCCCCCGTTGGCACCGTCAACTTATAGAGTCCTTGTGGGTCGCAAGCTCGAGACAAGCACTCTTGGGAGATTTGGCGACGGATGATATCTATTTCATTTCGGATAGCGAGATTTTCAAGATAATTCTCAAGGCGTGTTATCGCTGGGGTCCAGTCGATATCATCCATGTTCCTTGCAGCTTTTCTACTGGGCGTTTCAAAATCAGCACTGTCGATTCTGTCGGCGTCGATCAGACAACTAAATAAAAATCGTGTCCACAGCCCTAGCTGAAAAGCGCGGGTCGTTGCCGACAAGTTTTGGGCTTCCAGCTTTTGAAAGAAGTTCAGACAATCTTGAAGACGCTCTGTTGTCGCAATCTCTGTCAGATTTTTAATAACTTCTTTATCTGCAACTCGAAGACATTCCTGCAAATGGGTGCGGTCGTCGCTTTTGGCAATTCGATCAAGAAAACTGACTTTACCATCCGGCCTTAAACAATCGATCATTCCACCGTGGTGTGATGCCAAACACAAGGCCATAATTTGGCCAGCGTGTTTTCCGATAGGGAACCGGTTTGCGTTATAAAGTCTGAACCGCTCCCAAATCCATTGGGCACCGGCGCTGGAATGATCAATCTTGCCTTTCAAGGACCGTGAATCGACATAATCATCATCAATATCGGGATTTAGGAGATCTGTGGCTGACTGGATATAGCTCTGAAAATCTTGACTGTATTTACCAAAATCGTGCAGTAGACCAAGCAGTTCCCCCAAATCTGGAACACCTAACTTCTGCGCAAAATGGCGCGATAATTGGGAGACTTCAAACAAGTGGTCCATAACTGACTGGATTTCGCCATCGGTTTTTCTCCTATGAGCGACGAATTGATTTTGTGTCATATGTGCGGCTCCTGACCCATAAGCCCTTTAACTGGCAACTCCGGCCAAATTGGCCAACAGAACTATAAAAACTCTGATAAATTGAAGTGTTCGTTCGTTGTGTAACTCTTACGTATTTCTTAAACATGCACCATATAAATATTCATCGTGAGCCGCGCCCACGGATCATGAGACTGTTGCAATTCACCAATTCTGGCGATCACCGGTTGCCGGCGGGACAGCATCTGACTGATGGCGGTATTGTCCCGGCGCGGCACATAGCCAAGTTGGTTGTCGTTCCATATAACTTTCACGGCCTGGTGGTCGTGGGGATTTTCCGGTTCGGGCACGAGTTGGAGCGAATCGTTCGGGTGTAATCTGTCCCATAGCCTGTCACCGTCGTAGAACTGGAAACCGGCCACCGGCACAGTCTGCAGGAGTATTTCCCGGTTGCTTGGTTTTGCTGCTGCGGCCGGTTTCCTGGTCAGGGTGATGAGCGACAGAGCGGAGAGTGCTTTCACAACAGATTTAAGAAAAATTCGTCTTTGCATGTGGGGGGCTCCCGGTAAAGTCTGTTCCTCGATTGTTTTCCCAACTCAAAAAGCTGATTCGGATTGATTGAGATCATTTCAACCACCCTACCACACCCACCCTGTCATGGCGTGTCAGTGCGGCAATAAATTTTCGCCATTTTGTCGATTTCTTTTTGAACAAGGTCTATCAGTTCCGGCGGTTCGATAATCTGGATTTGGGCGCCGTGACTGAGGACGATTCCGACCAGTTCCCGGAAATCGGCAACGGGGAATTCCAGGCGGAGGGCGCCGTCCGGGGCGGTGTCGGTTTTTTGTTCCGGGTGCCAGCTCTGTTCCTTGATCCATGGCGAAATCTGCGGGGAGAACTGCAGCACTACGCGGATGGTGGTGTCGCCCTGCATGATGCCGAAATGTTTGCGGGTGTATTCCTTGATATCGGGCAGGCTGGCGGGGACGGCGATCTTTTCATCGGCCTGTGCTATTTCACGGATGCGGGCCAGGGCGAAGTCCCGCAGGTCATTGCGGGCTGCGCACCAGGCGATGAGGTGCCAGCTGCCCATGTAATGCATGAGATGCAGGGGCTGGATGGTTCGGGCCGAGGTTCCGTGATTGTGCGGGGAATGGTAGGTGATGCGCAGGGCGCGGTCCTTGAACAGCGATTCCACGGTTTGCCGGAAGGTTGCGGTGTTGACCATAGCGTATTCGATATTTTTGACCGAGATTTTCCGGTCGACCTGCTGCAGGCAGGTGTTCCGGTCATCGTTGCCGGTCATGCTGGTTACCCGGTTGATCAGTCGGCAGAGATCGTCCTTCAGCGCGGGGTCGGGGATGGTTGAAGCCAGGCGGACGGCAAGCGACAGGGCCAGCACATTGGTTTCGCTGATCCAGTGGCCGGGGATTTCGTACGATTCCTCGGAGTACCGAAAGCCATTGTGCGGACGATCGAATTTGAGTGGGGCATTGTGTCGCTCGCGCAGGAATTCGATATCACGGTGGGCGGTTCGTCGGGAGATCTCGAATTCCTCGGCGAGGTGGCCGGTGTTCGGGAATTTTCCGGCCTTTATCCGGCCATGAAACCAGTGGACACGTTCGCCCTGCTGCCGTTTCGACATGTTCGTCCTCCCAAATGCAAGTAATTGTTGCTCCGAAGGGAATAACCCGATTAACTATAATCCTGTAATTTGTAGGAGCCCAGCCAATCGAACTTTGCTAGGCACGACGTTGTAATATCTTAAATTCATTGAAAAACAATGAGACTACCAAGTATCGTGCATGCCTGCAATGGCTATTGGGACCCCATCAGGTTCGGCTGATTTCATTTTTTCTCGGGAGGAGCACCATGACCAAGCCCATCTATCTCGACTACAACGGCACAACCCCGCATGCCCCTGAAGTGATCGAGGCCATGCGGCCGTTTCTGGAAAGCGAATTCGGCAATCCGTCCAGCTCGCACTGGTACGGCATCCGGCCCAAGCAGGCGGTGGATGCAGCCCGCCGGCAGACCGCTTCGCTCTTGGGGTGCAGCGCCGGGGAGGTGATCTTCACCAGCGGCGGCACCGAATCGAACAATCAGGCCCTGAAGAGCATCGGCGGTTCGCGATACGCTCAGGGCAACCATATCATCACCTCGCAGATCGAACATCCTGCGGTGCTCGAGGTCTGCCGGTCGCTGGAACGGTATGGCTTTGCAGTCACGTATCTGCCGGTCGATGGCGACGGGCTGCTGGATCCGGCGGCCCTGGCGGCGGCAATTACCCCGAAAACCATCATGATTTCCATCATGCATGCCAATAATGAGGTGGGCACGCTGCAGCCAGTTGCCGAGATTTCGACGTTGGCCAGGGAGAAAGGAATTCTCATGCATACCGATGCCGCCCAGTCGGTGGGGAAGGTGGCCGTGCGGGTCGATGAACTCGGGGTCGATCTGCTGTCGGTCGCCGGACACAAGATCTATGCACCGAAAGGGGTGGGCGCTCTTTATATCCGCGATGGCGTCAAGCCGGAGATTTTCTGTCATGGCGCGGGGCAGGAGCGGGGGATTCGGGCCGGAACGGAAAACGTCCTGGGAGTGGTCGGTCTCGGCAAGGCCTGCGAGATCGCGGGCCAGGAGCTGATCTCCCACGCCGACCATATGCGCCGCATGCGCGACCGGCTGGAAGAAGGGCTGGCCGGAGCCCTTGGCGATATCCGCTTCAACGGTCACCGGCAAAAGAGGCTGCCCAACACTGCCAGCGTATCTTTTCCAGGCCTTGCGGCGAACCGTATCCTCGAAGAGATCGGTCTGGAAGTGGCCGCTTCGGCCGGGGCCGCCTGCCATGCCGATCATGTGCAGATCTCGCATGTGCTCGAGGCCATGCAGATTCCCGAGGTATGGGCGAAGGGGACAATCCGTTTCACCACCGGCAGGATGACTACAGCCGCGGAAATCGACCGGGCGCTGGAGGTGGTTGTTGCGGCGGTGAAACGGCTGCGCGGGTAGCCGTGGTTGGCCCACCTCGTTCCGGTCTGCCTTCCTGAAACTTCTTGTCACAGAGGGAAAGAGTAGAGTAGATACAAAAAATGGTTCTTCCGGTTAAGCGTACGTGAATATCGCAATATTGAGAGATTTCATCTTCAATACCAGGAATGGACCGACAATCTTGTCGATATCGATATCGGGATCGAAATCGAACAGAAAATGCGAAAAGCTTTACAGCAGGGAGCGGCCCTTCGTAAGTTGAGCTACAATCATTCAACTACAGGCCTTTTAATAATTTTTTATGTGTTGGCATGCGATGACTTCACCACAGGGAATTCTCAATACTCTCATAGTCGATGACGAAAAAAATATTCGCAAGACTCTCTCATATTGTCTTGAAACCGAGGGGCATTCCGTCGTGGCGGTTGCTAATTCGCACGAGGCGCTGCGTGAGGCGAAAAGACAGTCTTTCGATATAGCTTTCATAGACCTCAGGCTCGAGGCGGAAAACGGGATGGATCTCATTCCGCCGTTATTGGCTGAATCTCCCTGGCTGAAGATTGTAGTTATAACGGCAAATGCGACAATCGAGACCGCAGTTGAGGCAATGCGCCGCGGCGCATCCGATTATATTGAAAAACCGTTTACAAGCGCTCAGGTAAAACTCCTGATTCGAACACTGGGGCATATTCGCGATCTGGAAAATGAGATAGCCGTCCTGCGGGAAGACAGGCGGCGGTTTGCACCTGAGGCCCTCTTGCAGAGCAAAAACGCCGACATGCTTCGTATCATCGAAAAGCTGCACAAAGCAGCGGCTTCCGAAGCCATGATCCTGATTCGCGGCGAGAGCGGGACCGGAAAATCCGTCTTTGCCAGGACCATCCATAATTTGAGTCCACGGGCGAAAAAACCGATGATGATTGTCTCGTGTCCCGCGGTGCCGACCGAACTTCTTGAGAGTGAATTATTCGGTCACGCCAAAGGGGCCTTCACCGGTGCGGTGAAGGAGAATCCGGGCCGTATCGCAGCATGTGAGGGAGGGACCCTCTTTCTCGATGAAATCGGCGACATGGCGCTCACGATACAGGCCAAACTGCTTCGTTTCATCCAGGACAAGGAGTATGAACGCCTGGGTGAGACCTTTTCCCGCAAGGCAAACGTGCGGATTATAACTGCAACCAACGTCAATCTCGAGCAGCGTGTCGCTGAAGGCCGGTTCCGCGAAGATCTTTTCTACCGGATAAATGTCATCAGTGTAAGTGTTCTGCCGCTTCGTGAGCGTCGGGAGGACATCCTGACCATGGCCAGGGATTTCTGCAGCTTCTTTTGTCTTGCCAACCATAAAGGGTCGCTTGAGTTTGATGCCGGCGCCGAAAGGGCACTCATGAACTACTCCTGGCCCGGTAATGTCCGCGAACTTAGAAATGCCATCGAACGGGCGGTGATCCTGGGAAGTGGCCCCAAAATAACCGAAGATGACCTGCCTGAGAATATTGTTCCCTCTCTTGGTTTTCAAGGAGTTGGAGATTTGGTCTCTCTTGCTGCCATTGAAGAAATTCATATCAAGAAGATTCTGAAGAAGACCTCTTCCATTCAGGAGGCGGCTGATGTCCTCGGAATCGACCAGACCACCTTGTGGCGAAGAAGAAAGTTTTACGGAATCTGATTCGATCAAGCCCTATACTTCACCTTCCAAATTGCATGGTTTTCACCTGCCATCCTTTCAAATTGCAATCCCGATTTACCCTTAATTGATAAAAATCCCCTGAATTCAACTTTTTACAAGTTGGCATGGCTTTTGCGTTAAGACTTTTGTTCGCTGCTTCCCCGCTCCTGGCTGAACAAAGGATACATAAGTCATGAATCTGAAGAAAAAAATACTGATAGGCTATGGCGTTGCCTTTAGCCTTATGGGTCTCGTTGCGACATGGGCAATCATCAATTTATGGTCGCTCGGCAAAACGACAGATGGGATCCTGCGTGATTACTACCGGAGTATTCTGGCTGTCGAGAATATGACGGATGCCCTTGGACTCCTGGACAGCGGCGTGCTCCTCATGCTTATGGGCGATATGGAAAAGGGTACCGCCCAGTATCAGGAAAATGATGCCCTTTTCTGGGAATGGCTTGGTCGTTCCAGGGACAGTATTGCCGTGGAGGGAGAGCGAGAGGTAATTCACACGATCGAAAGGGTATATGGGGAATACAACAATAAAATCAAAGAAATATACGATTTTGAAGAAAAAGGATGGGAGTCGCTTCCGCTCACTCTGGAAACGTATAAAGACTCGATACTTCCGGTGTTCAGCAAGGTGAAGGATACCTGCCTGGAACTGCGGACGATGAATGAAAAAACAATGTACTCAGCCAGCGAAAAAGCGAGACAGGATGCGCGATATGCAATCTGGTCGACGATTTTCGTTGCATCGATGGCATCCGTTATCGCGCTTTTTTTCAGTCTCGTTTTTGCGGAGAGGCTTGTCCTGCCGTTGCGGCGATTTGTCGAGGCCGCTAAAAAGATTTCCGCCGGCGAATTTTCCGTTCAGCTGTCCGTTGCAACACACGATGAGTTGGGTGAACTCGCAGTCGAATTTAATCGGATGACGGCTGAACTCAGGCGGTATCACGTGATGAATGTCGATCGCATCGTTGCGGAGAAAAATAAGGGCGAAGCTATACTGGCGAGCATTGAGGATGGATTGGTGGTGTTTGACACGGACAGGAGGGTCACCGGTATCAATCCTGCCGGTTGTCAGATGCTGAATGTCGAATTCAGGGAACAGGACGTTCTGCATTGTGAGCAGATTCTGCCGATGAACAGCATTTGCGACATAGTTGCAGAAACACTGCGAACCGGAATACAGCCCGACATCCCCGATGATCGACGGGTTTTCACTCTGAAAAACCAAGACAGTTCCCGTCACTATCTCTTTACCGCGACAGCGATTGGACGAAGAGATGACCATCTCTCGGGTGTCGTATTGTTGCTCAAGGATATCACTCAATTGAAAGAGGTTGAGCGGCTCAAGAGCGAGTTCGTCATGGCAGCATCGCATGAGCTGCGAACCCCTCTCACCAGTTTGGGAATGGGCATTGATCTCCTCATCGAGCATGCGGTGCAATATCTTCCCGAAAGAGAAAAAGAACTGCTCCATGCCGCGCATTACGAGGTGCACCGCATGAAGTCTATGGTCCATGATCTGCTTGATCTGTCAAAAATCGAGACGGGTAGAATCGATCTCGAATTTGAAAAAATTCCGATTGCGACGCTGTTTGAACATGTTCGAGATATTTTTAAAGGACAGGTCAGCATGAAGCATATCAACCTGACCATTGATGACACTGAATTTATGCCTTTGGTTCGTGCGGATACCAATAAAATCGTCTGGGTCCTTTCCAATCTCATCTCAAACGCCTTGCGATACGTCGAAGAAGGGGGACACATCCGGCTTTCAGCCGAAAAAAAAGGCGCGGAACTCAACATTGCGGTTCATGACGATGGAACAGGAATTCCGCAGGAGTACCAGACACGGATTTTTCAGAAATTTGTCCGGGTCAACAAGCAGGAGAGCGGCAGAACAGGTCTGGGCCTTGCGATCTGCAAGGAGATTGTCCGAGCCCATAGCGGGACAATCTGGGTTGAGTCAAATCCGGGAAAGGGGAGCACTTTCACGTTCACCTTGCCTGTAGTTTCGTAGCAAGAGTTCCATTGTTCAAGTGTTTTATAAAGAGATGCTTCGATAGGCGTCTATCGAGGAAAAGAGAATAAGGAAAAACGTTCTGCAATAGAAAAGGAGTAGTCATGGTTACCACCCAGGTCATTATCTTTGTGCTCGCTTACGCCTCCATCGCCCTTGAGCATCCTCTCAAGGTCAATAAATCGGCATCGGCTCTTCTTGGTGCCGGTCTTTTGTGGACGGTCTACGCAATGATGGGCGGAGACCATCATCTGGTAACGGAAAATCTCAAAGAGTCGGTAGCGGCAACTGCCCAGATCGTCTTCTTCCTTATGGGAGCGATGACTATCGTCGAGGTGGTCGATGCCCATAACGGATTTTTTGTCATTACTTCGCGCATCAAAACCACCAAAATCACGTCACTGCTCTGGCTGGTAGGCTTTGTCTCCTTTTTTCTCAGCTCCATCCTTGACAACCTGACTACCACCATCGTCATGATCTCCCTGATGAAAAAGCTGCTCGATCGCCATGAAGACCGACTGTTTTTCGCCGGTATCATCGTCATCGCCGCCAACGCCGGCGGAGCCTGGACACCGATCGGCGATGTCACTACAACCATGCTGTGGATCGGTGGCCAGATTACCACCCTCAACATCATCAAGGGGGTTTTCCTGCCTTCGCTGGCTTGCCTCATCGTACCGCTGACTCTTCTTTCCTTTACCCTGCGAGGCAAAAAGGTTTATGCTCCGGCAGTGGTTGAGAACGGTACTGATATTCAAACTACTCCTTTCGAACAAAACCTGATGTTCTGTATGGGCATAGGCACCCTTGTAGCCGTACCTATTTTCAAAGGGGTGACCCACCTTCCTCCCTTTATGGGTATTCTCTTCGGTCTCGGCATCCTCTGGCTGGTGGGCGAGCTACTTCATCGCAATAAAGTTGATGATTACAAGGAGCATCTGACTCTGGTAGCCGCCCTCAAGCGCATCGATATGAGCTGCATCGTGTTCTTTATCGGCATCCTGCTGGCTGTTGCCACCCTTGAACACACCCATATTCTGACATCTCTTGCCCAGTGGCTTGATAAGACTGTTGGCCGTCAAGATGTCATCGTCACCCTGATCGGTCTGGCCAGTGCGGTTGTCGATAACGTGCCGCTGGTGGCCGCATCCATGGGCATGTACGACATGGCCACCTATCCGACCGACAGCTTCCTCTGGGAGTTCATGGCTTACTGTGCCGGAACCGGCGGCTCGATCCTGATCATCGGCTCGGCAGCCGGTGTTGCCGCCATGGGCCTCGAGAAGATCCACTTCTTCTGGTATGCCAAAAAGATCGGCGGGCTTGCCGCCCTTGGCTATTTTAGCGGAATCTTTGTCTATATCATGCAGTACAAAATGCTGCACGGCTGATATCCGCCAGACCCTGCCTTTGCAGAGGAACAAGAGCACAAAGAAAAATGAGGGTGGAACTGCTGAGAGTGCCTCCCTGAACATATTAATAGAAGAGAGGAGACGTGATGGAAGGAGAATTGAAAGCCAAGGTGTTGCTGGTGGACGATGAGGCGGATTTTTTGGCCACGTTGGCCGAGCGCCTTGAGACAAGGGGCTTGAAGGTCAATACCGCCGGCAGCGGCGAGGATGCTGTGGCCATGGTTGAGAGCGAGGGGTTCGATCTCGTCATCCTCGATCTGGCGATGCCGGGTATCGACGGTCTTGAGACCCTGAAGAGGATCAAGGCTCAACAACCCGATGTCGAGATTATCATGCTCACCGGTCAGGGTTCGATCCGAACAGGCATTGAGGCAATGAAGCTCGGGGCGGAGGATTTCCTCCAGAAACCGGTCAACATCTCCGAGTTGATGGACAAGATCAGCGAGGCCAAGGACAAGAGGATGCTTATCTTTCAGTCAAAGAGTGTCAAGGAGATCGAGAAGATCCTGCACACCAAAGGCTGGTAGAGAAATGAGAAATCAGTTTCAGGATAAAGGTCGTGATTCTGAACTCTGTGCGTCAAGGCGACATTTTTTTACAAGAAGGAGAAAACTTATGAATACTGAAAATCAGACGGTACGAGACATCATGCTCCCCCTTTCCGGTTTTCCATGTATGAAGGAAAGCGGTACTGTCCAGGAGGCTCTTCGACAATTGCGGTCGTTCTGTCCCCTCGGCAATTCCCGTCCCTGCGGCTTCAGCGAACTGCTGGTGGTGGATGATAAGGGCGGGCTGGTCGGTCGGGTAACCCAGCAGGGTATTCTGCGGGTGCTTTTTTCATCCCTGCTCGAGCCCATGGATATCAAGCCCTTTGCAGGCAGAACCATCGACTACAGTGATCTGGCAACCCTTCTCAACGGGGTGCTGATCAGGGAGGGCATCAATCATCTGAACGCCCCTGTCGGCAAGGTCATCGAGAAGGGCATCCGGGTGCTGCCCGCTGCAACCGGTCTCCTTCACGCCATGTCAATCATGGTCATCTCCAATGAGACGGTGCTGCCGGTTGAAGAAAACGGCAAACTGGTCGGCGTAGTCAAACTCGCCGAGGTCTTCGGGGCACTCGGCGAAGAACTTATCTCTACGAAATCTAAATAGTAAGAGGATGGATAACATGTCATCAACGTATGTCGAAGCAACGGAGGTGAAGGCCCCGTTTGACTGGAAGAGGGTGTTCTTTCTTCTTCTGGGAGTAACCCTGTTTTGCATCATCTATTATGCCCCGGCCTGGCCTGATGCCATCGATCCCATGGGCAAGCACTTCACCCTGAGCGTAGAAGGTAAGGGGGCCCTGGCTCTCTTTGCTCTCGCCGCCACCTGGTGGATCTTCGAGGTCCTGCCGATCGGCGTCACCGGTATAGCTATCGGCGTGGTCCAGGCCATGTTTCTTATCCGGAAACCGGAAGTGGCCTTCAAGGATTTCATGGACCCTTCGGTATTGTTCATCTTCGGTTCCATCGTCATTGGCCTGGTTTTCACCAAGAGCGGTCTGACCAAGAGGATGGCCTACAAGATGCTCTCCATCGTCGGTGAGCGGACCAGCATGATCTACCTCGGTTGCTTTGTCATGACCGTGACTTTAACTCACTTGATGGCCCACACCGCGGTGGCCGCCACCATGTTTCCGCTTCTCATGGCGATCAATGCCCTGTATTCGGATGACGACAAGCCGAGCAGGTTCGGTAAAGGACTGTTCATCGGCATGGCCTATGTTGCCGGGGCCGGGAGTATCATCACCCTGCTAGGTTCGGCCAGGGCCGCAGTCGGTATTGCATTCTTCAAGGAAATGACCGGCAAGGATATCAGTTTCTTCGAACTCACCTATTATCTGTTTCCGCTGGGATGGATAATGGTCGGGCTGCTCTGGGGGATGATGATGATCCTGTGCAAGCCGGAAAAAGCAGTTATCCCCGGCCTGAAAGAAAGAGCAAAGCGAATGTATGCCGAGCTGGGCGGGTGGAGCAGAAACGAGATCATGACACTTGTTATCGTTCTCACCGTGATTGTTCTCATTGCTGCAAAAAACTGGGTTCCTGCCCTGAAAAACATTGACAAGACAGCGATTCTGCTGAGTTCGACTCTGCTGTTTTTTGTTCTCAAAATCCTGAAGGTTGAGGATCTGGAGGATATACCCTGGAATATCATCCTGCTCTTTGGCGGGGCGATGTCGATCGGTTTCTGTCTCTGGCAGACCCATGCTGCCGAGTGGCTGGCAGTCAACTGGCTGGCCCTTTTCAAGGAAGCCTCCGGGGTGGTGTTTATTCTGGGGATTGCCTTCTTCGTTCTGGTTATGACCAACTTTATCATGAACGTTGCCGCCATTGCCATCTCCCTGCCGGTGGCTCTGGTTATCGCTCCTTATCTGGGAGTGGCTGGCGATGTTATCTTTTATGCCTCATTGGCGACGGCCGGTATGCCTTTCTTCCTGTTGATCGGTGCGGCGCCGAACGCCATCGCCTACGGCTCGAAGCAGTTCAGCGCCGGTGAGTTTTTTCGTTACGGTATCCTGGCGAGCATTGTGCTGATGGTCGCTGTCTGGCTGATGGTGACAATTATCTGGCCGCTCATGGGTATGCCGATTCTGCTGGCGAAGTAATAATACCTTGTCAAAAATACCGCGGTGACCGGAGATGGTTCCAGTCACCGCTGGTATTCCTCACCGAAAAATCCACCTGAGGCTATCCGTTTGACCAAGACGCGAAAAATCAAAGTCCTGGTCGTGGATAATGAGTCGGTATTTGCCTCGACCCTTGCGGACCATCTCAGCCTGCGCAAGTTTGAAGCTAAGAGTGTCTGCTCGGGAGAAGAGGCCTTGGAGTATATTCCGAGATTTCATCCCGACGTGATAATCCTTGACCTGCAGATGCCTGATATGAGCGGTCTGGATGTGCTCGCGCAGGTCAAAGCCTTTGATCGGACTATCGAGGTGATCCTGCTGACCGGCAATGGTTCTTTCGATATCGGAATCGCCTGCATGCAGTTGGGCGCCTTTGATTACCTGGTCAAGCCCGTTGATTTGGATCAAATCGTCGAAATCATTGCCGAAGCATATCGAAAGAAAATGTCGGATCTAGAAAAGTAGGGTGCACTTCGTGCACCACCATTGGTGCACGAAGTGCACCTACTGTCTCCAATCCGATCAGTTCGATCACCCTGTACGTTCTTTCACCTGCCGCAGATAATAGTCGTAATCGCCGTCGTAGATGCGCATCTCGCCGTGGTCGATTTCCAGCACCCTGGTGACCAGCGAGCGAAGGAAATGGCGGTCATGGCTGACCAGGATGACCGTTCCCTCGAATTTCTGCAGGGCGGCAAGGAGCACTTCGCGGGACTGGATGTCGAGGTGGTTGGTCGGTTCGTCGAGAACGAGGAAGTTGAGCGGCTGGCCGAGGAGCCGGGCGAGGATTATCCGGCTTTTTTCCCCGCCTGACAGGTTGGCGATGCGTTTGTCGACATCGTCGCCGGAAAAGAGGAAGGCGCCGCAGAGGTTGCGGATCGCTCCGATATTCTCCATCGGCATAGACTCCTGGACCGCCTGGAAGACAGTCTGGTCGGGGTGGAGAAGATCCATGGCATGCTGGCTGAAATAGCCGGTGGTGACGCCGCTGCCGACCATCACCTCGCCTTCGGTCGCTTCGGTTGCGCCGGTGATGACTTTCAGGAGGGTCGATTTTCCGGCGCCGTTGACGCCGACTACGGCAATCTTTTCGAGTCTGCGCACGGTGCCCGACAGGCCATGGAAGACCGGGATGATCCGGCCGTCGTGGCCGGTCCAGGTCTTGCCGAGGTTTTTCAGGTGGAGGACATCGTCGCCGCTGCGCGGCGGGACGGGGAAGTCGAACCTGATGGTTCTCTGTTCGGGCGGCAGGACGATGCGCTCGATCTTTTCGATCTTCTTGATCCGCGACTGGACCTGGGAGGCGTGCGAGGCCCGGGCGGCAAAGCGGGCGATGAATTCTTCTTCCTTGGCGAGCATCTCCTGCTGTCTTTTAAAGCTGGCCTGCAGCTGCTGGCGGCGGATTTCCCGCTCCTGCAGATAGAAATCGAAATTGCCGCTGTAGGTCGTGGTGCTGCCGTTGGCCACCTCGATGATCCGGTTGACGATCTTGTTCATGAACTCGCGGTCATGGCAGGTCATCAGCAGGGCGCCCTTGAAATCGGTGCGCAGCCATTCCTCCAGCCAGAGGATCGATTCGATATCCAGGTGGTTGGTCGGTTCGTCGAGCAGCAGGACATCGGGATTGATGGTCAGGATCTTGGCGAGAGCGATGCGCATCTTCCAGCCGCCGCTGAAGGCCTCGACCGGGGTTTTGAAGTCGAGCGGCGAGATCCCGAGACCGGTGAGGATTGCCTGAGCCCGCGATTCGAGATCGTAGCCGCCGCGCTGCTCGAAGATCTCGACGCTTTCGCCGTATCGTTCCAGCAGGGCGGTCATCTCGTCTTCTTCCATGGGTTCGCCCATGGCTGCTTCCATTTCCCTGATCTGCACGCCGAGTTCGACGATATCGCCTGCCGCCGACATTACTTCGGTGAGCACCGAGCGTCCGGCCATTTCCCCTACATCCTGGGCAAAATAGCCGATGACGGTTTTTTTCGAGCAGCTGATTTCACCCTTGTCCGGCTCTTCTTCACCGGTGATAAGACGGAAGACGGTGGTCTTGCCCGCACCGTTCGGGCCGACAAGGCCGGTCCGGGTGGCGGGGAGAATCTGCAGGCTGGCGTTCTGGAGAAGAACCTGGGTGCCGTGCTGTTTCTGGATATTGGTGAGATGTATCATTGTTCCTTGCTTAGTTAGTGTCTGACCAAAAAAGACCGGAAGTTACCACGATGCAATCATAGGATGCAAGTACAATCTGCCTTTTCGTGCTAACTCGGCGAGAAGGGCGGGGTCGGAAAAACGGACCTCCTATAAATATCCTTGATGGCAGGCACGAATAGATCTTTACAGAAGATTGTCGCAGTGTGATACTGCATCGCGGAAATAGGCAGTTGACTGTGTGCCGGGCGAGCGAAAAAGTCTGGCCGGAATTATAGTGAGTTCATCAATCTTGAGCCCCAGGAGGTAACGGGATGAATCCGCAAGCTGTTGACCGGCAACGAGGACGAAGAATCGATGCAATCGCGGTGCTGCTTTGTATCGTCTTGCTTTTTTCATCATTGCCGGCAGTGGCGCAAACACAGGGTGTTCCTGCCGGAAAGGTGCGGCTGGAGCTTTTCGGCAAGGTGCTCGATTCGCACAGCAGCGCCGTCGAAGAAGCTTCGATTCAGGTGTTGCTGAACGGTTCCCCACTCAAGGTTTCCGGAATGGCCGGCCATGGCGTCGATGCAGCCTACACCCTCAAGACCAGGGGAGACGGCACCTACCAGGCAAGGATGTGGGTGAGGGAAGGGCAAATTACCGCCGACAGCACCCTGGTGGTTACCGTCTTCAAGCCCAGCTTTGCCAAAACCATTCACGAAATACAGGGTCGCGAACTCACCAGGGAAGGACCGAATTTTATCGCTTCGGTTGATATTCAAATGAGCCGTACGACCGGCCCTGCCTTCTGGATAGCCATGGTGGTTTTTATCCTCGCCTATATCCTGATTTCTTTCGAGCTGCTGCACAGGACCATGGCGGCCATGCTCGGGGCGTCGATCATGCTGGTCATTTCCTACACCGCAGGCACCCTGAATCCCGAATACCACATTTTATCCTACGAAAGTGCCATCAAGGCCATCGACATGAATGTCATCTTCCTGCTGATGGGCATGATGATAATCGTCGGCATCCTCAAACACACCGGGATCTTCCAGTGGTGCGCCTATAAATGCTATCAGCTTGCCCGCGGCAATGTTTTCATGCTCGCTGTCATCCTTATGGGCTTTACCGGGGTGTCGTCGGCCTTCCTCGATAACGTCACAACCATGCTGCTGCTGACCCCGGTGACCATCCAGATTGCAGTTTCCCTCGGCATACGTCCGCTGGCCCTGCTTATTCCCGAGATTCTGGCCTCTAATATCGGCGGCACAGCCACCCTGATCGGCGATCCGCCGAATATCATGATCGGTTCCTATGCCGGTCTGACCTTTCTTGATTTTGTCGTAAATCTTGCCCCGACCTGTGCCGTGGTCATGGTCATTCTGTTCGTCTTTGCCAAATTTGTGTACAGCAAGCAATTCAGCCAGGCGAAGGTCGACGATATCCAGCAGTTTATCGTTCAGCTGCGGGAAGAATATAAAATCACCGACGCCACACTCCTCACCGTCGGGATGGTTGTCATGAGCATCGTTGTCGCCCTTTTTCTCACCCACGGAATCTGGCATATGGAGGTCAGTATCGCCGCGCTGTTCGGCGCTTCGCTGCTCTTTACTTTCGGCCTGCTGACGAAAAAAATCAATATGCTGGAGTTGATCGAGAAAGATATCGAGTGGACGACCCTGCTGTTTTTCATGTTCCTGTTCATGCTGGTCGGCGGGGTGGAAGAGACCGGGATGCTCGATATTGTCGCCGATTGGGTGCTCTTTCTGGCCCAGGGCAATCTGGTCGCCTCGATATGTCTGATTCTCTGGGTGTCGGCGATTATGAGCGCCTTTGTCGACAACATTCCGTTTACCGCCACCATGCTGCCGATCGTCGCGTACCTGAACCAGGTTATCCCGGGCGCCGAATCCGGAGTGCTGTGGTGGGCTTTGGCGTTTGGCGCCTGTTTCGGCGGGAACGGGACGATGATCGGAGCCAGTGCCAACGTGGTGACTCTCGGAATAGCCGAGTCGGCCGGACATCCGGTCCGCTTCTTCGCCTTCATGAAGGTGGCTTTCCCGTTTATGTTGATCAGTGTCGCAATCGCCAATGTCTGGCTGTTGCTCGCTTATTAAGATTGAATAAAGAAGGAGTTTCGTCATGAAAAAAGATATTCCCGCTCTTACCCGGCTGCTTCTGCCGGTACAGAGCTTTGACCTTTTTAAAAACGCCCTGCCGCTTGTTGAGCTGGTGTCGAAGACGAGGGGAAGTGAGCTGGAAAGAGTCGATCTGCTGCATGTCGTCGGCGGTTCGTTTTTAACCAGTCATCTGCACAACATCGATTTCCGTGCCGGCCATGTCGTTTCGTCCGAGCTGATGCAACGCCTGCGTGACCAGCATTTCAAGGAATTCGTCACCCCGATGCTGTCACACGTCCAGGAGCTTCTCGAGAAATCAGGCGTTGCCCTGCAGGCTAAAGTTCGAGTCGAAGATGGCGATCCGGTGAAAAAGATAGGGGCAATCTGCGGCAGCGAGGAATATTCCTCCCTGATTATCAGCCGGGGCAAAGCGTCGGGGGAGGGCTTCTTTGCCGGTTCTGTTGTCAGTGGCATACTGCATCGCCAAATCAGTGCCACAGTCTATGTGATCGGCGAAGACGGCTTCTCGCCGGGAAGGTCTCCGGCGGCTCGGGTCATGATCGGACTCGATGGTTCACCGGCCAGTTTGCGTGCAGTCCACGAGGCAGCGCTGATCCTCAGTTCGGCGGAAAGTGGGGTCGAGGAGGTCTCGCTGGTTCATGTGCTCGATCCGGCCTGTCTCTACGACGAAGAAGGTGTGGATTGTCGGAAGGCAAGTGAGTCCGGTTACGGGCATTTGCAGGAAGCCGAAGAAATCCTGGTGCGGAATGGCCTGGATAAAGGGAAAATCGATTCGACCATACTCTTTGGCAAGCCTGGAGAGACTGTGGTTGCACATGCCAGATCCTTCGCCGCAACCATGTGCTATGTCGGACGGAGCAACAGATCTAAAATTGCCGAAGTTTTCCTGGGTTCGGTCAGTGGCGATGTTATCCAACGCTGCCGGGAGAAAACCGTAGTGCTGGTCATGTAGTGGCTGTCGTTGCCGGGTGCAACATCGAGAGATTTCATCTCAATACCGGGAATGGACGAGCAATCTTATCGCTATCGGGATCGAAATCGAATCGAATAGAAGATGCGAAAATCATAGCCATTTAAGGGGAAACGTTTTTTTCGACGTAGAATGCGACACCCCGAATGAAAACGATAGCGATCCCGATAGCGATAAAAATGGAGCGAAAAGTACGCTTAAGTTCCTGTGGTAATATATGTTGCCAATGGTAGTTTGTTTGCAATTCGCATGCTAAATAACAAATATCAAATATATAACTGATAAATCCGGCCTGCAGGTGGTTTGTTCGGTTACCGTTACCTGCAATACCTGAAAATTCTGCAATCAGCTCATTCCGGCCTTGCCGGCCTCCCGCGTCTTGCCGTCGCATCGTTTAAATCATCGTAATCATATTCTTTGGGGCCATCGACCCGTTGCAGATCGAGGCTCATTCTTTTTCCTCTGGATAAAAAATGACGGGTGTTGGCAAGACCTTTGCAAACCTCCGCTATGAATACCTGTAATGATGTCGGTCGCCTCAACAGATCGCTCGATCACGCGGCAGGGGTGGACGCCATCAATTGGATTAACAATCAATCAGGAAACGCTGGAGGGTGTAAATGGGTGAGATAATTAATTTCGTCAACGGTATTATCTGGAGCAAAGCCTTGGTCTTTCTTTGTCTTGGCGCAGGGGTCTACTTTTCAATCGTATTGAAGTTTCCCCAGGTGCGTTTGATAAAAGACATGGTGCTGCAACTGAAAGGCGGCAAGTCGTCAGGGGCGGGGGTTTCCTCGCTGCAGAGCTTTTCCATGGCTCTGGGCGGCCGGGTCGGCACCGGCAATATTGCCGGGGTTGCTTCAGCTATCGGCTTTGGTGGACCGGGAGCCGTTTTCTGGATGTGGGCCATCGCCTTTCTCGGGGCCGGATCTGCCTATATCGAGTCGGCTCTTGCCCAGGTTTACAAGGAGGAAATGGATGGCGAATATCGCGGTGGCCCGCAGTATTACATTGAAAAGGGCCTCGGCCAGCGCTGGTATGCCATCATCTTTGCCATCTCCGCGATCATTGCCATGGGATGTTTTCTTCCGGGAATCCAGGCCAACAGTATTGCTTCGGCGATGACCAATGCCTTCGGCATCCCGGCGCCGGTCACCGGCGGGATTGTCGTCGTCCTGCTCGGACTTATCATTTTCGGCGGAGTAAAAAGAATCGGCAGGGTGGCGGAAATCATCGTCCCCTTCATGGCGATAGCGTATATGCTGGTGGCTTTGGTGATCATCGTTGTCAATCTCGATAAGGTTCCCGGTGTCTTTTCCCTTATATTCACTTCTGCCTTCAGCACCGATGCCGCATTCGGCGCGATAATCGGTCAGGCGATCATGTGGGGCGTAAAGCGCGGGATCTATTCCAACGAAGCAGGTCAGGGTACCGGACCGATGGCAGCCGCTGCCGCCGAGGTGTCGCATCCGGCCAAACAAGGTCTCGTTCAGGCCTTCTCCGTCTATGTCGATACCCTGTTTGTCTGTTCGGCAACGGCATTCATGATTCTTATCACCGGCATGTACAATACGGTTGACGGTGCGGGCGGCTATCTGTACAACAATCCGGCGCTGAACAACGCCGGTCCGGGACCGCTCTATACCCAGTCGGCGGTCGATACCCTGGTGCCGGGCCTGGGCAGTTCATTTGTGGCTATTGCCTTGTTTTTCTTCGCTTTCACCACCCTCATGGCCTATTATTACTACTGTGAATCGAACGTTGCCTATCTTTCCAAGAGGATCAAAAACCACAAGCTCATTTTCAATGTTACCAGGGTTGTCCTGCTGATCATGGTGTACATCGGCGCCATCAATTCCGCCGGTCAGGTCTGGGCTCTCGGCGATATTGGAGTCGGCTTGATGGCCTGGTTGAACATCATCGCCATAATCCTGTTGACCAAGACCGGGATGGCAACCCTCAGGGATTATGAAGAGCAGAAAAAGGCCGGACTCGACCCGGTTTTTGATCCGAAGAAGCTCGGAATTAAAAATGCCGAACTCTGGGACAAGATAAACGCTAAAAATAAAGTATCGCTGGAAGATCTGAAAAATTAGTACCTTACAGCCAAACCCGCAAGAGACACGAGGGGTCGCCTTGGCACGGGGTGAGCTTTCGTGTCTCTTGTTTTTTTAGGTCGAAAAAAATTGCGTCTTCCGTTATTCTGCCGGAAGACGCAATCCGTGATGACGCCGGTTATCCACCGATTCAGGTATCCTCTACCCACTGTTTGATCTTTGCCGTCAGGGTGGCGGGAACCACCGGCTTGGCAAGGAAATCGTCCATGCCTGAATCGAGGCATTTCTGCCGGTCGCCGACCATGGCATGGGCAGTCAGGGCGATTATCGGGATTCTTTGCCTCCGGATATCGTCTGCCGTGGTTTTCCGCCGGGACTCCCATTCCCGAATGGCCCTGGTAGCTTCGAGGCCATCCATTTCGGGCATCTGAATATCCATGAAAATCAGGTCGAAATGCTCTTCTTGTATTGCGTCCAGCGCCTGCCTGCCATTTTCTACGGCAACAACCTGGCAGCCGAGGTTTTTAAGGATATGCAAGACGACCGTCTGATTGATGAAGCTGTCTTCGGCCAGTAGGATACGGATTGTCCGGTCCTTCATCCGGAAGTCGGATTCTCTGTCGTTTTCCGATACCGGCATGGCGCCCGTCTGTTTTGCAAAGGCGGCGTCAAACCAGAATGTGGAGCCGTGGTTTTCTCGGCTTTCCACCCCGATCGTTCCCCCCATTATTTCCACCAGCTTTTTGCAAATGGCCAATCCCAGGCCGGTTCCGCTGTATTTCCGCGAGAAAGAGCCATCGATCTGCGAAAAGGACTGGAACAGTCGATGCGATTGTTCAGGGGCTATGCCGATACCGGTATCACTCACCTTGAAAAGGATCGTTGCCGTAGTCGACGTCTCGGACTTCAAGGTTACATCAACCGTTACCTTACCCGCTTGGGTGAATTTTACCGCATTGGTGGCCAGATTCAAGAGCACTTGACTGAGACGGTTGGGATCGCCTCTCAACAGCGAGGGGACCTGTGGGTCAACTATCACGAGAAACATCAGTCTTTTTACGGCAGCTTGAAATGTTACGATCTTATGCAGTTCCGCCAGGATTTGGCGGAGATCGAAATCGACAACGTTGAAATGCAGTTTGCCTGCTTCGATTTTGGAAAAGTCGAGTATGTCGTTGATGACCGTGAGCAGCGCCTCGCCGCAGGTTACCACGGTCTGTGCGTATTGATGCTGTTCCTGGTTTAAATCGGTATTCAGCAGCAGCCCGGACATGCCGATGATGCCGTTTAACGGTGTGCGGATCTCGTGGCTCATATTGGCAAGAAATTCGCCTTTGGCCTCATTGGCAACCTCGGCTTCCTTGCGTGCTTGAACCAGTTCGGTGATATCGGTGATGACACCGAGCAGTCCCATCACTTTGCCATCGCTGTCATGAATTGTGGCTTTGTCGAAGATGACGTCGCGCAGTGCGCCGTCGGCTCTTGGTACCTGCCAGGTGTAATGCTGGGTTCCAGGGTTGGCAAAGAGTTTTTGGTCCTCATGGTAGTAGCGTGCGGCGATGTTTGCCGGTGCCAGGTCAAAAACCGTACTGCCGATGATGGCGCTTCGCGGTTTTCCCAGGTAGCGTTCGAAAGCCGCATTGCAGCCGATGTAGCGTCCTTCGTTGTCTTTATAGAAGAGCGGATTGGGGATGGTTTCCACCAGGGTATGAAGAAAGTCGTGCTGCAGGCGGAAGGCTTTGCCTGCTTTTTCAGCGAGGATTTTTTCCGTTGTTTTGCGCCTGCCGACTTCAGCGGTCAATTGTTTCTCAGTTTGAGCGAGGGCTTGTTCGAGATGCTCAATACGAATCTTTGCCGCCTTGAGTTCAGCTTCGATGGTATCGATGGCCGGTGCATGGCCCGGTGCAGGGAGTTTTTGCATGAGTGGATTCTTTTATATAAACCTGATAACCATTTCTCGTTCTATGTTTGTTTCTAACAAAAAGTTTAGTCTTTTTTCAAGGTCAAAACAAGACCCGGGCATCAGCGGCAGCCGGATTACTTCTTAGGGTTTATGACTTACGGAGCAGCGGAGCTTTTTATCATACCTTTTGTTACCATCGGTAACTTTCTGAATTATTCTAGTAAATAATAATAAAATCAACCATATGAGATTATAGCAAATTTTTCTGGTTACCGTTTTTCAGATAGACGCAAAGCCGACAGCATCATGAAGCGGATGTGATATTTCAACGGCGAGGCTGTCGTCAATAATGTCATTATATTGACAACACTAAAAAAAATGCGGTTCTCAGCGATGGTTTCAGTTGTTGCAGCCGGTTGTGAAAAAAATAAAGTGGTCCTGGCAAAATCCTTGCAATTCAAATTACCAACAAAGCGCTGCAATGAAGCGGTTTCATGCCGGTAGCTGGTCGATATCCATAAAAACAGGAGAAATCAAATGATCGTTGGAATCTTGAAAGAGATAAAGTCGGAAGAGAACCGGGTTGCCATGACGCCGGCCGGTGTGGAGGTCCTGCGGCAGCATGGCCATATCGTTCTGGTCGAGAACAGTGCGGGATGCGGCAGCGGTTTTGAGAATCAGGCGTATATGAATGCCGGGGCCGAGATTGTCGGCACTGCGGCGGAAATTTATAAATCCGCCGACATGGTCATGCATGTCAAGGAACCGCAGCCGATCGAGTACGACATGATTCGTGCGGACCAGATTGTTTTTACCTATCTGCATCTGGCTGCCGCCGAAGAACTGACCTATGCCCTGATGAAAAGGGGATCCATCAATATTGCCTATGAGACAATCCAGAAAAAAGACGGCTCCCTGCCACTCCTCACCCCGATGAGCGAAGTCGCCGGCCGGATGGCCACCCAGCAGGGTGCCAAGTACCTGGAAATGGCCCAGGGTGGACACGGGGTTCTTCTTGGCGGCGTGCCGGGGGTCGATCCTGGGACGGTGGTAGTGATCGGCGGCGGAGTCGTCGGCACCCATGCCGCCAAAATGGCCTGCGGCCTTGGTGCCAAGGTGTATATCCTCGATATGAACCTTGAACGGCTGCGCTATCTCAGCGAAATCATGCCTGCCAACTGCTATCCGCTGATGGCTAATCCTGCGACCACCAGAAAACTGGTGCAGGAGGCCGATGTCGTCATCGGTGCAGTGCTGGTGGCCGGAACGAAAGCACCGAAACTGGTTACCCGCGACATGCTGAAAACCATGAAGAAGGGTGCCGTAATGGTGGACGTGGCTATCGATCAGGGTGGGTGCTTCGAGACCTCCAAGGCGACGACCCACGGAAATCCGGTCTATACCATAGACGGGGTGGTTCACTACTGTGTCGCCAATATGCCGGGTGCGGTCGCCAAGACCTCGACCATGGCCCTGACCAATGCGACTTTACCCTATGCCCTGCAGCTTGCCGATAAAGGCTGGAAACAGGCGATGATCGATAACCCCGAGATCAAACCTGGCGCCAATGTGATCCGCGGCAAGGTTACCTATAAAGGTGTAGCCGATGCTTTTGGCCTGGAATGCGCCGATATCGAAAGCTTCCTCTAACAAAGAAAAAAACCAATTGGTGAGACATCCGGGAGGTGCAGGGATGACGTTTCTCCTCGGCAATGCGCCTCATTGCTTCCCTGCATCTTCCGGGTTGCCGTCAGCCGGATGAAAACATTAAAAAATGTCCCGTTGTCGGGAGCCCTTTTCAATCGGGTTCCTGCGTCTTGCTGCGGGAGGTGGAAGAGTATGTCCTCACAGTCGGAGACATGCAAAAAATAATGCTTCAGGAGGGAATACAATGAGATTGAAATCTCTGGGAACAAGTTTGGCGGTAGCGTGTTCGGTGACGGCGTTGCTTGTCGGTTCGGCGACCGGGGTTTTGGCCGGAACGAAAACACACAAGCTGAAGATAGCGCAGACTCTATATCCGGCCCCCAGCGCCCACATGGATTCGGTTCAGCAGATTGCCGATGAAGTGACCAGGCAGACGGACGGCAGGATAACCTTCAAAGTCTATGGGCCTGAATTGGGAGACTGGGCCGAGCTGAACGAGATGGTCAACCGCGGCGATATCGACATGATGCTCAGCCCGATGTCGGCGACCTACGATCCCCGTTGGAACGTTACTTTTGCGCCCTATATTGTCACCAATTACGACGAGGCGAAGAAGGTGTTCGGTCCGGGCGGCTTTATGGACGAGATCTTCAAGCAGTGGGCAAAAGATGTCAACATGCAATGGATGGGCACCTGGATTCAGGGCTTCTCCGGTGTTTCCCTGAGTGCTGCCGCCGCCACCTCGCCCGATGAAGCAAAAGGCATCAAGATTCGCACTCCGCCTATCGCAGCCTTTGAGTGCTACTGGAAAAAACTCGGCTTCACCCCCAGCCTGATCCCTTACAGCGAAGTGCCCACCGCCATCTCCACCGGCGTGGTCGACGGCCAGGCCGGTGGCGGTCCGTTCCAGACCTACAGCTGTTGTCGCGACCTCAATAAGTATTTTGTCTATTACCGTGATTACGTTGAGGTCTGGGGCTATACCTTCAATCTCGATAAATGGAACGATCTTGAAGCCGACGACCAGAAGCTGGTTCAGGATATTGTCAGCAAGGAAGTGATGAAGCGGGTGGAAGGGGCTGAAAAGGAAGATCAGGAATACTTGGATAAACTTGCAGGGCATGGGCTGAAGGTTGTCGATCTGGCCGATACTCCGGACAAGCTGACCGAATCCCGCGATACCTGCCGCGAATGCTGGACCGAGCTCGATAAACTGGTAGGCAAGGTCTGGATGGACAAGATCAGAAAAGAGGTCGGGCTGTAAAAGAATCACATACAATCGGTAATACCAAGGAGCGGTGTCCATGTCGGTACAGACTACGAAATTGAACGGATTCGATGTTTTCATCAAATACTGGTTATCGGTAATTATCATTGCCGTGACGGTTATGGCGTCCTGCAGCATGCTGTTGCAGGTTATAGCCCGATATGTCTTTGAAATTTCGATATCCGGACTGGATGAGATGACCGGTCATACCGCGGTTTGGATGTACCTCATGGGCGCCGCATACGGCTCTTTCGAGCGTACTCAGATCAAGGCGGAGATGATCCATCTTTTCATTAAAAACGACCGGCTGCTCAACAGTGTCAGGTCCCTTGCCACGGCGATCGCCGCCGTTGTCGCAGGCTATATGGTGTATTGGAGTTACGGCTATGTCAGGTGGAGCATCGCCAAACATGAGGTGACTCCAACCCTGCAGGTGCCCACGGTGCTTTTCCAGGTTGCCATCCTGGTCGGGGCATTCATTATGGTGGTCTATTTTATGCGGGAGGCCTCCGATCTGGCTTTGCGGGCATATCACGGCCTTCCAGCCGATACCGAATAAGGAGAACTGCTACATGATTACGCTCGCAATGGGCTTAGGCCTTCTCATTCTGCTGATGATTATCGGCGTGCCGGTCGCCATGGCCTTCGGGGCGATGGCGATATTTCTCTCCACATCCTTTGACGTCAGCTCCAAGTTGTTGATTCCCACCGCCTTTTACCAGATAAAGTCGGTGGTGCTGCTGACCATCCCGTTTTTCATCCTGGTCGGGTCGCTGATGAGCAGCGGCGGACTGGCGGAACGTCTTATCAACTTCGTCAATTCCTTTGCCGGCAGGGTGCGGGGCGGCATGGGCGCCGTTACCGTTATCGCCTGCGCGATGTTCGGCTCCATCGGCGGCTCCTGTTCATCGGCAGTTGCCGCAATCGGTACCATCATGATCCCGAAAATGGAGGAGAATGGCTATTCCCGGGGCTACACCACCGCCCTGGTGGCCTGTTCCTCCATTCTTGGCCAATTGATTCCGCCAAGTGTGCCGATGATTCTTTTCGCCCTGGTCACCTATCAGTCCATTCCCGGCTGCTGGCTGGCAACCATCGGGCCGGGCATCCTGGTAATTCTCATCTTCTGTATCTTTAATTATTTCATGGTCAGGAAGATGCCGATCCAGGTTATGCCGAAACTTGAATTTGGCGATCAGATGAAAGAGATAAGCAGATCCACCGCCCGTGCCAGTCTGGCTCTTTTGCTGCCGGTAATCATCCTCGGCGGTATTTACGGCGGCATCACCACTCCGACCGAGGCGGCCTGCGTCTCGATTTTCTACGTTATCCCGGTAAGCATGTTCATCTATAAAACCTTGGGGCCAAAGCAGCTGGCGGAGGCTTTTGTGAAAGGGGCGACTACTACCGGGGTGTTGATCATCATGTTCTTTTTCGTCATGATCAACACCCGGATTATGACCATGGAACAGCTGCCGCAGGAGATGGCCACCTGGATTATGCAGGTGTCTCCCAACAAGTATGTCATCCTGCTGCTGGTCAACCTCTTTCTTCTCGGGATCGGGATGGTGATGGACGATATCAGCGGGACGGTCATCGCCGCGTCGCTGCTCTTTCCGGTGATGGAAAAGATAGGTATTCACCCGCTTCACTTTGCCGCGATCATGGGGGTGAATCTCGGCCTCGGCAACGTTACGCCGCCAACCGCGCCGATTCTTTATCTTGCCGGCAGGATCGGCAACTGCAAGATAGAACATTATATCAAGCCATCGCTCATTCTGATGTATGGCGGGATGCTGCCGGTAGTGCTGGCAGTTACCTATTGGCCGGGTCTCTCGCTTTTTCTGCCGAAGCTGTTCGGTTTTGCAAAGTGAAAGGATGAGCGGAGGACAACAAAAAGACCAATCGTTTTTGACATTGGCATCATCATTTTGATACACCTTAGAAAGATAACACAGTTCATGATTGTGCCCTGGAAATGGCAATATCCGGGCACAATCCGAGAATTTCAACTGCTGTTGATTAAAAAGTCAGGGTCAATTTCTAAAGGGGAAAAAGATGATGCGTTGGAAGAAGATGTCAATATCCTTCAAAACAGCACTTATCAACAGCGCGGTAGTTTTATTGCTCCTGGCTCTTGTCGGAGGATTTATTATCACCAGGCAGGGTTCGCTGGTGCAATTTATCCTGGTTCAATATCAGGATATGATTCAGCAGATTTTTGAAACTCAAACCGCCCGTGACGGCCGTTCATTGCAGGAGCGGCACGCCATCAACGCCAAGATCTGCAGCGGCATGTCGGGATATTTCGTCTACAACTTCGATACCGATGGTTTGAAAAACAATCTCAAGAGTCTTTTGGCATTGCCGGATGTAGTTGTCATCGAAGTAAGGGATGCCGATGGCAAACCCTTTGTCGCCCTGTGGAAGGACAAGGGGCAGGTCATGACCGGGGCCTCGGTCGGCGACGGCATAGCCCTCGACAGCTCGAAGATGTTCAGTGAAGATATTCAATATGACAACAAGACGATCGGTAAGATTCAATTCTACTACACCGATGGACTTCTTGTTCAGCAGCTCCAGGAGAGTAAACAAAAACTGCAAGGCGAAGTGGATAAGCTCGGCACGGTGATTGAAGGCAATATCCGGTCCGCCAAATATTCGCAGATCATCGCTTTTGTCCTGGTGGTCTGTTTCTTGATTCTCACCATATTTTTCACCCTCAAGTTTATCGTTATTACCAGGCTCCAGGATATTACCGGCAATCTGCGTGATATCGCCGAAGGCGAAGGGGATTTGACCAAACGGCTTGCCGTTAAATCGAAAGACGAGATAGGCGAGCTGTGCAGCTGGTTCAACCTCTTCGTCGAGAAAATCCAAACGATAATCAAGGATGTTTCCGTAGGTTCGCAGGAACTTGACGGCGCTTCGAAAAGTTTGGCGGATCTTGCCGAATATTTGAAACAGGACGCCGCCCAGACTTCCCGAAAGGCCGGGAACGTATCCGTTTCTTCCGAGGGGATGAGCGACAATATGAATTCGGTTGCCGCAGCCATGGAAGAGGCGGCGACCAATATCAATATGGTCGCCTCCGCGGCTGAAGAGATGAATGTAACCATCTGTCAGATTTCGGAGAACACCTTGCAGGCCTTGAAAATTACCGTCAATGCCGTCAGTCAGACCGAGAGCGCCTCAAGCCAGGTCGATGAACTGGGCAGGGCGGCGGTGGGAATCGGCAAGGTGCTTGAGACCATATCGGAGATATCGGAACAGGTCAACCTCCTTGCGCTCAATGCCACCATTGAAGCGGCCAGGGCCGGAGAGGCCGGGAAAGGCTTTGCCGTAGTGGCCAACGAAATTAAAGCTCTCGCCAAACAGACCGCCGAAGCAACCGGAGAAATCAAACAGAAAATCGAGGGAATCCAGGATTCCACCCAAGGAACGGTATCGCACATTGAACAGATCGCCAAGGTGGTCGATGAGGTCAATTCCATTGTCTCCACCATTGCCACCTCCATTGAAGAGCAGTCTGCCGCAACCCGCGAGATAGCCAGCAACGTTGCCCAGGCGAGTGAAGGCATTACCGAAGTGAACGAGAATGTGGCCCAGAGCAATCTTTCGGTTCGAGCGATTTCCCAGGAAATCGGCGAGGTGACCCAGGCAGCAAACAAGATTTCCGATAACAGCAAAATGGTCAGTACCAGCGCGGAGAAACTCTCGAACCTCTCCAACCAGCTAAACCTTATGGTGAGGCGTTTCAAAATTTAATCCAATGTCACTCCGGCAAAGCCGGAGTGACAGGGAATGACGCCAAGATCACCCGGTCCGTCCGGGCATTGTGCTTTCGGGAATTTTCTCGCCTTGACGTTCACTGATCTGCTGGTTGACCGTGTTGATATACGGCTGAAGGATCGGGACCATGCCTTTCAGCACCTGAAGGGGCAGAGCTGAAGTAAAGCTGAAGGCGCTGGCCGAGCGTCCGCTGACGAAAGCCGTAAGCGTTCCAAAATGATTGTCGCCCAGATAAAAAACGAAGGTGGCGGTTCGGTTAAGAGCCCTGGATGAGGTCCTCTGGCCATACGAGCTCGACGCCACTATCCGGTTATCTCCTGTTCCTGTTTTTCCTCCGATAACAAAGGCACTGCCGTCCTCCTGCTGGAAACTGTTCAGCAGCCGTTTGGCTGTCCCTTCGTTGACCACTTTCCCCATTGTTTCCTTGAGCATCTTCGCGACTTCCGGATCCAGAACCTGGACGGCAGACGGCAGTGGCCGTTCGACAATGGTCTCATAGGGTGTGTTCACAGCGAACTCGGCCTTGGTGAATCGATGAGTGGCGATGCGTTTGCCATCGTTGAGGATGATGCCGATCAGTTCGGACAAGGCCGCCGGTCTGTCCCCCGAACTGCCCAAAGCAGTGGCCAGGGAAGGCACCAGATGCTCGAAAGGATAGCCCATGTTTTTCCAGCGTCTGTGGATATCCGAAAAGGCATCTATCTCCAGCACCGTTTTAATCCGGGAATCCCGGGCGTTCTTGGCTTTGGTCCGCATCAGCCAGCCATATACCTGACGGCGTACCTCCGCACTTTTTTCCGCGGCATCCCTGAGGGAGGTGTCGTTCGAATTCCGGAGGTAATCGAGAAGCCATAATTCCAGGGGATGTAATGACGCAAGATAGCCCATATCCTGGAGATTGTATGCGCCGGGTTTGTATCGCTCATACATTGCCGACAGCTGCTTGCCGGTGAGCTTGTTTTCCGGCAGCTGGTTGCGGACAAACTGGATGTAGGTCGCTTCGTCGGCATCCGGATAGAGATGGCGATGGACAATAGTCAGTCTGACGGGTGTCGGTCTCATTCCGGCCAAGAGGGTCTCCAGACGTTGCGGGGCGGTCTGGTTCTGGTATTTATTCCAGAAACGCGACAGGAAGACCCTGCTTTCCCGATCGATGAACTTATCCAGAAAGTCCTTGCGGCGGGGATCGTTGTCGTCGATCAGGATCTGCCTGTTATTCTCCCACTGGCTGGCCTGGGTATATTTGACGATATCGTTCATGATCCGGATAAACGGCAGGTTGATCGAGTACTGCAGTGACTCGGTAACGGTGGCGATGCGGTCGTTGTCCTCTCTCTTGAAATTGCCGAAAACATGGACCCCGCCGCCGGTAAAGAAACGTTCGCTCGGATTGGCCGAGTAGGGGCGGGACATCGCCGCTTCGAGCATGGACCGCAGGTCGATTCCCGGCTTCACCAGAAACTGGTTGCATGCCCACCGGGTAAGCGTGTCCTGGCGCTGTTCGAGAAGTTTGGAAATCTCTCGCCCCGACAAGGCGCCGAACTCCGCATGCAGTTCGGCAATGATTTCAAGATAGGTGGCAAGGGTACGGAGCTTAGCCGTCGAACCCAGTTCCAGCTTACTGCCTTCATTGAGGTCAAACGGCAGGTCGGTGGTATCGGTCTGGATGCGCACCATGTTGCCTGCCGGGGTACGTTCGAACAGGGTGAAACTGTAGCTGAGGGCTTCGGTCTGGTCCTGCTTCAGCAGGTATGGACCGATCAGGCCCTGGCTGCCGGCGACGGCAGGATCTTCCAGGCTTTTCAGATAGTCGCCGATCTGCGCCTGCAGCTGGCTGTTCAAGCTCGTGGTCACCGTAACGTCCATCCTGTCCAGATCGTAGAGCGATGTTTCGAGGAGCGAGCTCAGGCGGTTGCGGACCACATTGACCCCTTTGTTATTGGCGATCTGCGGCGCTGCCGAATTTTCGCGGAAATTTCGGAAGAACAGTGGCTGGGATTGGGCAATTTCACCGAGATTCTGGGAGATCACGCCGTTCTGGGCCAACAGCCTGACGTAACTGTTGCTCAGGACGGCAAGATCCGTATGGCCCCGGACGAGGTAATAGGACGGCCGCCGATGGGCGATCATCAGGCTGATTACCTGCTTGAGGATTCTGGCCTGCTGTTCCAGGTCCTCGGCATCAGGGTCTTTCCGGGTCAGCAGGCGATTCATCTCGTCAAACTCGGTGCCGTACCACACGAACATGCCATCACCCAGGCCGTTGACTTCGCCTGCGCCCGGGGCGGCCGAGAGGGGGACGGAATTGACATAGTCGAGTACCAGCTGTTTTCTGTACACGGTTGTATCTTCGCCGTTTCGATAAGCACGGACGCTCGCCGATGTCATCTGGATCAGTTTGTCCATAATAGATGAGGTCATGCCGTTATCGGAATGGCGAAACTTTTCGGTCTGGGTTGCAAGCGTACTGCCTCCCATCGACGGCAGGTTGATGTTCACTGCTTCGCCGGCCTTCACCAGGACTGCCTTGGAGAACCGGCCCCAGTCCACAGCCGGATTGACTTTCGGATACCGGTCGGACAGCAGATCGCGGTTTTCAATGAACAGGAGAGCCTGCACCACGGAAGGCGGGATGTCGTTGAACCCGTTGTAAACCCGCTTCGGGTTGATCATCCGGTACATCGAGAGCTGGTTGCAATCCAGAATGTGCAGGCCGGCCTGACTCTTTTCATCGAAAGGAATATACAGACCCTGCGAGGCATATTGACTGAGGTCGGTGCTGAAGCGGGCCTGGCTGGTTATTTCCATGCCTCTTCGTTTGAGCTTGTCCAGGATAGTCGGTAACTGGACGTAGCCCAGACGATTGTCGTAGGGGCCCTTCTTGGGGAAGACTATCGAGGGGCTTTCTCCTGCCTCGACATGGTACTCCAGTTTGTCCGCATACCTGCTGATGTATTTGGCCTGCATATTCGAGGTCTGAGACTCGTAATACCCGGCTACCAGGCAGGCGGCAACGATGACGACGGGCGGCAAGAGCAGATATGGCCAGAGTCGTCTGCGCTTTTTGGGTATCGCCTTGGTCCGGGGAGCCGGACGGGACGATGGAGCGGCTTTATCCCCGAAGCTGTAGGAGTCGGGGGAGTCTATCGCTATTTCCCCAAGTTCTCGCGGTTTGGCTCTGGCCGGTTGTTTTGTCGGCGCTGAGGCTGGAGTCCTGCGTCCTTCACTGATATTGTATATGGGAGGCCGTTTCCCGGCGGCGGATTTCTTCATGTTGTTGCGCAAAAAGAACGTGACTTGACCAGCTCCAGGGGTATCGACGCACATGGAAATGACTGGTGGATAATTGGCATTCTACTTTTTTTTCTCATCATGCTTCACTGTAAATGTATCAAAAGACGCTTCCTGGAAATCGCAGGAATATATCCCTGGGCACCATGTGCTCGTGCGGGCGCAACAACGCATCGTTTGCCCTGCACAGGCAATGGACCGGCAGGTATCGGCTGTTATATTTTTAACAAGTTGAAAAAGGAAATTCTGCTGACGATTTTGTACTTCCCGGACCTCCGCATTGAGCCCCTTACACTCCTACTGCCGCAGTCTTAGCAGAATGAGTGACTGGATAATCCTACCCCATTTCAACCTGTCGAGTCAAGGTGTCTCGGATTTTCCGTGATGAACCCATTGTCTGATAGGGGAAATCCCGGGCGGGATGATTCGGCCGGTGTTTTCCGGAATGGCATCGAATGAATTATTTTTATTATTCCTCATTTCCTTACGGCCGCTTATGCCGTTTCGGCACTCTCCTGCCGAGGTGTTTCCTGCTGTGATTGAGCGATCAATCGTGCTGGGTACTCTTCATGGACAGCTGACGACCTTAATTTCAGGCTTGACAATTTATCGGCAATATCTCATGTTAACTACCATGGTAGACAATATGATTGCATATCTTCGGGATCTGGGGTTCAGCGAGTATGAAGCCCGAACGTACCGGACCTTGTCGCAGGCAAGTCCGCTGACCGCCTATGAGACTGCCCAGCAGGCCGGACTGCCCACCTCAAAGATCTATCAGGTGCTGAGCAGGCTTGAAGAAAAGGGCCTGGTGCTCTGCCTGCAGGAACACAGCCGAAAGCGTTACATTCCCCAGGAACTGGAGGAATTCACCGCGGCCTGTCGATATAAAATGGAGAAGACCCTGGCCGGTCTCGAGGAGGAGGGCCGGAGGCTGAAGCAGGAGAGCCAGGTGTCGTATATCTGGAATCTCAAGGGCTACAGCGAAGTTACCGACAAGGCGCGACAGATCGTCGGCAGTGCCCGGAGTGAAATTCTCATTTCTCTCTGGCACGATGAACTGGTCCATCTCGCCCCCGCGCTGCAGGCAAAATGCGCCGAAGGAATCCGACTCGGCCTGGTTCATTTCGGTCAGCTTGATCCGGCTCTTGCGGTCGGGACCTGTTTTTCCCATCCGATTGCCGACACCTTATTCCAGGAAAAGGGCGGTCGGGGTTTAACCCTGGTGGTGGATTCGCGGGAGGCCATGATGGTCATGGTCTCCGACTCCGGGGAAGCGGAAGGAGCCTGGAGCCGAAACCGGGGGTATGTAAACCTGGCGGAAGACTATGTGAAACACGATATCTATATCATGAAGATCGTCGATCGTTTCGATGCGCTTTTGATCAAACGCTTCGGACCGGGCTACCGGAAATTGCGGGATGTATTTTCAGACACGGAAGAGGGACAGGATAAGAAGACATGACGGTATATCTGAATGGACAATTTGTTGCGCGGGAGGCTGCTGTAGTTTCAGTCTACGATCACGGTCTGCTCTATGGGGACGGTATTTTTGAGGGAATAAGGATCTACTCGGGGAAAATTTTCCGGCTGGCGGAACATATCCGCCGGTTTTTCGACAGCGCCAGAGCGATCCTGCTGGAGTTGCCCCTTGCGCCGGAAGCACTGGAAGAAGCTTTGCAGGAAGGAGTGAAGAGGTACGGGAAAACCGAAGGGTACATCAGGCTGGTTGCCACCAGGGGCCCGGGCGACCTTGGTCTCGATCCGGATAAATGCACGGCGCCGACCCTGTTTTTCATCATCGACACGATAAGCCTGTATCCGGAAAAATTTTACCTGGAAGGGATACCGGTTGTCACCGCCTCCTCCCGGCGGTTGCCGGCCGACGGTCTCGATCCGAGGGTGAAGACCCTGAATTATCTGAACAACATCATGGCCAAGGTCGAGGCAAAACAGGCGGGTTGCATTGAAGCGGTGATGCTCAACCATCGCGGCGAGGTTGCCGAATGTACCGCCGACAACATCTTTATTGTCCGCGACCGCGTCTTGTCGACGCCGGCTTCCCACTGCGGTATCCTCCAGGGTATTACCCGTCAGACAGTCCTGGAACTGGCCGGAGAGGAAGGAATTGCCGCTCGGGAGACCGTTCTGACCCGGTTCGACCTGTATACCGCCGACGAGTGCTTCATGACCGGCTCGGGTGCGGAAATTGTCCCGGTCGTACGAATAGACGGTCGGACCATCGGCTCCGGCTGTCCCGGTGAGGTGACCGGGCAGCTTCGTCGCGCCTTCAGGCGGCTGGTCGGGATCTAGAGAGAGTCATTGGGGCGAAAGCCTGAATTCTGTAAGGAACGAAAATTTAGGATCGAAAACTTGCCTTGACCTGCAAAAATAAGTACGATAATTCAATTAACCCGCAAAAGTGGCCGTGCACATTTCGGTCAAACGTCCTGATGTGACATGCGATTCTCATCCGTCCGGACAGCAATCCTCTCTGGGTACGGTATGGGAATTATTGGCCGGTCGATGTATGTACTCTTCATTTTTTTGATTCTGACGACTGCTGCAATGGCCGGTGTGCCGGACCGGCAAGGATCGGAGGAAAATTCAGCGCCGGGAAAGGCCGGCTCCGAACGTATTGCTTTCGGACCGTTTCGAGGTCTTTCAGAAGCCGACGATTCTGAGCATCAGACCGAGGCCCCTGTCTTTTGGCGCTCTTTCTGGGCTGTTTCAGCGTTTATATTTCTGGTGAGCAGTTTGATCGGTTGCCTGGCGATCATTCGGACCCTGCGCAACCGGGTGGTCGGAAAGAGCAGCGAACTCATTGAAAAAGAACGTCTTTTGTCCACCCTGACGGGCAAGGTGCCGGAGGTGGCTTCCCATGGCCATGATCCGATTGACGGGGCGAGCGAGGATATCGCCGGTACAAAAGAAACCGAGCGTCTGCGAATCGAGCGGGATGCCGCAGAGGCGGCGAGTAAAGCGAAAAGCGATTTTCTCGCCAACATAGGACATGAAATCCGAACTCCTTTAAATTCGATTCTCGGTTTCTCTCAGATTCTCAAGGCTCAGCTGAGGGATGAACGTCTGCAGCAGTACACACAAGCCATTACCACCAGCGGCAACACCCTGCTGCGGCTGATCAACGATCTGCTCGATCTTTCAAAGATAGAGTCGGGAAAGTTCGAGCTTCAGCCCACTGCAGTCGATCTGCAGAGGATGGCCCGGGAAATCCGGCTGGTGTTCATGCCGTCGGTCGACGAAAAGCAGCTTGAATTTCTGGTTGACCTCGATCCGGAAATGCCTGAAACCCTTTTTATCGACGAGGTACGACTGAGACAGATTCTCTTCAACCTGCTGAAAAATGCCTTCAAGTTTACCGACAAGGGAAGTATCTCTCTGTTTATGCGAGCAATCGCCCGGAACCAGCCTGGTGCGGTCGATCTGGAAATAGTGGTGGCAGACACGGGGATAGGAATCCCTCCGGAAGAACAGGAAACGATTTTTGCCGCCTTCACGCAGCGGAAACGGCAGGATCAATCGAAATACGCCGGGACCGGCCTGGGGTTGAGCATTACCAGAAGGCTGGTGGAGATTATCGGCGGCGGGATATCACTGCACAGCGAGGTGGGCAAAGGAAGCACTTTCTCCGTAGTGTTGCGTGACATTCCCGTAGCAGGGGATGACACACGCAGTCGATTGCCGGGAGAAAACGAGGGCCTGGCCATTCGTTTCGACGAGGAGGCGGTTATTCTGGTCATCGACGCCGTCGACAGCAACCGTATGCTGATTCGTGAATTTCTCCGGTCGACGAAACTGTCGATTGTCGAGACCATAAGTGTCGCCGACGGCATAGAATGGTGCATGGCGATCAAGCCGGATCTGATTCTTCTCGATTATACGATGTCTTTCATCCCTGACCCCAACCTGGTGCAGCGATTCAACCGGGTGAAAGAGGACCTGAACATTCCCATAGTCGTGGTGACTTCCGCAACAGGCGTCGGCAGCGACGATTTCCAAACAAATTTTCATTTCGATGGCTGGCTCCGCAAGCCCCTTCTGTTCGAGGATGTGATGCAGACGCTGGCGCGTTTTCTTCCCCATTCCACCTTCTATCGTGTTGATGAATCGCCGCTTGGCAGACAGCAGGAAGAATATACTTTACCCGATCCGGAAGAGGTGCGGCAGGCGGTGGCCGGGCTGAAAGGTCGGTTGCCGGCCTTGAGGCGAATTCTTGTCGGTAATTTGATGGAGCAGTGGAAAGAAAACAGAGAAACCTGTATTATCAATGAAATGAAGACATTTGCCGAAGAAATCCAGCGAATGTCGGCGGAGTTTGAGCTTGATTTTTTCGCCGTTTGGGCTCGGGTGCTGCTCGGCCAGATCAGGATCTTCGATATGGAACGAGTGCCTGTAACTTTTGATCTCTTTACCAAGTTGGTCGACATGATTGAACAATGCAGCAATTCCGAACCCTCTGGGCGGAAAGGAGTCGTACATGGAGATCTTTGATTCCAGCCTTCCCGAAAAACCGCCCCTTATTTTAGTAGTTGACGATATCCCGAAAAATCTTGAGGTGATCGGCAATATCTTAAGTCTGGAACAATACCAGATATCGGTCGCCGGCGACGGCGAGAAGGCGTGGAAGATCCTCAACCGGATTTCTCCCGATCTGATTCTGCTGGACATCATGATGCCGACTGTCGATGGTTATACTTTATGCCGCCAGATCAAATCATTGGAAAATAAAAAGGATATTCCGATCATTTTCGTCACGGCCAAATCCGCTCCGGAAGATCTGGCGAAAGGATTCGAACTGGGAGCGGTGGATTATATCACCAAACCTTTCAATGCCTCGGAATTGATCGCCCGTGTACGGACCCATGTCTCTCTCTACCGGGCCAAGAAAAAGAACGAATTCCTGATCGATGAACTCCAGACGGCGTTGGCTCAGATAAAAAAGCTGTCAGGTTTACTGCCTATTTGCTGCGTATGTAAAAAAATCCGCGACGACGAAGGATATTGGAATCAGGTGGAGGCGTATATTTCCGCCCACATAGACGTACGATTCACCCATAGCCTTTGTCCAGCCTGCGTCCGGACGCAATATCCGGAATATGCCCGGGCGATCCTCGATAAGGGTGACCCCGAAGGTGTGCCCCCGGAAAAGGACAAGTCGTGAGTATCGGGGGCATTTCTCTTGCAAAACGGTTCCATCACCTTCCAATCAACTGCCGATTATGACATAATCTGAAAGTAGCAGGTGTTCCTTGCCGGTCCGGGACAGGTCTGCGCCCAAAGAGACGCAAATTGCTCGAGTTTCTCTTCTTCGAACGGCGGAAAACCCACATGAAACGGATTCATCTCAATTCCATTCAGTTCAGGATCGCCTTGTGGGCGAGTGCATGCCTCATCATGAGCGGCATGGTCATCGTGTTTTATGCAGGTACCACTTCCCGGGCAACGGCTATCAAGGCAGCAGAGGAACGAACCCTTGCCGAAGCGCGGACTCAGGCCGGAATCGTCAAGGCCGAGATCGAGGTGGGCCTCGATACCGCCCGTGCCAGGGCGCATGAGCTGGCGGCGGTCAGGCAGCCGGACTACCCGCTTGTTATCAGCCGGGACCAAGTCAATGCAATGATGAGACAGGTGCTGCTGCAAAATCCTCAGTATGTCGGGGTCTGGACGCTGTGGGAGCCGGATGCATTCGACGGCTTGGATTCCCTGTATGCCGGCACTCAGGCGTATGGCCGGTCCGGGCGATTCTTTCCCTACTGGAACAGGGGAACCGGCACAATTACGGTGGAGCCTATTGTCGATTTCGATACCGGTGACTGGTATCAGGTGCCGAAAAAGACCGGCCGGGAATATGTGACGGACATTTATACCTATCCGGTCATGGGGCAGGAGACATGGATGATTTCGGTTGTGGCGCCTATCGTTGTCCGGGATGTGTTCTATGGAGTTGCAGGTGAAGATTTTTCGATCGCCTTCCTGCAGGACATCGCCGACCGGCTGGATATTTATGACGGGACCGGAAGGCTTTTCCTGATCGGCAGCAATGGCAAAATTGTGGCTGCAACCGGAAGGTCAGGTTTGCGAGGGACAACTCTTGCCGAAACAATCGACCCACGCAATGCCGAAGAGCACCTGGCCGCCGTTCAGGCCGGCAGGGAGCGGATCCTTCACGCCTCGGATCATCTGGAAGCCATCGTGCCGATTTACTTCGGCAGTATCGCCAGGCCCTGGGCCGCGCTCATCATTGTACCTGCCGAAAAGATCACGGCTCCGGCCAATGCCCTCATGTGGCGGTTGATTGGCGCATCTTTGTTCATGATCCTGGCCGGCGTCGCCGCGCTGGGGCTCGTTGCCAGGCGGATAGCTCAACCTATCCGGCAGGTTGCGGATGTAGTTCGAAAAGTGGCGGCCGGCGATCTGAATCAGAAGGTATGCCTTGGCGACCGCACGGACGAACTGGGGCTGCTGGCCCGGGATTTCAATCATATGACCCGGCAGCTCCGGGAACTGTATGATGCCCTGGCGCAACGCGTCGAAGAGCTTGATCGGAAAAGTCAGGCATTATACAGGAGTGAGCAGAAATTCAGGGTTATTTTCGACCAGGCTTTTCAGCTTATCGGTCTGCTGGATCTTGACGGCACAGTGGTGAAAGCCAATAAGACGGCTCTCCGGTTTTGCGGCATAGAAGAGTCTGAAGTCATCGGCAGACCTTACTGGGAAACACCGTGGTGGGCACATTCGCCTATGCTTCAGGAAAAAGTGCGCGCTACTGTCCAAAAGGCTGCCGAGGGAGAATTCGCCCGGTTTGAGGCCACCCATCAGGCAGCCGATGGGACTCTGCGCAATATCGACTACTCCATAAAACCGGTGGAAGATAAAGATGGCAATATCGTCCTGCTGATTCCGGAAGGGCGGGACATTACGGAATATAAAAGACTTGAAGAACAGCTTCGCCAGGCCCAGAAAATGGAAGCCATCGGCACGTTGGCCGGAGGTATCGCCCATGACTTCAATAATCTTCTCGGTGTGATTCTCGGCAATGCGGAAATGGCCAGGTGCGAATGTCGGACCGGTTCTAACCTTGCCGGTGAACTGGATGATGTGATTGAGGCAAGCCATCGGGCCACGGGACTGGTAAAACAGATACTTGCCTTCAGTCGCCAGGCTGAAGCTGAGCGCATTCCTTTGCAACCGGCAAGCATCATCAAGGAGACAATGAAAATGCTTCGGCCGTCAATTCCTTCAACCATTGAGATACAGCAGAATATTGCCGCCTCGACCAGTCTCATCCTGGCAGACCCGACCCAGATCCATCAAATTCTTATGAATCTCTGCACCAACGCCTTTCATGCCATGGAGCACACCGGGGGCAAAATTGAAGTGTCTTTAAAAGAAGTCGAGCTGAGCAGCGAAGATCTGCAGAAGGAGCCGGAGGTGAAACCCGGTCGCTTTATCCAATTGACGATAGAAGACTCCGGGCCGGGAATAGCGCCGGAGGTGCAGGATAAAATATTCGATCCCTATTTTACCACCAAGGAAGTCGGAAAAGGGACGGGGATGGGGCTGTCTATCGTCCATGGCATCGTGAAAAGTTCCGGCGGATTTCTTTCTTTTGCAAGCGAGGTCGGAAAAGGCACGATGTTTCATGTCTTTCATCCGATTATTAAAGATGGTGTCCTGGCGGAGGAAAACACTCTTCAGGCAATTCCCACGGGAACGGAGAGGATTCTTCTTGTCGATGATGAAAAGATGCTGGGAGAAATGGTCGGCAAGATGCTTGAGTCATTGGGCTACAGTGTGGCCATCAGCACGGATAGCCTCCTGGCGCTGGAGACTTTTAAAATGATGCCGGAGCAATTTGATCTCGTCATAACCGATCAGACAATGCCGAACATGACCGGTGTCGATCTCGCTGGAGAGATCCTGAAGATTCGTCCCGATATGCCCATCATCCTCTGTACCGGCTACAGTAGCATCATCTCGGAAGATATGGTCAAGGCTGTCGGTGTCCGGGAATTTATCCTGAAACCGTTGACGCAAAAGAAGATTGCTCAGATTATCAGAAAAATCCTTGATGGCCCCCTGATATAACAAGCCGTACCGATCCAACGTGCGACGGTCGGGGCTCTCGCATCGTCTTCAACAGTCGACCAGGTTGACGGCCAGACCACCTCGCGAAGTTTCTTTATATTTATCGTTCATGTCGAGGCCTGTCTGATACATGGTTCTGATGCATTTATCCAAAGAAATCAGATGGCTGCCATCACCCCGCAGGGCAAGCGTCGCGGCGGTGACCGCCTTGACCGCGCCGAAGCCGTTGCGTTCGATGCATGGTACCTGGACCAGCCCGTTCACCGGATCGCAGGTCATCCCGAGGTGGTGCTCAAGGGCGATCTCGGCGCTGTTCTCGATCTGCTCGTTGGTGCCTCCCAGCACGGCACAGAGACCTGCCGCCGCCATTGCCGCAGCGGAGCCGATTTCACCCTGACAGCCGACCTCTGCCCCGGAAATGGAACCGTTGTGTTTGATTATGCCGCCGATGGCAGCGGCCACCAGCAGGAAAGTCCGGACATCGGCTGGTGTCGCCCCGGAGTAAAAGGCAAGATAGTAACTGATCACCGCGGGGATGACACCGGCTGCCCCGTTGGTAGGGGCGGTGACAATCTTGCCGCCGGCGGCGTTCTCCTCACTTACGGCAATGGCATTCTGGACCAGCCATTCATTGACGAGAAGGAGATGGCGGTCGCCGACGGCCATCTCCTTCTCCAGTTGCCGGAAGAGTTCTTTTGCCCTTCGTTTCAGCTTGAGACCGCCGGGCAGGATGCCATCCGCGGCAAGTCCCCGGTCGATGCTGTCCGACATCACCCGCCAGACCCGGTCGAGCCGGTCGTCGAGTTCCCGGCCGTTGACGAAGCCCAGTTCGTTGGCCCTCTTCATTTCGGCGACGGAGAGATCTGCCGCTTTGCCGGCGGCAAGCATCTCGTCGGCAGTGTTGAAAGGGTAGGGTACCGCAGGGCCGCCGGCCGTCGAAGATTCATTAAGGCTGCTGTTGTTGAGGTCTTCCGCAAGAACGACGAAGCCGCCACCGATGGAGTAATAGGTCTGCTGCATGAGCAGGGAACCGTTTTCGGCAAAGGCGGAAAAGCACATGCCATTGGCATGACCGGGCAGGCTTGGTCCGTAATCGAAGATCAGGTCGCTGTTTGGATCGAAGCGAAACGGGGGGAAATCTTGTGGAGCTATCCGGTGCCGGTCGTGGATTTCAGTAAGCGTCGTCGCCATTTCCGTTGCCTCGGCCGTCTCTGCGGTGAAGCCGGCAAGGCCGAGAATGATGGCCCGGTCGGTGGCGTGCCCCTTGCCGGTAAAGGCAAGCGAACCATGCAGGCTGACACGAATGCGGTCGGCTTTAGCCCCTGTTTTCGCAAGGGATTTCAGGAAAAGCAGGGCCGCTGTCATCGGTCCCATGGTATGCGAGCTTGAGGGGCCGATGCCGATCTTGAAAATATCGAAGACGCTGATAAACATAAAATGATCCCGAGCGTTTAATCAAATTGGCTGGAGGCAGGCCCTAACGTACTGGTTCTGACGGTTTTCATGCCATACTTTTTCATTTTCTTCAGCAATGCCGGATGGGAGATTTGCAGGGCGCTTGCGGTTCGTCTCACCGACTTACTGCCGGCATACGTCTCTTGAATAACCTTCTTCTCGAATTCGATAACTTGATTTTTCAGGGGTGTCACGGGGTCCACGGTTTTTTCAGCGGGCGAAGCGGCGAAGTTGTTCAATTCATAGCTGAAGAGGATACGGCTTGCATCGATGACATCGGACTCGCAGAGAATGGCTGCCCGTTCAATGACGTTTTTCAGCTCCCTGACATTTCCGGGCCAATCGTGACCATGCAGTTTCTGCAGGGCGGCTCCGCCGAGTTTCGGCACGGCCTTCCCCAGGCGATTGGCGAGCAGGAAAAGGAAATGTTCGGCAAGGTCGGCGATATCTTCTTTTCGTTGTTTGAGCGGTGGAATATGGATCGGCAGGACTGAGATGCGATAGTAGAGATCCTGGCGGAAACGTTTTTCCTGTACCAGAAGTTCAAGATTTTTATTGGTGGCGGTGACGATGCGGGCGGTGATCGGTATTTCTTTTGATCCGCCGATCCGCCGCACCGCTTTTTCCTGAATCAAACGCAGCATCTTGGCCTGGGAAACCAAGGGCATTTCGGCTATTTCATCGAGGAATACGGTGCCGTTGCCGGCGATTTCAAAGAGCCCGGGTTTCCCTTCTTTCCTGCCGCCGGTGAACGCTCCGCCCACATAGCCGAACAGCTCGCTTTCCAGCAGGTTTTCAGGCAGGGCGGCACAGTTTATGGGGACGAACAGTCCCGGCCGTCGGCTGGCACTGTGTATGGCTTTGGCGAATAGTTCCTTGCCCGTGCCGCTGCCGCCGTAAATGGAGATGGAAATATCGGTCGCTGCAATTTTTTCGGCGAAGGCGATGGCTTCCTTGATCGTTGAATTTCTGCCGATAATATCGCTGAAACAGATCCTGCTGTCTTCCGACAGGGATCGCGCCAGTTTCTTGATCTCCTGCATATCCTTGGCAATTTCTACGGCGCCGATAATGCACCGCTGGGCATCGTAGATAGGTTTGCAGGTCGAAAAATACTGGTAGCGGCCGTTGGCGTTGATCAGGTTTTGTTTGACGTTATTCAACTTCGTGCCGTCAAGGCACTGCAGCAGATGATATTCCGGCATGCCGAAACCGGCGAATTTCTCACCGACAATTTCCGAGGGATTCTTCATAAAGGCTTTACTTGCCACTTTATTGACCGTGGTGATCCGACCCTCACGGTCAATCGACAGGACCCCGTCACTGATATTGTCCAGTACCACGGTGAAGCGCTTGGTTTTTTCTTCATGCGGCAGGGTTTCGATTCGCTCGATCCGGCGAAAATCTTCCAGGTCGCGAAATCGTTCGATAAAGAAAATCTTGTCGTGGATACTTTCGACGTTCTCGATCTCGACGTAGACATCGGTCAGGTCATGGTTCCTGATTACTTCCATGTGGACAATATTCAGGCCGAATTCGGTGATAACAGTTGAGACATCCGCAACAATTCCGATTCTGTCCCTGAACGTTGCCTTGATTTTGATGGTACCTGAGTGAGACGGTGCAGCCGATGGTTGAAGCATCCTGTTAATCTCCTTGAGAAAGGGGAAGGTATCGTCGGTATTCGATTTGCAAGAAATTCGCCATCTTTGGTCGCAATATTATGAGATCGTCAGGATCTTCGAAGAAAAGATCGATATTCGGTATAAAATTCAATTACTTGGAGAGAATGGGACGTTGGAATTTATGCTGGGCAGGCATGAAGACAGAACAGCAGGTATACATGCATTATCTTACGGATGGTAACAATAGGTACCGGTGCCGTGTTTGCTTGTCATGTAACTATTTTGATATTAAAGAAAAACAAAATATTGGCAACTAAAAATTCCAATGGAATCTATAAATTCCATATAATCGTCCCTACCTGATCTCGAGCTGCAGTTCTTCCATGTCGTCTTCCTTGGAGACCGGCAGCCGCTGGAAGTCATATTTATAGCCAAATTGCATCATTTTGGTATTGCTCTTCATGATCTCCATCAGGAGTGTCTTTATTCCTATCTCTTTTGCCACCCTTATACAGAAATCCATAAGCATGCTGCCGATACCCTTCCCCTGCCAGCGATCGGCCACGACAAACGACAGCTCGGCGCTCTCGAGATCGGCAAGCCTGTTGAGCCGCACATCACCGATGATTCGCTGTTCTTCCTTGCCGACAACAGCCAGGAAGGCAAGATCCCGGTCATAGTCGACCTGACAGAATCGGGCCAGGTGGTCATGGGGCATATTGATGCGCCGCTGGCCGAACCGGAAGAAAACCGCTTCCTCGGAAAGTGTTTCGAAAAAGCGGCGCAAGGCGGGCTCATCCTCTCCGCGGATCGGCCGAATATGAATGATTGTGCTGTCTGCCAGTGAGGCCTCTTTCTCGTATTTAAAGGGATAGGGGGGAATCGAAAGGTGAAGGGGGCAGAGGTCTCCCTGGGCCCATCGGTATTCCTTCGGCAGGTTTGCGTCGATATGCATGGCGACGTCCCGGACGAGACATTCGTCATCCATGAGTATCAACGGGTTGATGTCGATGAAACTGAGCTGGGGCAGATCGATTATCAGCTGGGAAAACCGCACCAGGATCTCTTCCAGGGCGCGCAGCCCTCCCTGCAGGGAATCAAGCTTTTGCAGAAAGAGATACATTTTAGTTTCCTCCATCATCCGCCTGGCAAGAGTCTGGTTCAGGGGCGGCAGGCCGATGGAGTAGTCCCGTTCAGCTAAAAAATACTTCCCGCCGAGTCCGAACGAAATGACAGTGCCGAAGTTCCGGCTTTTTTGCGCGCCGATCATCAGTTCGTATCCGCGCCTGGTAATCATAGGTTGGACGATAACGCAGGCCTCGGGGTCCCTGCGCGAAATGACAAGATCCTGCAGAACAGTGAAGGTCGCACGTACGTCATGATCTTCGCGAAGGTGAATAAACACCGGTTCTTCCCTGTTCATGCCGACGCTGTGGGTGGCCTCGATTTTCATTGCAACCGGATAGCCGATGCGCCGGGAGGCCAGGACCGCCTGGTCCGCGTCACCGGCCCTTATCGTGTCAAGGACCGGGATGCCGTAGGATTTAAGGATTTCACCGGCTTCATCGGCGTAGAGAGTATAGCGTCCCTGCTCCATGCAGCCGTTGATGATAGTTTTTGCCGCTTCCAGTTTGGGAGAGAAATCCTTGATTATTATTTCCGGGGTTTCCTGGAGAAGCTTCAGGTTGTAATCGTAACGATACATGTACATAAAGCTTTTGACCGCCTGTTCCGGTGTCGAGTAGGTCGGTATGCCGTCTGTATCGAAAACGGCTTGAGTGAGAATGGTTTCGTCGCCGAACCATGTGGAAAACAAGGGGATCCTGGGATGCTTCTTTGCAGCGACCACAATCGTTTTCGCTATCTTTTTAATGTCGATGCCGGGGAAAGGGATGCAGATTACCATGACGCCGTCGATATCATGGTCCTGCAGGCAGTTCTCTATGGCCACCTGGTAATCGGCCGCCGAGGCATCGGCCAGAAGGTAGAGCGGATTATCCAGCTCCCGCTGGATGGTCAAACCTGCATTGATCTTCTCGAGGGTCTTTTTCCCCGGCGTCGCCAGTATGCCGCCCATGCCTTTCAATGCATCCATGGCCATCTCCGACGGGGCGATGCAATTGGAGATGATCATGAGTCTTTTGCCTCTTGGCCGGTTTTGCTTGGCTATCGTCTCAACCATAGAGAGAAGATCGACGATGCTGTTTACTCTGAGGCAGCCGGCTCTTTTAAAAGCGGCTTCATATATAAGGTCCTCTTCGGTCAGGGGATCGGAGTCGGAGAGGGGAAGCGGGGAGAAGTGGCCTGCTTTCCCCGGTTTGACGACCACTATCGGCTTGGTCCGGGCGAAGTTTCGCACCGCGGTCATGAATCCCCGGCCATTGTTGATTGTCTGGAGAAAGAGGAAAATCGCTCTGGTGCCGCCATCGCCACCGAGAAAGTCAATGGTGTCGGCGATATTGATATCGAGTTTCGAGCCCAGTGAGATGAAATAGCTGAAGCCGACTTTTTTGCTGATGGCGTGTTCGAGGAACGCTGTGGAAAAGATACCGCATTCGGAGATAAAGGCGATATTACCCTTCTGGGGGATTTTCGGGTAGAGGCTGGCGTTGAGGTTGATGGCCGGTCTCAGAAATCCGAGGGAGTTGGGGCCCAGCACCCGGCATCCATGCAGGGCCGACAATTTCTTGATCTGTTCGTTGAGAAGAGATGGCTGTTTGACCCGGCAGGTATAATCGGGGGCAAGGATGACCACCCCCTTCACGCCTTTTTCGCCGCAGTCCTTGAGGACCGTCTGCAATTTCTCCGGACCCGTCGCTACCAGCGCAAGATCGATCGGGTGGGGGATTTCCGCAACGGTGCGGTACGCTTCGACGCCCTGCACGCCCCGCATGGCGGGATTGACCGGATGAACAATGCCTTTGAAGCCCTTGCCGATCAGATTCCTGAAAACGTGATAGCCGATCGATGTATCGTCCTCACTTGCGCCGATAACGGCGACTCTTTGAGGATTGAACAGAGTATCCAGATTTTTCAGCGACATATGCCATTGCCTCCCATGGCGGAGAAATGCATAATAATGAAACTTCCGATAGTTGTTAGAACTGGTATATCATCATCAGGGAAAATCACCAAACCTTTTTACGACGGCTCCTTTGCCCGCTCCGCAGAATCTCGCATAAACTCCATTATTATTTGACAACAGCTTAGAAAATATCGTTTCTATTAAGAAGTTGAATTTTTTGCGACGCGGCGTGTCGGCGGATTTGGTCGAATCCATTGGGACGAGAGTGTTTTCGAGGCGATGAATATCTGCAATGTGAGGAATAGAATGAAGGTTTCGTTTTTTTTATGCATAATTTTGATATTTCATCCGTCCATGGTAGTGGCGGGGAATGTTGTCAGACAAACACTTGATGCCCAGAATAGCGTGAATCCGCGAATGGCTTGTCAAAATCCGAGATTCAATTTCAGCAAGAAAGATATAGAAATCTGCGTCAATGTTTATCAAGGATGCATGCGACCGGATTTCAGGCAATCCGAGAGAGAACACTGCATCATTGAAACGGTGAAGAAAGGGAAAATTCCTGCCGGGGTTCAAGCCGGGAAAATCGGCCAGAAGAGCAGTGGTTCAACGGGTTCGAAAGGCAACCTCCTGAACTTTTCATTCACGTCTTTCCAAGCCTATGATCTGATCGAAATCTGTGAACAGAGACAGAATAGAACCAGACAACTGTGTTCCGGTGCCATCCTGCCGAACAAGGCGAAAATCATGTCCGACATCAATACATCGAGACAATGATTTGTTGATTCATTCCTGGAGGGCGGAGTTATGGGCAACGGCTATACATATATCTGGCAGTTTCAGGTCTACCCTGATTGCCAGAGCAAATTTCTGGAGTTTTACGGAACCGACGGGACGTGGGTGCAGCTTTTTCGTCGTGCCCCCGGGTTCGTAGAAACGCTGTTGCTGAAAGATCGTTCTGTTCCAGGCCGGTATATTACCATCGATCGCTGGCGGAGCGAAGAGGCTCATGATGTTTTTCGTCGGAATTTCGCGAGAGAATACGCGCTGCTGGACAACGAGTGTGATTCGTTTACCTCAGATGAGCAGTTTTTGGGAGCGTTCAGCGAATAGCATTTCGATCTCGCCGGGAGATCAAACATGGTGTGAGGCAGTTAAGCCGGGACTCCCACGCCTGAGTGCGTGCCTATTACCGTGTTGGCCGGCAGGTTTACTCCTTTGGGGATGACGATGATCCCGTCCCTTACGGTATAGAGATCGGTACTGAGTTCCTCCATGTCGTACGGCGATATCGAGACGTTATCGCCAATGCGCACATTCTTGTCGATAATCGCCCGTTCGATCCGGCAGTTTCTGCCGATACCGAGCGGGATACCGGAAGGCGGGCCGTCTTTAGGTTCAAAAAAATCATTGCCCATGACGATCGATTCGGAAATCGTACTGCCCGACCGGATAACACTGCGAAGCCCGACAACCGAACGGCTTATTTTAGCAGCGTCAATGGTGACACCCTCGGAAACGAGACAATCTTTCATGATACAGCTATGGATCTGCGAGGGCGGAAGAAACCTCGGGCGGGTGTAAATCGGCGAATCGGCGTCATACAGCGAGAAGCGCGGCCGACTGCCGGTAAGTTCAAGGTTGGCCTGCCAGAAAGACCCGATCGTTCCAATGTCCTTCCAGTAGCCGTCGAAGATATAACTGAAGACCCGGTGGGTATGGATTGCTTCGGGGATGATGTGATGGCCGAAATCCGCCCCGGGATTTTTCTCCAGCAAATCCGTCAGGGCGGCAAAGTTGAAAACGTAAATCCCCATGCTCGCAAGATATTTTTCTTCGATGAGCGGCACACAGAGTTCGGCTGTGAGGCCCAGGAGTCCAGGCTTTTCGACAAATTTGCCTATTCGGCCATTGCCGTTTACCTGCACGATGCCGAGATCCGCGGCTTCGGATTTTGCCACCGGGGTTGTGCAGACCGTGACATCGGCATTGCATTCCACGTGTTCGGCAATTACCAGTTGGAAATCAATTCGGAAGAGCTGATCGCCCGACAGGATGACGACCAGGTCCGGTTCGGAACTGGCCAGATAATGCATGGATTGCCGAACGGCGTCGGCAGTGCCCTGGAACCACTCTTTCGATTCAGGTGTCTGTTCGGCGGCAAGAAGCTGAACAAAACCTTTGGAGAACTGGTCGAACTGATACGTCGACTGGATGTGGTGGTGCAGGGAGGCGCTTTTGTACTGGGTGAGCAGGTAGATCTTGAAGATGCTGCTGTTTATGCAGTTGCTTATGGGTACATCCACCAGTCGATAATTGCCGGCGAGCGGTACTGCCGGTTTTGCACGGCGGACCGTCAGCGGCTTCAGCCTGCTGCCGGTGCCGCCGCCAAGGACAACTCCGATAATTTTCATATATATTCAATTTTTTTGAGTATTGTTGTGCAGGATTCAGGAGCAATTACCTGAGCCATACTTCGACGCGGCGATTTTTTTCCCGGCCCGGCGGGGAGAGGTTGGTTGCGACCGGAAGCTCCTCGCCGCCGCTGTAAATGTGATTGACAACAATACCTCTGGCTCGCAGTTGTTCGGCCACGGTCTCTGCCCTGACTTTGGCCAGCGTATGGTTGATCTCGTAATCACCTGAATTGTCGGCAAAACCTGCCAGAATTATTTTCTTCTCCAGTTTGTCCTTCAGGAAATCGACAACCCGGTTGAGATCCCGTTCGCCGCGATTGTCAAGGGTCACCTTGCCGGTGTTGAAGCGGAAGTTCAGAGAGAGCCGCTGGGCGTTGTCGGTGGCTTTCAGGTAGTCCTCGATCAGAGGGAGGTTCTTGATTGCCGAGTTGTCTGTCTTTTCAGCATAAAAGGGTTTGATGTTCATGTCCACCATTCCGATGGAATTGGCGATTTCCTGCCCGCGATGGGAATGGACAAGCTCGACAAAATCACGGACATGGTGATTCTCCGGGTTTATCGCCGTATACAGATACAGCCTTCTGGCAATCGGGTAATCTTCCGTGGCAACGGTAAAAAAGCTGGGAAAAATCGATTTAGCTCCGGTATCGGCGATAGCGATAGCCTTGGCCTTGTTGATATTGGGCAGACTGGTAAAACCAATCGCCAGGGGATCCCGGGCAACCTGTTCGGAAAGCTCCGGATTCGACTCAAATCTTTTGCTCCCTTCCTTCAGCTTCTGTTTATCCAGAACAATGGACTTGAATGTATCGTAGGTGCCTGAATTGTCGTCTCTTGCGTATACGGTGATCGCACCCGGTCCGCCACCCAGTTCGGCCCAGTCGGTGACTTGTCCGGAAAAAACGGCAGCCAATTGCGGCATCTCGAGTGTGTTGATTTTATTACTCTTGTTGACGATTACTGCGATCCCGTCAAGGGCGATTACGTGTTCGTTGGTGACGGCGGTCATGTCACCCAGACCCAGGGTCTGGAGCGAAACGGCTTCCTTTTCCTTTATCTTGCGGGAAGACATGGCCACATCGCAGCCACCCGCTTCCAGGTCCTTGAAGCCGGTTGTTGATCCATGAGCGTGGATTTCGACTACCATCAGCCGGTCTTTGACGCGGGCCTTGAGAAAGACTTCGTTTTCCTTGGCGCCGGGCACCGTTACGAGATTTTCCCCACCAAGTACGGCGGTCAGATATTCCGAGGCGAGGGCCGGGGCAAACTCTGCCCCAATCGTATTCGACCCGTGCAGCCGCAGGATGGTTTCCTCCGGTAGGGGTGGTGCGGTTGTTTCCGACTTCTGCAGTGGTCCGATGGTTATTGAGGGGGCCGCAGCTTTCCCGGTGGTATTTTTAGGTTCAGGCTCCCGGCCTTTTTCGGTTATCGCGGCAGCCCCGGATTGCTCGGGGACCAGTGCGGTTTTTTTGCTGGTATAGGGCAAGGAGCCAGAGGTGGCGAAAGCCGGCAGCGGCAATTTATCGGTCAGGCTGAAAGACTGGAAAAGAATGATCAGGAGCAGGACCGGCAAAATGGCGGCAAGACCAAAAAGCATTCGTCGGCTTGTTGTTTTTTTTGCCTGCGCCGGCTGGACGTCGGAGTGTCGATCGGTGGGTGGCGGTGCGGCGGCAACCATGGCCGGAGCCTCCGCGGGAAGATGCCTTTCGCCTTTTTCAACTCTGCCGATTTGTACCGTGTGCGCTTCCCGATTGACGTTATCCTCAATGACGGCGGCTTCCAGCAGGAGGGAGCGATAATCCATGTCGATATTTGCCGGCGGAAGGAGCTTTATCTTCACTTCCCTGAAAGAACCTTTTTTCCAGGACATGATCCGGAAAAAGGCCTCGGTTCCCAGCAGGTTGTCCTGCGCGGCATACATTATCCGTCCGTCGCGAATGAAAATGAGCCCTTTATCGTTCTGCTGGCTGACCCGAATCCCCTTGGTCGCACCCTTCATGCAAACGAGCTGGATATAATCTTCCAGACTGATATCGTTTAAAACACCGAAAAAGCCATTTTCCGTCAGATTGGTTTGGATGAGCTTTTCCAGGGCAGCATAATCAAGCGGCAGGGGAAATGAGGCGATGACATTGGAGGGCTGCGAAGGAGCAGCGCCGTCCGCTGCTATCAGAATCACCTTTGTGGCAGCGGAATGGTTTTTGAGCCATCCTGCCACATCGAATTCCGGCGTGGCGGTGAGGGCATTCTGTATCACTATGTCGAAAGTTTCCGCATTCAGGAGGGTGATGGTCTCTTTCATTGTTGCAGCTGGAAAAACTTTGCAGGACTCTGACTCGAGGAGCTGCCGGAGGGTGCCTGTTGTCTTCTCAACCCGGTCGATTACGAGTATTTTTTTCATCTTTTCTCTCCCATCAGCAGTGAATGAACATTTCGCATGATTGCCGTATTAAAGTGTCCGTTCTCTTGTAAAAGTAAAAGATTCAGGAGTAATTAAGATACTATTAGCATTGTGTTTTCGCTCTGTTGGAAGGCGTGGTTAATGTCGGGTATTGCGTTTTGCCCTGACTTTCAAACAGACGGTAAAACGCCAAGTACAGGCAGGAGTTATATCGGATACATTGAAAATTATTGACTTCAAATCTCTCCCGGCATAATTCTACGGCCAATATAAACCGAACATTTTCAGGGGGGCCATGAAAGATACCAACGCTATTGCCGAGACGATCAGGAAAAGAACGGAGAACGCGCGCAAGACATACGGTTTTCAGGACAGCCATAATCCGCAGCTGCCGGCGGACTACTGGTTTCAGCAGTCACTGGAAGGGCCGACATTGTTTGTTGTCTTTTATTCCCAGTCCTGCCGATGGGCGGAGTGTCTGGGCTGCAATCTGCCGTCGGTGATGTCGCAGCATCATGTCGGTTTTGCACCGATCATGAAGCAGATCGACTTTATTTTCGACTTCCTGCTGACATCGCAACAGAAGCAGGACCTGAAGAAAATCATCATCTCCAATAACGGCTCGATTCTGGACGAGGAGACCTTCTCGACAACCGCTCTCATGTATTTTCTTGCCAGGATGAATATCGAGTGCCCCAACGTTTCGGTGCTGACCATGGAAAGCCGGGCCGAGTACGTCGACTGGGAAGAACTTGCAGTGCTGTCACGCGCCCTCAAGGAAGGCCGGACGCCAACCCGGCTGGAGCTGGCCATTGGTTTTGAGGCCTTTGACGACATTCTCCGAAACGACCATTTTCATAAGGGTCTGTCGCTTGCGACCTTTGAGAGTATGGCGGAGAAGGTGGCGCAGCATGGTTTTCACCTGAAGGCCTATTTCATGGTCAAACCGGTGCCCGAACTCTCCGAGGAGGATGCGGTCCAGGATGTGATAAACGGCATCGAGTATCTCTCCCGGATTGCCGACCAGTACAATCTGACCATTAATATGCATCTCAACCCGACCTATGTTGCCAGGGGCACCAAACTGGCGGAGGCTTTCGAGCGCGGCAACTACACGCCGCCGCTGCTGGAGAGTGTGCGAAAGGCCGTTCTTGCCGCCGAGGGCAGGAAGATATCGATTTTTGTCGGCCTGCACGACGAGGGGTTGGCCGTGCCGGGCGGCTCCTTTATCCGGGAGGGTGACGAAGAACTGGTCAAGCTTCTCGAATGCTTCAATCAAACTCAGGATTTTCGCCTGCTGGCAGGGTAGCCGTTCAGGTGGCTCCTGCCGGTAAAACTTCCGTCCACGCCGATTGTTAGCTGTTGCGCAGCACTAGGAATTTTAGGGACTTCGAGCGGGAAAAAAGGTAGATTGCCGCTATTCCATTTCATTACACCCACTCTGAAAGCAGAGATTAAAATTAGACATGTGATTTATGAAAAGCACCGGACCACGTCGCACCCAGGACAGGAAAAAAAAGACCACGGACACCTTCGCCGTTGACCGGGAAGATACGCTGCTTGCCGCCCTGCTGGCAAAACTGCCGCACAAAAGCCGCAATATCCTCAAGGCGGTCCTGCGGGACAGCCAGGTACTCATCGATGGCAAGGCGGTCACTCAATTCGATCATCCCCTTGTTCCCGGTCAGCGCGTGGAAGTCTGTTGGGAGCCTGCAGCGCAGCAAGAGAGCCACGGCCTGAATATCATTCATGAAGACGAGGATCTCATTATCATCGATAAGCCCTCGGGTCTATTGACCATTGCCACCGACAAGGAAAAACGCAAAACCGCCTATGCGATCCTCAGCGACCATGTGAAAAAGGAGGATCCCGACAACAAGATTTTTGTCGTACACCGCCTTGATCGGGAAACGTCGGGGCTTTTGATGTTTGCCAGAAACGAAACGATAAAACAGCAGATCCAGGAAACCTGGGATACCACCATCAGCCAGCGCACCTATGTCGCTGTTGTCGAAGGGCAGGTGGAGCCGCCGGAGGGGACCGTCACTTCCTGGCTGACCGAAAGCAAGGCATTCATCGTTTATTCTTCGCAGAATCCGCAGCTTGGCCGAAAAGCCGTGACCCATTACAGGAAATTACGCGAAAGCAGTGAGTTTTCCCTCTTGCAGATAAATCTTGAAACAGGCAGGAAACATCAGATCAGGGTCCATATGCAGGATATCAACCACCCGGTGATCGGTGACGAAAAATACGGGGCGACCCTCAACCCTATCCGCCGCATGGGCCTGCATGCCCAGGTGCTCGTCTTCACCCATCCAAGAACCGGCAAGCTGTGCCGTTTTGAGACAGTTATTCCGAAAAAATTTCTGAGGCTTTTTATCACCCAGAAATAAGTTCTTAAACTTATTTTGGGTTGCGGTAATCGAGATACCCCGGCAGAATGGCAAGGCCTTGGCGAAACTCTTTTTCGGGGCAGATTAAGCTGATAACGATTGTTTTCGGTAAAATCGTAGAAAAACCCGGGATGAACGATGAGTGCTGTTCCAGCAGCTCCAGGCAGCACTGCTCATCGGTGATATCGCCGGGGAGTCCAATTATCGCATACAACTGCCTTCTCTGTGGCAGATTAAATGGAATAAATTTGGACACTCCTCAATTATTTGGGTTGATCTCGATTTTCTGTCTTGCAAGATAAATGGGGAGTGTCCTGGTCCTCAATTGATCCAAATAGTTTGCCCAAGGAAACCACCTTCATAAAGCCAATCACTTGCATAGTGGTTGGCTTTTTCTTTTTTCACGATTTCCAAGACCATCTTTTAGCGAACATTTTAGTAACACTCAGATACTTTGTGTTTCCGGCAGGGGACTTTTCTAGAAGGTTCATTGGTGTCTACTGAGTTATTTTTGCGCACTTAATCCTGTAAATTGAATAATATTTGCATATTTGATCATTTAAAGATAGGATACAGTCACTAGCTGGCGGTAAAATGACGCATTGCATGCAGAATTGTCGTATTTACGAGAAGGCATATTTTTTCCCTTTGCCAATATTTTTTCTGATTACGTATGAAACTCAGCCAAATTTTTAGGCGACGCTCTCTATCTTCAAAAACATGTGTGAATCTAGAGCATTACGTATTTCTGTGCGGCGTTTCAAATATGACAGATCTTAATGAGGCCTCGCCTTCGACGAATGGCCGGAAAATGCTAGCAGCTAACCACTTGAAAATCGACCAAATATCTGTTGCGGTGTTAAACCGTAAAGGACATGGCTGAGTTTCATACGTAATCAGAATATTTTTTGTGTAGATATGTGCTTCCTCGCGCTCTGGCCGATACTGAAAAGAGCCAATTAAAATCTTCATATATGGGTTTACTATGCTTGTTGAATTTAGTGTACAGAACTTCCCACAAAGTATGACTGGATTTTGGTAAATCACAGTTTTGCAACGTAAGTAACAACGTAGATTTTTACAGTCTAACCGGACATCACTGCTCTGATCCCCCATTTTTGTTTTTAGATGAAGTCCAGAGCAGATACTCCGGTGGATAGCCACTGTTTGCTACACTGTAGCTTAAATGTGCGAGCCAACATATAGGGAACAAAATTAAAAAACCTAGGAAATCAAACTGACCATTGATAAAAACGAATATAACAATTCCTATCGATATTGAGCTTAAGCCACATACAACACCAGCTAATATACGAAGAAATAGCCGTACCTGAACAACATTTTCTTTTTTTAGTTTCTTCATTATTTTTTACATTTTTCATTATTCATCAATCTTTCTGCAGCGACATTAATGATTGATCCAGCAAAAATACCAGCTTGAAATGAACCCTGAATTAGCGCTGCATTTAATGTTGTAGTTTTAGCAACAAGACCAATTGTCCCTATATGCGTGCCAAGGTGTTTAGCCACACCTCCAAACGCATATTGTCCTAAACTATACCCACCATAGGTCTTCGCAAAAAAGCCTCCCAAGGCTGTAGTTAATCCCATTCTCCCTAATCCAATCACGTTATTAGTTTCTTGGTAATTACCCCAGACATCTCCCCAAAAATTAGAGGTATCACAATCAACATTATCTAATTCAGAAGATAAATCATCAGGCAAATCTACACCAAAATCTATTTCTCCAAATAAATCCTTAGCTAATTCGTCTTTATGAGCACTTAAATAACTACCCGCACTGGTTTCACTTCCCCCACTCGAGCTTGTGCTGCCCAAACTATTCGAAGCCTCGCCTCCACCGCCAAGGCTATTCTCACCTCCTGCACCTCCAGCACCCCATAAGCCGAATGGGTCTATTACATTAACTGGGTTGCTATTGGCATACCCATACAAATTAACCCCACCCAACACCCCAATCGGATCAGGCGTAGTCCACACCCCAGCCTCCGCATCATAGTGCCGGAAATGGAAATGGTAAAGTCCGCTTTCCGGATCGAGCTGACGGCCGGTGAAGGTATACTGGTTTTCCGAGAGGTCGCCGTCTATCACTTTGCCGAAGGCGTCGTAGTGGTAGCGGGTCTTTTCTTTGCCCTGGTGGTTGCTGAGGGCGACGACGCTGCCGAGTCCGTCGTAGGCGTAGAAGAGCTGGCGGTCTTCGGGGCGGTGCTGGTAGTTGTCGTTGCCCTGTGAGACGTTATACTCCTGGCGGGTTACGATCCGGCCGTTTGCCCGGTAGTAGGCGGCGATTTTCTGGCTGTTCTCGCCGCTGATCTCCTGCAGGACCTCCAGGCCGTCGTAGAGATAGCTGGTTACCTCCTTTTCCCCCGCCGCTTTAAAGACCCGGCGATTCATGGCATCGTAGCCGTATTCGGTGCTCTCACCCTGTGGATTATCGAAGCCGGCGAGGAAATTATCGGGAGTGTAGCGGTAGCGGCTGAGGCCGTCCTGGTCCTGTTTGCTGACCCTGTTGCCGTTGTCGTCGTAACTATAACGGATATCACCTGCCTGCAGCAACTGATTTGCGGCATTGTAGTGGTAATCGATGGTGCGGTTGTCGACGATTTCGTTGATCCGGTTGCCTGCCGCATCGTAGACGTAGCTGACTGAAGCGGGCAGCGGATCTTCGGTTTTATGGTGGCCGTTCTTTTTGCCCTTGCCTTTATCGGTGCAGTTGTTTTTAGGGGTCGTGGCGATCTGGCCGACCCGTTGCGGATATTCGACATGGGTGAGTCGATAGGCGGCATCATACTGGTAGCTGGTGAGGCCGCCATCCTCCTCGGTCATGGTCAGTTTATTACCCACCGCGTCGTAGGTGTAGGCAAAGGAGGCGAGTTGGCCGTCCTTGGCGCTGGTGGTGATCATCCGGGCCAGCCGGTTGTCGGTGTCGTATTCGCTTACCGTTTCGGTGTTGTTGGGCAGAGCGGTGGAAGTCACCCGGCCCATGACGTCAAAGGTATAGGAAGTTGTTTTGCCTTCCGGGTCGGTGAAACCGGTCAGCCGGTTTTTGGCATCGTAGGCGTAGGTGAAGACGCCGTTGTCCGGGTCGATCATGCGGATGCGGTTGCCGAGCGGGTCGTAATCGTAGTCGATCCGGCCGGTATAGCTGTCGATGGTGGTCAAAAGCCTGCCGCGGGCATCGTATTCGCGGGTTTCGGCGGTGGTCTCGTTGGCCATGCGGATCATCCGGCCCGCCGCATCGTAGGTGTAGATCTTTTCGGGAGCGTCGGGGAAGCGCACTGTGGTCAGCTGGTTGCGGCTGTCGTAGAGAAAATTGATGGCCGTGCCGTCCGGGTTATGTTTGGTGAGCAGATTGCCGATTGTATCGAGTTTATAGGCTGTAGTATTGCCCAGAGCGTTGCTCTGGCTGATCATGCGGTTGCGGACATCGTAGCTGTAATGTATGGGGTTGCCGTTTCCGTCTGTGATCTGAACGAGGTTGCCCGCCGCATCGTAGTTCCCGCTGGTTAGCGCGCCGGTGGCATCGGTCTTGCCGGTGGGTCGGCCGACCGCGTCATAGCTGAAGGCGGTGGTATTGCCGTTTGCGTCACGCACGGCGATCTTCTGCCCTTTCGCATCGTAAGTGTGGAGGGTTTCAAGGTTGCCGGGGACGGTCAGCTCCTGCACCAGCCGGTTTCGCTGGTCATAAGCAAAGTCGATCCCCGTGTTATTGGGGAAGGTCTTACCGATCATGTTCTCGTTGCCGTCGTAGACATAGGAGGCCGCGTTGCCAAGCGGGTCCGTCTCGCGCAACAGGTTGCCGCGGCGGCTGTACTCGTAGCTGGTGGCATTGCCCAGGGCGTTGATCGCCTGGATTTTATGCTGCAGTTCGTCGTAGATGAATTTGGTCTCCGCCCCCAGGGGATCGACGGAATGCACCATGCTGCCCAAGGGGTTGTAGGTGAAGCTGGTGGTCGCGCCCAGCTCGTCGGTGACCGAGGTGATCCGGTTCAGGATATCCGAGGTCAGACTGCGCTTCGTGCCGTCCGGGTTGGTGATCTCGGCGAGCTGGCCGTAGGCGGTGTAGTCGAGGGTCGTGGTGTTGCTGTTTTCGTCGGTGACCGCCGCCGGCAAACCCAGGTCGTTATAGCCGATGGTCCGGCTGCTGCCGTCCGGGTGGGTAATGGTGGTCAGATTGCCACGGTTGTCATAGGAAAAGGATCGGGTCCGGCCAAGTGGGTCGGTGATCGTCGCCACCTTGTTGAAGGTCGGCTCGTAGCTGAGTTCGGTTCGTTCCCCCAGGGCGTTGATGGCGACTGTGACATCATTTTTAGCGTTATAGTTGAAAGCGCTGATCTTGCCGTTTTCATCCCTGACCGTCACGATATTGTTGCGGCCATCGTAGGCATAGGCGATCTCGGAGCCGTCCGGGAAAAGGGTGCGCTCCAGCCTGTTGTTTTCATGGTAGTAATGGCGGGTGGTGAGGCCTCGGCGGTCGGTGACCCTGGTCACCCGTTCTTCCGGATTGTAACTGTAGAGAAACTCGAACCCTTCCTTGTCGGTCTCCCGGACGACACGGTCGTTTTCATCGTAGGAATACCGGTAGACGTTGTTCTGCGGGTCGCTGCGGCCGATCATCCTGGCCTGCTCGTCGTAGGTGTAGCCCCAGTTATAGCCCATTGGGTCGGTATAGCCGATCAGTTTGTCATTTTCGTAGGTATAGCCATGAACATTGCCCTGGGGATCGGTGATCTCGCCGATGAAGCCGTCTTCGTTATAGGCAAGCGTGGTTTTCCGCCCGACCGAGTCGATAATCTCGGTCAGCCGGTCGTCGCTGCGGACAAACTCGGTGATATTGTTGTTGGTATCGATATTTCGGGTGAGGAGTGAGATCCCCCGGCCGTTATGGAGAAACTCGCGGACCCCGCCATGCTTGGACACCAGCCGGAAGCCGCCTTCCATCTCTTTAATCTCGTCGGTGTAGCTGCCCTTGTCGGTCACCGGCAGGTAGTGTCCCTCTTCCTGCTCCTCGTAGAGAATGGGCGAGCCCTCCTCGGTGAAGACCTTGACAAAGCCGGGGCCGAAATAGACGCTCTGGTCGAGCGGAAAGGGATCGAGTGGATACGCGGCTTCCTCCTGACGGGCCTCGTCGGCTGCCGTGGCGGCATCGGACGTCCGTTCAGCGAGAATCACTTCTACGTCACCTTTTTTCTGATTGATGACGTTGGTCGTTTGTTCGCCCTGGGCGACGTCGGCTGCTGCTGCCAAGGCGGCTGCATTGCTGCTTGATGCGATTGCTGCTGCCTCCCCTGCACTTGCCGAGGCTTGATCGGCTGCACTCTGGGCAGAGCTTGCCGCGCTCTGAGCCTCATTGGCCTGGGACTCGGTCTCGCTTGTTCCCGCCACACCAGCTTGCTGGGCAGCTGTTTGGGCCGCCGATCCGGCGCTTGCTGCCTGGCCGGCGATGGTGGCGGAGAGGGAGTTAATGCTGTTGCTTACTCCGGCAATCTCGTTTGCCTGAACCTGGGCGGCTGCAGCTGCGTTCCGGGCGGCATCTAGGGCATCGAGGGCTGCAGTTGCGGCAGTTGCCGCGAGATTTGCCAGCTGTTCGGCCTGCTGTCGCAGATCCTCGGTGAGATTCTCCCGTTCCTTGATCAGCGGCTTGCGGCCGGCAACGATGTTGGTGTCGTAATTAAAAAACCAGCTGCGCCCAAAGGATGATTTGAGATCGGTCTGGTTGCTGCGGAAATGCCGGGAGATGGTGATGAGATCGTTGAGCGCTTTATAATTCAGATCCTCCACCTTATAGCTTTCAAAACCGCTGGCGATGAGGACCGGGTCACCGGCTGTGCTGCCCTGGCCGTTTTTATTGTCCATCTCGGCCAGGCCGCGCTGGAGAATGGCTACTGCCACCTGGCGTTCGATCATCTCAAGAGCCTGAGGACCGAGCGCTTTTCCCCGCTGTAAATAGCCGGAGACCAAAGCGAGGGAGCTGTTGATGGTGGTGATGGCTGAGGACACCTGGCCCTTTAAGTCAGCAAAGGCTGATTGCAGATTGCTGAGACTGGCGTAGAGGGAATTCAGGGTTGCCAGGTTGCCGGCCGCGCCATTTGAAGCGTTTTGAGCATTCAGAAGAGCTTCGATGACGGCTGCGATGGCATTGATCTGCTCCTGAGTCAGGCCGCCACTACCACCGCCTGTATAATACAGCGGATCTCCTTCACCAATACAGCTGAGGTTTCCTTCGGGCACGATTACCACCTCGGAAAAGTCAAAACCCATTTGCTCGAAGAGTTGAAGAGATGTGATGTGCCGCCTGAGATTATTTTCCATCAAGTATATTTCCGGACTGGAATCCTTGAGGAGAAGGCTGGACTTTGGCAGTGCATTAATCTCCTACTGTGTCAGGGTATAGTGCTTTTTCCCGGACAATTGCAGGCAGTCGAACACAAACGGTGAAGGAATTGCCGCTAAAGTCCCGGCAGGCGTGACGAGGTAGAGGGTGTCTGACGATGTCGACCTAACAACAGATCCAGGATTGAGCGTCTGGCCGAGAGCAGCAAGTGGCAAACTCACAACAAGAACCAAGAAAAACAGGATAACGAGGTTTGAACGTTTCATGTTTAATGCCTTACAGTAATGTTTCATTTGCTCACTCCTGACATCCTGATGAATTGATACACTACTAGTGCAAAGTGTTATAATAGCAATTAATGCTTACAAATAATAAAGTATTAAAAAGATGTCAAACAAAAGTCTTAAAATTATTTAGGATAAAAGTCTTACAAATCCCAGAGAAGCTACTTTCATTAATACTTTTAATTGAAACAAATATTGCTCTATGAATATCCAGGAAAGAATAAAACCGCGGAAGAGAGTGTTAAGCTCAAGCTGGAGGGAAGCTTTTAGCAAAAAAAAAGTAGCCGACGGGAGGTGCCCCGCGACACCAGCAATGTCGATCCGGCCTTCAATAACTGTGTCGATGGCATGGTGATCGTCGATTTGCAACAACTAAAAGGACAGAAACGAAAACGATACAATTGACGAAACGGTTCTTTGGTAGGTTCGGTTGGCGAAAATGCAATCACAAGGAATCCCGACGTCGCCTAGAGACTATTGTAAAAAGGTGACCAGATTATTATTTAGGATGGAATATAGAAAAATAGGTGGAAATCTCCGTTTTCCACTTGACCCAAAAACCGGCAAGCTGTGCCGTTTTGAGACAGCTATCCCGAAAAAATTTCTGAGGCTTTTCACCGCCCAGAAATAAGTTCCTAAACTTATTTTGGGCTGCGGGAATCGAGATACCCCTGCAGAATGGCAAGGCCTTGGCCGAACTCTTTCTCGGGGCAGATCAAGCTGATGACGATACGATTGTTTTCGGCAAAATCGTAGAAAAACCCGGGATGAACGATGAGCGAGTGCTGTTCCAGCAGCTCCAGGCAGCACTCTTCGTCGGTGATCTCGCCGGGGAGTTCAAGTATCGCATACCAGCCGCCTTCCCTGTGGCATGTGTCAGGGCAATGTTCCAGGTCTGTCCAGCTTTTCAAAGCACGTTCATTAACTTCAATACGGGCCAGGATCTGTTGCTGGATGTCCTGTTGTACCCCGAGCAACGGAGCCGTGGCCTGCTGGATCATACTGCTTACCGACAGATATGTGTCGGCGATGAATTCCAGCCGATGTTTCGCCCCCTCTTTGATCGGCTCCGGGCCGCCCACATGAATCCAGCTGAGTTTTGCCTGGGGGAGGGCCAGGATCTTTGAAAATCCGCTCAGGGTAAAGGTCAGTGCGTCGTTGTTTGAAATTGCCGAGAAGGTTTTTTTCAGGCTGCCGGATTTGATGTAATCAAGAAATACCTCATCGACAATCAGGGCAATCTCATGGGTTGTACACAGCTGATTGAGCAGGCTGAGTTCTTCGGCGGTCATATACGATCCCGTCGGATTGTTGGGGCTAACCACGACGATTGCCCGGGTCAGGCTGGAAATCATCATTTCGAGCGATTTGAAATCGATCCGCCAGTGGCCGCTTTCTTCCAGCTGCAGGGCATAGCGAACCGGAGTGACGCTTTCCAGGTTCGCGAGGAAATCAAAGAGCGGGTAGCTGGGGGCAGGAAGAAGCACCTCGTCGCCGGGTTCGGTCAGCAGCTTAAGGAGGAAACTGTACGCCTCACTGGTCGAGGCAGTAAGAAAAAGATCGTCGCCGGCAATCCGGCCGTGACCATTTTCGAGATAGTAGCGGCCGATCGCTTCCCTCGCACTTTGCATGCCCTGTGCCGATGGCTCATAGCGCCCGCGAATACGGGTGCAGATACCGTCTCTTTGTAGAAAATCATATGAAAACCCGGCGTGGGTCGGATTCGACTGAGTCAGATCAAGGATCTTTGCGCCTGCTGCTTTTTTGGCTTGCAGTATCCTGGTGAAGTCATTTGGCTCGAGGGCCGCCGGCAGTCGAGATGAAAACATGTTGGGCTCGGGTGTGAATGGTTGGTGGAGTAGGGGTTTGAAGGTCCGGTCCGCAACATATAAGCCGCGTTGTCCATCCAGGCAAGGGTAAATAAATTCTCGACCAGGTGTTGATCGTGATTATCATTCTCATTTAGAGAGATAAAGAAATACCCGAAACAGCCGATAAAGAGAAGAAGAGCCGAAGCAAGAAACTCTTTCCCAGGAGGAGGAGATTCTATGAAAACTCAAGAAGCGATCCGCATTCTGATGCTCAGTCCCTGTTACTGGCGACTGAAATTGCCCGACAGAAAGGGACTGGTGAGGGAGTTCATGGCCAGTTATTCCGCTCTCGAACTGACGTTTGAATCTGCCGTCAACAGGAAGAGAACCCACACTTGATTTCCTCATGCCCCCGCACCCGGCTGGACTTCCTTGGTACCGCATTGCGCCAGTTGTTCAAGCCGGGTGGTGGTATTCTGTAACAGGTTGGTCAGCTGCTGGGATATTTCACTCGAAGATTCGTGTACCAGCCCAGCGAGGCTGCGGGTCCTGGCGGAGGCGTCGCTTACCTCGGCAATACTTATCGAGACGGTGTGGGTGTTTTCCGAAGTGCGGCCGGCGAGTTGAGCTATGTTGTCGGTGACAGTCTGCTGGTCGACAATGGCCCGGGTGATATTCCCGGTGCGTTGATTGAGATCCTGCATCCGCCTGTCGATTTCCTCGAGATGGTCGAGCAGCACCGATCGTGCTTCTTCAATGGCATCGACCTTGTTCAAGACATCGTCGGTGGCTTTTTCCGTCTTCAGCGACAACTCTTTCACTTCGCTTGCGACCACTGCAAAGCCCTTGCCGGCGGCTCCCGCTCTGGCCGCTTCGATGGTCGCATTCAGGGCCAGCAATTTTGTTTGATCGGTAATCTCTTCGACCGCGGCGATAATACTGCCGATCGCTCTGATCGACGTATTTAATTCGTCGATGTAATGCCGGGAGCGGGTGTTGCTTTCCAGGATCGAGGCGACAATCCTGTTCTGGTCCCGAACCTGGCCGTTGATATCGATAAAGGCCGACTGCAGCCGTACGGTCGATTCCGAAACACTGTCGGTGTGTTCCGCCGTATCTTCTGCCCGGTGGGTGACGCTCTCCGCCTGAATCTCCGTTGCGCTCGCCAGTTCCTGCAGGCTGTCGGCGGTATTCACCAGCTCTTTGGCCCGGCTCTCAAGGTTGTCGACCACGGAGGTGATGGTGGCGAACATCTCTTCGATAATCACCTTCTCATGGGCCTTGCGCTCGTTTTCCTTTCTGATATTCAGCAGAGCTTCGCGAAAGTTCCGGATTGCCCCGGAGAGAACACCGATCTGATCCTGCCGGTGTCGATAGGGAACATCCGGAGACCTGCCGGCATTGATCGCATCAATGGTGTTGGTGAGTTTGTGGAGCGGCTGTTCCACGAGAAAACGGACCAGGATGAACAGGACGATCATATTGGCCAGAACCGCGAGTCCTCCCATAATGAGGGTAAATCTCCGCTGTTGCAGGCGAATCTCGTTCAGCTCGTGCTCCTTGGCCTGAATTCCCTCGACATGCTGGAGAATCTCGTTACGTGTGGTCTCCGCCTCAAGGGCGGTATCGGCTACTTTGGCATCAAGGTCGCTCACTTTTCGGCGCAAGGCACCGCTGCTGTCCGATTCTTTTGTGACGGTATCGATCAGGATGCGGAGTCTTGCGCCGTCTTCGACCGGGTCGCTGCTTGCCAGGGTCATCCGTTCGACTGCGTCCTTGAAGTTGCCATCCTGATCGAAGATGCCGCTTGCGATAATGAGTTTGCTGTCTGCCGTCTGGACGATAAAGCTGTTCTTGGCGATATCTCTTCGTTCATTGCGATCATAGAGATGACTATAGGCTTCGCGCCCCTTCAGCTGTTGCCGCTCGGAGATGTGGAATGTTTGCTCGATGGCCCGGATAATGTCGGCTTTCGGGTCAATCCGGAAAAACTCGGGGAGAGCGAGGAATTCATCCTGTAACTTGACGATGGCTGCGCGCAGATTGGAACTCAGCTCTTCTTTTATGAGCAGTACTTCATTGACTTTCTGTTCGACTGTAGCGCTTGACTGCAGATTCGCGTAGAGCAGAGCGCCGATGAAGAGGTTCGAGGCGATGGCTACGCCCATGAGTATTTTTACTCCGACGGTGAGGAATCGGGCGTGAATTCGCTTGAGGAGAGACATTTCATTTCCTGTTTGATTGGTGGAAGTTTACGGACAAGAGCATGGTGAGTAGTCAGGTGGGCAATACTAGCGGAGTTCTGTTACGTTTTGGTTAAAAGAAAATTAGGAATGAAATTGGGAGGCTGGGAACTCATTCATGCGCGGAAGGAAATGACAGAGGAAGGGTTGAGGGGAAGAAGACCATTGTCGGATGGGCAAGCGAGGTGAGCCGGGGAGCCCGACTCACCCATGAGAAAAAAACGGTAAGCTACCGCCGTTTCAATACTGGAATGCCTTTTTCCGCCATCTCCAGAGCATAGGCTTCGACGCCTTTTGCAGCAATCAATTGGAGGGAAGCCTTTCGATCCGACCTGAAGATCAAAGCAAAAATTTTGGCGAAAATGGTATTGAATTGCCGGCATGCCTGAACATCATCGGAAAATTCAGTGCATTCCGCACAGGTGTGATAGCCCTTTTCCTGCGTGCAGATTCGTATTTTGCACCAGGACGCCTTGACGTTTTCGGCACAACCGGGGCATTTGCCCTTCCTGTACCGGTGGCATGCCCCGCAATAGAGACCGCAGGCGGAAACGAGTTCACTCTGAGCAACCAATTTCATAGTTTTTTCTCCGGTTTAAATGAACATTGAGTGGGGGAAATTCCCGAATTACCGGATGATCGTAACAGACGGCTGTGACACCGTTATGTCAGGTTGGTATATATTTTTTGCATTGCCCTGCATTTATTTTCGATCGCCTCGCGCCAGCGGGGAGGGGAAAGGACTTCGACATCGCTGCCGAAGCTGAGGAGAAAAGACATGATCCAGTCGTCTTCCGGAAAGGTCAAGGTGGCGATGAGCGAACCATCGGGTTCGTAACGCAACTGGTCTGGAGCAAAATGCTCTTCGACTTTAATCCGCACTTCCGGGATAAATTTCAGGACGAGTTCCACCGGAGGGCGGCTGTCCCGGTCGAAAAACCGGTCCGGAGGGGGGATCTGTCGACGGGCGAAATGCTCTTCCACCGCTTGCAGGCGCCGCATCCGCGACAGGCGAAAGAGTCTGAAATCCCGGCGATCCCGGCAATATCCCAGCAGGTACCAGGTAAAGCTTTTATAGAGAAGGGTGTGCGGTTCCACCCGGCGAAGGCTGTTGCGGCCATCGGCGCCGGTATAGGCAAAGTCGAGGAGCAAGGACCGGCTCACCGCTTCATGGACTGTCTGAACCGTCTCCCGGTGGTTGTCGACCATGCCCCATGGGGTGATGTCGATGACGAAAGAATCTGCATGGGTCCGGTAGAGCGACTCCTTGTCTTCGGGAATGAGAGCGGTGACTTTATCGATAACGCGTCCGAGGTCGCCATTCTGCAAGGTCCTGTTGACACCTTTCAGTGCCGTCAGGAGGGAGAGCATATCGTCAAAGGTGAGGAGTTGCCGGCTCAGTTTATAGTTGTCCGGAATATTCAGGCCGCCTTCGTGACCTTGGGCGGAAACAACCGGAATACCAGCGCCATTCAGGGTTTCGACATCGCGGTAAATGGTCCGCACCGAGACATCGAACCGATCTGCCAGTTCCCTCGCGGTAACCTTTCTCCGGTTAAGCAGCGTCACAGTGATGGCCAGCAGTCGTTCGATCTTCAAATGTATGACAATTTCATGGTGTTTTGCTGATAATGGTGTTTTGTCTTTCGATGCGGTACTCGCGAAGGGATAATAGCTGTTTTCGCTCCGGGATGTCGAGTATTTTTCCCCTTACCGTCTCAATCCTCGTTTTTCTGCCATTTCAGTTTCATCCACGTTTTTGCGGCTCTGCCGAGCGGCGGTCGCGGACGATAACCGAGCCGGATGTTTCCTTGGCCCGTTTTTTCAAGTCGCCGGCGATGGAAGAAACTTCGGCAAACGAGCTGATATGATGGATTTCAGTGCTGACAACGCCGATGGACAGGGAAAGCAAGCCGAATTGCTGGGTGTTGCCGGCGCGGTCAAGACTCGTGTAGGAGCCTTGCCGGCATTCTTCCTCGGGGTGGAAGCGGCAAAGCATTTTACTGAATTGGTCGATAATATATTGGCAGATCATCATGGAATTGCGGGGGCGGGTAATCAGGATGAAGTCATCGCCACCGATGTGTCCGGCAAAACCGATGGTATTGCCTTCCCATTTGTTCAGGGCTTCAACCATGAGATCGCCGACCGCTTTGATCACGCGATCTCCCATTTCGAAGCCGTGTCGATCATTGAACGGTTTGAAACTGTCGAGATCGATGTAGCAGACATCGAAGTGAATGGACTGGGAAAGCATTTTGGCAATCCGTCGCTGGATGTATTCATTGCCGGGCAGGCCGGTCAAGGGATTGGCGCCCCGGGCCAGCATCATGCTGTTTTCCGTCACGGCATTGAGAATGGCACTGACCGAGACGGTGCCGAAATATTTGCCGCTGCGGGTGATGCAGATATCGTCGTAGATTGAAAGCCGGGGGCGTTGATGAATCTTGCGGGCGACATCCTCAACCGATGAATAGTGAGGAATTTCCAGATAATCTTCGTCGACGATGTCCTCGATTTTCTTATAATAGTTCAGGTTGAGACCATAGCCGAAGCGGCCGACCATATGGGTTTCCATGAAGCGGTGCCGGTTGAGCAGGCCGCACAGCCGGCCGCCCCGCAGCACTGGCAAACATACCATTTCGGCATTATCGTTGAATCTGTTGAGTGCCTCGAGAATTCGATCGGTAGCAGAAAGGGGGGCGACGTAGGCAGCGATATCGCCAACGCAGATAACCTCATCAAAAAGAGTGGTGCCCGATTGCCGCGAGGAGTTATTCTCGGGAATGTTCAACTGGGCTGTAGTCACCAGGTCCGCCGAAGGTCTGGCGATGAGATATCCCTGCACCAGATCGATACCGATCTCCCGGCAGATCCTCAGATCCTTTTCGTACTCGATGCCTTCGGCGATAACCTCGATGCCGATTCGATGGCAGGCCGTGGCGATCGAATCGATCAGGTTGAAGTTGATATTGCCTTTCGGACTGTCCTTAAAAAAATGCCGGTCGATTTTGACAAAATCGGGCTCAAGGACGGAAAGCATCTTCAGCCCGCCATAGCCTGCACCAAAATCATCTATGGCTATGCGAAATCCCTTGCTTCGATAATGATCGATGGCGGTCCGGAAAAGTTTATAATTGGACACGGCCTCCTGTTCGGTGATTTCGAGAACAATATTATGTTTGGCAATGTCATACTTGTTCGCCAGCATTCCCGTGGTCCCCGCACTGTGATCGGGATGGAGCAGACTGGTCGGACAGATGTTGAGAAAGAGCAGGGCTTCCTTGTCGTTCAGTCCCTGGGCAGCGGCCAGAACAAGGCCGTTCTGCCGGCAGCGCATATCCAGCTGGAGCGTCTTGCCGCATATTCTGGCCTGATGGAAGAGTTGCTCGATATTGTCGAATGGATTGGGACCGACGGTGCGGCACAGCGCCTCGTAGGCGAAGATATTTTCCCGCTGGAGGCTGACGATAGGTTGAAAATGGGCAGTCAGCAGGTTGTTGTCAAGAAGATCGGTGATAACGGAATCATTGGTAAGATTGCGGGTTGCCGGTAGGCCGGCATGGTTCAGGTTGAGCTGCGGCGATTGATCTGGGAGCGGCATAAGAAACATGATGTGGCCTCCGGAATGTGATACAACACCCGACAGAAGTTGTTGAATGAAATCGCCGGCTCTTTGCAGCCGACCTAGGTATCTTCTCTTTGGCGCCGATGATACCTTCGTTGTATTTGGATACTATTAGAGACTGGTTAAGAGTTGGCTGAACATTCATTCGACGAAGGGATTGTAAATCTTGCACTCGTTCCCGGTTTATTTGATCGGGTGAGCTGATCGGAGTACAATACAAGGAGATCGTCAACGTTATGCGTGATGCGGCTTACCCTGTTGTCTCAGGAGGCTTCATCGTTTCCCGACTTTGCTTCGACTGTGAATGGAGGTGATACTTATGCAGAACAGCAAGCTGCCTGAATTTATAGATCATCTCCTTTTACCGGACAGCTATCCGCATCCGGCCGGCGACATCGAACTGGTCCAGACCCATATCTCGTTTGTCATCCTTGCCGGCAGGTATGTCTACAAGTGGAAGAAGACCGTCGATTTCGGCTTCGTCGATTTTTCAAGCCTGGCGAAAAGAAAGTATTTCTGCGAGCAGGAATTGCACCTCAACAGACGGCTCTGTCCCGAGATTTACCTGGAAGTCACATGGATCAGCCGGGAAGGTGGATCTTTCAGCCTGCAGGGAAAAGGTGAAATCGTCGAGTACGGCGTGAAGATGGTACGCATGCCCGAAGAAGGTATGATGAGCCGGATCATCGTTGCAGGAGGGGTGCGTGAAGAGCATCTCGATACAATTGTCGGAATTCTTGTGCCTTTTTACCGGCAGGCGGATGGGGGTGAGCGGGTGCGGGCCAACGGCCGGGCCGAGGCGGTCGGCCGGATCGTATTCGATAATTTCGCCCAGACCGAGAGGTTTGTCGGCGGCAGGGAGCTCAGTGCCGAGCGGTTTGCCGCGATCAAGGAGTTTGCGCAGGGTTTTTTGCGGCAGGAAGAACTTTTTGCCGAGCGCATAGCCTCCGGCTGCATCCGCGATTGTCACGGTGATCTCTACTCGGGCAATATCTGCCTGGCCGACAAGATTCATATTTTCGACTGTATTGAGTTCAATGAAAGGCTGCGTTTCATCGATATGGCCGCAGACGTTGCGTTTCTGGCCATGGATCTTGATTTTCATGGCTGCTCTGCCCTGAGTGACTACTTCATCAGCCGTTTCATCCGGGAATCCGGCGACGAAGGGCTGCGCAAGGTGCTCAATTTCTATAAATGCTATCGAGCTTATGTTCGGGGCAAGGTTAGCCTCTTGACCGCCTCCGATCCGTCCCTGGAAGGAAAGAGGGCCGAGGCATGGCTGGAGACGGCCGGACGTTATTTTCAACTGGCGGAGGAATATACCCGAAGGTAATGAGAGAGCAGACAAAACTGATAGTGGTATTTATAGGCCTGATTGCCTCGGGAAAGAGTTTTCTGGCCCAGGCCTGGGGTGGGAAACATCGTTTTCCGTACTTCAACACCGATGTGATCCGCAAGCAACTGGCCGGCATCGCTCCAACGGAGTCCCGGCCAGAGGAGGAGGGGCAGGGCATTTATTCAGCCGAATTCACCCGCAGGACCTATGACACCATGCTGGTTTCGGCCTGGGAGGCCCTTCAGGATCCTGCAGTCCCATGTGTGGTGCTGGACGGTTCGTATCAGACCGAGGCGGAGCGGGAGCGGGTGCGCGACACCTTTGGGGAATGCGCCCGGATTGTGTTCGTTCTGTGCAGCTGCGACGAGGCCGTCACCAAAGCGCGTCTTGTGCAGAGAGCCGCCGGTCCTGCGACCGTCTCCGACGGCAGGTGGGATATTTATCTGTGCCAGAAAGAAAAATTCCAGTACCCTGAGGAGTTGCCGGTCGAGCAGTTCCAGCGGATGGATACCGACGCTCCGCTCGATTCCCTGCTGGAATATCTCGATCGTCTCTTGGAAGTACCGATATCGCAGGACGATTGATCAGTAATTAACGTCCAAGGTCAGGAATACATCGCTGTTGGATGTCTCCATAAACGTCGAATCCTCGGCCAGGCCGTAGGTTGATGTCCGTTTATCGTGTTTGCCGATGATGGAAAACTGGAGATTGTCGGTGAGATTGACTCCGAGTTTTACCCCCATGTTCAGAGAACTGAGCATGTTGTCGTCTGCTGCCGTATCGGTCAGGTCATCCTGGTCGGAGTATTGCAGGAGCATGGATAACGACCATCGTTGATGCATGGGCGCAAGCAGGGTGTTGAGGCCGAGCGTTCTTCTCGGGGCATCGAGGAAGTCGGGGTTATTCAGGGAATAATCAAAGTAGGTGACCGACGGGGTAATGCTGAGCCACTCGCTTGGCTGGAAATTGCTGGCGATTCTCAAACCCTGCCTGACTGCGGTATCGGGCGAAGCATCGTCGAGGGTGTAGCTCATATTCCGAGTCGAGGAATCGAATCCCTGTATGGCGGTAGAGGTATCGAAAGTCTGATGTATTGCGGTAAGGTTCATATTGAGGCCATCGGCAACCGCATGATCGTAGCCGACTTCATAAAAATTGAGATGCGGAAGATCCGTATCCCGGGAGTAATCGGGACCATCGGTGAAGGTATTGAAGTCAGACTGAAATGCAAAAGAGTGAGTCTGGAACTCGTCGCGGGTATAGCTGGTAAGCGTGCCGTTTTCATGAAGTGGTATTTCGAGGGAACTCTCGAATCTTATCTGCTCGGGATCACCATGGGAATTCAAGGCCGTATGGCGCTTTGAACCGGCAAAACGATTTTTCCAGTAGCGGTCATCCAGGCTTGAAACGGTAACGCCAAGGCTGCTGCTGGCATGGATGAATTGACCATCGGAGAGGTATACGCCGACGTGGTTGATTCTTTTTTTCTTCTTATTGGAAAAAAAGATCAGATCACCCGGTTGCAGTTCCTGTTTGCTTATTTTCTGAAGGTCCGAGGAGCGGAACTGGCCGATGGAGTTATGGGGCAAGTCGATGCCGAAAAGCTGATCGTAGATCATCCGGGCAAAGCCAGAACAATCGAGACCGCGCTTCGATGTTCCGCCACTGCGATACGGGATGCCGAGGAATTCCTTGGCTTCGTTTTTAAACTCCTGTTCGGTAAGGCCAAAAGAAGACAGTGGTGAATCTGAGTTATTGCCGACGCCAAAAGCATTGGGCGTCGATACTGCAATGAGTGTGGTGCAAATGATCCAAATGATGCTTTTTGAAACCGAAAAGTGTCGAATTTGTCTTTGCATGGGTCCAGTCGTATTATATTAAAGTACCTGGAGCGGAGATTTTAAAATCTCGTAACGCCGCCTCACACGGTGTAAAATTATAAGTATTGATTTTTGATTTAACAAATAAAAGGAGCGATCAAGTTGTTTGTGCGAATTGACCGAGCCTTCCTCGAAATCATGTTTAACCTCAGCAGGAAATAGTCTATTTCTAGGGAACTTGTCAACCCCGATTATGATTTTGGAAAAGAAAAAGTGAAATAAAACCGCTGTCCTGGGGGGTTGTTAGGCGGTGTTTTCGGTGAGAAGCAGTCGTTTGTGCGGTGTTTTCAGGGAAAGTAGTTTATTATGTTTTTTTCATGAAGATACGTATCCACCTCAAAGGGGGACTGAAAAAAAAGCTCGTTATTTTTCGATCGTTGGCAGTCGAGAGAAGCTCATTCTAAGATGGCGGGAGAATGAGGGGCGCATCGGGACAAAAGACGCAGGCAAGGTTTGGTCGCAGTTTAACCTGGTAAATGGGGAGGAGTGCCATGGTAGAACGACACGTGAAAGAATTGTACGACAAGTATAGCCGTAACGAGATCAATCGGAGACAGTTCCTGGAAAGACTGGCAACCGTGGTCGGGGGAGTCGCCGCAGCCTATGCGTTGCTTCCCCTGCTGGAGAACAATTCGGCGCATGCCGCAATTGTTGCTGCCGATGATGCCCGGCTGGTAACGGAGCGGGTCACATTTGCCGGTGCACAAGGAGACATCCGTGGCTATCAGGCATGGCCTAAAGATGGGGGTAAACTGCCCGGTGTCGTGGTTGTCCACGAGAACAGGGGATTGAACGCCCACATTGAGGATGTCACACGGCGCATTGCCCTGGCGGGATACCTGGCGATTGCGCCGGATGGCCTTTCGCCGATGGGCGGGACGCCTGCCGATCCGGAGAGGGCGATCGAGATGATCAAAAACCTGAGGATGGATGAGACCATTAAGGATTTTACCGCTGCTGCCGCATACCTGAAGACTCACCCCCAGTCGACCGGCAAGGTCGGGGTGGTCGGCTTCTGCTGGGGCGGGGCGATGGCCAACCTGCTTGCGGCCCATTCCACCGATATTATCGCCGCCGTGCCATACTACGGCAAACCGCTGCAGGCCGAGGGGGTGGCAAAAATCAAAGCTCCGCTGCTCCTTCATTACGCCGGCCAGGATGAACGAATCAACAAGGATATTCCGGATTTTATAGCAGCCCTGGAGGAAAATAAGATTGAGTATGAAATGTATATGTATGAGGGGGCGGAACACGCCTTCAATAACGATACAAACCCCGCGCGTTATAACAATGAGGCCGCTGAACTGGCCTGGATGAGAACCATTGAATTCCTGGACAGGAAGCTGAAAGGCTGAAACTATTTGCTCAGGCAGCACTTTTTGTACTTCCGGCCGCTGCCGCACGGGCAGGGTTGATTTCTGCCCGTGCTGTCCTTTTCCGGCCGGAGACCGGGCTTTCCGGGTTGTTGCCATTGTCTGGACACTGCACGGACAAAGGGGGTGCAGTGGTTGAAAAAGAGTTTGTAGCCGGCACACAGGTAGTTCCGCTTTTCCGTGTTCTCCCCGTTTGTCACAAAGCGGTTCTTCGGACACTCGCCGTTACACATTGCCAATACCTCACAGGACCTGCACGTCTGCGGGAGCGAAGTGCGCTTGGCCTCGCCGAAGGCGATCAACGGCTCCGACCTCAGGATTTCCGTAAAGGATGTCTCCGCTATGTTCCCCAACCGCCAGGCAGGCTCGACAAAGTGGTCGCAGGCATACACGTCGCCGTTGTATTCGACGACGGGAATATCGCCGCAGGTCGGCCGGAAGAGGCACAGGGAATGGTCCTGGCCAAAGGCGGTCCGGGTCGCCTCTTCGAAGATCTGCACCTTGATGGCGCCGATATCCTCGGCCCGCCATTCATCGAAAACCGTACACAGAAAGGCGCCAAAGGCTTCCGGCGGTACAGTCCGGTCGCTGACGCCATCCGGCAAACGTTCGACAAGCGGCAGAAAACTTACATATCTGACGCCGATGGTTTTAAAGAAGCGGTATACCTGCAGGGGGAACATGACGTTGCAGGCATTGACTACGCATACGATGTCGGTTGGAATCCGGTGCTCCACCAGTACCTGGTAACCGCGCATCACGGCTTCGTGCGTGCCGATGCCCTGCCGGTCTACCCGGTACATGTCATGGATTTCAGCCGGGCCGTCAAGGCTCAGTCCTACGGCAAAACGGTGGTGCGCGAGAAAGCGGCCCCAATCGTCGGTCAGCAGGGTGCCGTTGGTCTGGATGCCGTTGGCGATACGCTTGTGCGGCGGGCAGTGTTTTTGCTGCAGCGCGACAATGCGGCGGAAACAGTCGAGCCCGTAAAGCATCGGTTCGCCGCCGTGCCAGGAAAAAGGTACCGTTTCCCCCGGATGGGCGTCAATATGCCGGCTGATATAGCTTTCCAGGAGATCTTCCGTCATTGGTGGCGAAGGCTCGCCGGCGAACTGGTTGTTTTTCTTCAAATAGTAACAGTAGCTGCAGTTCAGGTTGCAGCGGGCGCCGACCGGTTTGGCAAAGATCTGGAAATCGCTTACGGTTCTGTTCATATCGGCTCGAATGGCTCGGTTTTCGCATTTTTGATTGTTACCTCCTCAAGTGTATGCCGCTTCGCCGCTCCTTTATCAAGCTTTTTTCCTTCATCCGACTTACGATAGCGATATCGACAAGATTGTTAGTCCATTCCCGGTATTGAGATGAACTCTCTCAATGTTGAGATATTCACGTATCGCTTTAATCGGAAGAGCTCTTTTTTCTGCACGACTTGATCCAGATGTTGACATCCCAAACCTTATCCTTGATACTGATCACGAATCTTATTCGTGTGATGTACTTATCCGGAGTTGCTTGGTTTTAAAGACATGGGGGAGACAGAGGTGAAAACGGCGTATTGGTTGCAGGGCGGCGGCTGTGGCGGGGATACATTCTCATTTTTAAGCAGCGAACAGCCAAACGTCATCGAGCTGTTCAGGACCCTGGGGGTCGAACTGCTCTGGCATCCTTCGCTCTCCAGTATTTCCCCTCACCACCATGAGCGGCTTATGGAGGACATCCTGGCCGGGAGGCAGGCCCTTGACATTCTTCTGGTTGAAGGTTCGGTCATCTGCGGGCCGGCCGGTACCGGGATGTTCCATACCAGGGATGGACGACCGAAGAAAGAACTGGTGTTCAGCCTGGCATCGCAGGCCCGGATGGTGATAGCGCTTGGCACCTGTGCCTCCTTCGGCGGCTTCGGCGCCGATGATATTATCGAGGCCACAGGATTGCAGTTTACCAAAAAAGAACGCGGAGGTTTTCTCGGCAAAGAGTTCACTGCCAAATCCGGTCAACCGGTGATCAATCTTGCCGGTTGTCCCTGTCATCATGATGTCATCGCCGGAGCATTGATTGCAGCCGCCGGTGGCGTGACCCTCGAACTGGACAGGTATCAGCGTCCTCTCGAGTGGTACGCCACCACCGTACATCAGGGATGCACCCGCAACGAATACCATGAATACCGGGTGGAGGAATCCGATTTCGGCGAGATGGGCTGCCTTTTTTTCCATATGGGATGTGCCGGCCCTCTGGTGCCGGGCCCCTGCAACAAGCTGCTGTGGAACCAGCACTCGTCGAAACCTCGGGTGGGAGTGCCGTGCTTCGGCTGTACCGATCCCGAATTCCCGCGGGCAACGCCATTTTTCCAGACACCCAATATCGAGGGCATTCCGCTTTCTCTGCCCATGGGTGTCAACCGCGCGCATTACATGGTATACAAGGGAATGGCGGCGGCCGCAGCGCCCGAACATCTGAAGAACCGGGCATCGAAAGTGTAGCGAATTTTCTAACGCAGTAACGAATTTCAAAGCAGGAAAGGATACCAGCGGCATGGTGAAGACAACCAAAGGAATTAACATCCCCCTCAACAGGGTCGAGGGGGATCTTGAAATACGGGTCGAGATTGAAGACGGTATTGTCACCGAGGCCTGGAGCGCCGGGACCATGTTTCGCGGATTCGAAGGGATGATGCTTGGGCGTGGGGCGCGGGACGGTTTGGTCATAACGCCGCGGATCTGCGGAATCTGCAGCCTGACTCACCTTACTGCGGCAGTCGAGGCACTCGATGCAATCACCGGCATCACCCCTCCCGACAATGCCCGCCGTCTGCGCAATCTCGCCCTGATGGTCGAAACCATTCAGAGCGATGTCCGCCAGGCGATATTGATGTTCATGGTCGATTTTGCCAACCGGGACGCCTACCGCGATCATCCCCTGGGGGAGGAGGCGCATGCCCGTTACAGTCCTCTCTCGGGAAGAGCTGCGATCGAGGTGATCCGGGAAAGCAAACGACTGCTGCAGGTGGTGGCCATCATTGGCGGGCAGTGGCCCCACACTTCTTTTATGGTACCCGGCGGCGTGACTTCAATTCCCGAAATTTCAAAGATCCTGCAGTGCCGAATTATCATCGATCGATTTTGTGCCTGGTACGAACGGAACATCCTCGGCTGTTCCCTGGCTCGATGGCAGGCAGTGCAAAGTGTCGACGATCTTTACGCCTGGCTCCTCGAAAAGGAGTTGCATCGCGAGAGCGAGGTGGGTTTTTTCCTCCGTTTCGCCCGGCAGGCGGATCTCGATTCTTTCGGCAAAGGCCCCAATCGCTTTCTCTCCTACGGCAATTATCCGCTTCCCCTGGCGACGGCGGTGCAGGGGCGTGATGGAAAACTTGCCGGGTCCGGTTACGCGACAGGGACCACCGTCTTTCCCTTCGAATCGAGCAGGATTGCCGAGGATATAAGCCATTCGTGGTACGAGGGCGGTGATCCTTTGCCCCCCTTCGATGGCCGGACCAAACCCTATGCCTCCGGCCAGAGCGGCCGGCTGTATTCCTGGGTCAAAGCCCCAAGATACGGCGGAGAAGCCATTGAAACGGGACCCCTGGCGGAGATGGTGATCGGCGGCAATCCGCTGTTTCGGGAAATGATCGAGGAGAATGGCCCGAGCGTCATGGCCAGGGAACTTGCCCGTCTCGTCCGTCCCGCAGAACTGCTTGGACCGATGTCGATATGGGCAAACGAACTCCTGGCGAAGCGGGAGGAAGGCTTCTATCATCCTGTAAGTGTCATTGCCGATGGCGAAGGGGCGGGGCTGATCCAGGCCGCCCGCGGAGCCTTGGGCCATTGGGTGAAAGTCGAGGATGAAAAAATTGCCCACTACCAGATAATCACCCCGTCGGCCTGGAACGGTTCGCCGCGCGACGGGCGTGGCGTCCGCGGCGCATGGGAAGAGGCGCTGATCGGCACGCCGATAAAGGACATTCACAACCCGGTGGAGGCAGGCCATGTCGTCCGGTCATTCGACCCATGTCTGGTGTGTGCGGTCCATTGCCTGCAAAAGGGCAAGAAAAAAGGATCATTGAAGATAGGTCCCGGCCGGTGAAAGGGTGCATCATCTGTATCGGCAACCGTTTTGTCGCCGAAGACGCGGCAGGTCTTCTGGTGTTTGACTGCCTCCAGGCAATGCAGCCTCTGCCGCACGGGATCGAACTCATCGAGGGCGGACTTATCGGCTTGAACCTTTTGCCGCTGCTGGAGCAGGGCGGCAGAGTGGTCTTTGTCGATGCGGTCAAGGGGTTTGCCGAAGCGGGCGAGGTTGTCCTCCTGGACCGGCAGGAAATCCTGGATACGGAGAGTCAACCGCATTTTGACCATGGCGCAGGTTTGCCCTATGTGCTGGCAGTGCTTCCGCAGGTCTGCGACGGGATTTTGCCGGAGGAGATTGTCCTTCTCGGACTTGAAGGGGAATGCACCAAGCAGACGATTGAACGGGCTGCCGCAATGAGTATTGCCGTCGCAGCTCATGGCCTGAAGGGGCTAAGGTGATGGAAAAGAGCAGAAAAGAGATGCAGCTGGAAATCGACATGCTGCGCCGGGAGATCAAGGTCGCCAGGGAAGCGGCTGAGATAACGGCTGATTTTGTGGTCAAGCAGTTTGAGCAGACCGAACAGATGCTCCATCGTTTTCAGAGCGCCGATGCCGAACGACAGGCTGTTCTCGATGCCGCCACCCAGCTTTCCATCATCGCCACCTACCTCGACGGCACCATTCAGCTCTTCAGCACAGGGGCCTCGACCCTGCTCGGCTACAAACCTGCCGAAATGATCAACCAACGCAATATCCTCTCCCTCCACCTGCCGGAAGAACTGGACCACTACGGCAAAAAGGTGAGCGGCATCGAAGGTTCGAGCCTGCATGACATGCAGGTGTTCGACCAATTCGTCAAACAGAAGCACAGCCGCGCCCAGGAGTGGATGTATGTGTGCAAGGACGGCACCCACCTGCCGGTGAGTCTGTCCGTCACCAGCCTGTACAATCCGGTCGGCCGGGTGGTCGGCTATCTTTTTGCGGCGATGGACATGACCCGCCAGAAACAGATGGAGCGCGAGTTGATTCAGGCGAAAGAATCGGCGGAATCGGCCAATGCCTCCAGAGGCGACTTTCTTGCCAGGATGAGTCACGAGATTCGCACGCCGATGAACGGCATTGTCGGCATGGCCTCCCTGCTGCGAAAAACCCCCCTCGATCCAAAACAGCAGAATTATGTGGAGAAGCTTCTCGGCTCCGCCAATACCCTGTTGCGCCTCATCAACGATATTCTCGATTTTTCCAAGATCGATGCCGGCAAGCTGGAACTGGAAGAAGTCGCCTTCAACCTTGAAGATGTTCTCAGCAATATCGCCAATGTCATCGGCATGCAGGCCGAGAAAAAAGGCCTTGAATTCCTGTTCCGGATAGGTTCCGAGGTTACCTATAACCTCATCGGCGACCCGCTGCGTCTCGGCCAGGTTCTGATGAACCTGGCCGGTAATGCGGTAAAGTTTACCGAGCAAGGCGAAATAGTCATCTCAGTGAGCCTGGAAGAGCGTATCGGCAACGAGGTAATGCTGCGATTTTCGGTGCGTGACAGCGGTATCGGATTACAGCCGGAGCAGATAAGCAGTCTTTTTTCGGCGTTTACTCAGGCCGACGATTCCATCACCCGTAAATACGGCGGAACCGGACTTGGACTGGCCATCTGCAAGCAGCTCACCGACCTCATGGGCGGCAGAATCTGGATTGAAAGTGAGCCGGGCAAGGGGACGGAATTCAATTTTACGGCCAAGATGCGGCTCTCGGCACATGTTCGGGAGCGGAGGCAGCGATCTTCCGAATTCCTCGAGGGACTTCGAGCCCTGGTTGTCGATGATAACGAGGCGGCCCGCGATGTCCTCTCCTCGATGCTGACCTCGTTGAAAATCAATGTCGATACCGCAATGGACGGGCTTTCGGCGCTTGCCTGTCTGGAAGCGGCAATGCAGCAGGGCAAGCCCTATGATGTCGTATTGCTCGACTGGATAATGCCGGGTATCGACGGCATCGAAACGGCCCGGCGGATCAAAGCCAACGAGTCGTATGCCAAGGTCCCGGCGATGTTGATGGTGACAGCCAACGGACGGGAGGAGGCCTTTGTCGAAGCGGGGCGGGTGGGCCTCGATGCCTTCCTGCTCAAGCCGGTCTATGCCTCGGTCATGTACAATACCCTGCTGGATATTCTCGGCATGGAATCCGTCTCCGGACCTTCAACCACCAAGGAAAACAATACTTTAGATCTGGCCGGTCTCCGAAATGCCCGAATCCTCCTGGTCGATGACAACAGTATCAACCAGGAAGTGGCGACCGAATTTCTCCGGGATGCCGGAATGGTCGTGGAGGTCGCCTCGAACGGCCGCGAATGCCTGAATGCATTGCATTGCAGTTCCTATGACCTGGTCTTGATGGATATCCAGATGCCGGTGATGGATGGCCTGGAAGCAACCAGAAGAATACGACAGAACAGTCGATTCCGGGATCTTCCGGTTATTGCCATGACGGCCCATGCCATGACCGGCGATCGAGAGAAAAGCCTGGCTGCGGGGATGAACGACCATATCACCAAGCCCATCGATCCGGCAGTACTCTATACTGCCCTGAAGAAGTGGATAGGACAAAAGCTCCCGGCCGCGACCGGTCCGGTGCAACAGGGAACCAATGTCTTGCCGGCAGGTGATCTGCCGCTCCCTTCGCTGCCTGGCATAGATCAGGCGGAAGCCCTGAAGATTTTGAACTACAAGGCAGAACTTTTCGTCAAAATGCTCTATGATTTTCAAAAGAGTTACAGCTCCCTGCCGAATATCCTGCGGGATTTATCGGCAGCGGGGGATTGGGCCGAAATACAAAAAAGAGCCCATACGGTAAAAGGAATCGCCGGCTATATTGGTTCTTTCTCCCTGCAGGCAGCGGCAGCAGCGGTGGAAGATGCTCTTAGGAGCGATCAGCGGGATGAAGCGGTTCAATGTCTTGCATCTTTTATCCATGTTCTGGATCAAATACTTTCTTCACTTTCGGCGCTCCCTGTTGCCGGGCTCGATGCATCCCTGTCGCAATTGCCGCAATTGCCTGGTCCTGTCGGAGAGTACCATATCCGCCAGGCTGAAGAACCTCTGCAGATCCTCATCGGCCAATTGATCAGGGGAGAGGTCGCGGCGGAAGAACAGGTGAGCGAGGTCAAAGAAATACTGGCCGGCACTGGATTTGCCGGGTTTTTGGATGAAATCATTAGTCTTATTGAAGATATAGAGTATCAGAAAGCGGCGGAAGGAGCACAAAACCTGTTGGCCCTGCTCCGGCAGAAACACGGGAATTGAGGATGCGCATGCACCAGAAGGATAAAGCACGAATTTTAATCGTCGATGACGAGAAAATGAATCTGAAGGTCCTGGCAGACCTGCTGAAGGATGAGTATACGCCGGTGCTCGCCAGAAATGGCGAACAGGCCCTGCAACACGCTTTGAGCGAAACTCCGCCGGATCTTATCCTTCTTGATGTGATAATGCCGGATATGGGCGGGTACGAGGTGATCAAGACCCTCAAAAACAACGACAAAACCAATAATATCCCGATCATTTTCGTCACCGCCCTTAACTCCTTTCAGGATGAAGAGCGTGGCCTGATGCTTGGAGCAGTGGATTATATTACCAAGCCGTACTCCCCGCCCATCGTCAAAATGCGTGTCCGTAATCACCTGCGCATAGTCCACCAATATAAGCTGCTCGATCAGCTGGCCTATCTCGACGGCCTGACCGAAATATCCAACCGGCGAAGGTTTGAGGAGGTGTTCCAGAAGGAGTGGGCGCGATCGTCCAGGAACGGCACCCCCTTTTCCCTGGCAATGGTCGATGTCGATTTTTTCAAACAGTTCAATGACCATTATGGTCATGCCATGGGCGATATTGCCCTGCAGCAGATAGCCAGGGCCCTGGAATGTGCGCTCCGGCGACCGGCTGATCTCGTAGCCCGCTACGGCGGTGAAGAATTCGTCCTGCTGCTGCCGGAGACGGATGCTCTTGCTGCCCATGACGTAGCTCTGCGTTGTCTTCAGAAAGTGGCCGATCTGCAAATCCCCCACCTCTATTCACAGGCTGCCGACTCTGTATCGGTAAGTGTCGGGCTTGTCACCAAAGGCATCGACGATATCGCTTCACCGCAGTCCTTCATCCTGTCCGCGGATAAAAACCTCTATCTCGCCAAGGAAAGAGGGCGCAACCGGATCGTCGGGAGTGTCATCGGCTTGTAAAGATTCAGACAAAAACCATTGAGCCGAGCTGCAAAATATTTTAAGATAGCGCCGGTTTTTTTATCCGTTAGTCGAACCGGTTAGAGGGAGGATAGCCGGTCGCGATGAAGTCATAGTATACTGAGAAATTTACTCCCCACCGCTTTTCCCATCATTTTCCGGTATCATGCACCAGTCATCACAACAGTATTGCGACGAAGAAGTGCGGCGACTTCGAGGGGGCCATCGACAGTTTCAATCTTTTTCTGCAGAGCGACCCGGAAAACGTCGACGCCCTCTACAACCTGGCCGGCTGTTACAAAGAGCAAAGGCAGCGGAAACAAGCCAGGCAAACCTATCATGAAGTATTGCGCCTGGACCCGCATCATCCGGCGGCGAACAACAATCTGGCCTATCTCTATCACCTCGGCGGCGAGATCGATCTGGCCGTACTGTTTTACAAAAAGGTGCTGGAACATAACCCGGAACACCGGGCGGCAGCTCATATGATTGCCGCCCTGACCGGAACACGATCGACAGGTTCGCTTGATTCGTATGTCAAGGAGGTGTTCGACCAGTATTCGTTGCACTTTGAACAAAACCTTGTGACCGAACTTGAATATTGTGTGCCGACAGCCTTAAGGAGTGCTTTCGACCGGGTAACCGCAAGGAAAGCAAGATACGCTCACGGACTCGATCTCGGCTGTGGGACCGGGCTCGGCGGGGCGGCTTTTGCCGATCTGGTCGAGGTGCTTGACGGGCTGGATCTTTCGGAGAAGATGATTGCTATCGCCGCCGGCAAAAAAATCTACCGCAATCTTTATCCTGGCAGCATCGTCGATATTCTGGCGGGTGTCGAGGAGACCTTCGATTTTTATCTGGCCGCCGACGTTTTTGGCTATGTCGGCGATCTGGAGGAGACTTTCGTCCGGCTCAGGCAGCACGCCCGCCGTGATGTCCTGTTCTGCTTTTCCACGGAATCTGCAGAAGGGAGCGGATACAGGCTGCAGCAGACGGGACGATTTGCCCATTCGCCCGAGTATATCGACACCTTGGCGCAGACGACCCGCTGGCAGGTCGCAGCGGTACACGAAACCCTGCTCAGGAAAGAGCAGGGCGCCTGGGTGAAGGGAGATCTCTGGTTCCTCAGCCTGGCGGAATCTTAAAAACCAACATTCCCGGTGATTGCTCGGGCCACCTCTCTGCTCAGTTCGGCCAGGTTATAGGGTTTTCTGATAAAGGCACAGAGACCCTGCCGCTTCATTTCGGCCAGGTCGGCGTCGCGGGAAAATCCTGAGGAAATTATTATTTTCACAGCAGGGTCGAACTGCCGCAAGGTCCGGAAACACTCGGAGCCATCCATGACGGGCATCAGCATGTCGAGCAGGACCATATCTATCGCCTCCGGGTGCTCGCGATAGATGGCCAGGCCTTCCTGACCGTTCTGCGCCTCCGCTGTATGGTAACCGAGTCGTTCGAGCATCATCCGGGCCGTCATCCGGACGATCGGTTCGTCGTCGATAATAAGGATGCAGCCCCGGCCGGTGATCACCTTGGCGTCGGGAATCGCCTCCGCCTGGCATTCTTGACACAGCGGCAACAGCAGATGAAACTCGGTGCCTCGGTCAATTTCGCTGGAGACGGTTATGGCACCGCCATGCTGGATGACCGTACCGTATACCGCAGCGAGTCCCAAGCCCGTGCCTTTGCCCTGTTTTTTTGTAGTGAAAAACGGATCGAAGATGGACTTCATGTTTTCGGGGGCGATGCCGCAGCCGGTATCCCTGATTGTAACTTCGATATACCACCCCGGAGTGATGTCAAAAAGATTCTGCAGGCAGAACACCTCGTCAAGATTCAGGGCACGGCTGGCAAACGACAGGGTTCCGCCATCCGGCATGGCATGGCCGGCGTTTATGCCGATATTGAGCAGACCGTTCTGCAACTGGCTCCAGTCACCCATGATCGTGTGAAGTTCGGCATTCAGGTCCAGGGAAAGGTCGATCTTTTTGTCGATGGTCCGCCTGAGTATCGCCACGGTGTCGCCGATGATGGTATGCATGTCGACCGGTGATAATGCGACTTTGTCCTTGCGGGAAAAAGCCATCAGTTTCATGATCAGTTCGCTGGCCCGGCCGGCAGCGGAAGAAATGATTTTCACAAGCGGCTGGCTGGTGGGTTCCGCCTTGACTCGAAGCAGTTCGGCGGCGCCCATGATACCACTCAACATATTGTTGAAATCGTGAGCAATGCCTCCGGCGAGCTGGCCGATGGCATCCATCTTCTGGCTTTGTCGCAGGCGTTGCTCCATTTCGACCCGGTCCGATACCTCGTCGATACGGATCACCGCCCCTTTGTTTCCTTCTGTATCCAGGGGGTAGACCGTCATCTCGGAAATCCGGGTGTGACCGTATTCGGCCGGTTGTTCATAAGTGATGGTGTTCACGGTGTCGGTCATTATGCTGTCACCGATTTTTTCCAGATGGGTGCGAAGCTCCGGAAATACATCGGCCAGCAACGCGCCATACACTTCCTCCTGGCGTCGACCGCTCTCTTGCATTGCCCTTTGGTTCCATTTGATCACCCGCATCCGGGGATCGACCCCGATAATTACCGAAGGCATTGAATTGATGATGCTGTCGAGCAGTCCGCGGTTCTCCTCTTTTTCTCTTTCGGAGATGGCAAGCTCGATGACTTTATCCTGCAGGCTTTGCATCGACTCGGTAAGCTCCCTTGTCATCTGGGCAAAGGCTCCGCCCAGGATATCTATTTCGGCAATATTGTGAGGAGCCCAGTCGGAAGGGGTTTTAGTGCGGTAAAAGCTGGTCACCGCCTGTTCCAGAAAGACCAGCGGCCTGGTTATATTGCGGCTCAGCCGGAAAATGACGAGGAGAAACAGGCCGGCAACCAGGACAAATATCCCCATGGTTATGTACTTGAGACGGGTAATAGGCTCAAGTACATCGCTGTGATATCCGGTAGCAACCAGGTACCAGTTGTAGTCCTCGAGTTTTTCTATTATGGCGTATTTCAGCCGTTCTTTTTGATCGGATGGGTTTTTCCACAGATAGGTGAGATATCCGTCCCCGGTCGATTTGAGTTTTTCAAGTATCATCTCGCCCTGGCTGTCCAAGAGTGTTCTGCCGTCAATATTTTCGAATTCCGGATGAATGAGAACCCGATAGTCGTCGTCGAAGACGAAGAAATAGCCGGAGGCATTGATGCGGGTAGGTTGGATCAGTCTTTTGAGGTCCTCGATCTTCACCAGATCGACAAACTCGTCCCGGTAGGACGACGCGCCGATAACCCAGTTCCAGGGGGTAAATTCCAGAACATACGCGGCTTTCTTGCGTGAGCTGTTGTCGGCGGGATTTTGCCAGTCGTATTCGGTATAGCCGTTTTTGACGGTATCCCATTGCCGGCATCCATCGGTATCGGTGCAATCCTGATGGCGGAGGAAGGGATGGATGTCAAGAAAGAGCCTGTCATCCTTGCGTTCCACTGCTACAAGATAGCCGCTGGTGCCGACGGTCTGTAACATGAAATTGTTCTGCACCGCATTTTTGGCTTCCTGCTCCGACATTCGGCCGGCCAGGTATTCGGCGTAGCTGGCCTCGACCATCTCCAGATTGGTCTCCGTGATACCGCGAAGATAGTTGTTGATCGCGGTGCTGAGCAGGGCCTGGGAAGAGCGGTACATGGTCTTTTCCATCCTGATCAGCTCTTCCTGGGCCGTTGTCATCAGGGTGTCGCGGACCACGAAATAGTTCAGCGCAAAAATGGCAGCCATAATGGCAAGAATGAAAAATCCCAGGGAGAGCGTGAGCTGCGTTCTGATTTTCACAAAAACATCCTGATTGAAGAGCCGGGCTTGGGGGACGGATTGTCGATTGATTTGATTGTACGTGATCCATCGTCGGTTTTCAAAGGGGTGGGAAAAAAGATTCGAGTAATCTGGCGGAGGCGACGGATATTGCCGGCATTCAGGCAAGGGCCTTGCACCTCGGCAATATTTTTTTCAAACAATATTTTTGTTGGGAAGGACGACGATTAAGGTAATGAGAAACATGGCAGATTATGTTATAATTTGGATATGAAAAAACATTTCTCAGTCAAACAAATCCCTACTTGCGTGACGAAGCTCAGCGGCTGTCGGCCCTCGTCATCTCCGTCAGTTCATCTTCGGCTATTGAAGGAATCGCGGCGAAAATCTTTCTTGAAGAGTATTTGCTGAAAAAGGGTCGGCAGCCTATTCCCCGTAAACCTGCAACGTACGAATAATGACCTCGCCGAAGATCTTCTTCATTGGCTGGTAGTTTCGATCCATGCCGTATTGAACTGCGGCAAAGTATTTCTTTCGATGTTCTTTCTCAAGTCCGCTGAAATCAAGAAGAGGTAAACCCGCCTGGAGCGCCATTAACGTCGCAAGAAGACGAGCCAGCCTGCCATTCCCCTCCCGAAAAGGATGGATCAGGATTAGCTCCGTATGGACTATGGCCAGGGCGGAAACAACGTCCTGCCGTGTTGCAAATGTGCATGGAGTATTCTCTGCCAAATGTTCTTTTTCGAAATCCGCCATGAGTTGAGGAATATAGGCCGGAGCGGCAAAGGTAAAATTTCCTTTACTCATCCTTACCCGGCGATATGTGCCGGCCCACTCATACAGTGAACCAAGCCACCTGCGGTGTATGTCTAAAATATCATCCACGGTAAAACGCCGGCTTCTGTCAACCTCATCCAGCAGCTGATCCGTTATCGTTCGATAAATTATCAAGGATTAAGGTTGAAAATAGTCAGGAAAAATTTCTGAGAAGCGAGGAATGAGCAACACCGAATAATCCACTCCTTCTAATAATTATGAAGATATCAAAACTGCGGTTAATAAGAGCACTGCGATCCCCAGTATCAGGTTGATTCTGACAAGATCAAGTGAAAGTTTGCGTAATCCGGCTGTCTTTTCTTCGTTGCCCTGCGTTGCAGACACGATGATTTTTTTGTTCAATATCGATCCCCTGTATAAGTGGATGCAGACCATCACGGCGACAAAAGCTAATTTGTAAAAAATTACGAAATTCAAAATAGTTGAAGGATCGCCAAATGAGGTTGAATTCCGATTGGCGTAAAGAAGGGGAAGGCCGGAGACTATGAGGATCAAAATACTCATATTTGCCAGCGGGGTGAAGCGCTGTCCGATCTCCTTCATCAGTTTGCCGACAAGAGGTGCTGATTCCAGGGCTGCTTTCGAGCCGGGCAGAATTACCAGAAGAGTCATGAATATTCCCCCGATCCAGACAACCGTTGCCGAAATATGCAGAAAATGACTGAGTGATACAATCCACAGGTCCATTGTTATTCCTTTCATCTTTGATGATATGGCGATTAAACAAGGGGGGAGAGAACATCCCGCATGAGCGGTTTTCCCTTCCCCCTTGTGGTATTAAAATCTCCTAGCTTTTTTTCTCATCCTCCTTCTTCGTCCTATCGGTATCCTCTGCCTTTGCTTCCCTTTGCTCGGAAGGAACACAGCCGCAACCGCAGGAGCTTTTTTGTTCCATCTTGTGTATCGGAACACATCCACAGCCGCACGAACCTTTTTGTTCGGTCATTATTATCACCTCCTTTTGTTTATGTATTTGCGCAACAACTTAATTAATTTGTCAAAAAAAATGAGGAGGGCTACTCCGCCTCTATTTTCTTGACCCGTGCACGTACCAATTCAAGTTCTTGCTGCAGTTCAATTTCATATTTTTTAAGTAATTCCAAACTGGCGCCACTCAATTCCTGTTCTTTGACCTTGCCCGTGCCCCGACAGCCGCAGGTGCAGACTTGATTTAATATTTCCCGACAGCCTTCCATGGCCTCTTCATTGATCGAGTACGGGATCCAGTACCCCTGTCTCTCGCTTCGCACCAACCCCGCCTGTTTGAGTATCTTGAGATGCTGCGACACCGCCGGAGGGGTAATACCAAGTCTCTCGGAGATCTCTTTGACCCCTAAGGCGCCGTTGGCCTTCAGCAGTTCAATAATCTTCACCCGTGTTTCCACGCTCAGAACTTTAAAAATCTCGGCTGGTTCAATAATCATGGCGGCTAAACTCATTAAGTAGTTAAGTACTGACTTAATCGTAATTCATTATAACTCTTCTGTCAAACCTTTTTTCTTGCTCAGGGATATCTTCTGCCTGTTCTGGAGGTTACATTATAAATGAAGATGTGCTTGACAGAAGGTAATCGGTCACATATAAACAATAATTGATATGTTGATGTAATGACCTTTCATATTCAGCTGAATTGAGCGATGCAGGAATACGTGCAGGAGAATATAGCATGCATAAACCATCAAGAAAAAAAACATCAGGAGCGGCCGATGGGAAAAACACAAAATACAAATCTGTGTCGAACGTTCATTCATGAGAATGCATCGACAAGAGGTTGTCGAACACGACAATAACAAGAGAGGCAGCGCACTGGTGAAGATGGTTCTCCTGCTCATGTTCATTGCATCGGCCATTTATCTGGTTCGTTTTTCTCCGGTCAGACAATATCTTACCTCACAACAGCTCGGACTGTTTCTGGAATCTGCAGGTTTCTGGGCGCCTTTGATGTTCGTGATCATCTATGTCGTTGGAGTCTGCCTTTTTCTTCCCGGAACACTTCTGACAGCAATGGGAGCCGCAATCTTCGGCCCTTACTGGGGATTTCTTTACGTCTGGACAGGGGCCATGATCGGTGCCGGTTCAGCGTTTCTGATTGGCCGATATCTGGGACGGGACTTTGCCGCTTCTCTTATCGGCGACAAGTTGAAACGCTTTGACGATGCCATTGAGCGTAACGGTTTTGCCACAGTCCTTTATCTCCGACTGATGTATTTCCCGTTTACCCCCATGAATTTCGGGATGGGGCTGACCAAGGTCCGGTTTTGGGACTACCTTTTGGGAACAGCGCTGGGGATTCTGGTCGGCACCTTTATTTTTACCTTCTTTGTTGGTACGATTAAAGACGTCTGGGCCAGTGGCCGATGGGAGGAGCTGTTGAGCTGGAAGGTCTTTCTCTCCCTCGCCCTTTTCGTTTTTTCATTTTTCATCCCAAAGATCTTGAAAATGGTGAAGATGTCAAAGGGGATCTAACTCCATTTCAAAGAGGAGGATGCCGAAAATGCACTGGATAGGATCGGAAACGCTTATTCGAGCGAGCGCTTTCTTCGATTTGACGGCCTGCGGTTTCACCCAATCGAGATTGTCATATCCCTGACCATCAAGCTGGCGGTCGTGGCCGCGGTCGGTGCTTCGCCAGTGGCCGTTCTCATTTTCGAGGTAGCTTTGAACGCCACCTCCATGTTCAACCACAGCAACATCCACATCCCCAATAGGGTCGACCAGGCGCTCCGGTTGCTGGTTGTTACGCCGGACATGCACCGGGTCCATCATTCGGTGATCATCCAGGAGACCAACAGCAATTTCGGGTTCAACCTGCCGTGGTGGGACCGGCTGTTCGGCACCTACAAAGACCAGCCGGACAAGGGACACCCCGATATGGTGATCGGCCTGTCTCAATTTCGCGACCAGCGCAAGCTTTCCCTGCCGCGCCTTCTTGTCCTGCCTTTTGTGGGTCATCCCGGCACTGTGCCTATCAGCCGGCATTGACGAGCCTGTTGTGTTAACAGAAGAAAAGCTGGATTTCCGAATGCATATCATTTGGTAAAATTTCACGTTGACAATTTTCAATTCATTCATAAATAATGATTATCAACTAATAACTATTATTGTGTGCTGCATATGGGCAAACCTCAAATTTCATCTGAAGTACGATTGGAACAAATGATCGCGAAACTCAAAAATAATGAGTTTCGCATAACACCTCAGCGATATGCTGTTTTGAAAGTACTTGCTCAGAGTGAAAATCATCCTTCGGCAGAGCGTATTTACGAGCAATTGGTTGCAGACTATCCAACGATGAGTCCGGCCACCGTCTATAAAACGATTAATCTTCTCAAGAAGAACGGCGAAATCCTTGAATTGGAATTCAGTGAAATGAGTAACAGGTATGACGGAAACAAGCCTTACCCTCACCCTCACATGATCTGTACCAAGTGTGGGGTGATAGTGGATCCACCAGTGGACGATTTTGAAAAACTGAAAAGTAAAATGATGGAAGAAACAGGATTTACAATCAGCAGCTTCAGGCTGGATTTTTTCGGTCTTTGTCCTGACTGCCGGGGAAAGTAATTTTTTTTTGGGATTTTATGGATAATTGATCTCTATAGATAGAAAATATCTTCCGATGAACCATGAGTCAGTGAAACTCATGCTGAGCACCGATGCACGGTATTGCCGACATCGCAGTGACCATGCATTCCAACAACATGAAAAAAGGAGACGTTATGAATGACGATAGCAAGTGTCCGGTAACAGGTAAAACCAGCAAAACTTCCATCAAGAGAGGCCCGTCAAACCGGGACTGGTGGCCGAACGAGTTGAACCTCAAGATTCTTCATCAAAACTCTCCCTTGAGCAATCCGATGGGGCAGGCGTTCAACTACGCCGAGGAATTTAAGAAGCTCGACCTGGAGGCCCTGAAGAAGGACCTTTATGCCCTGATGACCGAATCGCAGGACTGGTGGCCGGCGGATTACGGCCACTATGGGCCTTTGTTCATCCGGATGGCCTGGCACAGCGCAGGCACGTACCGCTCCGGTGACGGCCGCGGCGGCGCGGGGTCCGGCAGTCAGCGTTTTGCGCCCCTGAACAGCTGGCCCGACAACGTCAATCTTGACAAGGCGCGCCGACTGCTCTGGCCCATCAAGCAGAAGTATGGCAAGAGAATCTCCTGGGCCGATCTGATGATCCTCGCCGGCAACTGCGCGCTCGAGTCGATGGGGGGCAAGACCTTCGGCTTCGGTGGCGGCCGGGAAGACGTCTGGGAACCGGAGGAAGACATCTACTGGGGCGCCGAAAGCGAGTGGCTGGGCGACAAGCGCTACTCCGGAGAACGTGACCTCGAGAACCCGCTCGCCGCCGTGCAGATGGGCCTGATCTACGTGAACCCGGAAGGCCCGAACGGCAACCCGGATCCGGTCGCCTCCGGCCGTGACGTTCGAGATACATTTGCGCGTATGGCGATGAACGATGAGGAGACCGTTGCGCTAGTCGCCGGCGGGCACACCTTCGGCAAATGTCACGGTGCCGGCGATGCGGCGCACGTCGGCCCCGAGCCCGAGGCCGCCGGCATCGAGGAGCAGGGTTTCGGCTGGAAGAGCAGCTTCGGCAGCGGCAAGGGCGGCGATACCATCGGCAGCGGCATCGAGGGCGCCTGGAAGCCGAACCCGACCAGATGGGACATGGGCTATCTGAACGTGCTGTTCAAATACGAATGGGAGCTGGTCAAGAGCCCGGCCGGCGCGAATCAGTGGCTGGCTAAAGACGTGGCCGAAGAGGACATGGTGGTTGACGCGCACGACCCGGCGAAGAAGCACCGGCCGATGATGACTACGGCGGATCTCTCCCTTCGCTTCGACCCGATCTACGAGCCGATCGCGCGGCGTTACCAGCAGAACCCCGACGAATTCGCGGACGCCTTCGCCCGGGCGTGGTTCAAGCTGACCCACCGCGACATGGGCCCCCGCTCGCGCTATCTTGGTCCAGAGGTCCCGGCTGAGGAGCTGATCTGGCAAGACCCGATGCCCGCAGTCGATCATGAGTTGATCGATGCGCAGGAAGTCGCTCACCTCAAGGGCAGGATCCTGGCCTCGGGCCTTTCCGTCTCGGAACTGGTCTCGACCGCCTGGGCGTCGGCGTCGACGTTCCGCGACTCGGACAAGCGCGGCGGGGCCAACGGGGCGCGTCTCCGTCTTGAACCCCAGAAGGATTGGCAAGTCAACCAGCCGGCCCGACTGAAGATTGTGCTGCAGGCCCTTGAACAAATCCAAAAGGAGTTCAACGGTGCGCACTCGGGCCGGAAGAGGGTTTCGCTTGCCGACTTGATTGTCCTGGGCGGTTGCGCAGGTGTCGAGCAGGCTGCCGGGAATGCCGGCCACGATGTGACCGTTCCCTTCACGCCGGGACGCACCGATGCGTCGCAGGAACAAACCGACGTCGACGCTTTTACAGTACTCGAGCCGGCCGCGGACGGGTTCCGCAACTATCTCAAAACCAAATACACCATGTCGGCAGAGGAACTGCTGGTCGATCGGGTGCAATTACTGACACTGACCGCTCCCGAGATGACGGTTCTCCTTGGCGGTATGCGCGTCTTGAATACCAACTTCGGACAGTCTCAACACGGCGTCTTCACCAGGCGATCCGAGACACTCACCAATGACTTCTTCGTCAATCTGCTCGACATGCGCACAAGATGGACGGCAACCTCGGAAGCCGGAGACGTGTTCGAGGGGCGTGATCGCGAAACGGGCGAACTGAAGTGGACCGGTAACCGTGTCGACCTCATCTTCGGTTCGAACTCACAACTCCGGGCTTTGGCGGAAGTGTATGGAAGCAGCGACTCTCAGGAGAAATTCCTTCACGACTTTGTAGCTGTCTGGAACAAGGTCATGAACCTTGATCGCTTCGATCTCTCCTGAACAATCGATCCGAGGCGGGGTGGTTCTGATTTATGAAGTTTCTGACATCTCCTGAACAGATGCGGTGCCGGTGGCACGAGCTGTCACCGGCACCGCATCTGCTTCAATAAAGAATTACCGTACTATTCAACCTGTACCGAGCCCATGCTTGCTTCATTGCCCTTGCCTATGGCAATGTTGGCAGCTTGCTTGACGTCTGATTTATTGATGATGACACCGGTTTTTCCAACTGTGGCATTCTTGAGATTGACCGATCCCATGTTGGCGGTGTTGTTCTCGCCGATGGCGATATTGGCCGCTTGTTTCACCGTCGAAGTATTGGTGACTTTGCCATCTACTTTGGCGTGGGTCATATTGATCGACCCCATGTTGGCGGTGTTGCCTTTGCCGATGGCAATATTGGCAGCCTGCTCGACAGTGGATTTATTGGTGACGACGCCGGTCTTGCCGATCGAGCCGCCGGTCATGTTCACCGAACCCATATTGGCTTTGTTGTTCTCGCCGATGGCAATATTGGCTGCCTGTTTCACAGTCGAGGTGTTGGTCAACTTGCCGTCCACCTTGGCGTTGGTCATATTGATCGATCCCATGTTGGCGGTGTTGCCCTTGCCGATGGCAATATTGGCAGCCTGCTCGACAGTGGATTTGTTGGTGACGACGCCGGTCTTGCCGATCGAGCCGCCGGTCATGTTCACAGAACCCATGTTGGCCTTGTTGTTCTCGCCGATGGCGATGTTGGCGGCCTGTTTCACGTCCGAGGTGTTGGTCAGTTTGCCGTCCACCTTGGCATTCTTCAGGTTGATGGACCCCATATTCGCCTCATTGCCTTTGCCGATGGCGATGTTGGCGGCCTGTTTCACGGTCGATTTATTGGTAACGACACCGGTCTTGCCCACCTGGCTGTTTTTAATGCTGACCGAGCCCACGGCGGCCTTGTTGTTTTCGCCTATGGCGATATTCGCAGCCTGCTCGACCTTACTGTCATTGGTCACTTTGCCATCAATCTTCGATGCTGCCCAGGTGGTGCCAGCACTCATCACAATCGCCATGCCCAATGCGCTAACCAACAGTCCCTTTTTCATAACTTTGCCCTCATTTCTTTTTTTGGTCTTCATCCCATCGAGAACTTTCCCGCTCAATGAGCCTGTCTTTGTAATTTAAGTCCCAAGGTATCAACGAAAGGTTCAAATTTTTTTAAAAAAAACTAGAAAATGAAGATTATCTCGTAAATACCGCCGACTGCCGGTCTTTGCTCCGTGATCGATCATGCCTATGAAGGAGAGATCGTCTATGGTAATAACTTTGCGGTAGGTAAGTTTGGCGTGTGGACCTCCAAACTGTTTTCATGGGTCTTTTTAATGTATTTGTTTTGAACCTTTTCCAAGCGCCCAGAGACATATGAATAAGGACAGAGAGCTCTTAGAAGAAAAGCGTCTGGTCGAGCAGGTGGCAGCCGGTGATTCCGCTGCGTTCCGACAACTTTACGACTTGTCCTATGGCAGGGTCGCCCGCTATGTGCAAAAGGTGGTGAGTGATAAAAGTCTAGCCGACGATATTCTCACCCAGACGTACACGGTGGCATGGCAGAGGAGCGTTGCCTTCAAAGGAAACGGCAGGATCACCACATGGTTGATCGGTATTGCGCGAAACATAATGTTTCGAGAGTTTAAAAAAGTTAAAAAATGGGTACCATTTGAAGAAGAGTACAGTGCAGCGGATACACAGAGTCAGTTCCAGGTTGAGGTCGAATCGACAAATGCTGCCCTGAAAGCTGCCCTGCAGACTTTAAAGGTGAAACATCGGGAGATTCTTGAATTGGTTTTTTATCAGGACTTCAGTTATGTGGAAGTGGCAGAACTGATAGGGATACCGGTAAATACGGTTAAAACAAGAGTTTTTCATGCAAAACAGGCACTCAAGGACGTGCTGGAAAAACAGAATATCACAGACTATGGCATATAAAGACAACGATAAATCGGATTTGATTGCCGATTACTGCAACAATCGGCTGGATGCGAATGAAAAAGCCGATTTTGAAGACCTTCTCCGGGATGACCGTGAACTGCTGGATGAGTGCAGGGATTTTCAAGGGTTTCAGGAACTGTATCGCCGGATCGACCCTGCCGAGCCCTCGCCGTCGGGTGCGATCTTTGATCAGATAACCCGTAAGATCAGCGCCCACCAAAAGGTGGAAAGAAAAGCACCCGTACAGTCCAGCCCGCCGGCAAAGTCAATACGCTCTTTCTGGCAGCGGATTCGTGAATCCATAGCTGTGCCGTGGATGCTTGCTGCTGCGCAGGCTGTGGTCATTGTGCTCTTGCTGATCCCAGCTCCAGAGCAAAATACTTATACAACTTTGAGTTCAACGGAAGTGGCGGCAAATGCTGAAAAAATCGGCATTAACGTGGTTTTTCGGCCAAATGCTCCGGAGTCCGATATCCGCAGCCTGTTGCACAGCATCCAGGGATCAGTCAGCAGTGGGCCCAGCAGGGAAGGGCGCTATGTGGTCAGTATCGTCAGCCGGAGCGACCTCGATAAGGCTGTGCGGACATTAAAACAGTCGGAAATTGTACTATTTGCCGAGCCTGTTAATTAGTACCTTACAGATTGTTTTCTTGTTTTTTACAAGAAAACAATCTGTCTCAAGGTACTTATACCCCCTTGTGGGGTGTTAGGGGCTGAAAAGGTCCCGTTTAGGGGGTATGGCTGCCTGTAATTCAAATCTTTATTGTGCTGACAAGGTATGGTTTAATAAATTAATTATTTGTTTTTGTCCCGACTGCCGAAAACGATTCGTCAGGGATGTCGCTGCAAGTAAACTGCTAAAACAAAAATGATAAAATTCTACAATCCCGGACCGGTCATCAAAGCAGCGAAACTGTGGATTGTCCTGCTCTCCTGCCTCGCCCCGCCCACGGTTGTATTTGCGGAATCCGCTCTCCAGGGCAATGTCGTCAACGCTCCAACCAAAATGGAAAATAGCGCCAATATCGCAGCAGGCAGCGATAACAAGGCTGTGCACTCTTCTGTTGCACTGAAAAATGTCAGGATGAGCGGTACTGTTGCCAACAGTGTGCAGAGCAAAACTGCGGTGAACGCAGCTGCCGGAAAGAGAAACGTTGCCAACCAGGGTTCTATTTCCCTTTCTCGAGGGAAAGTCGAGGGATCTGTTCTCAATAGTGTTACTGCAAAATCGACAAGTAACTTGGCGGTGGGCAGTCGAAACCAGGCAAATCAGTCAGCAATTATCAGTAATAATTCCAATATAAGCGGCACGCTGCTCAACTCTTCCGTTGGCAATTCCAGAGTGAATATGGCCATCGGTACGGATAATAAAGCCGATCAGGGAAGTGTTCGAATAGAAAACAGCCGGATTCGCGGTACTGTGATGAACACCTCCACAATGCAGAAAAGCGCCAATATGGCCGTGGGAAAAAGCACTTCGGCATCCCAGGCGGCAATCGTCATGGATGGGGCGCAATTGCGCGGCATAGCCGTTAACAATGCTTCCGGCGAGAACGCCGTAAACGTTGCCGCAGGTTATAAAAATCAAGCGCATCAATCGTCCATTGTCGTTGATGGGGATAAGGCCGGCAAGGGGTCTGCCGTAACCCTGCCGCAAGACACTTTTCCTGCGGATTCAGGCGGCACGGGACAGGGAGAACACAGTATCCCGGCATATACAGGCAGAAAAATGATGCAGGACAGAAAGGAACAGAAGGCTGCCCAGCATGTGCCCGGCCAGGTTGTTTTTCTGGTCGATAATGACAAGGCTGGTCTTGCCGGCCTCGATCGGGTTGCCAAAAAGTACCAGCTCGATGTCGGTGAAAAAACAGTCCTGAAATCGCTCAACCGTATCATGGTGGTATCTTCCACTGCCAAGGACGCGGCAGAGATTGCCGAGGCACTGAAAAAAGAGCCCGGGGTGTATAATTCACAGCCCAATTATGTCTTTGCCACGATGGGCCGGCAAGATCCCCTCAGTCCCATGCAGAATCTGGTCTCCATGCTCGATTTGCAGGAAGTGCACGGCAAGGTCAGTGGCAAGAATATCACCGTGGCTGTTGTCGATACCGGGGTAGAGGTAGAGCACCAGGATCTGCGCTCCCGTATCGTCGGATACCAGAACTTCATATCGGCCAGCGCCTACCAGGGGGAGATACACGGTACCGCAGTGGCCGGAATCATTGGCGCCGGCAAAAATGAATACGGCATTGTCGGTATAGCTCCGGATGTGTCTTTGCTGGCACTGCGGGCCTGTCGTCAGGTAAGTAAATTGTCGGCCGTGGGAGAATGCTTCTCGACCTCCCTTGTCGGGTCGCTGGATGCTGCTATCTCAGCCGAAGTGGATGTGGTTAATTTAAGCCTTGTGGCATATGTCAACGATACCCTGCTGGGCATGATGATCGATAGCGGTTATGAGAAAGGAATTGTTTTTGCGGCTCCAGTAGGTAATGACCCCGACGCAGAGAATATTGCCTTTCCAGCTTCACACGACAAGGTGATCAGCGTAGCGGGTCTGGATGAGCAGGGCAATCCACTGCCCAATAAGCGACTGGCATCCATGGCGGATGCTGTGGCCCCTGCAACCCATCTTTTTGTGACGACACCTGGCAACAGTTATAATTATATCGACGGCACCTCTCTTGCTAGTGCGGCCATTTCCGGCATCATCGCCCTGTCCATGGAAAATAAAACTGCCCGGAATTCACCCTGCCTGCCACGCTTCAACAATGCTGTTCCGTGGCCCAAACAGGTCTTTTCATGCATTGGTTTATAGGGCCGGGTCTGCATTGCCTGGCTGGTTGACTGCTTGAAGACATCTTCAATATCTTTTCCCCTGACGCGCACTTCCCGCTGTTTTCCCATTTCCTCTTAACAACCATACGGTCAAAGCATATTATATTGACAGAGAAAGAAGAGAGGGAAACAGACAAAAAGAGGGGTGATATCATGAAAAAGATGACAGTTAGAGAACTCTGCCGCGGCAGGAAAACAACGTTAAGCGCCACGACAACATACCAGACTTCTTCCGGCGAGTGGGTAGCCGAAGTGGACGGGACAGAATTTCGCCAGGCCTGTTCTTATGTGTGCCAGGGCGTTAGAGATTGTGCCTGCGAAGATTTGCAAGTACAAGCGGACCTGGATGATGACGGAAAAGAATACAGGGTGTTGAGCAGGTAGCCGCTTGGATGAGAATTGAGGTGCAGCCAAAAAAATCAGATGGGAGGATCGGGGTCGGACCAATTCAGCCAACAGCTAGACAATACAAGGGAATAAGTTGTAACAAGTGCCATTTCCCTTCCTTTCATATCGCTCTTGTTGTGTCTTGAAATAGCGCTCCTTCGAGAAGTAGTCGAATCCTCCCCTGCCTGAGACCCGAATTTCCAGCATATGATTCACTACATAAATCAGCGGACGATTCAATGAGATCAATCGGCGTGTTCCTGGGATCAAGCACCGGCAATCATCCGGCCTACATGGAAGTCACCGCCGCCCTCGGCCGCGAATTGGCCAGACGAGGCATTACCTGCATCTATGGCGGTTCCTGCACGGGTCTCATGAACCAGCTTGCCGAGAGCGTCCTCGAGACGGGCGGAGAAATTGTCGGCGTCACTGTGCAGGCCTTGAAGACAAGGAAGAGTTCCACAAGGGATTGACCCGACTTCATGTCGTGCCAACCATGCACGAACGCAAGACACTCATGATCGATCTGTCTGATGGATTTGTCGTTCTGCCAGGGGGCATTGGGACCTATGACGAGTTTTTCGAGATCTACACCCTCAGGCAACTGGGATTCCACTCCAAACCCTGCGGCCTGCTGGACGTGAACGGTTTTTATGAGCCTTGAAGCAGATGCTCGGCAAAGCCTCGAGAGAGGAAGGGTTTATGAAGCAGCCGTATCGAGAGGCAATTGCCGTGTCTTCGGACCCGTCGGAGATGCTGGATCTGTTGATCACAGCAAAGGGGCTTTCGCTGTAGGCTGGAGATAGGGCGTAGAGCCATCCCGCTTCAGCGATTATCGACAGGGAATGACCGAGGGAAAAAGCTTGATGTCACTGCCTTTTACAGGCGGTTGACGTTCTGTGCTCAGACTAATCTATTCCTCTGCCGTCAATGAAGGAAAGTGCTGCGGTGGGGTCCTTCCACGTTTCATTTGCTCTATTCCCCTGCCACCCCGGCGATAGGTTTTCTCGACATCTGTCAGGGCGTAATGATGTTTAGTGACACAATGTAGTATATGTGTTAAGAGATGTTTTTCTGAGCGGGGTGGTCTTCGTCAGCTTTGAACAGGAAATATGGGATCGGTGATATTTCCGCTAACGCGGTAATGGAAGTGGTTGTTGTTGGTGTTCCAGGTTGATGATCCGACGGTTCTTGATGCATTTACAATTGGTGACACGATCAGGTTTAAGGCTGAAAAAAGGGGACGTCATACGTGTTGGCGGAGATCCATCCACTACAGTAATAGGCAGATTAAGTTAAGTACGATCAGGAGTTGTACCGATGAAAATAATGTTGCTTGCGTATGTTCTTGTTGTTTCCTTTTTTCTGACTGCATGTAGCGGCGGTGGTGAACAATACGGCGCCGGGGTTGACCCCGGTGCGCCCAAAGTTCAGGTCAAGGACATATTTCTACAGTCGGATCTGATGGGTAAAAAAGTCACCCTGGAAGGTCGCATAGTAAGTCAGTGTGCTTCAAACGGGTGCTGGTTTTATCTGCAGGACGAAACCGGTCAGGTATATATCGACCTGTCGCGCAACGGATTCGAGTTGCCCTCGCTGCCGAACAAAACGGCAATCGCCAGTGGTACGGTAGCGAGGACCCAGCAGGCTTTTTTGTTGTTTGCCACCGGGGTTGAAGTCAAATGACCAGCTATTTGAAACTTGCCGCAAAAAACATCCTGCGTCATCGTACCCGCAGCATGTTGACCATGCTCGGTATTTCTGCATCGGTCGGCGTGCTGTTTGCCGTGTTATCCTTCAATAAAGGTTTTACTGAAGGCCTCGCGCTTGAACTGGAGCGTACCGGTCTGCATTTTATGATTGTGCCATCCGGATGTGCTCATGAGGTGGCCGCTCTGGTGTTACACGGGGCGGTTATCCCCAAGTTTCTCGATACCGGGGTGATGGAGCATGTGGTGCGCACTGACGGTATTGATCTGGCAACACCGATTCTGGTAGCCCAGTTGCCGGATCAACAGCGTGGCAAGATCGATCTGATCTACGGTATCGATATGGCGGTGCTGGAGGCGATAAAGCCGGGTTGGGAAATATCCGGCACGATTCCGCGCCATGAGCATGAGGTGCTGTTGGGTTACGAGGTTGCCCAGCATGACAACCTCAAGCCGGGTGATCGCTTCTCCTCGCCGGCAGATGGCGTCGATCTGGTGGTTGCAGGAATCGTAGGATATTCAGGCAGTCAGGACGATGCCTTTGTCTACGTGCCGATTAAAACAGCCCAGAGCCTGCTTGGCTATCCACAAGCTGCAACCGCCATCGGTGTCAAAGTCGATGACCCGACGCGGATTGGTGCCATTACCGAGGCGCTGACATCAACGGTACCCGGCATCCAGATTGTCACCATGGGCGAAGTGATGAATTCCGTCAGCAATCTCGCAGCCGCAGCGCGTGCATTGAGTCTGGCTATCGTGCTGATTGCCATTTTGATCAGCGCCGTCGGGGTGATGAATTCGATTCTGATGGCGGTGTTCGAGCGCACCCAGGAGATCGGCATGATGCGTGCGGTCGGCGCGTCACGCTGGGATATCTTCCGCATTATCTTAAGTGAAACAACGATTCTCGCACTTTGTGGCGGTGTTGTCGGCATTGTTCTGTCCACCCTCGGTGCGCGTCTGATTGAAGCCTTTGTCCGCTCAGTCATGCCTTTTGTGCCCTCTGGTCAACTGATCAGCTTTGATCCGGTCGTGGCGCTCGGAAGCGTAGCCTTTATCTTTGTTATCGGGCTCTGTGCCGGAATTTATCCTGCGGTCAAAGCATCAAACATTAATCCGGTAGAGGCAATCAAGGGATGATTGAGTTAAAAAATATCGAAAAAACCTATCGTCGCGGGGTCGAAGATGTTCGCGCCTTACGAGGCGTTGATTTGACTATCGACGCGGGGGAGATGATAGCCATTGTCGGCCCTTCCGGTGCCGGCAAGACCACCTTGCTGCACATCCTTGGCTGCCTTGATCAACCGACGAAGGGAGATGTTATTTTTGATGGGGTCAATACCGCCGGCATGCCCGAATCGCAACTGGTAAAAATCCGCAGGGAGAAAATCGGTTTTGTTTTCCAACAGTTTTATCTGATCCCCGGGTTGAGTGTTTTTGACAATATCGCCCTGCCATTGCTCTTCAGTAAAAAACCGGCGGATCGTAAAAAGATCGAAAAGCTGGCGGAAATGGTTGGTCTCGAACATCGTCTCACTCATGCCCCAGCGGAGTTGAGCGGCGGCGAGATGCAGCGTACCGCCATCGCCCGTGGGCTGGTCAATGATCCGGCAGTGCTGCTGGCGGATGAACCAACGGGGAACCTGGATACGGAAAACAGCGAAAAAATCTATGCTATTTTGCGCCGGCTCAGTGATGAGGGGTTGACAACGATCATGATCACCCACAACCCGGAACTTGCTGCCCGCGCAGAGCGTAACGTCAAGATCAAGGACGGACTGATCTGCGCCTGAAATACTTTTTCTTAAAATTTTCAACAACTCAACGGTATCTGGGCAAAGTGAATGATACCGAAGCGATCAGGTGGATTGAGACGCTTTATGGATAAGACGTGCTTCTTAGGGCGAGGATAGCTCCTCGCCCATCAATGGCAACAGTGGCACCATGTTGCTCTAGTCGAAGTACAGTTACCATTATTTATTGCATATGTATGTTCCCTGCAATCTCAGTGATCTTCGAGAGGTGGTTCTGGGGGTTGTAATTTTTCCAGCAGCAGCTGCTCCAAAATGGAGGTTAGGGCCAGTAGTGCACCTTGTTTCACCCTCTTGACCGACAATCTGCCCTTTATCGATTTTTTAATCGACATCGCTCATTCATTCACTGCACTGCTTTTTTAATCTCGCGTTCCATTTCGGGTGTAATTTCAGTGGAGGTAGCGGGAAGGGTCGTCACCCCCCGCTCTCCATCCCGTGCAATATCATTGATGATCAGCTCCATCTCGGCTATTTCACGAACCTGAGACTTTATTATCTCATCCGCCAGCTTGCGAACGCGAGGATCACTGATGTTCGCCTTCCGTGCGTTGTTGATCGCAATTGAGTGGTGAGGAATCATTGCCTCCATAAAACTGACATCCCCGATGAGTATCTGGCTCCTATTCGCAAAGAGCAAGATCACGCCTATCAATGAAGCTACAATGAGGACCGCGATTTTCGTGCTTATCCCTTTGTACATCGGCCACATAAAGGACAGCATGACAATGGCCATAACACATCCCATGACTAATGAAGCAATCAAGCGGTTTACACTGAACGTTACGTGGTCAAATGAGTAGACCAGTTGATACATAAATAAAAACATGATTGAAGTCGAGACCGCAATCATCGCCGCGAATCGGCTCCAGCTCATCCCCGTCATTTTATTTTGTTCCATTATCTTCCTCCGTTACATCGTCAAAAGTTCCAATGGACTCCGCCCGTCCATGCGCCACAACATGTTCCACGAATCGCTATCGTAAGCCGGAAGTATACGCCATGCTGTCCATTAATCCCGGACAGAAATGCCATGCTGTCCCGCCAACCTGGACAGGAGAGTGTGGGTGTCAGGCGTAGACCGTGAGCTTTCAATGCTTTAAGAAGAACATCCACAGATGGCACATAAGTTGCAAACCTCCCTGGAAAAATTGAGACTGATATCCAGCTAGCGAGGGAGCAGGACTGGGAAGAATCTGCCGCAACTATAAAGGATTTTTTTCTGTAACTTGAATTGCAATTTTGATTCCACCATGACCAATCCAACCCTCTAGCGTCGTGAAGATTTCTGATACTGCGATCTTCGCCCCTGGAATACCCGTGACATACAGATGTGGAGGAAAATTTCATGGACCACGCGCAAGGCTTCAGCCGGCGAAAGATTCTCAAGGCGGGCGGTGCCGCCATTTTCCTTGCAGGAATGCCGTTTTCCGTGCCATTACCGGCATGGGCCGTCTCCGGAAGACCGGATCTCATTCCGACCGGGCCGCGGAATCGCTATGACCTGGTCTTCAAATATGCGCCTTTCTTCGTCGACGGCCGCGAAGGACGCGCGACCGCCATCAACGGCACCGTTCCGGGGCCGCTGATCCACCTGCGGGAAGGCGACGACGTCAAGCTCAACGTCACCAATCTGCTCATGGACACCGAACATGCCTCCATCCACTGGCATGGCATCCTGGTGCCTTTTCGGATGGATGGAGTTCCGGGTGTCAATTTCGACGGTATCCAGCCTGGCGAGACCTATGAGTACCGCTATCGGGTGAAACAGGCGGGCACCTACTGGTACCACAGCCATTCGGCGTTCCAGGAGCAGACAGGCTCATATGGCCCGCTGATCATCGACCCCAAGGACGGCGAACCGTTCGAATACGATCGGGACTATCCCATCGTCCTCTCCGACTGGTCCTTCGAGGATCCGGATGCCATCTTCCGGCACATCAACCTCGAGGGCCACTACTACAATTTCCAACGGCGCACCATCTGGGAGTTTTTCGAAGACGCCCGGGAGCGGGGCCTGGCGGCGACGGTGAAGGATCGCATGGCCTGGGGCAGAATGCGCATGAGCCCCGTCGACCTGCTGGATGTCACCGCCTACACCTATACCTACCTGATGAACGGCCACTCGCCCGACATGAACTGGACGGCGCTGTTCAACCCCGGAGAAACCATCCGCCTGCGCTTCATCAACGCTTCCACCATGACCAATTTCGACGTTCGCATCCCGGGCATGGACATGGAGGTGGTCATGGCCGACGGCAAGACTGTGCGGCCGGTCCCCGTGCATGAGTTCCGCATCGGCGTTGCCGAAACCTACGACGTGCTGGTCAGGCCGAGGCAAGACAGGCCTTTCACCATTTTCGCCGAGTCGCTCGACCGCAGCGGCTACACGCGCGGCACGCTCTCCCCCGAGCCGGGCCTGGCGGCGCCGGTGCCCCAGCTGCGGCCGCGACCGGAACGACGACTGGAAGATATCGGCATGGGCGGCATGGACAAGACCTTTTTCGGCATGAGCGGAAAAAAGAAGATGGATCACGGCGAGATGCAGCATAGCAATAAAGGTCAGCGTCCGAGCCATGACCCGCGCATACCGGGGCCGAACGGACCGACTCCGTTCAAGCCGGAGAAGTCCAATACAAATGTCGCCATGGTGATTATGAATCCCAAGTACCGGCTTGATGAGCCGGGCATCGGCCTCGGCGACGATGGCTGGAGGGTGCTGACCTACGACGACCTCATTTCCACGGAGCCGCAGAAGTATTCCGACATCGTCGATCGGGAAATGACCGTCAACATCACCGCCAATATGGAACGCTACATGTTCAGCTTCGACGGCAAGAAGTTCAGCGAACATCCCGGCCCCTATCTCTTCCGGCACAATGAACGGCTGCGTCTCTTTCTCGTCAACCACACCATGATGGAGCATCCCATTCACTTGCACGGCATGTGGATGCAGCTGGAAAACGGCGCGGAAAAGCTGCCGTTCAAACATACCATACTCACCAAGCCCGGAGGGGTTCTGTCGGTATTGATCACGCCCATCGAAAAAGGAGACTGGGCCTTTCACTGTCACCTGCTCTACCACATGGAAGCGGGAATGGCCCAGGTGGTCCGCGTAGCCTGAAAAGGAGGATTCTGATGCGATTTTTATTCACCGTGATGATATGTGCTGTCATATTTCTGCCGGCAGGAGGACTTTGTGCCGAAGGATCGTATACCGATCCGGAAGAACTTGACTTTCCCGCCGATTATCACGAGGTCGAGACGGATCCCAAGGTCGGCCGGCCTGTGCAAAAACATGTGCAGGTTGACCAGCAGGGAGCGCAGCGGAATTTCGACACGCAGTTCGTGCATGACAACGAGCTCTTTGCCCGTTTCATCGGTGACCGTATCGAATACCAGAGCAGGGAGGGCGAGGCGGCGCTGTTGTGGGACGTGCAGGCCTGGGCCGGTTTCGACTACAACAAGCTCTGGTTCAAGAGTGAGGGATCCTGGCTGGTGGATGAGGAAAAGGTGGAGGAGGCCGGAGCGGAATTACTCTACAGCCGTAACATCGCCTCCTTCTGGGATTTGCAGATTGGTATCCGCCACGACTTCAAGCCCGATCCCGACAGGACCTTTGCCGCCTTCGGCGTCCAGGGGCTGGCGCCCTACTGGTTCGAAAGCGAAATAACCGCTTACCTCAGCGAAGACGGCGATCTTTCCGGCGTTATCGAAGTTGAGTATGACATGCTTCTCTCCCAGCGTCTGATCCTCCAGCCGCGCTTCGAAACCCTAGTGGCCTTGCAGGAGGTCGAAGAATACGGTGTCGGTCAGGGAATCAACTTCATTGAGCTGGGGCTGCGGCTGCGATATCACTTCACCAGGGAATTCGCTCCCTATATCGGCGTATCATGGAACCGCACGCTATTTGAAGCGGAGGACCTGGCGGAGGAGGAGGGAGAGGATACAGATACGCTGTCCTTCGTAGCCGGTCTCAGGATATGGTTGTAAATTTCACGAGCCGCCGCATAAGAAGAGAAACAACACGGTCCACATCCACCAGATCAGAATCACTTGCTTTACCATGGCACATCCTTGAAGAGTATCAGGCAAAATAATTAATCCAAAACGTCCATTGTCGTAACGCGCTGCTGCAGTTCCAGGCAGTATTCGATAATATTACCGGACAGTATCACTTGAGGTATTTGGAATAGGAAAATTGTAATAACCCGTCAGCCTGATATTATTTTTTGTGATTTCCATAAAGCTCAGTGCATCAGGGGCAACAGGGTCAGCAGGCCGCAACGTCCGGCGAGGGACTGGGTGATCTGTGATATGCAGAAATGCTGCGAATATTTTCGCATCGGCTGGAGTTCTGTATTACTCTTATTTTATGTAATTGCTGACCCCCTAAATAATGCAGATGTCACACGGCAGAAGGGCAGAGGTTGCCGCCATTGTCCGTCAAGTGTCATTTTATTAATGAAATACCACAATGATTCTTTACGATCGCCGTATCCCGGCAAGCCTTATTGAGTTCGGCATCCAGATTCCCGTCCGGGATAGTCGTTGCATCAAGACATTTCAGGCACTCCTCGACGATCCCAAACTGAAATCCCTGCAAAAGCATTGGCATCGGGACTGCATTGTCGAGACGCTGACCCGGGATGACCTGTTGCGGGTGCATTCAGGCGAATACGTGGAACGGCTGTATTCGGCAGCTCTTGAAAAAGAGATCATTTCCACCTTTGAGCTGATAGATGCCGAGGGCAAGTATTACCGATATACCCCGGAAACAGCTGCGAGGCCGCTTACCGATCTTTTCGAGCGTCTCCTTTTGAAGGCGGCCGGCACGGTTCAAGCCGCGCGGCTTGCCCTGCAGCATGGATTCTGCTTTTCCTTTACCGGTGGCGCTCACCATGCCCAGCGTGATTTCGGCAATGGTTTCTGCCTGATCAACGATATCGTCATTGCTCCCCGCAAGCTGCAGTTCGAAAAGAAGGTCGGCAGAGTCTGGATCATCGATGTCGATGCCCACAAGGGGGATGGTACCGCCGCGCTCACTGCAGGCGACGATTCTATCCGGACCTTGAGCGTGCATATGGCAGGGGGCTGGCCGCTGGATTGTCCTGCTGTACTTGCCGACGGCAGACCTCATCCTTCCTTTATCCCGAGTGATATCGATATCCCTGTCGAAAGCGGCGAAGAGGCGCAGTATCTGGAAAGGCTGCGTGCTGGTCTGCGGAAACTGGAAGAAGGAGACACGGCCGATCTCGCCATCGTCGTCTGCGGGGCCGATCCGTATGAAAAAGATGAGTTGCCCTCAGCAGCCCTCCTCAAGCTTTCCCTGAATCAAATGTTCGAGCGCGACCGGCTGGTTTACACCTGGCTTCAAGAGCGCAATATCCCGGCAGTCTTCCTGATGGCCGGCGGCTACGGCGACGAGGTCTGGCGGGTTTATGCGCAGTTTTTACTCTGGGCATTACACCTGCGTTATGAGCATATCGCCTGAATCCATGCGCTGAAAAAAGATCTGGCGAAAAGATGACAGGAGGGCTGTTCGGCTAAAGTTCTCGGAGCCGTCAAACAGGCCAGCTTATGAAGGGCTCAGAATGCCAAGCAAACCATGAGCGGCTTGCTCGTGTGAGGCACCGCCCGATTCCGGCAGTGACAGGAGTCGGGCAAGTGGCTGATCCGGAAGCAAGTAGAAGGTGATATACTGTCTCCCGTCCTTTGAGGCTGGAAAATAGACATCCAGCATTCCTTCCCATTCTCCGGCCCAGTCGGTGCCGTAAGGAAGGAGTGACTCGTGCGAATCATGCACGTAGGGGACGGTCTTTGTAACTCGTTCAAAATCGGCAACCAATCCTTGATGAATGGCAGTTGTCGCCAGCTGGAATTCTTCAATCTGCTGCACCACATATTTTATACTTGCATCAATATATGCCGGAAAAGCAAGCTTAAGCAAAGGAATGGCGCCAGTTTTTCTTATCGATTCATACCTGTTGAAAATCTGTTCCGCACTGGCGCGTGACGAGGCGAGCCATACTTTCACCGGCGGCAGTGGTTGGTTTTTCATGAGACGAAGCCAGGCTTCAACTCGTTTTAGAGTGTCATTCAGCCGAGGTTTTTCCAATTGGGCCTTGATGTTTTCCAGCTCGTTGAAAAAGTCTTCCTCATTTATTCCTTTTGCTGCCTGCAGAGAACGTAACGCGGCTATTTCTTCCTCGTTGAAGAAAGCGAGCTGTTCGGAAAGCTCCTCGCGCAGGGAGTCTTCTTCGGAATCGAGCATCTCTGCCATGGCAAGTACCAGTCGAGCTTGCCATAATTCCAGATTCGTCTCGGCGTCTTGCTGCATTATACCATATTCCCGGAGCAGAGAAGACACGATCCCAGGTTCCTGATCAGCGGTTCCGTCACCTGCCGGAGTCTTTGAACCCGTGGTCATTGCCCCGAGTTGGGCAACATAATGCTCTTTTCGCTTTGTGATGTCATCGATCAACCGCAAAAATTGTTGACGGTCGGCACCGAGAGGGGCGGGATTATGCGCTTCTATTAAACCACGTTGCAGGAAAAGATCGGTTTCGTTGTTGACGTCCGATTTGGCTCCGGCTCCAGGTTCTACCAACTGCAAAAAATGGAGTGGGCTGAAGAACAACAGCAGTGGATAGCGATTCTCGCTGAATATGTCGGTGTCCGGGAATAATAACGTGGCATAAGAGTTCATGATGGGAAACCTTTATTTTTATTTTTTTACTGCCAGCCATTTCCGCTTTATGGAGCCTCACCTTCACCGACCGGCTCCGATGTTGTGCTTATGCGCGTGTTGTTCGCTCCTTCGGGAACATAGTGCAAAAATATCGGTTTTTCATTCCTCAGCATGTCGATAATATTCGTCAGGTCTGAGTATCGGTAATAAACATAGTACTTATTGCCGGACTTGCTAGCCGCGAGCAGAGCTTGTGTGCCCCCATAAAAGTACATATAAATCGTCATGCCACCGGTTCCTGAACAGGTGCAAACAGCTTTTGCCCCATCCTCTCTCGTTGAGAACTGATAATATTGGTAGCTTGTAATTTCAATACTTTCAGGATGCATGGTGATATCTCCCGTTGGCGAGCCAGTACACCTCATGCGTACCGATTAACTACCCCGGCAACTCAAGGGCATGGGCAAGAGCGGAACCACCCCAGGACCACGAGATTACGCTGACAACTTGCAGAAGGGCAGGTGTTTCGTTAAAAGTAGGGACCTTTAAGCGAATTACAAGACCGGCGATCCGTAATTGTCAGGCGTGAGACGGGAGCCGGCAGCAAGCCGATGAAGATAATATCATTTTCGTGACAGGATTGCCGATCAACCTTATTTTGAAAGAGATTCCTTTTGAAGACAGTTTGATGTGGTACAGCCGGGATCGCAGAGGTGGTAATAGAAGGCGGCAGCGCCAAAAGCGATAACAAAGAAATATGAACACTCCAGCCTCATGGACAATCCGTTGGCTTGATTCCATCGCTCAGGTGGATCGCGAGCAGTGGGACAAACTGGCCGTGCCGCTGCAGACGCCTTTAATGGAATGGCAATGGCTTCATCATTTAGAGGCATCAGGCAGTATTTCGCCCCGCTTCGGATGGCAGCCGCGACATTTAACCGTCTGGGATCGGGGTGAGCTTATCGGGGCGGCACCGCTTTATCAAAAAAACCATAGCGATGGGGAATTCATCTTCGATCATTGGTGGGCGCAATTGGCCGCCGAATATGGGGCCGACTACTACCCCAAGCTGGTCGGCATGAGTCCGGCAACACCTTCTGTGGGATATCGATTCCTTATCGCGGAGGGTGTCGATCAGCCAGGTCTGATGAACATCATGCTCTCGTACATCGATCGGTTTTGTCAACAGGAGCAGCTGGCCAGTTGCCATTTGAATTTCGTCGACCTGCCGTGGTTTGCGCAAATGCCGTCGCATGGCTTTATCGGCTGGCGGCATCAATCGTATATGTGGAAAAATCTAAATTTCGGCTGCTTTGAAGATTATTTAAAGACCTTCAAGTCTACCCAGCGACACAATATCTGCAGGGAACGCCGGCGCATGCAAAAGTACGGCATCGATATCCGCGCTTTCACCGGTAATACCATTACAAGCGACTTTGCCGCGCTCATGTACCGTTATTATCTCAAGACCAATGCGAGCTACGGCCCATGGGCGGCCCGTTTTCTCAATGGCGATTTTTTCAAGCGAATTTTCCGGGACTACCGCCACCGGCTGTTGATCTTCGCCGCCTTTGCCGGGTCCTCCGTTCCCATCGCCATGTCGATGCTGCTGGTGAAAGATCGTCATCTTATCGGCCGTTATTGGGGCTGCGAAGCGCCTGTTAAAGATCTGCATTTCAATATGTGCTTCTATGCTCCCATCCAATGGGCCATTGACAACGGCATCGACACGTTCGACCCCGGCGCCGGGTCGCCCCACAAAATTTATCGTGGATTTAAAGCGGTAGCAAATACCAGCCTGCACCGGTTATATGATCTACGGCTCAAGTTCCTTTTCGAGCAGCTTATTGATAAAGTGAACGACATGATACAAGCCGACATCGATGCCTTGAACCGGCAACTGCCTTTTGCCAAGGGTGAAACATCAAAAGCACGACCGGATTAGCGAGGGAAAAATATTCATGGGCGGTACACGATTTATAGTGGCAGGAAGCTTTATCGATGGCCTCGGCACAGATGTGTGCAAAAATGTCTTTCTGGCAGTGAAGAACGGAGTCATCGTCGCCATTGACTCCGCAGCACACCTTCCCCGCAATGCTGGGGATGCAATAGATGACTTCTCGCACTGTACGATTCTGCCGCCGCTGGTTGACTGCAGCGTCTCCTTGTCGCGCTCGCCGTCCGTGGACAGCCGGGTGCGGTTATCCTCCGAAGCCGCCGGTCTTTCGGAAAAGACAGCCCTGTTGGGGCAGCATATCCGTTACTGTCATGCACACGGTGTGCTGGGGGTGGCCGACAGCGATGAAATAACCGAACTGGTGGAACGCTATCGAGAGGGGATGGAGTCGAAGAGAATAATTGACATTCGAATATCCGGCCGTCTCTGCCGGAGCGGGCAGGATTATGTGTCCGGCAAATCGGCAGGCGGCGATTTTCTAAAGATTGGATATTCCGCCGATATCGAAGACGAAGAAGGGCCATATCCTCGACTTGGCCATGAAGATCTTCGCAGCATTCTGCAGCACAGAGGCGGGAAAAAGACGGTGGTGGTGGCCAATGGCGTGCGGCAGGTTGGGGAGGCGCTTGAGGCGGGCTGCGAGGCCATTGAACAAGGGTACGGGATGGGCGAGGAAAATCTCAGGAAAATGGCAGAGAAGAATGTACTGTGGATTCCCAGCGTGCTGCGGGCCAAGAATGCGCTGGACAGTGCCGGTACCGGAGGGGATGTATGCTGCCGTTTTTCCCAGCGTTATGTGGCACCGGGAAAAGCGGTCCCCGGCGCAGAGTCATTCTGGAAGAAGGTGCTTGCCGAACAATTGTCGCAATTGCGATTTGCCGGAAAAATGGGAGTAACCACGGCTTTGGGAACCGGCGCCGGCAGTATAGGGATACTCCATGGCGAGTCGATGGTTGAGGAGATGAAACTGTTCATCAAGGCCGGCTATTCGCTGGAGGAGACCGTCCGCTGCGCCTCGGAAAACGGCGCCAGGTTCTTCGGCATGAAGGAGCTTGGATCACTCACTCCAGGGCGGAATGCAACATTCCTCATTGCCCGGGGCACGGTCCAGCAGCTGCCAAGAAAACTCTCCTATCTGGAAGGCATCTATGTCAACGGTATACCCAGCGTCGAATATCACAAAAATCCCGTCAAGTCAGTTGGATAGGATTGTATCTTGGACGGATAAGAAAATGCAGTGATTCACATCACTTCTTGCCATCTTCTTTAGAACGGGAAATCCTCGCTGGTGTCGATGTTGATTTCAATTTTCTTGACCACCGGTTTTTTCGCCGGCTTGTGCACCGGGTTGCCGTCCACGTAGATCGCCTTGTAGGGCTTGGTGGGGCAGGCGTGCTCGCAGCCGCCGCAGCCGATGCAGTAGTCCGGCTTCATTTCCGGGATCTTCAGCTTTTTATTCGCCGGGTTCGGATAGGGCACCATATCCACCGCTTTCGTCGGGCAATGCTCGGAACACGCGCCGCAATCGGTGTTGTCGGTATAGACCACGCAGTTCTCTTTGATAAACTTCGCCACCCCGGGCTGGGTGAGCTTTTTTTCTTCCACCTTCAGCGGCGGAATTGCGCCGCTGGGGCAAATGTCCATGCAGATCGTGCAGTCGTAGTTGCAGTGGCCGGAATGGAAGTTCATCCGCGGCTGCATGATGCCATCAAGGCCGAACTCGAGAAACGTCGGCACGAGCACACGCGACGGACAGGCGCTCACGCAGAGGTGACAGGCCGTGCAGGTGGCGGTAAAGCGGGCAATGCTGCCGGAGCCGGGCGGCGACACCGGACACGTCACCTGCTCGGGAATCGTTGTCGGCTTGCTCTGGATAATCATCCTGGTGGGCTCGTTGATACCGGTGAGCCCCAGGAAGAATACTCCCGAGTTGAGTATGAAATCGCGCCGCTCGCGATCCGGTACGGCCTCGTGGACCTGCCTTCGCCACCGGTTCTCGAATCGCATCCCATCTCTTGGACATACGGCCAGGCAATTGCAGCAGCTCACGCAGCGACTGCTATCCACCGTTTTCTTCCGGGAATCGATGCAGCCCGCCTTTATTGCGGAAATCCAGAAACAAAAGCGCGATCAGCGTAAAGAATACAACCGACACGCCCACGCGAAACGCTTTCAGACGGTGAAGCCCCATGGTGTCACAGCTTGATGCGGTTGATCGACAGGGCGCTCAGATCGATCCGGCCGAGATTCATCTCCGCCGCAAGTTGAATGTAGGGGATGTCGCCTGGCTCAACGCCGAAAAGCTTGGCCGCGGCGGTGTCGGCGGCGACGAAGTCGCGGGAGACGATCAGCGATTTCATCGGCACGACATCGTCGGCGGATACCCCGCGCGGCCCTTCTGTTTCATGACGTTGTAGGCATCCACCACGGTGAGCGTGGGCTTGCGGGACGAGGCGAAATCGGCGATGCATTGATGCAGGTCATTGCGGTGCCAGAACCCGCGATCCCATACCACGCCCATCAGGTTCTTCATGCCGATGGTGACCATCGACGAGCTGTGATGCTTCAGAACCGGGACGTTGATGAACACATCCACGTCCAACAGGAGTTCGTGAACTTTGGCCTCGGTGAGCCGCTTGCCATTCGGCACGGCGACCTTCTGGTAGTAGCCTTCGCTGTCGCCGGAGACAATGCGCCCGCCGGCATCCTTCACCGCTCTCTCGATGCCGCTGTTCCTGTAGCATTGCACCCAATGCTCGCAGGTATGATCGAAGACGGGACTTTTTTCGCGCCGGCGTTGAGACAATGCTCGATGATGCGGGCCACCAGCTTCGGATGGGTATTGCCCGCCCGCTCCGGGGTCACGTCCCAGCCGATGTTCGGCTTCACCAGGACCTTGCTGCCCTTGGGGACGAAGTCCTGCATCCCGCCGAGCGAGGCGATAGCCTTGTCGAACATCACCTCCGGCTCACCTCCTCTGACGGCGACGAGATCGACACCGGGTGCGGCAAAAAGTCTGGTGTAGTCGCCGAACGCCACGGTGGATCCGGCAACGATGCCGGTCCCGATTATCTTCTTCAAAAAAAATCGACGGTCCATAGAATCCTCGATGGTTTTCTCTGCGCGCTATGCGCCTTTCAACTTTTCAACCAACACCCCGCAAGGGGGTATAAGTACCTTGAGACGCCCGATCACGATGGCGACCGAATGAACAGCAGAACCAAAGCGAACCACTTTCCTTGCAGTGTTACCCTCATATTGTTACCTCTTCAATCCGCACCCTGCACTGCTGCGATGTCGATGTCGGTCGCGGCAAATGCAGGGGTATGAATCCATCCGTCGATGCTGTCTCCCAGTATCGATGTTACGCCCAGAGCGGTACTTCCCTTGATAAACGAACGGCGGGTAATGGAATCAGGCATTGATCTTCTCCTTATATTTTTAATCGACTCTCCCTCGAGCCATTTGGATAACAGGTCGGCAATTTCAATATTATTCAGATCCGAGAACGGAAAGTGGGTATTGCCGCGAATGCCGATTGCCGGCAGATGCACCAAGGTGACATCGCCACCGTGGCCGTTTACCGCGTCGGCCCAAAGCCTTGCCATCGCCAGGCGTACGCGCCAGTTGTCCTGGCCCGGATTCTCGGAAGGCTGCTCGGGGTATTGTCCCCGTAATACATGACAATCTGAATCTTGGTGAGCTTCATGAATCCGACAGAGGCACACTCGATGCCTTGAGGGTGTCGACAGAGCTTGGCATCGGGTGCGGCACCTCGCCTTCAGGGAAAATGAATCCGCTGCCAGGTTTATAGGACCTCAAACGTCACGCATGATCTGCAGAGCCTCTTTCTTGCCAATTGAGGTCAGGGTACCCAGGTTTCCTCTTTCGACCGCTTTTTCTGCGATGTTTTCCAGGTCTTCTTCTTTGACACCTGCCTCTCGAAGGCTTGCAGGCATCTTGATCGAGGCATAGAATGCTTCCAGCTTCCTGATACCTTCTTCTGCGGTCCTGGCATCGTCTTTCCGGAATACTCCCATGACACTACGGGCAAATCGCGCAAACGCAGGCAGGTATTGAGGGGCGGTGCGCATGGTATGACGCATCCAGGCCGGGGTAAGAAGGGCCAGGGTCACCATGGGTCATGTCGTACTTACTTGAGAGTTCATGCCCCATGCCGTGCAACGGAAAGGCAAACATCGGTTTACCCAGCAGAAACTGAAAGCCTGCCAAAGCCATGGAACTGGCCCACATGATTTCTGTGTTCGCAATGTCGACCTTCAATTCATCCCGGGAACCGTCGATCATATCGCCGGTAACAGCCACCAGGTCAGGAGAGAGGCGTTGGTGTTCTCTACTGCATCCAGGAGCCAGGCAACTTTCAGAAAAGATCCGAGGTGAATATCGGAAAGCTGGACAATCGAGAAACCGCCCAGGCTCACCGGCAATTTCGGCAAGGTGATCTCTATCGTGCGGACGTCAGGAACGCGTATTGCCTGCCAGGTTCGTATATACCTAAAACCAGAGCGGCAAGTACAAACCGCCACTTCTCATCTCCGCTGTGAAGGGAAGATGTCATGAACTGCCCAGCCAACGGCTCAACCAACCGAACGAGCGGCACGACCCCTCTCACGTAAATCCCCGGCGCTATAATCGTTGGTCCACAGTACTTTCACCTCGGGGAATACAGGATCAAGGTATCGGTAATGGCATTCAACAGGGCATGGAACTCCTGGGAGAGCTTTCTGATTTTTTTTAAAAACGTGCTCGAGGTGAATTGAAATTTGCCACGGTCCTCTGCTGCAACGTAAAATCCGAGGGGATTATTGAGAAGGCTTTTGCTGCTGCTTATTTCTTCCTGGCGGCGTAGTTCAGTCAAACGCTCCTCTGCCGATATTCCGGTCTATCATCTGAACAGGTGATTTTTTACTCTAGTCCAACAATTTCTTGAAGTGTAACACGCAACAGGAATAAATGTAACTTTTCTGTTGCGCGCAACGCTCTTGTTGGGCCAGGGTGATTTACCCTGCTAACGTTCATTCTTCTATATTATTGTATTTACATACCATAACCTCACAAAGATGGCTCTCAGCCTGCCAGGCACAAGAGTTGCTGTTAAAAAGCTGGAGAAACTCAAGACCAGCCGTCACCCAATCATCTGAATCAAGAATAAAATGCCCGGTGTGCGTGAGACCACCTTTAACCAACATTTACCTATCTAAGGAGACGAGCATGAACTACGAAGATTGCGATACGTACGATATGTGTAAAAGAACCACCCACAGCGGGATAAAACTTGTGCGGAGGGGACCCGCCCCTCACTTGATGGGCGCCAAAACCCTCGTCGACAACGATGTCTACGGTCAAAAAGGCGATAAACTTGGCGAACTTACTGAGATCATGTTGGATATGCGCAGCGGCAAAGTGGGTTATGCGGTGCTGTCCTTCGACGCTATGCTCGGTATGGGGGAAAGGCTTTTTGCAGTTCCGTGGAAAACCTTGATACTTGATACCAAGAACAAGGTTTTTGCTCTCAATGTGGAGAAAGTTCGTCTCAAAGATGCCCCGGGATTCGAAAAAGACAATTGGCCGGACATGGCAGACCAAAATTGGGCAAAGCAAATCCATTGGTACTATCGCAATGAATGTTTTCGAAATATCCGCGCAACATGAATTTGACGAACCCGGCCGATAAACAGCAAATCGAAAAAGGGTGAAGATGCCTGATTCAGGTGGAAGGAAGAATGGATGTATGCCGAATGGCGTTGATAAATGAGCCAGCGTTCGTTGTTTACGCCGAGAGGAGAGAGAAATGTTGGATAATAACACAAATTAGGAGGAACAGTCATGATTGTCAAAGAGTTGGTAAACCGGGTATTCCATGAGAAGGCAAGATAGGCTGGATACTGCTTCGGGCCTTGGGAATTCCGCTGCCGATTCTCGTGATGCTGTATCTCCTGCGAGGCTGCACCTGAGAGATTCGACGACAGTGTCATGCACGGCGAAAATCGTTGAAGGTGCTGTGGCAGGACTCTACCCCAATAAACCAAAGTAAAGGAGGTCGTTATGATTGCAACAAGCGAACAATCGGTGGCTATGTACGGTATTGTCCGGGCATCGAAGATCATCGGCGAAACCGTGGTCAATCGCCAGAGTGAGAACGTCGGCAAGATCCACGAAGTGGTGATCGACGCAAAGAATAACCGCGTGGCCTACGTGGTGCTTTCCTTCGGCGGTTTCCTGGGCATGGGCAGCAAGCTGTTCGCCATGCCTTGGGATGCCTTTGCGTTCTCTGTTACCGAAAACAAGCTCGTCCTCAACGTCGACAAGGAGAAGTTGATGGTCGCTCCTGGGTTCGAAGAGAGCGATAACTGGCCGGATTTCTCAGACACCCTCTGGGGAGAGAGCATCTACAAGTACTACGATTTCACCCCGCCGTGGAAGTATGATCGCGATCCCGGAAATATGTCAATAAAACTAGAATGATCATCGGGATATCGGCAATCCGGAAAATAATCTTTGTCATCAACCTGTCACAATAATTGACCTTCGGGATAAGCCGTGGTCAAAAAATCACCCAACTATAGGAGAAACACCACCATGAAAAGTCCAATGTATCGCTTCGCACTGATAGCCACTGTGGCCTCGACGTTTTTGATCAACGTCCCGCTCTTTGCATCCGGGACGGATGACCGCATCGAATCGGCCGCCAAAGAAACGTACGTGTTCAAGACCTACCTCCAGGACGATAATATCAAGATGCAGTCCAAGGATGGCCTTGTCACCTTGACCGGAACTGTTTCCGAGGCATCCCACAAATCCTTGGCCGGGGAGACTGTTGCGGGCCTGCCCGGAGTTAAACGTGTGGACAATAGGTTGGTAGAAAAAGATGGAGCCCCTGCTGCAAAATCGGATGCATGGCTCATCACCAAAGTGAAAACAACACTTTTATTCCATAGCAATGTCAACGCGATCGGTACTGAAGTGCTCGCCGAAAACGGCACCATCACTTTGCGCGGCGAAGCCACCAGCGTTGCCCAGAAGGACCTCACCACCGAGCATGTCATGGATGTGGAAGGCGTTATAAAAGTCAACAATGAAATGACAGTGGCAAATGCCGCAATAAAGACAGATAAAAGTGCGGTGACCAACAAGGCGGATACGATGGGCGAAGCGATTGATGATACGTCCATCACTGCCCTGGTCAAAGTGGCATTGCTCAATCATCGCTCGACCAGTGCACTTAAAACCACGGTCAACACGAAAGAAGGTGTTGTCACGTTGGGAGGCAATGCCACAAGCGCGGCGGCAAAGGACCTGGCCGGCAAATTTGCAAGGGACGTTCGTGGGGTAAAGGAGGTCATCAACAACATGTCCGCCTCGTAAGTCCGAATTCACGACCATCAGATACTGCCGACTCGCTGCCGACTGTTTTCCGGTGGCGAGTCCATCATCGTCCGGATTTCGGCTAAGGCTCTTGAAAAGAGCGGGCTGAACGAACATGGGGTTAGAAGCAGTCTTTGCTCGGCAAAATATAGGCAGCTCGTGAAGAACTATCACCAATCGTTTTAGTACCTTAGAAATTCATTCCTTATTTTCAGGAATGAATTTCGTGAAGGTACTTATACCCCCATGAGGGGTGCTAGAGGAGTTGAAAATACAAAATATCAATTCAAATGAGGGGAATACCATGACTACAGGCAATACCTCCGATCGCAGGATCGTGTTGAACTCACATCCCGCCGCATCAACCATTTCCGATAACCTCCGTTTTGATGAGAGTCTCGGGCCAGTATGTTCTGGTCGTCCGATGTTTCCGCTCGCGGTTTGGACACCGCGTATCGCCCCGGTGGTCATGAGCGCCGGCGGGATATGGGCGAGGTCCTTGATAGAAATGATGTTTGCCGCAGGCCAACCGATAACCTCCGTTTGCCTTGCATTAGAGGGCGTGGGTCCTCCCAGAACCAATGCGACCAAGTTTGAGGTCGGTTGTGACCTGCCAGGTCAATTTTTACCCAGTACTCCTTGCAGGGTAACAGGCAAATAATTATTTTAAGGTCAAATAAGAGTATGCGGTGGAAACCTTGCGCCGAAAACAATGTGTGTAAAAGTCCGAACGGAGTGTGATTGTCAATGAAAGCTCAGCGTGTTGCTAAAGACTTTCCTGTCGTTTGCGTGGGTGGTTCAGCCGGTGGCCTCGACGCCTATATCCGGTTACTCAAGCATCTGCCGGCCGATATGGGTGTTGCTCTCGTCATTGTTAATCACTTGAGGACCGTAGCCACCCAACTCCACGAGATTCTCCCGCACTACACCGAGATGGCTGTTGAACTGATCACGGAAAGATTAGAGATCGAGCCCAATCATGTTTTTATCATCCCGGAAAAACGTGATTTGCACGTTCTGGATGGAAAATTCCGTCTCAAACCGATATCAAAGCCATGGGGATGGCCCGACGTGATTACCGTTTTTATGCGTTCCCTGACGGAACACTGGGACGGCAAACTTGTTGCTGTCATTGTCTCCGGCTATGATGGTGATGGCGCAGCAGCGCTGTGCGGCATAAAAGAAGTGGGGGGTATTACCATCGCACAGAAGCTCGACACAGCCGGGCAGCCCGATATGCCTGAGAGCGCAATAGCAAGCGGCTGTATTGATTTTATTCTTTCACCTGAGGGTATCGCTAGAGAAATTGTCCGAATTGCGCATGCTGCGGCAAAGGCTGTGTGAAGGAGGTACCGCATGACCCGGCATCCGTCGCCACCGAACAACCAAAGAACTAAGCCTGGAACAGCCAGTCTACTGAGAAAGTACTGGTACAATTCAGCTCCGCATCTCGTTACATGAAAAACTGACACCCCCCCCGGGCAGAGGTAAAACCACGGTCGAATTGTTTCATCAACCTAACAATCATATGGAGGTATGTATGAACAGAAACACTACAAGCAGTTCCTCTCCCGTGCTCGAGCGTCGCAGGTTTCTCATGGCGTCGGCCGGCACCGTTGCCTGGCTCGCGATGGGCGGTTTTTCCAGTACTGCCCAGGCCGCAGCGGCGCCCCATGTTTTACCCACTCTCCCCTATGCCGAGAACGCATTGGAACCGATCATCACCGCCCGGACGATAGGTTTTCATTACGGCAGACATCACAAAGCCTATGTAGACAACCTCAATAATGTTGTCATGGAGACAGAATTTGCCGACCTGCCGTTGGAAAAGATTATCACCGCTACCGCAGGACGGCCTGAAAATACAGCGATTTTTAACAATGCCGCGCAAATCTGGAACCACAGCTTCTACTGGAAAAGTATGCGTCCGAAGGGCGGAGGCGAACCGCCCGCCGCCCTGAAACAAAAATTGGAGGGATCTTTCGGCAGCGTCGACGCCTGTAGGAAGGAACTCGCTACCGCCGCCGTTTCCCAGTTTGGCAGTGGTTGGGTTTGGCTGGTTGTTGATGGCGATAAACTCAAGGTAATAAAGACCGCCAATGCCGATGTCCCTTTGACCACAGGCATGAAGCCACTGCTTACCATAGACGTGTGGGAGCATGCCTATTATCTGGATTATCAGAATCGCAGGGCCGATTATGTGAACGCCGTGCTCGACAAGCTGATAAATTGGGAATTCGCCTTGCAGAACCTCGGCTAAGCCGTAGTCAAAGAAAAACCAAGACGCGGGCGCAGGTTGATTTCGCCAGGAAGCAATATGAGAGCATTAAAAGCATAACAGAGGAGTTTGGCAAAAGCATAACACCTGGAGATAAACAAAAAACCATCAGCTCCTCGAAAAATCACCAGCCCTTTGAAAAAACGGGTACAGCGAAGAAAAACAACAAACAGAAAAGGGGAACAACATGAAAAAACAAACGAACACCAACCTCATCATCCGATCCACCCTCGCATTGGCATGGGCCTTGGCGCTGGTTATCTGGTCTCCTCTCCAATCGCAATCGGCCGAGCCTGTGGCGGGAACAAACATGACAGAGGCGAAAATGATGGAACGCTGCCAGGAGATGATGGACCAGAAACAGAAAATGATGGCAGAAATGAAGACGCAGGACGCCGAACTCACCGCGCAGGTCGCTGAAATGAACAGCGCGCCGGCGGATAAAAAGGTAGACCTGATCGCCGCCGTCGTCACCCACTTGGTGGAGCAACGTACTGCCATGCATGCGCGAATGGAAAAAATGCAGGATGAGATGATGCCGCACATGATGCAGCATATGCAGATGGGCAAGGAGTCCATGGCGAATTGTCCAATGATGAAGGGCATGAAGGACATGAAGGGTATGGACCACAACTAAAGGCATGCTAACCAGTCAACGTCGCTTAAAAACAACGGAGGAAATCCTGCCATGAGCACGATCACCCTGAAAGACGGCACAAAAATCTACTACAAAGACTGGGGCAAAGGACCGCCGGTGGTATTCAGCCACGGCTGGCCGCTCTCTGCCGATAGCTGGGAGGCTCAGATGCTCTTTCTAGCGTCGAACGGCTATCGTTGTATTGCCCATGACCGTCGCGGTCATGGCCGCTCCAGCCAGCCCTGGACCGGCAACGACATGGACACTTTTGCCGACGACCTCGCGGAGCTTATCGAGAAGCTCGAACTGCAGGGCGCCGCCCTGGTCGGCTTCTCCATGGGCGGCGGTGAAGTCGCCCGTTATATCGGTCGCCATGGCACGAAACGGCTGACCAAGGCCGTGCTGATCTCGGCCGTGCCGCCGTTGATGCTGAAAACGACCGCCAATCCCGGCGGTTTGCCGATTAAGGTGTTCGACGAGATCCGCCAGGCCGCAACCGCCGACCGCTCGCAGTTCTACAAGGATCTCGCCGGCGGCCCTTTTTTCGGGGCCAACAGGACCGATTCCAAGGTCTCGCAGGGTATGATCGACTCGTTCTGGCTGCAGGGGATGCAGGCCGGTCACAAGAACACCTTCGATTGTATCAAGGCGTTCTCCGAAACCGATTTCACCGAGGACCTGAAAAAGTTCGATGTACCGACGCTGATCATCCACGGTGACGATGACCAGATCGTACCGATCGAGGCCTCGGCGCACCTCTCGGCGAAACTTGTCAGGAACGCGACCCTGAAGGTCTATCCGGGCGGACCGCATGGTTTGACAGAAACGCACAAGGACCAGCTAAACGCCGATCTGCTGGCGTTTCTCAAGACCTGAGACCGGTTTTCCCGCCTGCTGCCGGCATATGGTCGCCGGGGCCGGCGGGTAAATGATCGGCCATTCGGCAGGTCCTTGCAGTGAGATAGCCCTGAACGCGAGGCGCTGATGACCATCAGCATCTTTTTAAGACAACATAATGGAGGAAAAATGATGAGCAATGACCAGACTGAAGCTGTATCTCCCCACGCCCTGCCTGCCCTGCCCTACGCCGATGACGCGCTGTCCCCGGTAATCTCGGCAAAAACCATTGGTTTTCACTACGGCAAGCATCACAAGACATATGTCGACAACCTGAACAAGCTGATTGCAGGAACGGAGTTTGCGGACCTGCCGCTGATGAAGGTCATTACCAAGACGGCCGGTACAGCCGACAAGACGGCGATATTCAACAATGCCGCCCAAACCTGGAACCACACATTTTTCTGGCAAAGCCTCAGGCCAAATGGCGGCGGTGAACCGCCCGCCGGCCTGAAGCAGAAGATCGAGGCTTCATTCGGCACCGTCGATGCCTGCAGGAAGGAGTTGGCGGCCACGGCGATGGCCCAGTTCGGCAGCGGCTGGACCTGGCTCGTGCTTGATGGCGACAAGCTCAAGGTGGTCAAGACCGGGAATGCGGATGTGCCGCTGACCACCGGCAAGAAACCGTTATTGACCATCGATGTGTGGGAACACGCCTACTACCTGGATTACCAGAACCGCCGCCTGGACTATGTCAACGCGGTGCTGGATAAACTGATCAACTGGAATTTTGCGGCGGAGAACCTGGGCTGATGGCGTCCTGAAATCGTTTTATGCCAAAACCAGCTCAATAAGGCGTCTCACTCGACGCGTTCTGCAGTGCAGCCCCCGTTGAGTGAGTCCTGCCGATACTTTTTTTCGGCTGCAAAGGGAGGACTGATCTCCCCCTATTCGGCACCACCGCCGACCGGCCTTAATATTGCCTTAAGATCGACCTCCTTTGGCAGCTGTTTCTGGGCCCGCATGATTCGCTCGGTCTGCTCCCAGCCCTTTTCATCGATCGTGCCGATGGCAAGAGTAGTATCTGGCTGAATGAGTTCGCGGGTGATCTTCAGCTGCTCTTCCAGGATCGGGCGCGGCGTATCCGGATCGTACTTTTGCAGGGTTTCGATGGCTTCCTCCTGATTATTCGGATCAAGCGCCTGCTGCCATCCTCCAAGCAGGGCGGCGAGGAAGCGCTTCACCAATTCGGGCTTTTCCGTCAAGGTGCGCGATTCGGTGACGACGCAGTTGGCCACGAATTTCACCCCGAATTCCGCTGGATTGAAAAAAGCGGTCTCTTCTCCCGCCTTACCCAGCTGTGCCTCGATAAGCGGCGCCTGGGCATTCCGATAGACCGGCCAGAGCTGAACCTGACGCCGGTAAAACGGCGTATAGTCATAACGGACACTAAAGAGCTTCACGTCGGAACTGCCGAGCCCGGCTTCGGCCAGCATAGTGTTCATGATGGTTTCATCATTGCCGCCAAAGGTTATGCCGATGACTTTGCCCTGCAGATCGGCAAGATTTCCTATCTGCAGTTCCTCGGGGCGATACATCCATTGCAGCGGGTTGACCTGGAACAGCTGGGCGATCACCACCACCGGCGACCCCTTGGCGCGCGCCCGAAGCACCTGATCGGCGGAGGCCTCGCCAAAATCGGCGTAGCCCAGTTCCAGCTCCCTGATGGCATCCCGCTCCGGCCCGCCGGCCTTGACCTCCACATCAAGCCCGGCTTTTTCGAACAGATGGTGGGTCTCGGCATATAACGCGCCGACCACGCTGACATTGCGAAGCCACTTCAGGCGGTAAACGACTTTTTCACCCGCCTGGGCGCCGGTCGCGACAAACATTGCCATTACCAACAGGACACAGAACAGAATGAGAGTTTTGGCTTTGTTGTTCATCGTTACTCCTTCTTTGGCATGAGAGGTCCGGTCGAATCCCGTATCCGGAGGAGGGGAGTTATCTTCCGGTCCAGGCCCGTTTTATGACTGTCCCCAGCGATTCCAGCAGTGCCTGATAGATGGCAATGGTGATGCCGATCAGAAAAAGGGCGATGAGAATTTTGCCGAGATCGCTTTGATAAAGGGCGATCCGAATATTGTAGCCGATTCCGGCATTGGCGGCGATGAATTCTCCGACAATGGTCCCGGCCATGGCCAGAGTGGCGCTGCCGGCGATGACGGTGGTCAGTTGCGTCAGGTTTTCAAAGGTCCGGATCTTGACCTCCAGCTGCCAGCGCATGCGACCGGTGACCCGGTAGAAGTGTTCGATATCGTCAACCGGCTTGGACATGATTCCTAAAACGGAGAGCAGCACCGGGAAATAACAGATCATCGCCGCGATCAACAAGCGGGTGAGAAACCCGTCGCCGAGCAGGATGAAGAGGATCGGCGCCAGCGCGACGATGGGGTAGGCCTGAAAATTGTAGGCGGCGACCTTGATGAAGGAGCCAAGCCAGGTTGACTGACGGCCGGTGATGCCGATAACAAGCGCCATGCCCACCGAAAGGATCTGGCCGATCACCGCCACAGACATGGTGTTCAAAGTGGCGAGGCTGTACTGGCGGTATTCGGCGATCAGGGTATGGAAGATGCCGGAAGGGGCCGGAATTACGTAATCTGAGAGCGCAAGACTATACTTCAGCGCCATCAGGCCGCCGAGAAACAGGAAGTAGATAATAAAAAACTGGAAGACGCGTCTAGGCAGCATTCATGACCTCCAGCAGGGTCGCATCGAGAGCCGCGCGCGAAAGGTCTTCTTTTTTTCGGATGTTGCAACCTTTAATCATGATGGTTTGTGGCGCCTTGCCCCTGCTGCGGAAGACCAGGATCGAATCGCAGAATTTGGCAACCTCCATGACATTATGGGAAATATAGATGAAATAGCGATGGGGGAACATCGCCTTGATGGCCAGAATAATCTTTTCCCGGGTAAGCTCATCGACGTTGGCCAGGCTTTCGTCCATGATCAGCAGATCGCAGTCCTGCAGCAGGTAGCGGATCAGGTTCACCCGGTTCTGTTGTCCCATGGAAAGCTGGTCAAACCGGGAATTGATACAGTCGGACAGGCCGAATATCTCCACCAGTTCGTTCATGCCGGCATGCATCGACGGCGGGATGACCCGCGTTAAATGACGGCCTACCCCGGACCAGCCTGGAAGCCGCTCCTTATTGTGTGAATAAAGGAGGGTGCCCAGCCCGTCGGTTGCAACCCTGCCGGAGGATCTTTCGATGTCGCCGGTGATGATTTTCGCAAGAGAGGTTTTACCCACCCCCGAAGGGCCGAAGAACGAATGAAATCCCGGTGCCGTGAGTTGAAACGACACACCATCAAAGAGCTGGTGTTGTGCTCCGGGATAGGTGAAAGCAACATTGTCGCAGATCAGGGACATCCTATGCTATGGCCTTCAAAATTGACACCTCATACAATGAACACTTCAGGCTCGATACGATAATGATGAGTTCCCTACATAATAAACACCTCATCCTTTATCATTTTTGGGACAGAGAATAAACATTTATGATTCTTTTTTCGTTGGCGTCGCTCAGGCAGACTTGTGGAGTGTTAAGTAAATGGCAGCATTTTATTTTATGAATGTGCCAAGCTTGTATTCCTCGAAGGCGACCCGCAATTCCTCCTGGGTGTTCATCACGATCGGTCCGTACCAGGCTACCGGCTCCTTGAGCGGTTTTCCGGAAACAAAAAGGAATCGAACGGGTTGGTCCGTTGTCGTAACCTGCACAGTATCACCGGCATGCTCAAACAGTACCACCGTCTCATGCTGACAAACGCACCTGCGCTCCAGGTCGGTCCAGCCATGGCCTGCTATTTCGTAGGCATAGGCGTCCCGACGGTCGTCGAAATACCCCTCGCCGTCGAGAATATAGGCAAAGGCGGTGTGGCCGGCCGGCAATGCATGCGTGAACACAGTTCCTGCCGATACTGTGATATCGAGCATTTCCGGCTCGATGGTGATATCCCCCACCGGACCTTTCACCCCGGCTACCTCGCCGGCGACAACTTTGACTTGTACGCCTTGTGCCGTCGAAACTTCCGGAATTTCGGCAGCTTTAACCTCCCGGTAACGGGGGGCAATCATTTTATGGCTGGCCGGAAGGTTGGCCCAGAACTGGAAGCCCCACATGGTCCCGGTGGGACTCTCCCTGGGCATTTCCTGGTGGATGATGCCGCTGCCGGCAGTCATCCACTGCACATCGCCGGCACCGATCACCCCTGAGTTGCCCATGCTGTCGCCATGTTCGACGCGGCCTTCAAGGATATAGGTGATGGTTTCCATCCCCCGGTGCGGATGCCAGGGGAAGCCGGGCAGGTATTTGTCGGGATCGTCGGCATGAAAGTCATCGAGCATTAAAAACGGGTCGAACTGAGGAACCTGGGAATAGCCGAAGGCACGTTTGAGATGAACGCCGGCACCTTCGATGGTGGGCCGACTTTTAAAAATCTTGGCGATACGACGAAGAGTCATAGGTGTTCCTCCATTTGTTCAATGTAGTTTTTAAATCCGGCCTTCCCCGATTATTCCCTTTTCGATATACCGGCTTCCTCATAGAGTGATTAATGTAAAACAAATTTCACAGCCAGCCTATCAAATTCCAGGAGAAATCATGAAATCGCAATTTGCCATCACTTTTATGACACTGATGCTGCTCTCGATTTTAGCTTTTTCAGCATATGCAAAGGAACCGGAGAAGCTTGGGGAGACTCAACAGACTCCAATTACAATTGGAGACATCACCGCCGAAAAAATCACACCGGAAATCATGCAGCCGGGTTTAGCGGTTACCTATTATTTAAACTTTTTTAAGCGCGACCTTGGGTATCTCAAGCAAATGAAAGAGAATGAGTTTGAAATTATGAAAGGTGAACCTGTCGTTCAGTTAAATCACCAGTTCGGCGATGGTGAAGTTTTTGGCAGCGGAACCAGACAGGGTGTCGCGATGAGTATGAAGGGGTACTTGTTGTTTCCCGAACCGGGCCGGTACCAAATGCAGGCCCTTTCAAACGACGGTGTTATTGTGGTTATCGACGATAAGCTTGCCATCAGCGATCCGCAGCAGCACTCCGATCGATTATCCAACCTTGCTCACATTGAAATAGCCGCAGAAGGATGGGTGCCGGTTACCGTCGAATACTTTCAGCGTAAGGGAACTTCTGCCCTCAAGCTTTTTTGGAAAATGCCGGGCGGTAAAGATTTTATCCCGGTCCCGAAGGAAAGTTACGGACACATCCCGCAATAATCAATACCTGCGGCAATAGCCGATGAAGGATTGGAGCCCAGCCGGACAGCGATCGATACACCTGCAGCAGCTGCCAGCGGCATAAAGTTTATTTTATGCTCCTTTACTCTGAAAGAGCTTGTCATATATATCCGGGTATAATTCCTTGGCGCATCCCGGACATATGCCATGGGTGAATCTGGCGTCGGAATGGGCCTGAATGTAGGTTTCCATCTGTACCCATTGCCCCTCGGTGTCCCGTATCTTTTTACAGGCGGCGCAGGTCGGCAGCAGACCGGTCAATACTTTGATCTGGCCAAGCGCATCCTTCAACTCAAGAATAACTTCATCTCTTTCCTTTCCGTATCGCTTGCGCTCGGCAACTTCGTCGGTTAATTCTGCGGTACGATCGGCAATCCGTTTTTCGAGCATCTCGTTGGATTTTTTCAGTTCTTCGCTCACTCTGAGATACGTCTTGAACATGTAGTAAAAAACCACGGTATAGGCAAGACACCGCTGGACATGCCAGAACCACCAGTCTTCACTCCAGGCCACTGAAACAGGAAATTCCAGTCCCGACAAGCTCAGGAGAAGCAGCATGCAGGTGAACAAAAACGACTCTGTTTCGCTGGTACGCAGGAATTCGCGGAAGAAATAGACTGCTGCGGAGAATGTCAGAACTCCGGAGACAAGGTTGATGATTATTGCGAAAGGGGTGAAGTTTCCGTCCTGTATCATTAAAGGAAAGTATTCACGATACTTGAGGATCAACACACCTGTCACAAGGGAAATACAGACCGTCAGCCAGGGCATTGATTTCTTGCTTTCAATATATGAATACATCCCGGGAAGCCAAACCATGGCAAACCAGCAGCCGCTGAAAAACCCGGCGAGACTGCGGAGCAGAATAAAGCCGTAGCCGAAGGTCGAGACCGCATGACAGGTGTCGAGAATTCCCATCATGAAAAAGCCCATGGCCAACAGGTAATACTCCCTTTTTTTCCGGTGAGCATCCTTATGCAGCTGAAGGAGAAGCAGCGCCATTGAAACTGCCGCCATACCGCCAAAAGCTTCAAGGGAAGAATGCAGGGGCTCATTCACCTGCAGGAGATCGTGTCGCAGTATATTGAGCGTAATGCTGATCAGGAAAGATCCAAGCGAGATAACGAGGAGAACGAACAGCAGGAATGGTCGCCTGTTTTTGGTGATGAACATGGTGCGCAAGAAGGAAAAGGTGTAAGTGCTTCAGCCCCCTGATCAGGTCGTTAACAGGAGTGAAACCTTATCCTGTCCGTTCAATTTGAGCAAGATTATTCCCAGGTACTCCCCCGAGCTCCCGGCTTAAAACGGCGGGGGAGAGTTGAATTCTTTTATTTCCCTGGTAAGCGGATGCCGGAACTGGAGGAAGGTGGCATGGAGCATCATCTTGTCGCCATCGCGGCCGGTGCCGTAGAGGCTGTCGCCGACTATGGGGGCGCCGAGTCCCAGGGGGTGGGCGGCGTGCAGCCGGAGTTGATGGGTGCGGCCGGTGAGCGGGGTAAACTCGAGCCTGGTGTTTTGTTGTTCAACCGAAATTTTCCGCCAGTGGGTGATTCCCAACTTGCCGTATTCCTGGTCATGAATCTGCAAAGGGCGGTTGTTTGGGTCGAGGCGGAAATGCAGACGGATTTCGCCGCTGTCTCCCGCTATTATACCTGAGACTAAGGCGATATATCGCTTGCGGATTTCTCTGCCGGCAAACTGCAGGGAGAGGGTGCGGTGTGCCTCGGCAGTCATGGCGCAGACCATCAGCCCTGAAGTGTAGACATCCAGCCGGTGGGCAGCCGGTTGGGGGATCATGGCAGGGAACAGACGGCGAAGCCTGGCGGTGACGCAGTCCTGCTTTTCCGGGCCGCGTCCGGGAACGGCCAGCAGGCCGCCCGGCTTGTTGACCACTACAATCGCCTCATCCCGGTAAAGGATTTCCATCTCGCCGTATTGCTTGAAGGGCAGGTGGTTGTGGGCTTTTCCTAAAGGACTCAGCGCTGTCATTGAGTCTCCTTTTCGAAATCGCACCCGATCAGGCCGCAGAGCATGAAGCCGAGGATGGGCCGGCATTTTTCCGCACAGGGCGAATTGAACGAGTCATGCCGGCGGCTGCCCGAGCGGTTTTCTCTGCCCCAGTAGAACTCGGCGAGCCCTGTTGGCCGCAGCCGGTTTTTTGCGGCGTAATTCAGCAGTTTCGGAGCACAGCAGTCGCCGGCTCCGGTGGGAATGCCGTTGGTACCGATAAAGGCCTCGGCGAGCGGAACCGTTTCTCCCCGGAAATTGGTCACCCGGTAGAGGCTGTGGATCTCCTGCATCAGATTCCGGCTGAGCAGTCGACGCTGTTTTCTCAGCGCCAGCCACACGTCGGACTGGGGTTTGCAGCAATCGATTTCCCGGCCGAGCTCCTTGACGCGGGATTCGGTGTCGGTGCAGAGGGCATTGAATTCATCGACATCAAAAAGCGGCGGCACCCAGCCTTCCACCAGCCAGAGTCCATTGTACTGACCGGAAAATGCCCGCAGGGTAACCGTACTTCCATCCGGCGCCAGACATTCCATCACGCCGAACATTTTGCCTCGCGCCTGACCGAAAAGCCAAGCAGTGGACAGAGCCGGGTCGGGGGAGGGGCGAGTCGACAGCAGATCGATGGTCCCGCGGTCGGCGAAAAAGCGCATCAGCTCCCGGCAGGAGTCGAGGGTGTTGCCGGGACCAAGCCGGTGCTCCCCCGCGCATCTTCTGCAGTAGCCGCCACTCATGAGGGCGGGAGGCGCGATGGCTGCATGTGACGATCGTTGACTCATTGTTGCGGTGGCATGTCCCGTTGAGGATAATTGATGTGTTTCGGGGTGACCATACACCGCCTGGGACCCTCTGTACAACATTTGTAATCCAAAAAGCATGAAGGCGTCAAAACAGTTGTTTCAACATTCCATTTTGCCGTTTACTATATACCTTTGAGATACTTGATTCCGGCTTGACGCCGGAGTGCCGTAAAGGTGTTGCGAGAACATCTCGGTCTCAGGTATGAATTGATAAGGATGAGTGAAATGGCTGTTCAGCAGAAAGACAAAGCAGGCGGATTTCAAGAACTTGGGCCGGACAAGGTGCTGAATCTTGTGGAAAAGGCAATGGGGGTTCGCTGCAACAATCTGTTTCGTCCCCTGAACAGTTATATCAACAGGGTCTTTGAGATAGAAACCCGGGAGGGTGTCCGCCTGGTGGTGAAATTCTATCGGCCCGGTCGGTGGACGAAAGAGGCCATCCTCGATGAGCACAGGTTCCTGCTCGACCTGGCAGGCCAGGAGATACCGGTTGTGGCCCCCCTCATGCTGCCGGGCGGCGGGACCTTGGTTGAAAGCGACAACCTGCTGTTCAGTGTTTTCAAAAAGTGTGGCGGGCGGAGCGTCGACGAATTCACCGAGGACCAGTGGCTTCAGCTTGGCCGCCTGCTGGGCAGAGTCCACAAGGTCGGGGAGGCTGCCAAGGCAAAGCACAGGATTGTGATGGAGCCGCGCCGCTCGACCCTCGACCAGCTCAATTATCTGCTGCAGTCACCCTGTGTGGCGGAGGATCTGAAAAAGCCGCTGAAGGAGGCGGGGTTAGGGATAATCGCCGATATCGGCCCGCTCTTTCCGGCCTCCGGCATGATCAGGATTCACGGGGACTGTCATTTTTCCAACGTAATTTTCCGCCCGGGCGAATCCTTTTACCTCATCGATTTCGATGATATGGCGATGGGGCCACCGGTCCAGGATATCTGGATGCTCTTGCCCGGTGAGGTCGACGAAGCCTTTGTCGAACTCGATCTCTTTCTTGAAGGATATGAAACCTTCCGGCCTTTCGATCGTCGGACCCTCAAGCTGATCGAGCCGCTCAGGGCGATGCGTTATATCCATTACATGGCCTGGTGCGCTCATCAGGTGGCAGAGGATGGTCTGACCAGGGCAATCGACGGTTTCGGTTCAAGGGAATACTGGCAGAAGGAAATTGCCGACCTTGTCGATCAACGCGAGAGAATTGCCAAGGGTTCTCGTTCTTTGGGGAATGTACTGTAGTTTTTTCTAAGGTACTAACTCAGTCTGGCGATCAGTCTTTCGGTGAGGCTTAAATTGTTTCGTTTTATGACTCTTGCCAGCTGCTTGAAATTGATGGCGTAGCGATTGGAGAGTTGCTCGAACCGCCTGTTTTTTAAATAGATTCTCGTCCAGGGAACGGGACATGGCATTGCCAGGGCAACAATGTTGCCGCGGTCGGGGACGGGAAGAGTCAGAGAGCCTGTAAAATGGTCTGCCAGGATTGTTCGGATCTCCCGGTACCGGACCTCATCATCGCTCCATAGATTGCAGCTGAGGACGCCTTTCTCGGTGAGATGCTGCCGGCAGAGTGATAAAAAGGGTCGTCCGTAAATGGTGGGAGCCATCCCCAGATCGTCAAAGGCATCGACCAGAATCAGGTCATATTGTCCGGTGCTGTTTTCCTTGAGGAACCGGAAACCATCCTGGCAGTGCACAGCTATCCGGTCGCTTTCCGGCAGGTGGAAATAGCCTCTGGCAATATTGATGACATGTTGCGAGTAGTCTACGGCATCAATCGGGCAATCCGGGAAGTGGTGGTGAAAGAATCGGATGAACGAACCGGAACCGATACCGATGATGAGGATTTTCGTCGGCTCGGGCAGGATCAACAGGGCTGCGGCCATATACCAGGTGTAGGAGAGGACAAGTTCGTGGGGGCGGCTGAGAGACATTCGGCTCTGCAGCTGACGGGAACCGAAATAGAGGGAACGGTGGTCGCCGTTATCGACAATTTCGACAAGGAGGTCGTTCCAATAGTCTCTATGGACCATCAGATCGTGAATATCTGAGATATCGGACATGGGTGTTTTTCCATTCGTTAAAGGCGGGTTACACTGCCAAAAGTACGCGGAAGTCTTATTGTTGCCAGACAATTTTACTATACTTGCAAATACAGTCGGGAAAAACAGGGAATTGAGATGTTGTTGTTATATCTTCGGTAATTTGCTTGACTGTTTGATTTTTATTTTGGCATACTACAGGGAGTAGAAATTCGTGCCAGATCATTTCGGTCTTGAAAGGAGCAGCCCTTGCAGAAGAATGAGCAAAAAAAGAAAATCCTTATCATGGATGATGAGGATATGGTCGGGGAAATAGCTTGTCAGATGCTTGAATTTCTGGGGTTTGCTGCCGCCTGGGTGGCAAACGGAGCGGATGCCGTAAAAGAATATAAAAAACAGAAAGAAGCCGGGCAGGGATATGCCGCAGTAATCATGGATCTCACCATTCCAGGCGGCATGGGTGGAAAGGACGCTATCAACGAAATCCTCGCCATCGACAGGGAGGCGAAGGTTTTTGTCTCAAGCGGCTATTCGAGCGATCCGATCATGGTAAATTATCAGGATTACGGTTTTGCCGGGGTCATTGCCAAGCCTTTCGATCTGGCGGCGATGCAGGAGCTTCTCGAGAAATTATCCAGCTGACAAGATACTCGCTAACGCTCTAAGGCTCTTCATATCAGCTATGCTCTTCGGTAGCATGCCGTGACCGATTCCTCCATCAAATACCTCTACTTTGCCACCATTGTGACGTTCTGCTCGCTCTATGCGGCGCAGCCGATACAGCCTCTCTTTAAGAGCGAGTTCCAGCTCAGTAATTTTCAGGCGATCCTCTTTACCACTTTGATGATGGCACCCTTGGGCGTTGCTCCCCTGGTCTACGGGTATCTTCTTGAATCCTTTTCCGCCAAGGTAATGCTCCGTTGGGCTCTTTTTTTTCTCGGCGTTCTCGAACTTTTTTTTGCCATGGCCGACAGCTACTTCAGCCTGCTGGCGATCAGGTGCGTCCAGGGGCTGATGATTCCGGCCATTCTGACCTCGCTGATGAGCTATATCAGCTACACCTCGCCCAGGGAAAAGGTGCAGCATGCCATCGCCGCCTATATTGCCGCAACCATTCTGGGCGGGTTTCTCGGCCGCTTCCTGTCGGGAATTTTCACCGATCTGTTCGGCTGGCGTTTTTTCTTTTTTGCCCTCGGCCTGCTTCTGCTGCTGAACTGCTATCTGTTGAAAGGAATGGCTCATGATGCCAAGCTGAAATACGCCCGGCCGAAGCCCACCGAAATAATCGCATTGTTGAAGGCCCGGGAATTCCTGTGGCTCTACGCCTCGATCTTCTGCCTGTTTTTTGTTTTTGCCGCACTGATGAATTTTCTTCCCTTCGAGCTCAAAATAATCAATCCGGCATCGCGGGAAGCAGGCGTGGGATTGCTCTATCTCGGGTATAGCATGGGGATTCTGGTTTCCCTCAACAGCGGACGGATAATCAGGCGATTCGGTAATGAGGCCGATGCCATCGGGGCGGGAATCCTGGTTTTTGCGCTCGGAACCCTGTCTTTTATGATCGAAAACTACACGGTGATGTTTCTCGGGATGTTTGTGTTCTGCGCCGGGCTTTTTACCGCTCATTCGCTCTTGTCCGGGTTAGTCAACAGGCTGGCCCAGGATAACAAGGCGATAGCCAACGGGCTCTATATCTGTTTCTACTACACCGGCGGAACACTCGGGTCGGTCTTGCCGGGGGCGGTATTCCAGCGCTACGGCTGGCAGGCCTTCCTGGTGCAGCTCCTGGTTATGATCGGGCTCGCCTTCTTTTTTACCCGCCGGCTGAAAGGTGCGGTGGCTCTACCTTCTCGTCCTCAATGACCAGCATTTTTTTCCAGGCTCCATGGCGAAAGCGCGAAGCGGCGAGGACAAACAGCACGGTGACGAAAAAGAGCACCCAGAGCCAGGCAGTGGCGATGGTAATCTGCAGGTATTGCACGCCGATGTAAACCGGTATCACCAGGCATAAAGGAGAAGCCACGGCGAGGGCCAGCATCATGAATCTGGTATCGCCCGCCCCTCGCAGTGCGCCGCTGTAAGCCATGTACAAAGCGTCGAAAAATAGATAGGCTGCGACGATATGCAGCAGGTTTCCGGCGATGGCTGAAACGGCGGCGGCATCGTCCGGGTTTGAGGCAAGGAAGGGCGAAAGCACGAGGTCCGGGGCAAAGATAAACACCAGATCGATAGCCAGGATGTAGAGCAGCAGCAGATGACAGCTGCTGCCCACATATTCGCCGGCACGTTTTGGATTGCGTCTGCCCAGGGCCTGGCCGACCAGAACGCTTACCCCCTGCGAGACGCCCATGGAAGGCATGAATGCCAGGGCATTGATGGAAAGGACGATGTTCGTGGCGGCGAGCTCGACTTTGCCGATACGGCCGACCAGCAGAATAAACAGGGTGAACGCCAGGATATCCATGGTGAACTGGAGTGAGCCGGGGATGCCGAAACGCATGAGCCGGAGGAAGATCTCCCGGTCAAAGCGAAAATGGCTGAAGACTCCGAAACGGCGATTGTTGGCCCTGGTGAAGATCAGTGCCGCGAGGCAGACGACATTGACGCCCCAGGCGGTCACCGTGGCGAGAGCGGCGCCTCGGATGCCCAGTTCCGGCAGCCCCCAATGGCCGAAGATGAGGGCGTAATCGAGAGGAATGTTGACGAAGACGCCGAGCAAGGTGATAACCATTACCGGTCTGGTTATCCCCCGGCCGGTAAAAAATGTGGAAAGCGTGATCATCGCCACATGGAGAACGGCGCCTTTGCAGAGAATGGAAAAATAGATTTCTTCAAGCACTCGAACTTCAGGCGGATGACCGGCGAGGGCGAAGAGGGGTTTGGTGGCAAAAATCGCCAACAACCAGAGGACGAAGCCGGATGCAAGGGAGAAATGTATTCCCTGCCAGAGCACGTTGCCGATTTTCTGCCCATCGCCCCGACCGGTATACTGGGCGATAAACACCCCGGCATACCCGCCGACACCGCCGAAAAAGGCGATGGGGAGATACGAGGTGATGCCGGCCGGCAGAGCTGCGGAGATGGCGTCGATGCTGTAGTTGGCGAGGAAAATCCGGTCGGTGAATTCCATCAGGGTTGTCGCCGACAGGCTGAGGACGAGCGGCAGGCAGATTCTCAATACTTCGCGGTAGTGGTTTTTCCGCCACATGGTTTTAAGGAAAACGGTCATTTTTATGGTGTCACTTCCGGACAAAAGGGGCTATCGTCATTCTGGAATTGCGGGACTTGTTCATACACCACCGGTTAGTAATTGGGTAGCTTAAAAATGTTGACGGAACAGGTAATCATTGATCGGCAAAAATGCACGGGTTGCGGCGTCTGTACTGCAATCTGTCCGGACCGGGCGATCACTCTGGTGGATGGCAGGGCGGAGTACACCCGTCCCGGCTGTTTGCTCTGCGGGCACTGCCGGGCGGTCTGTCCGGCAGACGCCGTTGTTCTGCCGGGGGAGCCTCTGCAGCTGGGGCTGGTTTCCATGACGGAGAAGATGGAGGCGGTGGCGCCGGGAAAAACGAATGGTCCGGAACTGGTGGCCCTGATGCGCTCCCGCCGTTCCTGCCGGAAGTATCGGCAGCAGGCCGTGCCGCTCGAGGCGCTTGTCGATCTGGTGAAGATCGGCACCACCGCGCCCTCCGGCACCAACAGCCAGGGCTGGAACTTTATCATTCTGCCCGTAAGGGAGGATCTGCTGGTGCTTGGCGAAATGGTTGCCGGCTATTACCGCAGATTGAACCGGCTGGCGGCAAATCCGCTTGTTCGCTGGCTGGCAAAATGTACATCCGGCGACAGCCTGGGGCTTTACTATCGCAACTATTTCGCATCCGTTGCCGAAGCGTTGCGGGAGTGGGACGAGGAGGGGAAAGACCGGCTCTTTCATGGCGCTACCGCGGCTATTTTGGTCACCGGCCGGAAGGACGCCAGCTGTCCGGCGGAGGATGCGCTGCTTGCCACCCAGAATATCCTGCTGGCGGCCCATGCCATGGGACTCGGCAGCTGTCTGATCGGTTTTGCGGTGGAGGCAATGCGTCGCATGCCGGCGATGAAAGAGAAAATGGCGATCCCGCCATCAGAGGAAATCTACAGCGTCATCGCCCTTGGGGTTCCGGCGGTAACCTATTATCGACTGGCCGGCCGCAGGGTCGTTACTCCAAGGATTCTCAGACCGGCAAGTGGGAAATGAACAGGCTTTTATAAGAGCAGAGACAATGGCAATGGAAAATACCGGTATGGGTACGGAACGGCAGTTGAAGGTGGTGGTGTTTTCGTTCGGTTTCAAGTACGGTCCTCCGGTTGACGTTAATTATCTATGGGATGTGCGTATTCTGCCCAATCCCCACTGGGTGCCGGAACTTCAGCCGCGGACAGGTAAAGAGGCAGATGTCGCCGGTTATGTTTTGGAAAGCGCAGCCGGTCGGCAATTGTGGCAGCATCTCGCTGCCCTGCTGGATTTTCTCGTCGACCAGAGCCTTGCCGCCGACAAGAAGACTCTGCGTATCGCAATCGGCTGCACCGGAGGCCGGCACAGGTCGGTTGCCGTTGTCGAGAAAATCGCCGGCTTTCTTGCAGGAAAACCGGTGGACCTGACGGTCTTTCACCGGGATATCGACAGGGACGGTCAAACCTCTTGAGACGGCAAACAAAGCCGTCGATTGTGCAGAACTCATCCATTCAATCTCAGGCGGTTATCAGATTTGAAGAACTATTCTCCGATGTGGCTGGGCTGGCTTATGTGGGGCCTGGTGGCAATGCTGTATCTTCTTGGCTTTTTTCAACGCATGGCCCCCGCCGTCATGGTGGATGAACTGATGCGCGATTTCCGGATCAGCGGCGCATTGATGGGCAACCTCTCGGCGACATACTTTTATTCGTATGCGATAATGCAGATTCCCAGCGGCCTGCTGGCCGACAAGATAGGGCCTCGCCGGCTCAGTACATACGCCTGCATTTTTACCGGCGTTGGGATTCTGACCTTTGCCTGGGGGGCGAACATCTGGTTCGCCTATGCAGGCAGATTCCTGGTCGGGGCCTCGGTTGCAGTTGCCTTTGTCACCTGCATGAAACTGGCCGCCCATTGGTTTCCGACCAATAAATTTGCAACCGTCACCGGTGTCGCCCTGGTGTTCGGCAATATCGGCGGAGTGCTGGCAGGCGTTCCGCTCTCGGAAGCGGTCGCGGGAATAGGCTGGCGGACGGCGATGACGATCAGCGGCGTCATTACGTTGATTACGGCGGTGGTCATTTGGCTGGTTGTCCGCGACGATCCGAGCGAATATGGATATTCGAGCCATGCTCACGCCTCGGTCCAGGAGAATGGCAACCTTCCCGCCGGTACTGCCCTCAAATCGGTGATTGCAAAAAAGGATACCTGGCTGCTGTTCTTTGCCGGTGGTTTTTCAACTGCGCCGGTCCTGGTCTTCGCAGGCCTCTGGGGAGTTCCGTATCTGACCCAGGTGTATGGCCTGGATCGGTCCCAGGCTGCAATGCTTACTTCGACCATGCTTGTTGCCTGGGCCATGGGCGGACCGCTGCTGGGGGCATTGTCGGATCGACTCAGTCTGCGCAAAATGCCTTATCTGATCAGTGTGGTTTTCATGACCATCCTCTGGGCGGTCTTTCTCTTTATCCCATTGCCCCATACCCTGCTTTACCCGCTTCTGGCAGCTATCGGCTTTACCTCCGGGGCGGTCATCATCGGCTTTGCTTTTGCAAGAGAGGTCAATCACCCGGGAGCATCCGGCGCAACGGGAGGTGTCGTCAATATGTCGGTACTCGGTATTGCCGCGATAATGCAGCCGGTGCTGGGGAGAATCCTCGATTCTCACTGGGATGGTGTTTTGCTGAATGGGGCAAGAGTATACAACAGTACCGCATACTCTTCGGCCTTCATCTGGTTTCTGCTGAGCGCCGCGCTGTCTGTGGTAATGGTCTCTTTAACCCGTGAAACCTATTGCCGGATTCGGAAATTTTAAGGACAAAAAGTTACCCACTCCCTCACTCGGCGTCGAGCACCTCTCTTATTATCGCCGAGATCGAGCTTTTAGACAGAGGCTTCAGGGCGAAGCCCTTGATTCCCATGGCCTTGGCTTTTTCCTCGGAAATGAGGGGGCTGTAGCCTGTACACAGGATGATCGGCACCTTCGGGCGGATCTGCATCATTCGCCGGGCCAGATCGATGCCGGTCATGCCCGGCATCGTTTGATCGGTGATCACCAGATCAAACATTTCAGGTTGATTCCTGAAAGTATGGAGCGCTTCAAGGCTGCTTGTCCGTACCGTTACTTTATATCCAAGTCTTTCCAGCATGTTCCGGCTCATGTCGATGAGAAATTCCTCGTCGTCGATAAAGAGGATGCGCTCGGTGCCAAGCTGAATCGGTTCAAGCGGCTGGACATCCGGCAGATCCTGTTCCTCCGCAATCGGCAGGTTGATTCGAAAAATCGTGCCTTGCCCGAGCTGGCTGTCGCAGGTTATGAATCCTCCGTAGCTCTTGACAATGCCATGGACGATGGCAAGCCCCATGCCGGTCCCTTTGCCGGCCTCCTTGGTGGTGAAATAGGGGTCGAAGATCCTGTCTCGTATCTCGGGAGGAAAACCTGAACCGGTATCCTTGATGGTGAGCTGGACGAAGGGGCCGGGCTGGATATCGGGCACATTGACAAGATCTTCCCGGAGAAATGCCACGCTCTTCACGGAAACAAAAAGTGTTCCGCCCATATCTTCCATGGCATGGAAAGAATTGGTACAGAGGTTCATGAGGATTTGATGGATCTGCGTCGGATCGGCGAGAATCGGACCCGCATCCCTGTCGATATCCTGGGCAATTGCAATGGTCGCAGGCAGGGAAGAACGAAGCAGATTAAGGGTCTCAGTCACCATGATTCCAGGCTGCAGGGGGATTATTTCGGTTTTCGCCTGCCTGCTGAAGGCAAGGATCTGTTTTACCAGATCCTTGGCTCGATTCGCGGCCTGGATGACCTGGTCGATATCGTGCTCGAGCATCGATTCCGCCGGGCAGTCGTCCCTGGCCATTTCCGCATAGCCAAGAATCGCTCCGAGGATGTTGTTGAAATCGTGGGCAATGCCTCCGGCCAGGGTGCCGATGGCTTCCAATTTCTGGGCATGCTGGAGCTGGAGCTGGAGATTTTTCTTCTCCCGTTCGGCGTTGATACGTTCAGTGATATCACGCAGAAAGGCAACCGATTGACCGTCTGTGGCGGATTTATCCTGGATGCTGATTTCAACATCGAAAGTTGTCCCATCCTTGCGGCGGTGCCGGGACTCAAAGCGGCCCTCATCGCGGGTCTCGATTTTTTGCATGCCGTTGGCGGAATCGCCGGTCACTGCTTCAAGTTCCGAAACTTTCATGGTCAGCAGTTCCCTGGCGCTGTAGCCGGTCATGCGGCAGTAGGTCTGATTGACTTCGACAATCCGGCCCTGGGAATCTATCACCCAGAAACCGTCCATGGCTGTCTGAAGAATGCGTACGTGCCGCTCATCGCTTTTCGAGAGAGCAGCCTGCGACGATCGCAGGATGGTATTGCCTTTCCAAAGGCCAAGGAGACCGAGACCGCCAATCAGCAGATGGGCGAACAGCAGAACCATCCGCTGTTCCCCGGCTGTTTCCGCATAGGTCGAAAAAGGTACAGTGACGCTGATGCCTCCCCTGATGTCGCCCTCTGTATACCCTTGGGCGGCATGGCATTTGAGGCAGGACTTCTCGGTGACCAGCGGGCGCATCAGCCGGAGATAGGGCTTTCCCTCCGTTGTCTGCATGGAAACAATTTCTTCAGTTCCCGTCACAAACGATTTGAGAGCCTCGGTTTCCCATGGGTCGGCACGGTTATCGGGGTTAAGTGGCCTGTCACTGGTGATATGCCCCTGAATCCCATATTGTTCCCGGCCCAGATCGTGTACCTGGCGGGTCATATAGGCCGGATTGACGAGAGTCAGCTGTCTGCCGCCGGTGGTGACAAGATCCCGGTCAGGGAGATGGGCCAGGTATGGATTCGGGGGGGTTGCCTCTGTTGCAGGGACATAGACCCCGCCATGCAGGGCTGACCATCTCCGGTAGACGAGATCTTTTTCGTACGAGGCGCGGGCCTGGGCTTTGGCAAACGACACCGAGGACTTGCCGGCCTGATGCCGGTTCCAGGCAAGCGAGAGAGCGATCACGGCAATCCAGGTGATGGCGATGATAACGATCAGGCGTTCGTTGAGTCCTTCGGCAGAGATCCTGGTGAAGGGACTTCGGCTCATGAGGGAGGCTGTAGAAACTGTCCTGTTTGCAAAGGGTCGTCCCGGGGACAATATCTTTGTCTTCATTTACGCCTCCGGAAAAAAACATGGTGCCGGCAAAAATCGCGACAAATATATGCGGGGGTATTCTGAATTCAAGAATAGCACCGTTGTCATCGTGAAGTCCAGGCATCATAACCAATTTCTGCATAGTCTTTTGATCTGGAATTGTCGGCGGAAATTTCAGGCAAAGCATAATGTGGGAACATTTTACCCTCATCTCTTCAGCCGTGTGGGTAGTTCTTACGCGGGTGAAGTTTTTTCCTGACTTGAATTTGTGGTGATGGTGGTTATTTTAGAACGTAAAAACAACTATATAATAGAATGTCAAGAGTATGGCATCCTGATTGCTTTACCTATAACAAAGGATAACGGCAGAAACGAGTTGGATCGCGTCGCCGCGGAATGAACAAGGTAAACACGCTGTTCATGACAGCCAATCACAATCAAGGAGAACAAAAATGAAAAAGCAAATCGTAGCAGTCGCACTTATCGCCGGTCTTTCGATGGCAACCGTCGCCTCGGCAAATTGGGGCAGAGGTGGGCACGGATACGGCTTCAATGGAGACTGTCCTATGCAGGAGACGATGATGCAGGGACCGATGATGGGACAAATGATGCAGCAGCTTGATGCCGATACCAAAGCGAAAATCACCAAATTTTTCAAGGACAATCAGGCCCTGCATAAGCAGATGGCGATGAAACGGGCAGAAAAACAAGCTCTGATGAGAAGTGACAACCCCGATGCCCAGGCAGTGGCGAAAGTCGCAGGCGAGCTTTTCGACCTGCGAACCGAACTGCACGAAAAAGCCGAAGCGGCAGGGGTATCGCAATACCTGGGACGCATGATGGGCGGCCAGGGAAAGATGGGTGGACGCGGAATGGGTGGTCCCGGCATGGGTCAGGGGATGGATAACAACCCGGAGACGACTGCTCCGCCCCAACAGTAACAACTCAGATCGGGAGCCGTTTCGTTACGGCTCCTCAGGCCATGGTTTTTTGACAACGGCCTGGGCTTCCCTTCAGCCTCGCATGCAATCCTTTCGCTCGTGCCCTCAATGTGGCGAAAGCTGCATGCGGGGCTTTTTATTTCTGGAGCAGGGCCATCATTTACGTGTATGATCTTCAGGAAGATGGCATGAAAAGCTGCATCGTCACCATCTACGCCGAGGAAATGTCTGGGCACGTTCGGCACGGTGCCGTGTCTTTTCCTCCTATCCGTATTTTTCCAACAGCTACAGGTGAAAGATATGAAGATCATCACGTTGCCTTGTTCCTTCGATAACTACTCCTATCTCATTATCTGTGAAGAAACCGGAACTGCGGCAGTCGTCGACCCGGCGGAATATTATCCCGTTTCGTGCGCCGTGGCGTCTGCCGGAGTGCAGTTGCGAGCCGTCTATTGTACCCACCATCATGCCGATCATATCGGCGGTCTTGATGATCTGCGGGAGGAGTTTCCCGATTTGGATATCTATGGTCATCAAGTGGACCGACGGAGAATTCCCGGCTTCAACTCTCCGCTTACCGACGGCGGTACCGTCCGGATCGGCAGAATTACCGGACAGGCCATCCACACCCCGGGGCACACCTCCGGCAGTATCTGCTATCTGTTCGGGACCGACCTCTTTACCGGCGATACCTTGTTCGGTGCCGGTTGCGGCAGGTTGTTCGAAGGAACTCCTCAACAGATGCACGAAGCCTTGAACAGCCTCGTAAGAAACCTGCCGCCCGCGACGAAGGTGTACTTCGGTCACGAATATACCGCCCATAACCTGAAATTCGCCCGATTTGTCGAGCCCGGCAATAAGGCGGGCGAAGCGCGCCGGGAGCTGGTGGAAGAGCAGAGGGCCAGGGGCCAGGCGACCACCCCCTCGACCCTTGCAGCCGAGGTCGCAACCAATCCCTTCCTGCGTTGCGGGGAGGAGGAGATTATCAGAACCGTGGCCGAAAAGTTTTTCGGCGAAGATCTTGACCCTCTTTCGGTGTTTGCGGCACTGCGTCGGTTGAAAGATGTTTTTTGATCGGCATCGGGGGCTGTCGGGTGAAACCATCGTTGACCTTCCCACAATTATCGGCTAGAAGTTTTCGAACCGGAAGTACTGTATTCACAAGATGAAAGAGAATTAATTCAGGGAGGAATAGACGATGAAAAAGCTCTCCAGGGCTGTACTGGCCGCGTTGTTACTTGTCGGCGTCAATCTGCAGGGGAACACCGCAGAAGGCGCCACCATCTCAGTCAGCCAGTTCGTCGAGCATCCGGCACTCGATGCTGTTTTACTGGGCTTTCAGGATTACCTGAAAGAAAAAAACGTCGAGGCAACCTATTCCATCCATAATGCCCAGGCCAATATGGGTACGGCAAGCCAGATCGCCCAGCAGATGGTCGGCGAGAAAGCCGATCTGCTGGTGGCAATCGCCACTCCTTCCGCCCAGACCTGTGTCCAGGCCTTGAGCAAGGCTCCCGAAGAGCTCAAACGGCCTTTCATATTTACTGCGGTGACCGATCCTGTGGCTGCGGGACTGGTGAAGGATCTGGCCAAACCCGATCCTGGGATAACCGGAGTGTCCGATCTTCTGCCCATTGAGGAACATATGAAGATGGTTCTGGCGTATAAAAGCGACCTCAAAAAACTCGGTCTGCTCTACAATGCCGGTGAGGCCAACTCAAAGGCAACCATCGCGGCAATAAAAGCCCTGAGCACCAAACTCGGGTTCGAAACGGTCGAGGCCACCGCCTCAAAGACCGCCGACGTGTATCAGGCGGCAAAAAGCCTGGTCGGCCGGGTCGATGCCGTTTTTATCCCGACCGATAACACTATTGTTTCCGCGCTCGAGTCGGTGATTAAAGTCGGGGTGCAGAATAAGCTGCCGATCTTTGCCGCCGATGTCGATTCGGTCAAACGAGGCGCAGTCGCCGCCATGGGATTTGATTATTATAAGCACGGCTATCAGACCGGGGCCGTTGCCGAAAGAATTCTGGCCGGTGAAAAGCCGGAGAATATTCCCGTTCAGTTCCAGGAAGACCTGCAACTGCATATCAATGCCGGCTACTCCCGGCAGATGGGAATCGAACCTCCGGCCGCACTGCTCGAAAAAGCAACGGAAATCTATCAGTAGTCCCCGGCAATTATCATGACATTCTATGCAGCTCTCGGTGCCGTGGAGCAGGGATTGGTCTACGGCATCATGGTTATCGGCGTCTATCTCACTTTTCGGATTCTCGATTTTCCCGATCTGACCGTCGACGGCAGTCTCCCTCTCGGGGCTTCCATCTCGGCGGTGGCGATAACCAGCGGCGTCGATCCCTATCTGTCGCTGCTGCTGGCCGTGGCCGGTGGTTTTGTCGCCGGGATGGTGACGGCGGTCTTGAACACCAAATTCAAGATTCTCCACCTGCTGGCCTCGATTCTGACCATGATCGCCCTCTATTCCATCAATATCCGCATCATGGCAGGGCCGAACGTCGCCCTTCTTGGCGTCGATACGGTATTCGATGCGGTGACCCGTCTGGGGATTCCCGCGCATTATGCGGGATTGGTGATTTTTGGCGCCATGGCTGGTCTGGTCCTCTGTTTTATCATCTGGTTCATGAGCACCGAAATCGGCCAGGCCATACTCGCTACCGGCGACAATCCGCAGATGATCAGAAGTCTCGGGGTCAATACCCACACCGTGATCATCCTGGGCGTGGGGCTGTCGAACGGCCTGGTTGCCCTGAGCGGGGCGCTGGTTGCCCAGAACCAGGGGGCTGCCGATGTCGGCATGGGCATCGGCACCATCGTTGCAGGTCTTGCCTCGGTAATTATCGGCGAGACGGTTTTCGGCTGTCAGACCATGGCCAGGGCTTTTATCGCGGCCCTCCTCGGATCGATTGTCTATCGCCTGGCCATCGCTCTTGCCCTAGGCCTTGAGTTCGGCAGTTTTCGTTTCAACCCAAGCGATCTGAACCTCATTACCGCTGTTCTGGTGATCGGCGCTTTAATTACCCCCAACCTCAAGAAGAGACTCATTGCGCGGTGATCAGACTAGAAAATATCATAAAATACTTCCACAAGGGCAGTGTCAACGAAGTCTTCGCCCTGAACAACATCACCCTCCAGCTCGACGAGGGCGATTTCGTGACGGTGATCGGCTCCAACGGCGCCGGCAAATCGACTCTGCTGAATTGTATCGCCGGCGGTTTCTTCCCGGATTCCGGGCGGATTTCTATTGCCGGAAGTGATGTGACCGGCTGGCCCGAATATAAGAGGGCGGGACTTATCTCAAGAGTCTTCCAGAACCCTCTGCTCGGGACCTGTCCATCTGCGACCATCGAGCAGAATATGGCCCTGGCCAGCCTGCGCGGGAGGAGAAGGGGATTGAACAAGGGGGTCAAGAGCCGTGACCGCGAGCGGTTCCGCGACGAGCTGAAACAACTCGGTCTGGGGCTTGAAAACCGTCTGCTCGACAAGGTCGGATTGCTCTCAGGGGGGCAGCGTCAGGCCCTGACCATGCTCATGGCGACGATGATCAAACCGGAAGTGCTGCTCCTTGATGAACATATTGCCGCGCTCGACCCGAAGACCGCCGGACAGATTCTCGGTCTCACCCAGGAGATCGTCAAAGGCCGGAAACTCACCACCCTGATGATCACCCATAACATGAAGCATGCCATAAGCTTCGGCAACCGGCTGCTCATGCTGCATCAGGGCCGGGTCCTGCTCGACCTGCAGGGTTCGGAGAAGGAAAATCTGACCGTCAAGGATCTGCTGGAACATTTCTACAAGGCCCAGGGAGAAGAACTGGCGATGGATTCCCTGCTGCTCACCTGATCGGCAGGATTTAACTGTTGAGCCCGAAGGGGAAAAAGGCTAGGATGGTGCTCGTGTCGTGGTTTTGCCGAATTGATCTTGCCGTGCTGGAGCAGTTTTAAAATGAATTTCCCCTCTTTTGCCGATCTTGCTACCATTTTTGACCTGAATGTCCTGCTGACCTGTCTCATGGTCTTCTTTGCCAGGATCTGCGATGTCTCAATCGGTACCGTCCGTACCATTGTCACCGTGCAGGGCCGGTCGGTTCTCGCCTTCTGCCTGGCGGTGTTCGAGGTTACTATCTGGATTACCGTGGTAAGTACGGTGATTCACCAGGTCAGTCAGATGCCGATCCTGGTGATCTTCTATTCCCTGGGCTATGCCACCGGTAATGTGGTCGGCATCCTGGTTGAGAAGAAACTCGCCTTCGGCATGATCATCCTGAAAGTTTTCACCCAGAAAAACGGGCAGAAGATGGCAGATGATTTTCGCAGCAGAAGGCAGCCGGTTACGATTTTCCAAGGGGAAGGCATGAATGGTCCGGTCAACGAGTTATACATTGTCTGCCGGCGTCGCGACCTGAAATGGATGATTCCCAAGGTGCACGAAATCGATTCCGATGCCTTTTATGTCGTGGAGATGGCAAGGGACGTCAGTAAAATTTTAAAGCCGGTCTACACGCCGCTCGGCGGATGGCGGCAGAGGAATAACAGAAAATAATCCTTATGTTTCGGCTTTTGCCGAGGCCTGGCGTGACCGGAAGGCAATACCGGATGGAATTTCAGGCTCTTCTTGCAATTTTCTCGAAAATCATTTAACTATCTACTTCCTCTTTGCCGATATCAGGCATTTTTTTTCCCGACTTTCTTCGGGGTTTTTTCATCTTTCTACATACGCTATTGCGGAAAACCTTATGCTGCAGGAGTTGGACTTCCAGGTTCTGGAGGTGTATCGGGGGCTTGATGTGGCGGTGGCTGATTTTGCAGCCCGGACGGGACTGACCTGTCCCCAGGGGTGTGGCCATTGCTGCCGATCGGAGAAGGTCGAGGCGACGGTTCTGGAGTGTATCCCCTTGGCCTTCGAGTTGTTTCGCACCTTTCAGGCTGAGCTGATTCTTAAACGGCTTGAAAAAGACTGTGACGAGCGGCGATGTATACTGTACCGATCCGACTTCACGGAGGCCGGTCTCTGGGGATGTTCGCAATACCGCTTTCGGCCGGTAGTTTGCCGGCTCTTCGGTTTTGCCGGCAATCGTGATCGTGGCGGCATTGCCCGGTTGGCCATGTGCCGGATTATGAAAGAAGGCGCCGGCCCGGGAGCATGTGCTCTGGTCGTGGACGACGGCGATATTTCCCTACCGCTTTTCAGCGATGCCGGATTGCGCATCACCGCCTTACATCCGGGCCTTGGTGTTGCCCGGATGCCTGTCAATACCGCCTTGCGGGAAGCATTGCAGAAGGTCGGAATGGTTCTTGATCTTGCCGATCCGGCTCCGCCCGTTGAGCAAAGCGACCCCGACCATCCGCCGGATAAGCCGGTATTTCCCATTCCGCGATTTAAAAGACGGGCAGCTTGAGAGAGGGGCTCGAGCTATGGACAGCACCAGAGAGAGGCCTTTTCTATCTTGGTGATGAGTTTTGCCGTGGTTCCGCCAGTCAGATTGTAATCCTTGAGCAGACCGTGCTCCTGCCCGTGCATTCCGACGGCAACAGCCGCATAGCCGCCCTTGTCGCTCTCGCCGAGTATCGCTCCGGCGACAGTCAGTCCCCAGGTGCTGCTCCGGATGATTCGTTCCGAACCGATGCCATGTTCATGAAGCATTCTCTCGGCTCTGTTGAAAAGCTCGTTCGATTCTTCCCCTCCGCCGATTTCAACACGGAACAGGGTAATGGTGTGGTGGTCCTGGGCTGAAAGAATATAGCCCACGTGGTCAACCGCCCGGAAACTGTTTTCCGAGCCGTCGATACAGAGCAGCACGTTTTTTCGGCCCTGCTCAGGTTCGGGGCAGATCCACAGTGGTGCCGGACAGCAGTTGTCGCGGATCATCGCATGGGCAATTTCATCGCCCGGCTTTTCAAACATCCACTGCAGGGCGTACGTCGCACGCCTCCCCAGAATAATGGCATCGTAGAGTCCTTGAGCTCCTTCGCTAAGGATGTCGTTTACCTTGCCGTATCGCTCGGCAACCGTTTTGGTGATCACCTGGTCTATGGTAAATCTGCATTGACTGAGAATTTCCCTGGATTTCTCCAGGGCTCTCCTGGCGCCGACAGGGAGTTGGTCCTTGAGATCGTCATCGGGATCTCTCCACATCTCGGTTAAGGCCTTATTCATGTCGTTGCTGTCCAGTCTGCAGATATGCAGGAGGGTTAATGTATGCTCAGACAGCATATTGAAGAACGAACAGGCAAACCGCACTCCGTAAAGGTTCTCCGTATCGTTGCTTATCGTGACGAGAAAGTGTTTTTTCATGGGCATTCATCGGGATCGAGGGTTTGAGAAATACGCTTTTTTTAGAATAAGCCGGATTTCCTTATATGGCAATGTAGGACCATGTTTTCCCGGTATCCTACCTGATAATACGCGGCAGTTGCCTGTCATTATCAGGAAATGTAACAGCAATCCATGACATTACCCGACTATGCATTATTTTTTTACGAAATACGGATCATTTCTGCGGAGGTGCCGGAAAGATCTTCCGGTACCTCGCGTATCACCCGGAAAACCTGTTGGGAGGGAAAGCATGAAACTGCTTTCAATTTTACTTTTTGTTGGCTTTGCGGCATTTTTCCAGAGCGGATGTGCAAAATATTATTCCGGACCGGTTACCGAGCATTTCGACGGCCGGAAATTTTTTAATCCCGGCAAACCGATGGATAAGAATTTTGTTGATTTTCTCAAGTGGCGGTTGAATGCAGACAGGCAATTCTGGCCGGAATACAGCGAACTGCCGGCATATGATCAGCCACCCGAACGGGTTGCCGGGGACCGCCTGCGAGTTTCTCTGGTAGGTCATGCGACGGTGCTTATTCAAACCCAGGGAGTGAACATCCTGACCGATCCGGTCTGGTCTCCCAGGGCAAGTCCATTCCGGTGGTTCGGGCCGAAAAGGGTTCATCCGCCCGGTATTGCCTTTGAAAATCTGCCGCCGATCGATGTCGTTCTGCTCAGCCATAATCACTACGACCACCTCGATCTCGATACCATCGCCAGGCTCTGGACCGGGCATCGGCCCCGGATCATCATGCCGCTCGGCAACGATGCCATTATTGCCGGCCATGATTCCGCCATTGCCACGGAATCCTACGACTGGGGGGAAAGAGTACCGATTACATCTGAGGTCGAAGTTCATCTGGAACCCATGCATCACTGGTCGGCAAGAGGGGTGTTTGACCGCAATCGTGCACTTTGGGCGGCATTCACCATAACGGCCCCGGGGGGAAATATTTATTTTGTCGGGGACAGCGGCTATGGTAACGGTGACTATTTTCGAGCGGCGCGCCAAAAATTTCAGAATTTCAGATTGGCGATCCTGCCGATCGGCGACTACGACCCGCGCTGGTTTATGGCCTACGGGCATATGAATCCCGAAGAGAGTCTGCTGGCCTTTGAGGACCTCGGGCGGCCGATGGTCCTGCCCATCCATTATAAAACCTTTCCCCTCGCCGATACCGGCTATGATCAGCCTCTTGCCGCATTGCGGCAGGCAATGGTCAATTATCGGGACGCAGCGGGAAGGATCGTCCCTCTCTCGGCCGGGGAGAGCTGGGACGTTCCCAGATAGTGTCTGTCACTGGATGATCTCAGACCGAGAGAATGTCGCCCCATTCAAGGTTCATGAAGGTTTTATGCAGCAAGTGGTCGTCGTCCGGGGTCAGGACCTCCAGGTTGTGAAAGGTCGCTTCGGCCATCGGAAGGACAACATCCGGCGGAGTTACCGTGTCGTTTCTGCCGATTATCAGGAGGCATGGAATCGATACCTTCCGGGCGGGGGGACGGTATTCTGCAAAGTTCAGAGCCGGTGCCAGAAGTATCAGCCGATCGACCTGTCCCGGCCGGGCAACCGCATAACTTGCGGCCATGAGACCGCCAAAGCTCGAGCCGATGAGGTTTTGCTCGTTGCCACAGAGTTCCTCCAGTCGACGGAGGCGATTTTCAAGTGTTCCGGAAAAGTCCGGCCGCCGAATATGGGGAAAATGTTTTTCAAAAAAACGACCTTTGGTCCCTTGTCCCGATGAATCAAGACCATGCAGGAAGAAAATCTTCGGCATGAGGCTGCGGGGTCCGTTGTTGGCATCCGTCGGGCTGTTTTGTACCTTTTTCCTGCAGTCTTTTGGCATATCGTTCATTTTTTGATTTATCTCCTTACTGAAGATGGTAATAATAAACTGGAAGATGACGATAATAGAATATTACTTATATTAGTTGAAATATAAAAGTAATATATAGTGCCAGAGGAAAGAACTATGGATTCTATGGAAAAAAAAGATAATCATTTAATGGACTTGGAGTATTCGGAAGAGGTTACGGCAGATTTGCGTGGGCGGCAGTCGGTGCGGACCACCTTCAAATTGACGGAGCGCTCCATCGATGCTCTCAGTATCCTGTCGGGGCAGTTGGGAATAAAACAGAAGTCGCTTTTCGATCATCTCATTGAAGATACTCAGGCATTGAAAATCATCGCCAGAGATGTTGAAGATTTCGGCAAGAGAACCCAGAGAATAGCCAAAACATACGTAGTCTCCCGAAAAACCCTGGAAAATCTGGAAAGAGTGTCGGTGCAGTACAATGCACCGCGCGACGCTCTGGTCGAGTACTCAATCGAGAGGATTTTGCCGTTGCTCGTGCGCGAGAAGGAACGGCATGGCAAACGGAAGATACTCATGGAAGAACTGCGGGGATACCTGCAGCAGGGCGCTGCACTCCTGGACAAGGCCGAGCGGGACCTGGGGCATGATGATCCGGTGTTTCTCGAGATTTTCAACATGATGCGGGTTGTCGGTAACTGTTGTCAAGAAACTGAGCTGTGTGTGGCAAAAGGCACCAAAATCGAGAAATTCTAGCCCCTGAATTTGCCCCTTTCAGAGCGGCAGGCGGGCCATTTTTATTTTCAGGCAATGTGTTAGACTTTATGGATATCGACCGTTGCCTTTTTACTCGTTGTCTCAATAAATTCTCGCTCTGGAGAGTTGTCGGTACCAAAAGCAATGTTTGATTTTTTTCCCAAAACAACTGTACGTGAGGTTCTCAGGAAATTTTTGATCTATTTCCCGGTCGGTTTGTTGGCCGTCCTGGTAGTTTTCAGTATGATCGCCCGGCTGGAATACCAAAAAGTCGCCTTGCTGGTGGCAAACCAGGACCGCATCCATCTGCGGCAGGTGCAGTTTGTCATCGGCCATGATCTGGAAATGCTCGCTTCCGATCTCATGAATCTGGCCGGCAGCGGCTCTCTTCTTGACTACCTCGAATCTCCTTCGGAACCAAGGCGGAATACCCTGAACAACCATCTTCGGTTATTTGCCGAAGACGATAAAAAATACGATCAGGTGCGTTTTCTCGACGGGAATGTCCTGGTGGCGGAAAAAGCGACGGAAAAGAACCCGCAGAATACGCAAAACATGTATTCCGTTCCAGCGACAATGAGTCTTGATAAAGGGGATATTCTGGTCTCTCTGCTTGATTTCAACAGCGACAGGGCCGAGATTGAGAATAATCCCCGGATGTGTGTGGCGACCCCGGTATTCGACGGTTCCGGACAAAAGAGAGGCATGATCCTCATCACCTATCGGGCCAGGCATCTCCTCGCCGGGCTTTCCCGGGTATTTCCCGAACGGGATGAAAATCGATCCGCCGTCGCAGGTATCGACGGCTCCTGGTTGAAAACCGATCGATCCGCGCAAAAACTCACCCTTGCTTCGGAACGGCCCGAACTTTCCTACATCTGGGTTTTACGGCAGTATGCCCATTTGTTCTGGGTTTTTCCGCTTGGACTTGTGGCTCTGGCGGCAGGTACATTCCACATTTCAGTCATCAGGGCCAAAAAAGAAAGAAGCGACCGGGCGGTGAATCTTCTTTCTACGGCAATTGAACAGAGTCCTTCTGCGGCGGTAATTACCGATGTGGACGGAAGAATTCAGTACGCCAATCCGAAATTTCTGGCGATGAGCGGTTATGAGCGTGCAGAAATTCTTGGAGAAAATCCCAGGGTTTTCCAGTCGGGCGAGACTCCGCCCCAGGTATACAAGGATCTTTGGCAAACGATTCTGGGAGGTGAGGTCTGGTCCGGTGAATTTCTTAATCGGCGAAAGGATAATAGCCATTATGTGGTTTCTGCCAAGATCTCGCCGATTCTGCAAAAACCAGGTGTAATCAGTGGTTTTCTGGCCATTCAGGAGGATATCACCGAGACGAGGAGGCTTCAGCGGCAACTCGAACATCTGGCCACAACCGACGGTCTTACCGGTTCATATAACCGTTCCCATTTTCTCAACCTGTTCGGTCAGGAATTGCGGCGAGCCGATCGGTATAGCCAGCCATTCTGTCTGCTTGTCTTCGATCTTGATCATTTTAAGTCCGTCAACGACAACTACGGCCACCAGGCCGGGGATCAAGTACTTGCAGCATTTGCCGGGATAATCTCCTCGGCCCTTCGCGACAGTGATCTTTTCGGGCGACTGGGCGGCGAGGAGTTCGGGGTTGTTTTGGTGCAGACGGATCACGATGGGGCAAGCCTTCTGGCTGAGCGACTGAGAATCGCAATAGAGAAGATGAGGGTTACCTGCGGCGGCACTGCGATTCAGGTCACTGTGAGTATCGGCGGGACCCAGTGGCAGAGCAGCGATCGACAGATTGAGCCCGTTTTGAACCGTGCCGACAATGCCCTCTACGAGGCTAAAAGGAACGGGCGAAACAGAGTATGTTTCAGCTTTGCGACTGACTCGACGGTCCGAAATTAAAGAAGAGGGAACCATGATCAATCCTTTTACCGCCCATGCGAAAATAACCAGGATGCAGCAGGACGCCCTGCGCTCTCTCTATACTGTCTATCCCGGTTTTGAGACGATGCGGCATGACTGGCTGCTGGCCGAGACCGGCCGGGCACTCACGGCACATCATGGCTATATCGAGGAGTTGTGCCGCAGCCATTTTGTGGCCATGGTCTTCAAAATCGTCAAGTTTCTCGGCGGAGCCGAACGATTGACCGAGGATGATATTGCCCGGTTTACCTCCTACGTCAACGATGGCGGGATCAGGGCCATGATACAAATGCTTCTTGCGGCGAATAAGGAGCAAGCCTTCATCGATGAACTGCAGCGGCTGCCGGTTCACATCCAAAACAATGCCCCCCTTATGCTGAATAAATCGATCGACCTGCACGGCGATTTCATCGCCGGGTTCTTTAACGAGACCTACGGGTCAATCGATAACACCCCCCTCCGGCTCCGCGAAAATTATGAGCTGACACGCAAATTTATCTGCCGTCTCGTGGTACTGGCCGAGGAGAACCTGAAACAACATCGTAGTTGAGTCCGGTGATCCGACCGTGGCTGATAATGTCCTTGCGTGAGGTTGAATAAGATGATAGGTTCACTTCCGGTTATTTACCCGGGCGAGTTCGCCTTCATTTTTCATCGAATGAGGGGCATATGTATTTTCGTAACCTCGTTGTTATGTCCTTTCTCCTCGTTCTGTGCGGCTGTGTCGCCAAGGCGCTGCCGCCGGTCACTTTTTCCCCGCCTGTTGAGAAAATCGATTATCTGACCGAGGTCAAACCCATTCTGGTCAAGAGGTGTGTGGTCTGCCACAGCTGCTATAACTCGCCCTGTCAACTCAAACTCAGTTCCTTCGAGGGTCTGGCACGAGGAGCAAGCAAAAAGGCCGTATACAATTCGACTCGTCTGCACACGATGGAGCCGACCCGATTGTTCACGGATGCCCAGACCGTCCTGGAATGGCAACAGAAAGGCTTTCACAGTGTGACCCGGAACACTGCCGGTTGTAATCGGAACAACTCGCTGATGATGCACTTGCTCGATTGGAAAAATCATAATCCCATCAAGAACGGCGATACATTTTACCCGGAGGCGGATGATCTTACCTGTGCCGAATCCGGGGAGGAACTGAGTGCCTATCTTGAGAAGCACCCCAGCCGCGGAATGCCCTTTGGCTTTCCGCCGCTCGAGGAAGCCGAGTTTAAAACAATCGCGGGCTGGCTTATGCAGGGAGCGGAGGGGCCGGATCCCGAGCAACAGGCGCAACTCGAAGCTGTTGCCGCGACGGTTCGGGAGGAGATCGCCAAGTGGGAAAAATTCCTGAACACGCCCGACGCCAAGCACGCCATGACCGCGAGGTATCTCTATGAGCACCTCTTCCTTGCCCACCTCAAGTTCGACACTCCCGAAAACGAGTTCTATGAACTTGTCCGTTCCCGTACTCCATCCGACCAACCCCTTGTGGTTATCGCAACCGATCGGCCGTATGATGACCCCAAAGAAGAGAAGTTCTTCTATCGATTCCGGAAAATTCATTCGACCATCGTCCATAAGACCCATATGGTTTTTGATCTTTCCGACGCCCAGTACCGGCGGTTCCATGAATTGTTCATCGAGCCCGAATGGTTGCTTGCGCCGGAACAGGTCGGCTATGCAGCCAAAACGGCCGGCAACCCGTTCAAGGTGTTTGAGCAGATCCCGCCTGAATCCAGGTACCGGTTTCTTCTCGACAATATCCACTACATCATCATGACTTTTATTCGGGGGCCGGTGTGTAAAGGACAGGTGGCTCTCAATGTGGTGCAAGATCATTTCTGGCTGATCTTTCTCGATCCGGACTATGACCTGAGTGTGCAGAACCCGGGATTTCTCAGGACCTACGGCGACCTGCTGGAGATGCCGCAGATGGAGGATAATCTGTTGCGCCTGGCCAAAGCGACCGTGCGCAGGGAATATCGGCAGAAATCATCGGCCTTTGCGCAAAAAAGACAGGAATACTATGCATCCCATTACCGCTATCGGGAGCCGGGCGCAGAAGCGATCTGGGCCGGAGAAAAGGCCACGGACAGTCCGCTGCTGACGGTGTTTCGCCACTTCGACAGCGCCTCGGTGCATCGGGGGCCGTTGGGTAATCTTCCCGGCACCATCTGGGTAATGGACTATCCGCTCCTGGAACGGATCTATTACTCGCTCGTCGCTGGGTTTAATGTCTACGGTGATGGACTGCATCAGCTTTCCACCCGTGTCTACATGGATGAACTGCGTCAGGAAGGCGAGACCTACTTCATCGATTTCATGCCGAAAAACCGGCGGTATGAGATGATGAAAGAGTGGTATGGCGGGATGGATCTGCAGAAGCATAAAATTAATTATACTCCTTCGGAGCTGGAAGCCGGTTTTCCCTTCAGCAGTCAAATGCCTCACAGGGAATTCATCGAATATCTGGTGGAAAACCGTTTTCGCCCGGATGCGGCGATGCAGTTTGACAAAAACTATCTTCGCGCAGGGGAGAATTACCCCCCGGTTCCGGCAAAGTACAGCAGCATCGACGATTATATTCAAGGGTTCAAGGCGATATCCATGCCGGGAGTGTCGTTTTTTACCCGCGTAAAAGATCATAACGCCAACCTCGCCTATGTTCGCATCAAGGTTTCGCCGCGCGAAGAAGAGGATGTTTATCTTTCCATAGTGATCAACCGTCATCATGACGATGTAACCACTCTTTTCGGAGAGGAGCAAAGACTCCGGCCCGAACTGGATAATGCCACATTTATAGAGGGATTTGTCGGATCCTATCCCAACTATTTTTTCGAGGTCGATCTCGCCGGACTTCCCGATTTTTTAGCCATGTTGAAAGACTTTGACGGCTGTCCGGCGGCCATGGAGCAATTGGACAACTACGGAGTGAATCGAGCGAGGCAGGATTTCTGGGAGGTCTATGACCGTTTTCAGCAGGCATTCGACGCGGTGGATCCGGTTCAGGCTGGACTTTTCGATTTGAATCGTTACTTTTATCTGGCCCGGAGCAGAGAGTAGCAGGGCGTGCCGGATTTGAGCTTTTTGTCTTTGTGTTTTATGAGGATATGAACCATGGAATGGGGAAGGGGATCGATGTGCAGGTCGAAGTAAGTCAGTGGCTCAGTCAGGTTGCCGGATTGTTGCCCTTTGGGTATGCTTTCGGGGCTGGAATGGTATCGGCAGTCAACCCCTGCGGTTTTGCCATGCTGCCGGTCTATCTCTCCCTGTATCTCGGCGGAAGAGAGCGGGATTTTCACCAGAAATCATTAATGTTCCGCTTGGCAAAGGCGTTTTGGATAGCTTTTGTCGTGACGGCCGGATTCGGCCTGCTCTTTGGCGTGGTAGGGGCTGTTGTGTCGGCCGGGGGCACATTTTTGATGGCTGTGATGCCCTGGCTGGCTGTTGTGGTCGGGCTGGGACTGGTCTTCCTTGGCACCTGGATCCTGCTTGGCAGGACCTTGTCGTTCCACTTCATGCAGCATCTTGCCGGCAAAATTGGTGATCCAAGGGAGATGTCCATTTTCGGATATTTTCTCTTCGGGGTGGCTTTCGGGGCTACCTCCCTCAGCTGTACCTTGCCGATATTTCTTATGGTTGTCGGCAGTTCCGTGGCAACCGGCGATTTTACCGGGGGAATCCTGCAATTTGCCGGTTACATTCTCGGCATGGGCAGTGTCATGCAGGTGCTTACCCTGGGAATAGCCCTGGTCAAAGAAGGGGTGGTGGTTGGAACCCTGCGCCGGGTACTGCCGTACGTGCAGAAGGTATCGGGGCTGCTCCTGCTTGGCGCCGGCGGCTATATCATGTATTACTGGCTTTCCAGCGGCCTTCTTCTTTGATAAACGTTTCCTTTGTTAACTTCCGTACCACCAATGTTCTCCCGGCCTGATCGCCGATGCGAGGCCGAATCCAATTGAGAAAAACGATGAGTAAATACTACGGAATGCTGGCTGCGGCCGGTGCCTTTGTATTATGGGGGGTGCTGCCCGCCTACTGGAAACTGCTGCAAGATGTCCCCGCTTACGAGATCCTCTGTCATAGAATGGTCTGGTCTTTGCTCCTGACTCTTGGCCTGGTGTATTTTTATGGCAGGCAGATCGTGTTCCGAAAGGCAGTCCGGGAGCGCAAAAATCTCATTACCTTCACAGTCACCTCGCTGTTGCTCGCGGTAAACTGGCTGCTGTACATCTGGGCCGTCAATGCCGGTTTTATTGTCGAAGCGAGCCTCGGTTATTTCATCAATCCGCTGATAAGCGTCCTGTTCGGTATGATTTTTTTTCGGGAGAGGATGCGGCCGGCCCAATGGGTTGCCTTGCTGCTCGCGGCTTTTGGAGTGCTCTATCTTACCTTTTACTATGGTCAGTTCCCCTGGATTGCCATAGTCCTGGCGGTTACTTTTGCGGTCTATGGTCTGCTCCACAAAAAGAATAAACTGGCGCCTCTCGATGGGCTGTGTCTGGAAACCGGAGTGGTTTTTATTCCTGCCCTGCTCTTTCTGGCGGGACTCGAGGTAAGACAAGGCGGCTCTTTCTGGCACATCGGTCTTTCCGGTTCATTGCTGCTTGCCGGTTCCGGCATTATTACCACCGTCCCGCTGCTGCTTTTCGGCTATGCTGCGCAAAAAATCCCTCTTTCCTCACTTGGGCTTCTGCAATATCTTGCCCCTTCCATCAATCTCGTTCTCGGGGTTTTTGTCTATGGCGAGGATTTTTCCCGGGCGAGGATGGTCGGTTTTCTCTTCATCTGGCTCGCCCTGGGGCTGTATATGGCGGAAAATATCTTCAGGCGCCTCCGGCAGGAGAAAAAGATACTTTGAACCTGAGAGGCAAGGAAGTTCAGAGTCGCAGGAACTCGTCTATTGCCTCATAAAGGGGGGCGATTTCGATGGGTTTGGGTAGATACTTTTCAAAGACAAAGGGGGCATCCCGAGGTATCCGTGGCGGGAATTCGCCGCTTATGGCGATTACAGGTATTTGATGTGTAGCCGGGTCATTGCGCAGGGCGGCAAGGACGGCATAGCCGTTCATGTCTGGAAGGGAGATATCGAGGAGGATTACATCCGGGAGAATTTCCTGTGCCGCTTTAATGCCGCTTCTGCCATCGGTTGCCGCAAAAAGTTCGAGATATTCTTTGCGTTCCAGGATCAGCTGGATCAACAGGCGGTTTGCTTCATTGTCTTCAATATAGAGGACCGAATAGGTCGATTTTCCAGTCATGCTGAGCCCGTGTGGGTGTTGGATGTATTGGGTTGCCTTGTTCATTCAGTTCTACCATCCCGCTGGCAATTTTAAAAGGCGTTTTGTTGTACTTTGTCCGGCGAGACGAGGAACTGCCCGGAATGCCTTTCACTCCTTTGAGCGCATGGAGAGGGCAATCCGGTTTCGCTGCCGGTCAATTTCCAGAACACGCACTTCGACTTTTTGCCCGACTTTGACCACTTCGCCGGGATCTTTAACGAACCGGTCGGCAAGCCGGCTGATATGAATAAGGCCGTCCTGCTTGATGCCGATATCGGCAAATGCCCCGAATTTGGTGACATTGGTGATCATTGCCGGAAGCCGCATACCCTCGCGCAGATCTTCGATGGTGTGGATACCCTCGGCGAAGTGAAATTGTTCAAAGGATTTTCGTGGATCCCTGCCGGGTTTGGAGAGTTCGGCCATAATATCGGTAAGGGTCGGCAGGCCGACCGAGTCGTCGATATAGCCATGCAGATCGATTTTTTGCCGTACGGCTTCGGATTGCAGCAGGGTGTCGATCGTGACTCCCGCATCCGCCGCCATTTTTTTGACAAGCGGATATCTCTCCGGGTGGACTGCACTGGCATCGAGGGGATTGCTGCCGCCGCGGATGCGCAGAAAACCTGCGCACTGTTCGAAGGCCTTGGGGCCAAGCCGAGGGACTTTCAGGAGTTCGCGCCGGTTGGCAAAGGGACCGTTGCTGTTCCTGTAGTCGATGATATTTGCGGCCAGAGTCGGTCCAAGCCCGGAAACAAAAGTCAGCAGTTCGTTGCTTGCGGAGTTCAACTCGACCCCGACGCTGTTGACGCAGCTCTCCACAACCTCCTGAAGACCTTTTTTCAATTCCGCCTGGTTTACATCGTGCTGATACTGTCCTACACCGATTGATTTCGGGTCGATTTTTACCAGCTCGGCAAGAGGATCCTGTAAGCGCCTGCCGATCGACACGGCCCCGCGCACGGTGATGTCGTGGTTGGGGAACTCGGACCGGGCGTTCTCCGAAGCAGAATAGATCGAAGCGCCGTCCTCGTTGACGAGAGTAATAATGATCCGGGCATCGAGTCCGAGCCCCCGGATAAATTCCTCGGTCTCCCGACCGGCGGTGCCGTTGCCGATGCCGATGGCTTCGATCCGGTGCTTGGCGACCAGCCCGGTAATGATTTTTCCCGCCTCGTCCAGTTGTCTGCCGCCATGGGTCGGGAAGACGGTGGTGGTATCCAGCAGTTTTCCCTGGGCGTCGAGACAGACGACTTTTGCCCCGGTGCGGTATCCGGGATCGAGCGCGATTACGCGGAGCTGACCAAGGGGCGGGGCGAGCAGCAATTGGCGGAGATTATCGGCGAAGACCTTGATGGCCTCGGCATCCGCGCGGGTTTTCAGGGCAGCGGTCAGTTCATTCTCAATGGATGGGGCGAGCAGCCGCTGGTAGCTGTCGGCAATGGCTTTCGCCACCTCTTCCTGCCATGGACCGGCATGCAGGTGACGCTTTTTCAAGAGGCGAAGAGCACTCTCCTCGGGCGGGCGGATGGCAAGGGAAAGTATTTTTTCCTGCTCCCCGCGAAACATGGCGAGCAAGCGGTGGCCCGGAGCTTTGTTCGCGGGTTCCCGCCAATCGAAGTAATCTCTGAACTTTTCCCCCAGGGCCATATTCTTTTTCACTGCTTTCGACTCGACGATTGCCTGTTCGTGGAAGAGGCGGCGCAGTTCGGCGCGGGTCGGCTGATCCTCGCTGATGTCTTCGGCGATAATGTCTCTCGCCCCGGCCAAGGCATCCTCTTCGGTATGAACACCCTTTTCGGGATCGAGAAAAAGACCCGGCTGAAGATTGCGCTGGCCTTTGACGACCATGGCGGCAAGAGGCTCCAGCCCCCTCTCCCGGGCGGCAAGAGCGCGGGTTTTCCGCTTTGGTTTGAACGGCAGGTAGATATCCTCAAGTTCGGTGAGACTTCCCGCCGCGCCAAGTTGGCGGCGGAGCGTATCGTCGAGCAGTTCATTTTTGGTAAGCGTCAGGAGAATCGCTTCGCGTCGCTTGTCAATTTCTATGAGTTTTTGATGGTGTTCCCGAATAGCGGCGACAGCCACTTCATCAAGTGACCCGGTGAGTTCCTTGCGATACCTGGCGATAAAAGGCACCGTCCCGCCTTCCAGGAGCAGGTCGAGGGTGTTGCCCACCTGCTGCACCCGGAGATTGAGTAATCCGGCGATCTGTTGCCGATATGCTGCTGAAGAAGTCATGACTGTTTTTTATTCTATGGCAGAGGAAGATACGTTTAGGGATTTCGGTTGATAGTAGCCGGGAGCAAGGCAGAAAGCAAGAGGCGCCGACTTCAGAAACTGTTTGATCTTCAACGAAAGAGAAGATATGTTGCCGGTATGAAGAGTTAGGAGGAGGCGAAGGTCTCCTGGAGATTTTTTAGACTGAACAGGTAGGGACAGATGGATGATAAGTTGACTATTTTGGCCGAGAGCCTGCCGAAAGCAATGTTGCAGGCGCTCAATCCGGAAACGATAGGGGCTGTTCCCCATACCCTATTTCGTGGCGATTTGATCGTTATCAGCCGGTTTCCTTACAAAATCGGCAGAGAGTCGAGGGTAACAAAAATAGACGGCAGGCTGGAACGTATTGAACGTCTCAAAAAGGATGACAGTCCTCCCAACAATGATCTCTATCTGGTGGACCGCGGGCATTGCCTGAATATTTCCAGGGAACATTTCCAGATCGAAAAGAGAGAAAACGGCTATTTTCTGGTGGACCGGGGCAGCGCCTGTGGCACCAAGATTGCGGGTGTGAATATAGGAGGCGACGATAGGGGTGGATCGGCAGAGCTGCACGACGGCGATATAATCGCCGTCGGAGCTGTCGGCACCCCGTATATTTTTCGCTTCATCACTTTCGATGAATATTGCCTGGTCCGCCGGGAAGCATGACGGGGGAAATCTTGGGGTGTCGGGCGTACGGTATCAGGCGGCTCTGCGGATGGCCTCGGCAACCATCAGGGCCTGGCGGGTTGCGGCCACATTATGGACCCTGACTATAGCAATATTCTTGTCGATGCACAGCGCCGAAGCCACGGCAGTGGCCAGATCCCGGTCTACTTCCCGGGAGATTTTTGTCACTTCTCCTAGAAATCGCTTGCGGCTGTGGCCGAGGAGTACCGGTAAGCCGAGGGTCGACAAGGTCTCCAGGTGTTTCAGGAGAGACAGATTGTGGTGAACCGTCTTGCCGAAACCAATACCGGGATCGATGATCAGCCGGTCTTTGGCGACACCGTTTTTGGTAATCCAGCTGATCCTTTCCGCAAAAAAATCGACAATATCTGCGACGACATCGTCATAACGAGGTTCAATCTGCATGTCGGCAGGAGTTCCCTGCATATGCATGATAATCACCGGCACCTCGCTCTCCTTGACAACCGAGAGCATTTCCGGATCCTTGCGCAGGGCCGAGATGTCGTTGATGATATTGGCTCCGGCTCGCAGGGCTTCTCTTGCGACAACGGCTTTGGTCGTATCGATGGAAATGGTGACCGGGTGTTTTCTGCGAACTGCCTCGATGACAGGGATCACCCTTTGCAATTCGTCCTCGGTTGAAACCGGGGCGGCAAAGGGCCGGGTGGATTCGCCGCCGACATCGAGAATGTCGGCGCCGTCTTCAATCAGTCGATCTGCCTGGGCGAGAGCTGCCTCAAAGGAAGCGAAGCTGCCACCGTCGGAGAAGGAGTCGGGCGTCACATTGAGGATGCCCATGATTTTGATACAGGTTTCCGTCATCAGGCCTGTCCCGCCCCTGCAGGCGGATCATCGGTTTTTTCCGGCGCAGTTTCAGGAGTTCCCGCAGTTTCCGTATTTCCAGTTTCGCTCGGTTTTTCTTCAACCGGATCGTCGGTCAGAACCGGATCGCCGACAGGCACCGGAGGCTTTACGCTTTTACGGGAGGCGAGTTTTCTGTCGCGTTTAGACTTTTCGATCAGGGCGGTGTACTTGCCCGGTCTGAACTCCTCGACAATCCGTTCGATGTCGGTGAGGACGATGGTCTCTTTCTCCAAAAGCTCTTCACTCATGCGGGTCAGGATATCCTTGTGCTCTTCCAGCAGCAAGGTGACTTTCGCCATCGCGTCGTCGATGATCTTCTTCACCGCCACATCGATCTGTCTCGCGGTCTCCTCACTGAAATCACGGTTGTGCCCGATCTCCCGGCCGAGGAAGATCTGCTCTTCTTTCTTGCCGTAGGTCAGCGCCCCGAGTTCTTCGCTCATGCCCCATTCGCAAACCATCTTTCTGGCAAGAGCAGAGGCTCTCTCTATATCGTTGCCGGCGCCGGTGGTGATCTCGTTGAAAACGATTTTTTCGGCCAGTCTTCCGCCATAGAGGATGCAGAGGGTATTCTCCAGAAAGGTCTTGGAGTGAGTGTATTTATCGTCCGTCGGCAGTTGCATGGTAAGGCCCAAGGCACGGCCGCGCGGAATAATCGTCACCTTGTGAATAGGGTCGGTGTCGGCCAGCAGCCAGGCTACCAGAGCATGACCGGCCTCGTGGTAGGCAGTGACCTTTTTTTCCTTTTCGCTGATGATCATGGACCGTCTTTCGGCCCCCATCATGATTTTGTCCTTGGCCTTGTCGAGCAGTTCCAGGGTAATCTCCTTGGCTCCGGTACGGGCCGCCATGAGTGCTGCCTCGTTGACCAGATTCTCCAGATCGGCTCCGGAAAAACCAGGGGTTCCACGGGCGAGTATTTCCAGATCGACATCGAGTGCCATTTTTGTTTTCTTGGCATAAATCGCCAGGATTTTCTGACGGCCGCCGACATCGGGTACCGGCACTATTACCTGACGGTCAAAACGTCCAGGGCGCAAAAGAGCCGGATCGAGGACATCGGGACGGTTGGTTGCCGCGACGATAATGACCCCGTCATTGCTTTCAAAGCCATCCATTTCAACGAGCAGCTGATTCAAGGTCTGTTCCCGTTCATCATGACCGCCGCCAAGGCCGGCCCCGCGATGACGGCCGACGGCGTCAATCTCGTCGATGAAAATAATGCAGGGTGCGTTTTTCTTGCCCTGGGCAAACATATCGCGCACCCGGGAGGCACCGACACCCACGAACATTTCGACAAAATCGGAGCCGGAAATGCTGAAAAAGGGCACGTCAGCCTCACCGGCGATTGCCTTGGCCAAGAGTGTTTTCCCGGTTCCGGGGGCACCGGCAAGAAGTACGCCGGTTGGAATCCGACCTCCGAGAGCTGTGAATTTTCCCGGGTCTTTCAGGAAATCGACAATCTCTTCAAGCTCTTCTTTTGCCTCATCGATACCGGCAACATCGGCGAAGGTGACCTTGTTATCGCTTTGTTCGGTCAACCTGGCTCGGTTCTTGCCAAAAGAGAGAGCCCCGCCTTTGCCGCCGCCCTGCATCTGACGCATGAAGAAAACCCAGACCCCAATAAGCAGCAGCATCGGAAACCACGAAACGAAAATCGTCATTATCCAGGAGTCCTTCTGCGTTTCCTTGACCGCGATGTCAACGCCCTGCTGGCGCAGAATGGGAATGAGTTCGGTGTCGTTGGTCGGGTAGATGGTCTGGAACGGTTTGCCGTCCTGAAGAGTGCCTGAGATAACATCGCCACTGATTATAACGCGGGTAATGGCTTTGCTTTGAACACTCGACATAAACTCACTGTACGTGAGAGAGGTCTGGTTGCCCTGGGGTTTATTGAACAGATTGAAAAGAAGGATCATGGTCAGACCAATCACCAACCACATGCTCAGATTTTTATAGAAGGTATTCAACGAGATCTCCGGTGGCTCCTGGTTAGTTATTGTTCATTGTGTTTTTTTCCGAATACTGTCGCAAAACCGGGACCAATGCCGGAAAAATTTGCGATCATATGTCGGTGAACCATTCTCAAAACACAAATTTGGTGGATGTTCCTGGCTCGGTTCTTAACGAATTCACAGGCTAAAGATAAATCGGAAAATGAGAATGTCGAGCCTGCAATCGATTTATCTTACCCTGTCACATGCATTATGTAAAGTACTGGACCGGTTGCACTGCCGGCTGATTTTTCCTTAATTCCCTTATCCCTTTGACCAGCGCTGCGGCTCCGCTGACCGTTGTGGTATACGGAATGTGATAATCAAGAGCGGCCCGGCGAATACTGTAAGAGTCTTCCGTCGTCCTCCGGCCAAGCGAGGTGTTGACAATCCACGAAATCTCGCCGTCCTGCACCTTGTCGAGAATATGTGGCCGGCCCTGGGAAATTTTGTTGATGAGCTGGCATGCGACTCCCGCTTCCTGCAGGCAGGAGGCGGTGCCGACTGTTGCAAAAATGGTAAAGTCGAGATCCACCAGCGCTTGGGCCACGGCGACGACAGCCGGCTTGTCGCCATCCCGGACGCTGATGAAGACATTTCCGGCCTGGGGCACCTGCGAGCCGGCCGCCAGTTGTGCTTTGGCAATGGCCATGCCGAGATTGTCGTCGATCCCCATCACTTCGCCGGTGGATTTCATCTCCGGGCCGAGAAGCGTGTCGACTTTTTCAAATCGGTCGAAGGGAAAGACCGCCTCTTTGACCGCCCAGTGTTTGATAATTACTTCCGTTGTCAGTCCCAGCTCTTCCAGCGTCGCACCCATCATCACCTTGGTGGCGAGTTTGGCAAGAGGCACCCCTGTCGCCTTGCTGACGAAGGGGATGGTGCGCGAGGCACGCGGATTCACCTCGAGAACATACAGTTCACTGTCTTTCACCGCGTACTGGACATTCATCAGACCGATTACCCCGAGTTCCTCCGCCATCGCCCTGGTCGCTCGTTTGATCTCTTCGATCAGTTCGGGGTTCAAGGTGTGGGGAGGCAAGACACAGCTGGAGTCCCCGGAGTGAATGCCAGCTTCCTCGATATGCTCCATGATGCCGCCGATGACTGTCCGGATTCCGTCACTGATGGCATCGACATCGATCTCAATGGCGTCTTTTAAAAACTTGTCGATAAGTACCGGGTGTTCCAGGCCGGTGCCTATGGCTGTCATGAAATCCTTGATTCCCTGCTGGTTGTAGACGATCCGCATGTCCCGGCCGCCAAGCACATAAGAGGGTCTGACGACTACCGGATAGCCGATGCGATTGGCTGCCGCCAGGGCCTCTTCAAGGGTTTTGGCGGTATCGTTTTCAGGCTGGCGCAGACTCAGTTTTTGCAGGAACTGCTGAAACCTTTTGCGGTCTTCGGCTCTGTCGATGGCGTCCGGGTTGGTGCCGATGATTTTTACACCCATCTCAGCCAGAGGCACGGCCAGGTTGAGCGGCGTCTGGCCGCCGAACTGAACGATGACTCCGTCCGGTTGTTCCTGATCGATGATATTCAGGACATCTTCCCTGGTAAGCGGCTCGAAAAACAGTTTGTCGGAGGTATCGTAATCGGTCGAGACCGTCTCGGGGTTGGAGTTGATCATGATCGATTCGACCCCGATTTCTTTGAGGGCGAAAGCGGCGTGGACACAGCAGTAGTCGAATTCTATGCCCTGGCCGATGCGGTTGGGACCGCCGCCGAGGATCACGATTTTTTTGCCGTCGGTTTTTCTCAGTTCGTTTTCTTCCTCGTAGGTTGAATAATAGTACGGGGTATAGGATTCGAACTCGGCGGCACAGGTGTCGACCAGTTTATATACCGGCAGGACAGCCAGTTTCTTGCGCAGCTGGCGGATGTCATTTTCGGTTGTTCCGGTGAGAAAGGCCAGTTGCCGGTCGGAAAAGCCACGCTCCTTGCAGTACTGCAGGAACTCGTCATCCAGTCCGCGAAAGCCGCGGGCCAGGATCTCGTTTTCGGTCTCGACAATCTGCCGGAAGTTAAACAAAAACCACCGATCTATTTTGGTTAAAGCAAAGATTTCATCGATTCCCATGCCCCTTTTCAGGGCCTCGTGGATATGGGCGATCCGGTGCGAATTGGGGACGCGCAGGCCATGCTCGAGATCCTCAATGTCCAGGTGCGAGAGGTCCTCCTTGCCGTCGCCGCCAAAACCGAATCGACCGGTTTCAAGCGATCGCATGGCCTTTTGGAAGGCTTCCTTGAAGGTTCTGCCGATGGACATCGTCTCCCCCACCGATTTCATGGCGGTGGTCAGAATGTCGTCGGCTTCCGGGAATTTTTCAAAGGTCCAGCGAGGGATTTTGACCACGCAGTAATCGATGGACGGTTCAAATGCCGCAAGCGTCTCGCGGGTGATGTCGTTTTTCAACTCATCGAGGGTGTACCCGACTGCAAGCTTTGCGGCAATCTTGGCGATCGGAAAACCGGTGGCCTTGCTGGCGAGTGCGGAGCTTCGCGAGACCCTGGGGTTCATCTCGATGACCATCATTTCCCCGTCCTCGGGATTGACGGCAAACTGGACATTCGAACCGCCGGTTTCCACGCCGATTTCCCTGATGATGGCAATGGCCGCGTTACGCATCTCCTGGTATTCTCGGTCGGTCAGCGTCTGGATCGGGGCTACCGTGATGCTGTCGCCGGTATGCACTCCCATCGGGTCAACGTTCTCGATGGAGCAGATGATGACGACGTTGTCGTTGCGATCGCGCATCACCTCCAGCTCGTATTCCTTCCAGCCGAGCAGGCTGCGCTCCAGCATGACCTCGGTGTTCATCGACAGATCGAGACCGGAGGTACAGAGATTTTCCAGTTCCTGCCGGTTGTAGGCGACTCCGCCACCGGTGCCGCCGAGGGTGAAACTCGGTCTGACGATGAGCGGGAAGCCGATTACGTCGCCAGCGGCAATTGCCGCATCGAGAGTCTTGACGATGATCGATTCCGGGACCTTGAGACCGATCTTGCGCATGGCATCGCGGAATTCCTCACGGCCTTCCGCTTTTTTGATGACGGCGATCTTGGCAGCCAGGAGTTCGACGTTATATTTGTCGAGGATCCCCAGCTCCGCCACTTTAATTGCCGTATTCAGGGCGGTCTGGCCGCCGAGGGTCGGCAGTAAAGCGTCGGGGCGTTCCTTCTCGATGACTTTGGCGACGAATTCCGGAGTGATCGGCTCGATATAGGTGCTGTCGGCCAGTTCCGGGTCGGTCATGATGGTCGCCGGATTGGAATTGATCAGGACTACTTCGTAGCCTTCTTCTTTCAGGGCCTTGACCGCCTGTGCGCCGGAATAATCGAATTCACAGGCCTGGCTGATGATGATGGGGCCGGAGCCGATGATGAGGATTTTTTTTATGTCTGTTCGTTTCGGCATGATCTGTCAGTGGTGTCTGTCGTTATGGGTTATCCCGATCCGGGTGAAAGTGTTGCCGCCGGCGATCCGCGCCTGTTATTTGCGCATCATGTCGATGAAGCGGTCAAAGAGATAGATTGCATCATGCGGACCTGGAGCAAATTCCGGATGGTACTGCACGGAGAAGGCCGGAAATTTTGTATGACGCATGCCTTCGAGGCTGTTGTCGTTGAGATTGATATGGGTTACCTCGACCTCACCCTTCGGCAGGCTGTCCACGTCGATACAGAAGCCGTGGTTCTGGGCGGTGATTTCGACATGGCCGGTGGTTAAATCCTTGACCGGCTGGTTCCCGCCGCGGTGGCCGAATTTCAGTTTATAGGCCCTGCCGCCATAGGCGAGGCCGAGCATTTGATGGCCAAGACAGATACCAAAAATCGGCAGTTTGCCGAGCAGTCCTCTGATGGTGTCGACAACGCCCTCGATCCCTTCGGGATCGCCCGGACCGTTGGAGAGGAAAACCCCGTCCGGTGCCATGGCAAGAACGGCGTCGGCACTGGTGTTTGCCGGAACAACCTGGACCCGGCAGCCCTTTTCGGTAAGCAACCTGAGTTGGTTGTACTTTATGCCGAAATCAAAGGCCACCACTTTGAACGGATCGGTCAAGCCGGTCTGGGCGGTGGTGAAATTTGAGCCGGGGACGGGATGGTTGTCCGCCCAGCCATACGGTTCTTTGCAGGTGATGTCCTTGACCAGATCCCGACCGATAAAGCCAGGCCATTCACCTGCTCGTCTGACGAGAGACTCCCGGTCCAGGTCTCTGGTGGAAACCATGCCTTTCATCGCTCCTTTGGAGCGGATGTGCCGAACCAGCGCCCTGGTGTCGAAGCCTTCTACTCCGAGTACATCGAATTCTTTGAGGAAACTTGCCAGGGTTTGCCTGGAACGATGGTTTGACGGATAGGCATTGTATTCTTTAATCAGGAACGCCCTGGGGTGAACGGCCGCCGATTCCATGTCTTCGGGATTTATCCCGTAATTGCCTATCAAGGGGTAGGTCATGGTAACGATCTGGCCGGTGTAAGAAGGATCCGTCAGAACTTCCTGATACCCGCTGAGGGAGGTGTTGAAGACAATCTCACCTACAGCCTCACCATGGCCGGTAAATGATTGCCCTGTAAAGGTGGTACCGTCTTCCAGGGCGATAAGTGCTTTCATGGCAGTTTTTCCTTTGGCAGTTTTTCCTATATTGAGACGATGGTCGTCGAAGATAACGTGCTGGCTAATGAAGAAGGAAAGAAGGATAATATCGTGCTCTTTCCGATGTATGCTGCGATTTTCGGACCATAATCAATGCTGAGCGCGATCGTCAAGGCCCCGCAGTGCATTTCAGGCGAGTAGGAGGGGATGTTTCTTTTTTGTCCCTCTTGAATCTGCAGACAAAACTCCAATATATAACCTGATAAGGCGTGTTTCGTCAACTGTAAACGGTGGGCATCGACCTTTCGCAGAGTTTGTCGCGGGCATAGGTAAATATTATTGATTGATTTGGCAAGCAAAACTTATTAAAATTCACTTGTACGCTGCAGCCGGAAACAAAAACAAAAATGATGCGGGAACGGGTCCGGAAGGGTCGACCCGATACAAGGAGCTCCATTGAAAAAGAAAATTCTCGTTGCCAATCGCGGCGAAATTGCTATTCGCCTGACCAGGGCCATTCAGGAACTCGGCTATGAAGCCATTGCCGTGTATGAAACACCCGACGAAATGTCCCGGCACATCCGCATTGCCGATGAGGCTGTCCTGCTGGGCGACGGCCCCCGCAGTGACTACCTGAATATCGAAAAGGTCATTCGCGCCGCAAAGAGATCGGGGGCCTGTGCCATCCATCCGGGATATGGTTTTCTGGCCGAGAATCCGTTCTTTGCCAAAGCCTGCGAGAAAGCCGGTCTCGTCTTTATCGGCCCCACCTCCGATATCATTGCCAACCTCGGCAATAAGGTGGTTGCCCGGAGGATCATGGCCGAAGCAGGTATCCCCATGGTCCCCGGCACGGCCACCCTCAGGCAGGGCAGGGAAGGTGTTGCCGAGGCCCTCGATTTCGCGGCCCGCTATGGCTATCCTGTCATGCTGAAGGCCACCTCCGGGGGAGGGGGGCGGGGTATTCGCAGGATCGAATCCGACAGCCAGATGAAAGAGCAGATCCCGGTTGCCCGGGCTGAGGCCCTCGCAGCTTTTAACGACGATTCCGTCTATCTGGAAAAGGTGGTTGTCAACCCTAAGCACGTCGAGGTTCAGATTCTCGCGGACAGTCATGGCAATACCGTTCATCTCGGCACCCGCGACTGTTCGATTCAACGCCGCAACCAGAAGCTTATCGAGATCGCTCCCTCCATGATCAAAAACAAGGAGCTGATCGACGAGATCTGCGACACCGCGGTGAAAGCCGCCAAGGCGGCGAAATATCTCAATGCCGGGACGGTGGAATTCCTGATCGATCACGACATGAACTATTATTTCATGGAGATCAACACCCGGGTTCAGGTTGAACATACCGTCACCGAGATGATCACCGGCATCGATATCGTCAGAAACCAGATTAATATTGCCTTCGGCAAACCGCTTTCATTCACCCAGGACGATGTGCAGATTCGCGGCCATGCCATTGAGGTGCGGATCAACGCCGAGGACCCGAAAAACGATTTCATGCCGGAAGGCGGAAAAAAGGTCTCGGTCTACCGTTCGACCGGTGGTTTCGGGGTCCGGCTCGACGGCTTTGTATACCAGGGATACATTATTCCCGAGGTCTACGATTCGCTTCTGGTGAAACTGACGGTACATGGCTTCACCTGGGATGAAACCGTCGGGCGGCTCAAACGCTGCCTGAAGAACTTTGCCATCAGGGGACCGAAGACAACTATTCCGTTTTATGTGAACATTGCCAACGAAAAGGATTTCGTCACCGGCAACTTCGATACCTCCTATATCGAAACCCATCCGCATATCTTTCATTATGACGAGGATTCGAGCGAGGTCGGCAAGTTGGCGAGATTTGTCGCCGTACTCCAGCATCGCAGAGAGAACCCCTTTGCCAGGTAATGATCAGATTCTCTATACTTTAAAGGATTAATTATAATGCGTATTATCCAGGGAACTCCCGTTAAAGAAATAATCAAAACCCTGCGCACGGCCAAAGGCTATTTTATTACCAACACGGCCCGTGATCAGTCCCAGTCCGACTTCAAAAACCGGATTCTTTTACACACGGATCTGCTGGCCGCCGAACATCGCGACAAAGCCGGATATTTTTCACTGGAAATTACCGGTGGAGCCTCGATTCATGTGGATATACTGCGGAAACAAGTCGATCCTTTCCTGAAGCTTAAAAAGCTGCGGGAGAAAATGCCGAACACCATGTTCCAGACCCTGTGCAGAGGGGTCAACCTCTTTGGCTATCGGCCCTACCCGCAGAACGTCATTCGCTTTACCGTGCGCGAATTCGCCAAATATGTCGATGTCTGGCGAACGTTTGATTTCCTCAACTACGTGCCCAATATGTACGCGGTATTCGAGGAGGTCGGCAAGGCCGGCAAGCTCAATGAACCCAGTATCTGCTTTTCCACCGGGCCGGAACATACCAATGAATATTACCTCGCCAAGGCAGGGGAGATTATCGATGTCACCGGCCGGGAAATCACCCTGTGCATCAAGAACCACGGCGGGCTCGGCACGCCGAAGAGGATCGGTGAACTGGTCGATGCCTTGAAACAGAAATTTGCCGATATTCCGATTCACTACCACGGCCACAACACCGACGGCAACGATGTCGGCAGGATTGTCGAGGCGGTGCGTAACGGCGCGGCCATCGTCGATGCGGCCGACTCCTCGTTCAGCGGATTTTACGGGCCGCCGCCGGTGCTCACGGTGGTGCAGACCCTGAAAGAATATGGCTATGAGCCGGTAGGGCTTGATGAAGAGGCAGTGATCGGCACTTCCGAAGTTATCCGCGATCAGCGGCAGTATTATGACCAGTTTGAGTCGCAGATCAAGGGATTCCAGCCGACCGTGCAGATCCACAAGCTGCCCGGCGGGGCAATGGGCTCAAGCCTTGAGCAGGCGGCAAAAGGTGGATTTCTCGACCGGATGCCCGACATCCTGCACAAGGAACTGCCACGGGTGCAGAAAGAACTCGGCAATTACTGGTCGGTCACCCCAGGCTCGCAGATACTCTGGACCACGGCGGTCGCCAATGTCCTCGGCGGCGAACGCTACGGCAATCCGTCCGGTGATCTGCGCAATCTGCTGCTCGGCAAGTACGGTCCCTTTCCGTTCTACCGGCCGGAGGAGTGGATCTATCAGAAAGTACTGGGTGACGACTGGCGCAAGGTACTTGAGGAAGAGGGCGGGGTGGAAGAAATCGCCGATATGGATCTCGCCCATGAACGGTATGCCCTGGCCGAATCGCTTGGGATCGAGCCGACCGACGAACAGCTGATTCTGTATCTGCAGCATCCCAACGATGCGGTGGAGTTTTTCAAGTTTGTCGAAAAATACGGGCAGGTTTATGTCCTGCCGCCGGCAATATTTTTCCGGAAAGGCGGCTTTGGTATCGGTGAAAATCTAGCCTTCAGGGATCACGACGGCAAGGAGCATATGATCGAAATCGGTCCCACCCCGGTCAACGATACCGGCGACACCAGTGTCTATCTGATTGTCGACCACCACCAGTCGATCTTCAACTTCAAGGCTAAACCGCAAGTCGGGCAACCGGGGGAGGCACCGCTTCTCAGCAAGGAGGAGATTCTCGATCTTGCCAAGGCTGGAGATGCCCGCTCGCCGTTTTCCGGGAAAATCGTTGAAATAACTGTGGAAGAAGGGCAGGAAGTGCTGGTTGGCGACAGAGTTGCAATCATGGAGGCCATGAAGATGCAGACTCCCATACTCTGTGAAATGGACGGCATCGTCACCGCAGTTTACGCGAAAAAAGGCGACAGTCTCAAGCCCGGCGGCAAGATCCTGAAAATCGATAAAAACGAATAAGCAGATGAGAGGCTTGAGCCGGAAAGACGAGAGCAGGACCTTCGAGGGGTTCTGCTCGTTACTGTCTGAAGAAGAGAAACAGCACGCCGATCAGACACGACCATACCAGGGCCAGCAGGGTGATAGCCGTGCATCCCATGGCCAGCACCTTGTGGTTGAACGTCTCTTTTTTCCTCTCGCGATATCCTAGCAGATAGCCAAGCAGCGCTCCGGTCAACATCCCGCCGCCATGGGCCCAGTTATTGATTCCGGGCACCACAAAGCCAAACACGGCAATACCCAGAGCCCAGCCGCCTATCTGACTGAAGAGGTTCTGGCCATATACTCCGCCACGGCTCTTGCCGTAATAAAGCAATGCGCCGATCAGGCCGCAGACCGCCGCCGAGGCTCCTAGGGTAAACGGCACCCCGGCAAGACTCGAGATGAAAAAGCCGCCGATGCTGCTCACTGTGTAGAGGACCACCATTCTGTTCAGGCCGTACTCCTGGATCACGAGCGGTGCGAGCTGCCGCAGGGCGAGCATATTAAAGACGATGTGCAGCAGCCCGCCATGCAGATACCCGGCAGTCACCAGAGACCACCAGCGATCAAGTTGAAAAAGGGGGATCGTTCCTGTCGCGCCGAGGGTAAAGAGGCTCTGGTTGCTTGGCGAAAGAAACGCCATTGGGCTGAAATTGAAGCTTGACGGGCGAAAATCGATAACCAGAGACAAAACAAACATGAAGGCGTTGATGGCAATAAGCGCCGAGACTATCTGTTGCCCGCCGCCTGCGCCGGTAAAGAGCAAGGTGTTTTTCCACCGGGAACCGGGACTTCTCAGGCCGCAATGGGGACAGCGGGCGACGGAACTGTTGATAAGCTTTCTGCAGCTTGGACAGAGCTGGGCCCTGGAGGTATTGTTTTCCGACATGCATTCACCACGTTCATAAATTTTATTCCCCGTCTCAGCGCAACCCGGTGAAGGAAAAGTACAATAAAGGTCTTGTGCAAAAACGTCAACACAATCAAGTATCGGAAGCTTCTGTTTTCGCCAGGGTTTTCTGCCAGCGTTTTTTTAACCGGGCATTTCGGGCAACGACTTCGCTGTTTCCTTCATACCATGGCGGAATGTCATCGTAGTCGGGGATGCCGTCATCGATCAGGTAGCGGGAATTCGGATTTTCCGGGTATCCGTGGCCCACTCCTCCCGCACAGATCACCAGCAATCCTTCTTTATCGGCTTTGAGGGCCCGCCTCGCCTCGGGAGAAACACGCACGGCGTCTCCTTTTGTCAGTTCCAGCAGGTCGTCATCCACCAGGATAAGCCCACTGCCTTCGATGACCAGATAGACCTCCTCCTGTTTCCGGTGCCGATGGGTAAAGGTGTACCCTTCGTTTGGCGGCAGCTTGATGAGGCCGATGGCGACACTGTGCAGATCGAGTTGCCGTCGTGGGCTGGTCAGCCAGGGGAGATCGGTGAAATCAAAGTGGCATTTGGTGTAGTTCATGGCTCTTGAATGAATGGAAAGAGATCAAACCTATCCACAAGAATATGCCGTTATGAAACCGGTGTCAACGATGAAAGGGGGGATGAACGAAGGCGAATCTGTGGCGGATACGAAGAAGGAAAGGCCCGGAATGTTATCTCCGGGCCTTGCGATTCATCATGCCAGGGGGGGATGAAACAGGGAGAGCAGGCAGAAATTGATTATTACCAGATTTCATACTGTCCTGAAGTTGAACACTCGCATTCGGCGTTGAGAAATTTTACCGAATAGCCTTCATCTTTCAGCATTTTGTAGCCTATTTCCCCTCGGCCTCCGGTTTTGCAGTGGACAACTATGAACTTGTCCTTTGGAATTTCGGCCAGCCGGGCCTTCATCTGCTCCAGTGGAATACTCACTGCATTGGGGAAATGGCCGGATTCATACTCTGCCGGGGTGCGTGCGTCCACCACAAAGATTAAATCCGACTGCAGTGACTTGGTGAAATCGGAAATGCTGATTTCTCCCGTCCCAAGCTTTCTTTGCCAGGCGATGGGGGCGTCATCGGTAGCAATGAGTGCCTGTCCCTTCTGCAGCTGTTTGCCGGCATTTGTCCAGGCGGCAAGTGCGCCGTAAAAGCCGGTGATGTTTTTATAGCCCCATTCCTTTAACATCTTACTTGCGCCGGCAATTTCTTTATCATTATCGGAGTACAGATAAATCGGCGCGCCTTTGCCTTTCGGCAAGGCGTCCTCAGCATCTTCCAATTCGCTGAAGGGGACGGAGTAGGCCCTTGGAATAAAACCTTTTTCGGCCTCGGCTCTGGCTCGAAGGTCGATCAGGACAATATTGCCGTCGGCAATAAGGTCGATGCTCGGCACTGTTTTGTTGCCGGTTTTTTTCCAGGCAGGCAGACCGTCAACGTAGACTGAAGGATTGTTATGACCCCATTTTTTCGCCAGACCGGCGGATTTTGGACTCATAGTTCAGGTGGGCCCCCCACAATAGAAGACCAGGTGTTTGTTCTTGTACGGGCTGAGAAGTGTCGCTCCTTCTTCGCCCATGGTCACAAGCTTGGAAAAAGGAATGGAAACTGCACCGGGAACATGACCCTCGGCGTACCTTTCAGCGGGCCGGGAGTCAATAATTACCGTTTTGTCATCAGACAACAGTCCAACAAGCTCTTCTGTTTTTATCTCCCTCGCGCCCTCGGGCAATTTCACCACATCTTTCTCCAGCGAGGTGGCAATGTTTTCGCCGTCGCTGACGGTGTAGAGGGCGATGATGGCTTCATCCTCCTTCAACTCGGCCGCGGAATCCATACCTTTGAAAACTGTCGAATCGGTGAATTTCATGAGGAAAAATCCGCCGTCCTGGGTTGACAGGGCGATGGTTTTTGCTTTCTGCGATATATTTGCAATTTTTCCCTGGACTGTTTTTGCTTCCGCCGGAGTTGTTACCGCTGCCTTATCCGCCGCAAGCACCACATCCGTGAAGGGAAGAAAAGCCTCACTGAGAATCAGCGCATTGGCTGTCAGCAGGGTACCAAGGCCGAGTTTTAGGACCGTCTTCTTCATTTTCCACCTCATTGTTGTTAAAAAAAGGAATTGGGTGATCTGTTCCCGATAGTCAATCCTACGCTGTGGTAGTATCATCTTAAATGCTTAAACAGAAACCCAAGCAAAGCCCTCTACCATTCTGTTTCCCCGCTTAAAAGTGGGAACAGTACGGTATTTAATTATTAAATTTAATTATATTGTTCAGAAAAATTAAAAGCAAGTGAAATTTCGGGCGGGGGAATGGCCGGAGTGAAAAAAGGACAGGGGGTGAGGACCAAGCACCATAAGTGCCTTTCGCAGATTATTTTCTTGTTTTTATAAACGAAAATAATCTGTAAGGTACTCATCGTCACCCCCTCGTGAAGTCGGAGTTTTTAAATTTTGTCGCCGAACGAATCCTCAAACAGTTTTTCGATGGCTTCTCGCCCGGCATCGCTGAGATATCGGGTTCCACTGCCGACGAAGGTATCGTATTCGATCCGCGGTGAATCCTCCTGCCAGCCGTTTTTCCAGGTAAACCACTTTTTCTTAGGCTGGTCGAAAACGTGCAGAGGACGATTGAACATCTTGGCAAGTTCCACCGCCCAGCCGGTGCCGCCTTTGACCGAATCGTCCTCCTGGATTGCGCCGATGACAAATACCTGGTGGCCGCTGTTGACCATATGAAAGATGGTTTGGAGAACTTTTCTGATTTTATCGGTTTCATAGTATGTGCGATTGAGCATGCGTGAGGCAAGTTCCATACTGATGTCGCCACGTTCGAGCTGTTCTTTCTTCAGGATCACCACATTTTTATCGCGGGTAAGTTTATGGCCGTCAAAGGAGTAGACAACCTCGTTGATGCCTAGCTTTTCCGCTGTTTCACCGAAGGATGCTTCGGCACCTTTGAGGCCGCTGCTGAAGAGGGTGTAATTTGACAAATTCATTGAATGACTCCTTAGGTCAGGAAGAAAGAAAAAACAGAAATTTGGTCAAGTGTAACCTGAGTTATACGGAAAGGCAATATCTCGTACTCTTTTGATGCCGGCATCCTAAGCTTTTTTTTGTCCTCTGACAAATACCCGCCATGGTGCCGGGTAGCCTTCGACAGTCAGTGTCCGATCGTTCCGGTCGATATAGTCTTCATACGATTCAAAACTCATCCACTCCGTTCGACGTTGTTCCGAAGATGACATGGGATGGCTGCAAAAGAGGTCGATATCAATGTATCCGGCCTTCTTCAGCCAGTTGACAAGACACGGCCCGGTGGGCACGAAGTAGGTGCCCGGCACCTTGGCATAGGTTTCCTCGGGAAACAGAGCGATGGGCAACTCTCCCGGGATGGCCTGGGACTCAAGGATGAGCGAGCCGCCCGGTTTTAAAGCGGTAAGAATATCCCTCAGGGTATCGACGGGGGATGGCCGATGGTAGATAACACCCATCAGGAAGACCACATCGAAACACGCCGCAAAAAGGGGTAAATGTTCGACGCCCAAAAGGTCTATATCGAGTGACGGGCAGCGGGCCATACTGTTGAGCGCCTTGAAACAGTAGTAATGCTGCACCGATGGTTCGAAGCCGATTACCAGCCGCGGCTTTCCGGCTGTCATCCTGAACATATAGTAGCCGTTATTGCAGCCGATATCGGCAATAACTTTATTGCTCAGGTCGGGAAGGGCGGGGATCAGCCTTTGCCATTTACGTTCACTGCGCCACTCGGCGTCTATATCGATGCCGAACACCGAAAACGGACCCTTTCGCCAGGGCATGAAAGCCTTGAGGTTTTCGGTAATCAACAATCGAGCATGATCGTCAACTTCGTCGGCTTGGCCGATTATCACCGTTTCGCCGGAACAGTCGACATGTCTTGCGGGATACTTGGCCAGCTGGAGTGCGGGATTGCGGTAACGAAGGAAGCCTTTTTTGTCCTGGTTTACCCAGTCCCGGCGCCTGCAGTGTTCCCTGATGATCGCATCGGAGTCCGCAGATCCCGGAAGGAGAGAAAGATAGTTCATGAAGGAAAGAGAATTACGATGGTTTTACCGCGACAAACGAGGCAAAGTTGAACCAGCGGAAATAGGTTTCGACCGAGACAAAGCCCGCTTTGCCGAGCATTGCGGTATTTTCCTCGACCGAGAAGGGAATCAGGACATTTTCCAAGGCCTCTCGTTTTTTGGCGATTTCCAGCTCCGAGTAACCCCGGGATTTTTTTAACCGGTGATAAATCTCAATATATTCGCGATTGAGCCGAGGATCATGGCTTATCACCTTCTCACTGATAAGGAGGATTCCGCCGGGCCTCAAGTTATCGAAAATATTCTTGAGAAATGCCTCCCGTTGCAGAGGTCGGATGAACTGCAGCGTGTAATTGAGGATGACCCCGCCGGCTCCGGGATGATCGAAGTCGGTGATATCTTCGAGAAAAAAAGCGATCCTGTCCTGCTTCTTATACAATTCCGCCTTGAGTCGCGCCTTGTCGAGCATCGGGTTCGAGTTGTCGATACCGACAAAGGCAAGCTGCTTGTGCTGCAGCAATCGACTGAATTCGAGAAGGCTGGTGCCGGTCGCGCAGCCAAGATCATACAGCGTGTCTCCCGGTATTAAAATGCTGTCGAGCAATTGGGCGGATGCTTCGATAACTTCCCGGTAAAAAGGGATCGAGCGATCGAGCATGTCGTCAAAAACCTCGACTACCCGTTCGTTGAACACAAAATCTTCGGGAATCGAATCGACCTTGAAGAGGGTATCCTTTGGTGAAGCTGTCATGTCAGGACGGTCGTGCTATTTCTGGTACCAGGAACCGTCGGCTTTTTGAAACCAATGGCCGCCTGCGCCACTCTCGGCAATCATCTTTGCCCGGCGCTCCCCCACCAGGGCGGCAGGCGCGCCCTCTTTTTTGCCGATGGCCTCATAGACCGAGCTGCGATCGCCGTTTTCGGCATTCACCAGCTCCTCCTGCTGCCGGTCCCCGGTGCGAAACTCCAGAAAACCCTTGCTGTTTTCACCGACAATCCCCTGGTCTTTCAGGGTGTTGATGGCCGGGATGCGGGCAGCCATGTTCTCCTTGATCGACGCCGAATGGACGTTCGATCCGAGAAACAGAATGCAGGCCATGAACACATACAAAAAGGATATGAAAAAGATGTTTTTCGGCATAGTGCACCTCGTTTTATGTTTATGATTTCTATTGCTTTTTGATATTATCAAGGTCACCGAAGAAATCATCCAGCGCTCTGTCGACCTTCACATTCACGTCGATGGTGATATGAATCGGTTTGATCTCGAGGGGCTGGATTTCAACCTTATGGCTGGTGCAGGCGGTAAGGGTGAAAAGACCGGCCACAATACAGCCACCGGCGAGTATTTTTTTGAAAGGCATCATGAGTGCTATTTCTCAATTAAGGATTGGATGTTTTTCCCGTAGCGGAAAATATCTTTCGTCGGCAGTCGAAAATTCACATCCAGCTGTATGGGATGCTGAATGCCCGGACCCCGGTCGCTTTTGACTATCTGGCCTTCCCGGTATCCAAACGCCAGGGGAGTTGCCGGTTCCCCGTCAAGCTGCATCTTTACCAGGAGATCGTCTTTATCGCTTGTGAAGGTCAGTCTGGTCCAGTTATAGGAAAAATTTTCCAGGGCCTTCAGCGAATAATCGAGGTATGCGGCCCGATCGAGGTCGGGCATGCCTGCGGCCAGCTGTTTGGTGTTTTGAAAGCGCACTATACCACTCTTGCCGGGTGTCGAAAATAAAAAACCGTCATCAAAGACGATGCCATGCCGGCTGACGGTAATGGGCAGCCGACCGTTGAGCGAGCCTTCGCCTTCGGCATCGTCCACGCCAAACTGGCTCAGCAGTTCGGTAAAACCCAACCGGTCGCAGTAAAGGGTAGTCTCCACCGCCTCCATTGTCCTGCTAAGTCTGATGCCGGCGGTGTCTACTTTGCCGCCGCACCAGTTGAACCCGCCCTTTTCCAGGAACACGGATTCCAGGCTCTCCACGCGAAAATGGATTTCTGCATCGGTAACTTTCACTTTGCCGAAATTCAGGGAGCCGACTGTACAGAGTTGGCTGGGGCTGCTCTGGACCAGGGGCAGATGGGGGAACACAACATCGAGATCGATCCGGTCCAGGGAGGTTTCTCCGTAGGATGCAGTGCCGTCATGCCAGCTTGCCTGAATCATGCCGACCGGCGTACCGTTCTTAACCGATAACTCGCCCTTTGCCGTGAGTTTTCCGGCAAAAGAAAGTTCGGGTATCTGCACTAATTCCGCAAGCGACGCGGAGCGTACTTCAACTTCCGGGATGTTGCAGCTGAGGGTGAAATCGGACGACATTTCAGCCCTGCCGTCGCAGGAGAGTTGCAGCTTTGGCGCCAAAGGAGTGGTGAACAGGCCGGTGAAGGCAATCTCCGTTGCGGTCGGGGCAAAGGTGGTGATGAGTCTGCCGCTCTTTACGCCGTGATAGAATATTTCTTCAATTGAGAGGGTGCCTTGTGCGGCGGTTTGCGGCAGCGGATAGGTAAAGGGTACATGCAGCTTGAGATCTTTAAGAACGGTATCTTCTTTTTTGGCTATGATTTTTTCAAGCTGAGCGTCCAGGGTTCCGCTTACTGTCGTTCCGGCAATGGTCATATCGCCGCCTGCGGCAAGAGAGCTCAGCGAGAAATCGTCGGATAGTGTAAAAGCTTCACCCTGCAGGTCGTAGCGGAGGTCTATTTTACCGGGTTGTCTGCTTCCCAGGATGCTGACCGCAAGGGGTGGCCCATGCATTTCGGGAGTGATCTCGGCAGCGGCGCTGAATCGACCTTCGGTGAGGGCAAAATCGCCCGACATGTCTAGGGCGTTCCTTTGCGGTCCGACCAGCAGAGAGACCTTTGCCAGACTGTACCGAAGAGAGTCCTGGTTGCCCTCAATGTGTACGGCGACCGGTTCGTTCGGCGAGCGGTTTTCCACGGCCCAGCCGGTGTTGCCGAGATGGAACCGGTCGAGTGTTGCAGTGGCATCGTAGCCGATGTTGCTGTTCGATTCGGCTGCAGTTACCCGTGCCGTGAGGCTCAGTTGACCGACCGGTTGCAGTTCGGCCATGGAGGGGGAGATACCTTCCAGCCCGCTGATGTCCGGCATCTGCAGCCGGATGTCCATTTCATACCCGTCTGGTGTCGACCGTCCTTCAAGTCCGGCGGTAAAAGCCGGCGCACCTCGCGCCGTCAATTCACCGGAAAGAGTTGCGGGAAGGATCTCCCTTTCCCCCTGATTATCCCGGTAGGCTAAAGCCAATCGACTGTCGATTATGAAGGCGACCTGTTCCTTGTCGCTCCGGTGAAGGGTCAGCGAAACATTCTTCAGAACTATCTTTTCAACTGCAAAGGGTAAAGAACCGGCGGGCGCCGCCTGTTCTTGCTTTGTCGCTGCAGGTTTTGTCGTCAGGCCGAGGATGGCCGGCCGTCCGCTTTGCAGATCGATATGGAGGGAAGCCGAATCGACCAGCAGGGTGGAGATTTTTCTTTTGAACAGAGAGCCGGGTGAGTAATGCAGTTCGAATTTCGGGGCGGCGATCCCCGGCTGGTCATCGCCTGCGAAAAGGAACGAGCCCCGGATTGTCCACGGGGTAATCCGGGAAAGGCTCACTTCCCTGACTTCGAAAGGCAAGTCCTGCACCAGTCGAGGCAGGAGGGAGTGCTCAAAGAGAGAGGGAAGGAGCAGGGCAAGGATGCTGAAACAGAGGAGAAAAAAAACGGAACATATGGAAAAGAGGACAAGTTTCTTTTTCATGAGGGGTGTCTGGTACTGATAATGGCAAAGAATCACCGTCTGTTTTCCGGTAATGGCCGGGAAAATTGGTCTTGCCTTGAATCACGTCTCCCAGTATAAACGTATTGCCAGAGACTTGCATATAAAAGTGTGGTGTTCGGGACCGGGTTTCCCTCCGCCGGTTTGATCAGATAAAAGGATAAACAGGTTGTTGGTATGTCAAACGAAATAGATTTCGATGAATTGTTGAGCAAATATAAATCAGACCCTTTTGGTTATGTAGACGTTTTCGCCGTTCATACCGGCCGGGTGCTGTTTAAAGTGGTGGAAGGGCAGGAAGTGACGATTGCCGCCGGTGAATGGCTGCAGATTCCAGGGACAGCTCTCTATGAGATAGATCGGGAACAGAATCTGAAGGTCATTGCCGCGCAGACGAATGGTATTGTGTCGCAGATCAACACCGAGCTTGACGGTCAATTTGTCGAAGCTGGAGAAAAGCTCATGACCATCAGGCATCCTCTCAAAAAGAAAGAAATCATTGAGAATATCTTGAAGGAAGTGCTGTCGCTCTTTCCCGCGCCGGAATCGGCAAAATATTTCTTTGCCATGGATATCCAGTCCCGTATTGAGAAGAAAGGCGCCAGATCCGTCACCATAGAGCCCGGTGATGAAATATTGACCATGTCGCTGATGAAAAGGGACACGCCGGTCTATTACAAAGGTGAACGTGGTGTCATCCACTCCGTCTATTTCAAGCCGGGGGTTTCGGTCGGACAAGGGGCACCGCTGCTCGGTGTGTGTGCTCCGGAAAAGCTGCCGTTGATCCAGAAGATAATCACCAAGGTCAAGGCCGATTGGGACAGTGACCATTGATACTGTGGTAATGGCAGAAAATATACCAACGCCACAGGCCGTGCTGCAGCATCTGCGCCGGGAGTTGACCGGCGGGATGGCGGCGGAAGTCGATGCGGCGTCCATTGTCCGGTACGGCTCCATTGTCGGCTCGGTAATCGAAAGCCATGCCTCTTTGCCGAGGGCGATGGAACATGCCCGCGGTCTAATCAATGCCTCGGCCCTTTCCGGCCGTGCGGTTGCCGACGGAACTGTAATCCTCGCCGATACAATGAGTCAGTGCAGGGGCCGGTTCACCAGATCATGGCACGCCCCTTTCGGAGGCGTCTGGGGCTGTATGATTCATGCCGCCACCTTGCTGCCCCAGTCGCGGAATTTCATTTCTTTAGCCACTGGAGTCGCCTGCTGCGAGGCGGTGCGCGAATGCGGCGGGACAGAGAGCAGCATTCGCTGGGTTAACGATGTCCTCTGCCGCGGACGGAAGCTTGCCGGATTTCTGGTCGAAGGATATACCGAGCCTGTCCATGGCGAGGAGTTTGCCCTGGTTGGTTTCGGTATCAACCTGAATAACACTGCCTTCCCCGCCGAACTTGCCGATACCGCAATCAGTCTCCGGCAGGTACTTGGAAAAGAGGTCGATATTACCGAATTCACAGCAGTATTTCTTGCCCGGCTGGCGTGGAATTTCGGACTTCTTTATTATGAAGAGGCTCGGGAGTTGAGCGGAGAAATGTTTTCCGGCAGGCAAGGACGGCATCTTCTGCTCGAAAGATGGCAAAATCTTTCCGATACCATTGGCCGGCGTATTATTTACGGATTTGATGTGATGACCGCTCCGCAATATCAGGCGGAGGTCCTGGGGCTCGATGCAACCGGCGGTCTCATTCTCCGTCTTGACGATGGCTTTGTCAAAACCGAGTACAGCGGAGAGGTCCGTTACCTCAAGTGAGTCATTTATTGGTTTGATTTTTATCGGGATCGCTATCGCTATCGGGATCGGGATCGACCTGCACTTAGCCTTGAAAACAGCCTGTTCCGATTTCGATCCCGATTTCGATGTGTTACCCGCCGATATATTTCTGCATGGTTTTCCAGGAAATGATATCCCTCTGAAAAAGGGTTCTGCCGTAGTTATGGAGAAGGGAAAGTGCCTCCCTCAGGATCGGGCCGGATAATTTCAGCCGGTGCAATCTCTCCAGAGGACTATCCTGCGCTGCCCTCAGGATCTTGAGGGTGCCGTGTGACAGCGCTCCTCCTCTGAATTTTTCCGGGTTGCAGCCCGAACAGATGATTCTTCCCCCGTTCGGATGAAAGGTATACTGTCTTTCCGTTGTTACAGGTGTCTGGCAGATGCTGCAGGTTTCCAGATCAGGGCGATATCCGAGATAATCAAAGTAGCGAATAAGAAAGAGGACGAGAATGGCCCTGGGTTGCTGCCTGCAGTCCAGGTGGTGCAGAGCCCAGAGACTCAGGCGAAATACTTTTTCGTCCGGTTCGTCTTCACTGAGGCCAAGCAGGAGAAATTCTCCGATTACCGAAGCAAGCGAGTAGAGTTCCAGATCCTGGCGGATATTCATAAAGCTCGCAAGAAGGTCCGCTTCAGCGAGAAAGGCTAAATCCCCGGTGTTTTTCCGGCTACAGGAGACGTGGAGAAAGCTGAAGAGTTCCAGCTTGTTGACGAATCGTCTTTTGCTTTTTTTAGCGCCTTTGGCTATTGCCGAGAGTCTGCCGGCCTCCCGACTGAAGAGCGAAACGATGACATCCGATTCGCCATGATCGCTGCAGTCAAGAACAATGGCCTCGGTCTCCATGGCCCAGGTCCCCGGGCTATCGCAGAAGGTCTTCGGGAATGGAAAGGCGTATTGTGTCGTTTGTTGCCTGAGGGAGTTCGACCGGGATATTGTTCAAGGTGAGTCGGGTTTTGGTATCGCCTGGAAGAGTAATGGTAATTTTTTTACCGGCATGCCAGGTGATTGACTCGCCGCTTTTGCCTGCGAGCGTATGTTCAGACTGGTCATCTATCTGCAGCGACAGAGAGGTTTCTTCCTGGAACACGGCATTGACCGAATATCTTGGCTGAACTGGGACACCCATCGGTGCTTTTGGATATTCTATCGGTTGGGTAGTGGCGGCGGTAACCGTCGAGGGCGAGAACAGACTGCGTTTCTCGAAAGGTTGCGGTGCTTCAGCCATCGCTGCCGCAAAATTGAGTTCCGGTTTCTCCTGTTCCGTCTCCTCATTCATTACCTGTTCAATCTGTGGCTCTTCAAGGCTGCGAAGTTTCTCGCTAAGGAAGGACGCCGGATTCCAGCTGAAGTACCAACAGAGGAAAGCGCCGAAGAGGAGGAAAATAAAGACAACAAGACAAAAATATGAAGACGGCAAAGAGGTCGGACGTTCGGCCATATTGGCCATATCCTGAGCCAGTCGGTTGGGTGGCGGAGTCGTATGGATACCCGTCTTGGGGGATTTTTTCCTTTCCAGTCCATACATTGTCAGGACTTCATCGGGATCAAGAGAGAGCATCCTGGCATACATGATGTAAAAACCCCTGGTAAAAACCTCCGCCGGCAAGGTAGAGAAATTACCGTCTTCAATCGCCTGAAGATTTCTTGGCGAAATTTTTGTTTCCTCTGCCACTGCAAGGAGATCCAGTCCGCGTTTGATTCTCGTTTCCCGGAGGAGTTCGCCGATGGTAGTGTTTTCCATATCGGCAGATTGAAATGTCATGCTAGTAATCCTGAAGTTTATTGAGCGTGTAATTTTTGAATGAAGGCGTCCTCTTTGAGTTTTTTTACCCAATCGGAATATGCCGCTCTCATCTTATCTTCATAGAGCTTTTCTCTGATTTCTTCTTTCACCGCTTCAAAGGCGGAGGAAGAGGCGATGGTTTTTTCTTCACCGGAGAGTAACTTGAAAAATTGGAATCCATCCGATGTTTCTATTATATCGGTTAATTCTCCAGGATTTAAAGGGGAAATTGCAGTTCGCATGGCCGTTGCCATGTCATCCAGATGTAAGATGCCGATATCACCGCCATCAGCCGCAGAGGGCAGATCGGAGAATTTTTTGGCAAGCGTTTTGAAATCCTCTCCGCTGCGCACCATGTCTAGGACGCGTTCCGCCCGCTTCCGGGTTTCTTCTTTTGCGGCGGCAAGTTTTTCAGGGTTGTCGGAATCCGGATTCCAGGTGAACCCCATTTGCAGCAAATAGTAACTTCCTTGCTCTGCTTTTGGAGAATAATGGTTTTCATAATATTCCTGAATCATCTTTTCGGTGACGACTACTTTGGCCCGCACATCATAACTGACCAGTTTGCTTTGCAGGATCTGGTCCTTCAGTTGCTTCCGGTAGAGTTCTTCGGTAAGACCGGAATCTGCCAGCTTTTTTCTGAATTCAACGGGATCGAGGGAAAGGCGGCTTCGTGTGTTCTCGTAAGCATTGTTGATTTCTTCTTCGGTCACAGTAGCATTGTAGAGCTTTGCCCTTTGGTTGATGAGCCGACGATCGATCATGGCATCGAGAGTCGCTTCCCGGGCTTCTGCAAGGGAAGTAAGCAATTCATCTCCCGACAACTCCTTGCCAAGAGACTGATACGCTCTCGCTGCCTCTTCCTCAACCTCGGAAAGAGTGATCACCTCGTCGTTGACGACAGCTACAACCTTGTCGATGAGTTCGGCTGTGCCATTGCACGGAAGAAGAAAGATGAACAGAAATAATGGTAACGCCAGCCTGAAGATGTTTGTGTTCATCTGCAATACTACAAATAAAAGTTTCATGAAAATCCTTGATACGTGTCATTATAACACTCTTTCTGGGAAAATGTAATAGAGCGTCTGCGCAGGAACGACCGAGTATAATAGCCTTAGGTCATAGCAGATCGCAATACTATTAATCCGGAATAAGGAAATAAGCAGGTTGAGAAGTATGCGAGCATTTTGCCATTTCCGGTGAACAGTTACGATAATCCCGACCTCTCCTGTGTCGGCGGGTATCCGCATTGACTTTCAAAGATAGTGGAATATTTTTTCGCAAAAGTATATCATAGCAACAGCAATATTGAAATCTTCCCAGGAGCTGATTGATGAAAAAAACAAAGAGATATTTGGTCGGACTGCTTGCCTCACTGGCGCTGGCCGGATTGTTGTGGAAAGCAGACTGCCAGGCGGCCACCAAGATGCCGTCATTTGCATTGGAGAATGTGCGAGACGGAAAAATAGTCGATTCGAGTTCCTTTAAAGGAAGGGTCCTGTTGTTGACATTTTTTGCAACATGGTGCCCGCCATGCCTTGAAGAGGTGCCCATTCTGGTCAAATTGCAGAATGAGATGGAAGGAGCGGGTTTTTCGGTAATCGGTATGTCCGTCGATCAGCAGGGGCCTGCCGTTGTTGCAAAGTTTGTCGAAAAGAAGGCCATCAACTATCCCGTTCTTCTCGCCCAGTCAAAGACCACCGTCGATTTCGGCGGAATATACGGTATTCCTGTCGCGTTCCTGGTCAATAAAGCAGGCAATGTTGTGAAGAAATACACCGGCTACGTAGATCACGCCGTTCTCGAAAAAGATATCCGCAGTCTCATGAACTGATTGATCCGGGGTTGCATTAAAATCTAATTTAAAATACAATGATTTGAAATGACAGCTAAAGTTTGTGATACAATGTAGGAGTTCGACTCCAATAACAAACCAGAAAAAAGGAGAACGGAATGAACAGGAAGATTGCAGCTTGTGTGGTAGCTTTTACTTTTGCGATGGGCGTTGCGGGATTTGGTTATGCTGCCAAAGTGAATTGCGTTGTCGACGCAGTAGAGGGTGAAAAGGTTACCATGACGTGTAAAGACGCCGACAAACTTGCTCCCGGCGACAAGGTTAAAGTAGCAAGTGCCAAGAAAGGCGCAGTTGAGGGTTGTTGATTGACATAGTCTTTTTTTTTCAGTATTTTGCCCGGGTCAGCCGATTTTCGGATCAGCTGACCTTTTTTTTTGGGGCCAGGAGAGTGTGATCGGTTTTTCTCCGGCCGCCCCTTTCGATGTCATTCCGATCTTAAATTTAATAAAAAATGGGCATCAGCTCATTTGGATTATCGCATCATGGATATACGAACTCTCCCCGAAAGGGAAAGGCAGATTTACAACCGTATTCGGGCCAGGTACAGTCTCACTTTCGATCGCCTGAAGATCGGTGAAAAAAAGCTGAGGCTATTGAAGATAGCCGATCTTGAGGAATTTCTGGACGGCAGGGATCCTTTCGCAGATGTTTCGGAATTTCCTTTCTGGATACGTCTGTGGGATGCGGCTATGGTCCTGGCCTACGTTCTCGGCGGTCAAAAAGAGGTTGCGGGGAAGCGGTTGCTGGAACTGGGGGCCGGACTCGGCGCCCCTGGTCTTGCTGCGGCAGCTGCCGGATACGATGTAACCATCAGTGATTATGAAGATATCATAATGGATTTTCAACGGGTGAGTGCGGCGGCATCCGGCCTTGAAGACGTCGAATTCGTCCACCTTGACTGGCTGGATCCACCGGATTTAGGCCTTTTTGATGTGCTGATCGGTGCAGAAATACTCTTTCGGGAAGAATTTTTCTTCCCTTTGCTGAACATTTTTAAAAAATATCTCAAAAAAGACGGCATGATTTTTCTTGCCCATGATGCGACTCGGCAAAGTCTGCCGAAATTCTTGAAAATCGCTCAGGATGACTTCGATATTTCATTGAAAAAACAGACTCTGACTCGCGACGGCAAGGAAATTACCATAATCGTCAATCGGCTGTGTCGTAAAAACCATTAGAACCTGCTTGAATAATTCGGAACCCTCATGTCGTACTATCCCATCAATATTCGAATAGCCGACCGGCTTTGCCTGGTAATAGGCGGCGGACCGGTCGCCCTTCGAAAGGTCAAGGGGCTGTTGCAGGCCGGCGGCCGGGTTCGCGTTATCAGCCCGGAGGTGGAGCCGGAATTGCAAAAACTTGAGGAATCAAGAAAAATCGAATGGATGAGAAGGGGATATGTCGAGGGTGACCTGCAGGGTGGTTATCTTGCCTTTGCGGTGACGGATGACCGCGCAGTGCAGGCCTTGATTATGAAGGAGGCCGAAAAATCAACCGTTCTGTTGAACAGTGCCGATGATCCAAAAGGAAGCGATTTCCATGTTCCGGCACATTTCAGGCGGGGGAAAATGCTGATTACGATTTCTACCGGAGGAGGCAGCCCCGCTTTAGCGAAACAGATCAGGGAGCGACTGGAAGAAGAAATCGTGCCGGAATACGGCGCAGTTGTCGATTTACTCTCGCTTGTCAGGGAGCAGGTGGTCTCAAGGATAGATGATCCTGCGGCCCATGCCGAATTGTTTCGCCGGTTATTGCATCTGGGGATTGTCGATCTGATCCTTGAGGCTCAGTGGTTCGAACTGCAGATGCTGCTTCTGCGCGAATTGCCTGAAGATATAGACGCGGTGGCATTGATGCGGCAATTTCTTGAAAAGCACGACAAAACAGGATATTGAAAAAAAGGTTGTGGGTGACATGAATCTCTCTTACAATTATTCCCGTATGCTCGGATACCCAACATCATGGAAGAATTAAGCGATCTCCTTTTTTCGGCTGTCCTCGGAGTTACCTTTTTAGCGGCGGCCGCATATATTGTTTATTTCGCCCGTCAACAGGAACAGGTCCGGAAAGTAGCCAGAATCACTCTGTTACTATCGGGAATCCTGCAGACGGCCTATATCGTGTCGCGCTATGTTCAGGCAGGTCATACGCCGATCACTTCGCAACACGAGGCTGTGTTTTTTTTCGCCTGGGCTACAACCTGGGCTTTCCTTTCTTTTCGCTGGCGCTATACTGTCAAGAATTTTGGTACCTTTGCATCTCTCAATATCTTTTGTCTCATTTTTATATCATCCTTTTCATCAAAAGAGATTACTCCCTTGCTGCCGGCCCTGCAGAGTGCGTGGCTGCCGATTCATGGCGGAGTATCGCTTGTTGCCTACGGTTTCCTGTCGCTTGCATTCTGTGGCGGTCTTATGTATCTGCTTTTAGAAAGAGAATTGAAGAATAAGAAATTCGGGTATTTTTTTGCACGGTTTCCTTCGCTTGATTCCCTCGATCAATTGAATCGTCATTGTCTTACCACCGGATTTGTGTTCTTGACCCTCGGGATCGTGACCGGCTCCATCTGGGCGAGACAGGCCTGGGGAACGTACTGGCAGTGGGACCCGAAAGAGACCTGGTCGCTGATCACCTGGTTCGTTTATCTTGTGCAGCTCCATCAACGTATGACTGTTGGCTGGCGCGGGAAGAAGGCGGCGGTGATGGCTATCATAGGTTTTGCATCGGTCATTTTCACCCTGTGGGGCGTAACATATCTGCTGGGAGGACTTCACAGTTATGCCGGGTGAAAAGATACTTTTGCTGGGAGTGAATCATAAAACCACCCCGGTTGAAATACGTGAAAGAATTGCACTGGCCAACGGCTACCAGGAACCACTCACGGCGCTGAAAAAAATTTCCGGTCTGCGCGAATACTATCTGCTTTCTACCTGCAACCGCGTTGAATTGCTGCTCGTTGTCGATCCTGAGGTCGTCGTTGAGGAACAAGTAATCGATTTTCTGTTCGGTGGCAGGGTTGACCGTGAGGAGCGGCATCGTTATTTATATATGTTTGCCGGCCAGGCAGCAGTTCGCCACCTGTTTATGGTTGCCGCCAGTCTTGATTCGATGGTGGTCGGCGAGGCTCAGATTCTCGGCCAGCTGAAGGAGGCCTATCGTCATGCTTCCCATTTCGGTTGTACCGGCCCCCTGCTGAATAAACTGCTCCATAAATCCTTTTCCGTTGCCAAAAGAGTTCGCACTGAAACTGCCATCGGTTCCTCCGCCGTATCCATCAGCTACGCTGCAGTACAGTTGGCCAAGAAGATATTCGGCAACCTCAAAGACAAGAAAGTCCTGCTGGTAGGGGCAGGGGAGATGGCTGAACTCGCCGCCGAACATCTGGTCGGGCAGGGGGTCGGCGGAGTGATCGTTGCCAACCGTACTCTCGCTCGCGCTGTTGATCTGGCAAAGCGCTTCGGGGGCCAGGCCGTTTCCATTGAAGAACTGATTCAGCAGCTCGAGCATGTCGATATCATTATCAGTTCAACCGGGGCGACCGAGATTATTCTCCACAAGGATCAAGTCAAATCGGTGATGCGGGCAAGAATGAACAGGCCACTTTTTTTTATCGATATTGCCGTGCCTCGTGATTTAGATCCCAGACTTATCGAGATTGGCAACGTGTATCTCTACGACATTGACGACTTGAGCAATGTTGTTGAGATCAACAAATCGGATCGCGACCGGGAAGCGGTGAAAGCAGCGCGTATAGTCGATGAGGAAACTCTTAAATTTCATAAATGGTATCAAGGAGTGGCGGTTACCCCGACTATTCTGGCACTGAAGAATAAATTTGAAGGGATAAGCCAGGTCGAACTCAGCAGGACTCTTGCCCGGATGCATGACTTGAGTGAGGACGAGCAGAAAAATATGGAAAGAATGGTTGCTGCCATCATTGCCAAAATTCTCCACGACCCTTTAATGTACTTGAAAAGTGAATCATGCGCCGGACGAGATAACAGCGACCTTAAAATTACCGTCGTTCGCGAACTTTTTGGGTTAATGAATGGAGACGATGAGCGGTAGTATCGACGAATTGATAGAAAACGAGTGGTATGTTGTCAGGAATTCGGGTGAAACTCCGGAAATTGCGTTGCATTCCGCTCTTTATTATCTTACGGTGTCTCATGATGGCCCGCGGATCTGTCTTTCTGAGGAACAGGTCCTTTCTTTGCAGCAGGCTGCGGCCGATCGATATTCCGAAATTATTGTTCGGGATCTGCAGCATGCCAATTCCGGTACTCCAGGCTATAGGGGAATAACCAGATCGATTATCAATTATCGGCGGTTTTGTACCTTTTGCGAGAGGCAGAAGGTAGATCGGTCGGCAGTACGACGCCATGCTGCTGCGGCCCTTCTCACTTTTCTCCACACTGAGGTAACGGAAGTCGGATGCTGTAAAAGGCGTTCCATCATCAACTGCCGTTATGAGGAGTTGAAATGTTTCGCGGCAGATTTAGGAATAGAGCTTGATGACAGATTTGCAGGGCTTGCTGAAATCTGTGCCGATGCAGAATAGCCGGCCCTGTTTCTCTGTTATTTTTTTAATGTACGATACGAAAATCGTTTTCCCAATAGAGTTAATTTCCATCAATGATAAATATGAAAAAACTACGGAACTTCTTTACTTTATATCTGGTCTTTTCTTTTCTGACCGGGATTGCGGCATTCACCGCCATGGCCGACGAAGCCGATAAAATAGACACCAAGAGGAACAGGTTTATCGGCTATCTTCTGAGTAAGCAGCTGCCTGCACTTCATTTCAGCGATAAAGTCGTGAATGATGAATTGGCTTTGGCTGCCTTTCATCTGTATATAAAACAGCTGGATTACCAGAAGCGCTTTCTTCTGAAAAAAGACGTCAAGCAGCTTGAAGCTTTTGCCCCCTATATCGACGACAATCTCGCCAACGGGCGCATCTCCCTCCCCGACACCGGGTATGATATCTTGAATGAGAAGATAACCCTGGTCCAGGAGATGGTCGAAACCATGCTGAAAAACGACACGATCAGAACCGGCAGCACCGCCGGAACTGCAGGCGAGGGAGAGCTTTTTGTCGGAAACTTCAATGTCCTCAAAAAAGAGACATATGAAACCGATCCTGAAAAGGCCGATTTTGTAGAAAATCTGGCAGAATTGAAGGATCGATGGCGGAGGGTGCTTAAGGCTCAGATAATCACCCAGTACCTCGATCTGGTCGAGGAGCAGCAAAAGGCTGGAGAACAGAAGGATAACGAGACGGCAGAGAAAAAGCCGCAGTCGATTAAAACCGATGTGGAATTGTGGCAGGAAGCGCTCATCAAGGTCGGCAAGAGAAACAAGACCTTTTTCCAGCGCCTCCATCAGGAAACTCTGCAGGATCACTATGATCGATTTTTTAATTGTATTACCAGGGCGTTTGATCCCCATACCAACTATATCCCACCGGCCGGCAAAGAGCAGTTCGATATCAATATGCGCGGAAGCCTGGAAGGAATCGGTGCCTTGCTTCGTGAGGATGACGGTTTTATCAAGGTGATCAGGATCATACCGGGCAGCGCCTCGGCCATTCAGGGCCGCCTCAAGGCCGAGGACATAATCCTCCAGGTAGCCCAGGAGGGCGAAGAACCTGTTGATATTACCGATATGCGGCTGCGCGATGCCGTGCGTCTTATCCGCGGTCCCAAAGGAAAGGCCGTTGTCATTAAGGTGAAAAAGCCCGACGGCACCACGGAAACTATCAGGATCGTCCGTGATGTTGTGCAGATTGAAGAAACCTTCGTGAAAAGCACCGTTCTCGATTCTGCCGACGGTCGTAAGACAGGATATATCTATATTCCAAGCTTTTACCGGGATTTCGAGGGAACGCGGAATGGTTCCCAAGGAAGGAATTCAACCGACGATACCCTCCGGGAGATAGAGAGCCTCAAGAAGCAGAACGTCGATGGCATTGTGCTTGACCTGCGTGACGATGGTGGCGGAGCCCTGGTCGACGCAGTCGACATTACCGGCCTTTTCATAAAATCCGGGCCGGTCGTACAGGTGAAGAACAGCTTCGGAGATAAACGGATATTGAGCGATACCGATGACAAGGTGAATTATGCCGGTCCACTGGTAGTATTGGTGAACAAGTTTTCCGCTTCGGCCTCCGAGATCGTCGCAGCGGCCTTACAGGACTATAAAAGGGCTGTCATTGTCGGGGGAAAGCACACCCATGGAAAAGGCACGGTGCAGACGATCATCGATCTGAATGAAAACATTCCGCTGCTTCACCTTAAGAAATATGAGGATCTTGGCGCTCTCAAGGTCATGATTCAGAAGTTTTACCGGGTAACCGGCGGCTCAAATCAGTGGAAGGGCGTAGAATCGGATATCGTGCTGCCGAATCTTTTTGAACATATTAAGTCGGGGGAACGTTATCTTGATTATTCACTTCCCTGGGATTCCATCGAGGCAGTGCCGTTTACTCCCTGGACTGACAAACCGTTTGATCTTGAATTGCTCCGGAAGAGGAGCCTCGCGCGGGCCGCCGTCGATGAGGGATTGAAAATAATTGCCGAGGAGGCAGTGAAGGCTGTCGAACGGGCTGAAAATACCGTTGTATCGATCGATCTTGAAGATATGCGCGGCAAACGTGAAGAATCAAGGCTGATGCGGGAAAAAGTCGGAGCACATTACCGGAAATACCGGGAGGAGCAGGAGAATAGCGGAGATTTCGATGAGTTCGAAGACGAAAAAGCCGATCCCAAGGAAGTCTGGCTGAAGAATGTGCAGGAGGATCCTTACATCAGGGAAGCGGTGAATATCATCGGTGATATCATCCACTATTCCAGGTCGTAGACCAACAAGGGAAATGTCTTGCTCGAACTTTACCTCTTTGTGAAGGTATCGATGCTGCGGGATAAGCTCAGAGTCAAGTAGGTGTAATGACCAAAAAACACGGAAAACCCAGATCTTTGCAGACTATTGAGCCTACTGTGCACAAGAAAAATACTCTTGAAAAAGAGGGGAAAAGGTGCTAATTGTGAACCGTCATTCACTCATGAATTCTTCATCTATTGTCTTTTCTCTCGCGAAGAAAATATTTAATTCAAAGGTTGTACACGTATGGATCTTGCCGAAGGTTTTAGGAATCACAGAGAAAAAATAGTCGATAAATGGGTCGAATACACCTTGTCCACTTATCTATCTTCAGGTTTTTTTATTAAAGAAAACGATAAGTTCGCAAACCCTGTCGGTGGTAATATCAGAGAAGCCCTGGGCAGGCTTTTTCTTCTGCTCTGCAAGGGCGCCGATTCAAAAGAATTCATTCCCCCGCTTGAACAGATAATGAGCATTCGATCGGTGCAGGAGTTTTCGCCATCGCAGGCGGTCGCACCACTGAACGCGGTGAAGCATATCACCCGGGAGGTCTTTGCCGCCGACAAGGAGCGAAGCCAGCTGGTGGGTGAGTTGTACGATTTTGAATTTGCCGTCGATCTGGCGGTGCTTGCAGCTTTTGATATCTACATGCAGTACAGGGAACGTCTCTATCAGGTCCGCATCAAGGAGATCCGGTCCGGAAGCCATATATTGACAGACAGCAGATGCCCTTCGCATTTGTTGCCTGGAAAAGCTTTAAAAAAAGGGTAAAGGTATTTAACTGGTTTCCATGGAGCGGGGGTGATGGGTCGGCTGCCCTTTCCGAGTGGTTTCCAAAACAGTTCAATTGAAGCGAGGTAAGAAATGAAGTACGCCTTCTCATTCCTGGTAGTCATTGCGTTGACAGTGATTGCCTGGCTCGGATCTCAGATACCGGGGATGCCCTACTTGTTCGGGGTAGCTCTGCCGTATCTGGCCATTATGATCTTCCTTGGCGGGTGTGTCTACAAAGTGGTGCAGTGGGCCAAATCCCCTGTCCCATTTTCAATCCAGACCACTTGCGGGCAGGGGAAATCACTGGGTTTTATCAAGCACAACAGGCTTGAAGCTCCCAATACGACAGCCGAGGTAGTGGCAAGAATGTTTCTCGAAATAGTCACCTTCCGGTCACTGTTCAGAAACACCAAATCGGAGATTCACGACGGGCCCCATATCACTCACGAGTCATCGAAGTGGTTATGGGTTTTTGCGCTGATATTCCATTACTCTTTCCTGGCCATCATCGTACGGCATATGCGTCTTTTCCTCGATCCGGTTCCGGCGTGGATCGGCTGGCTGGAATTCGGCGACGGAATATTTCAGGTTGGTGCTCCAGGCTGGTACATGAGCGATATCGGACTCCTGCTCGGCTGTATTCTCCTTTTCAGCAGAAGGCTTATAACCCGTCATGTTCGGGTTATCTCCCTGATGAATGATTATTTCCCGCTGGTTCTTATCTTCGCCATTGCTTTGACCGGTGTCCTGATGCGCTATGTGTTGCGGACCGATATCGATATTGTCAACATCAAACAGTTGACGGTTGGGCTGGTCACCTTATCGCCCACCATCGGTGCCGAAATCGGAGCCATTTTCTACATCCATCTGTTCCTGGTCTGCGTGTTGCTGGCATACTTTCCTTTCAGCAAGCTCATGCACTTTGCCGGAGTGTTCCTCAGTCCGACCCGTAATATGAAAAATAACAGCCGTGCCGTCCGGCACATCAATCCCTGGAACCCGAGAATCCTGCCCCATTCCTATGCCGGGTATGAGGATGAATTCCGCGAATTTATGGTAGATGCGGGAATTCCGGTTGAAAAGGAGCTGTCTCCGGCAAAGGTTGAAGATATTAATTGACCCAATAACTAGCTTATAAGGATGAGTGAACGATGGCCGTTCCAAAATTACAACAATTATCGAAAAGCGTAGTGCAGGAGCCATCCTTGGCGACAGGAGCGATACCTACCAGGGACTGGATGGATATCCCCGTGGTTTTTAAATCCGGGAATTATGCCTACCCTGCCAAAAAGGAAAAAGTAGAATACCTCAACAGCCAGTCCGGTCTGCATTTTCCCAATGCCCGTGAGTGGTCGCCGGAAGACGACGACTGGAAATTGCCGGAGGACTGGAAAGACATAATTATCAAGGGCTTGAAAGAGCGTCTTGATAAGTTCAGATCACTGAAAATATTCATGGATTGCTGTGTCCGCTGTGGCGCCTGCGCGGATAAATGCCATTTTTTCCTTGGCACCGGCGATCCGAAAAACATGCCTGTGCTCCGGGCGGAGCTGCTCAGGTCGGTCTATCGCAATGATTTTACCTTAGCCGGTAAGATCCTCGGCAAAATGGCCGGTGCCCGCGAAATGACCGTGGGCGTGCTCAAGGAGTGGTTCATGTACTCCTACCAGTGTACGGAATGCCGGAGATGCTCGGTCTTCTGTCCCTACGGCATCGATACCGCCGAGGTGACCATGATGCTGCGCGAGCTCCTCCATCTGGTGGGTGTCGGCATCAACTGGATCCTGGAACCTGCTTCCAACTCCAACCGGACCGGCAATCACATGGGATTGCAGCCGCATACCTTCAAGGATAACGTGGAATTTCTCGTCGACGACGTAGAAAATCTGACCGGAGTACGGCCGAATATCAGCTTTAACCGGAAGGGTGCCGAAGTTCTGTTCATAACTCCGTCGGCTGACGTTTTTGCCGAGCCCGGCCTCTACACCGCCATGGGCTATATGATTCTCTTTGAGGCGATCGGTCTCGATTACACCTGGTCTACATATGCGTCGGAGGGTGGTAACTTCGGCCTTTTCACCAACAATGAGACCATGAAGAAACTGAACGCCAAAATGTATGCCGAGGCCAAACGCCTTGGGGTAAAATACATCATTGGCGGCGAGTGCGGTCATATGTGGCGTGTTCTGCATCAATACATGGATACCATGAACGGTCCTGCCGATTTCCTTGAGAAACCTGTTTCATCGATTACGGGTACGGTCTTCGAAAATGCGGCCTCGACCAAGATGGTTCATATCAGCGAGTTCACCGCCGATCTTATCAAAAACGGCAAGATCAAACTCGATAAAAGCCGTAACAGCCATATCAAAGCGACCTACCATGATTCCTGTAACACAGCCAGAGCCATGGGATTGCTTGATGAACCTCGCTACATCCTCGATCATGTGGCCGATTGGGTGGAGATGCCGGAGAACACGATTCGCGAGCAGACCTTCTGCTGCGGCTCGGGTACCGGACTCAATACCGACGAAATTATGGAATTGAGAATGCGTTCAGGATTGCCGCGCGCCAATGCCGTCAAATATGTTCACGAGAAACATGCTGTGAACATGCTGGCTTGTGTTTGTGCGATTGACCGGGCGACATTGACATCACTCATGAACTACTGGAATCCGGCTGTTTCGGTTTGCGGCCTCACCGAGTTGGTTGCCAATGCGATTGTTCAAGAAGGTGAAACCCGCGGTGAGCTTGAAGAAGGCCTCCGTACCATGCTATAGAAAATCCTGATCAGAACATAGGAGTAAAAGTAATGTACAATAAAGGAACTATTATACCGGGACTGATTATTTTCGTCCTGATGGTAACTTTCCCGCTCTGGTTCAATGCCTTTTCTACGGCGAGCACGGTACCGAAGGTTGAATTGCCTCCAGGCGGTGAAAAAGAGTGTGTCGCCCCGGCAGCGGAAATGCGGGCCAACCATATGGTCATGCTGAACGAATGGCGCGATGATGTCCTTCGTAACGGCAACCGCAATACTGTAACCGTAGCCGGCAAAGAATATCGCAGAGGTCTGCAGATGGCGTGCATGGAGTGTCATTCCAATAAGGAAAAATTCTGTGACTCCTGTCATGTGTATACGTCTGTCAAACCCTATTGCTGGGATTGTCATTTGACCCCGACCTTAGCGGCGACAAAGAAGGAGACACTCTAATGGATAAGCAAAGAAGAAAATTTTTGAAGATTGCCGGAGCGACTGCACTGGCCGGTATCAGTGCTCCGGTTGTCGTTAAACTGACTTCGTCGCCGGTATTGGCTTCATCAGCTACGGAGAAAACCGATGCCCACGGTGCTGCTCCTGCACAAGGGCACAGCGCAGCAGGTCATGAGGCTGAAGCTGCTCCCCAGGGAGTCCGTCTGGGAATGCTGATCGATATGCGCAAACTCTACGGCCATCCCGAGTTGCTCGATAAGGCCACTGCGGCGTGCAATAAAGCTCACAATATTCCTGAGATTGACAGTAAAAAGAGTGAAATCAAATGGATCTGGAAAACTCCTTTTGCCAACGCTTTCATCGACCAAGCGACATATCACTCCTCAAAGATAACCAGGGAGAGCGATTTCCTGGTGCTCTGTAATCACTGTGACGCTCCGCCCTGCGTTCGGGTGTGTCCGACTAAAGCCACTTACATCGAGAAAAACACCGGTATCGTGGCGATGGACTATCATCGCTGCATTGGCTGCCGCTTCTGCATGATGGGGTGTCCTTACGGTGCAAGAAGCTTTAACTGGTTCGATCCGCGTCCTCACATCAAGGAACTCAATCCGGACTTTGCTACCCGGATGCGTGGTGTTGTGGAAAAATGTAACTTCTGTGGTGAGCGCCTTGCGCTTGGCAAAGAACCTGCGTGTGTAGAGGCCGTCAAGGAGGTGGGGGCGATTGTATTCGGTGATCTGAATGATCCGAATTCGGAAATTCGCCAGCTTCTTGACCAGGAACATACCATCCAGAGGCAAGCGGCCCTTGGAACCAAACCGTCAGTCTTTTACATAGTGTGAGGATGTCATGATCGAAAAAGCGTTAAAAGGAAACTCCAACTACTGGATGTGGCTAGCGTTTCTGAGCGCATTCATAGCAGTCGGAGCGATCTGTTACTTGAGACAGTATCTCTTTGGTATGGGATTGACAGGCATGGGCCGTGACTTGTCATGGGGATTGTATATTTCTCAATTCACCTTCCTGGTCGGTGTCGCGGCCGGAGGGTTGATGCTTGTCCTGCCATATTACATCCACAATTACAAAGCGTTCGGCAGGATCACCATCCTAGGTGAATTCCTCGCTATTTCCGCTATCGTCATGTGTCTGATGTTTATCATGGCAGACATCGGCCAGCCGTTGCGCGGACTGAACATGATGCTTTATCCGACTCCCAATTCCATGTTGTTTTGGGATATGGTGGTGTTGCTCGGTTATCTGTCCCTGAATATCATCTGTGCCTGGGTTATTCTTACCGCAGAACGGAAACAGGTCAAGCCGCCGAAATGGGTGTATTTCTTCGTCTACCTATCAATTCCATTTGCCGTTTCCATCCATACCGTCACCGCGATGCTGTACTGCGGTCTGCCCGGTCGGCATTTCTGGCTGACCGCCATCACCGCTCCGCGTTTTCTTGCTTCGGCATTTGCGGCGGGACCGGCTCTGATTGTTATAGCTTGTCTGATCATGAAGCGAATTACCCATTTTGACGCGGGCAAGGAAGCGATCAACAAGATCACCACAATCATCATGTATGCAGCTTTGATCAATGCGTTCTTCGTGGGTCTTGAGTTCTTTGTCGGCTACTACTCAAATATTCCCGGCCATAAACATTCCCTGGAATATCTGTTTTTCGGTCTGGAGCATCACGGTCATGTGTATAACAATCTCGTTCCCTTCATGTGGACCTCGGTTTTCCTGTGTTTCGGTGGTCTCGGGCTTTTTGCCTACATGAAGATCAAAAAAACCGGGACCGATCTGATGATCGGAATCGGTTGTGCGATGATATTCGTTGCACTCTGGCTGGATAAGGGACTCGGTTTTGTCATGGGTGGTCTGGTTATCAATCCGTTGGATGAAATCGTCGAGTATTACCCGACCGCAAACGAGATTGGGATTACTCTGGGGATCTGGGCAACAGGAATTCTTCTTGTGACCGTTCTCTATAAAATTGCCGTAAAAGTAGAGCACGAAGTAGAAGGCTAATTCCTCTCACGAACTCTCAGCGATTTTAAAGCCTCCGACTTGTCGGGGGCTTTTTTTTTTGTTAAAAGAAGGAGACGAGAAGTGCGATTTTTGCAATGATGCAACGAGAAGGGATGTTCAAAGGACATAACTTGCCAAAAAGGGTGCTCATAATCTACTATTCGTTTACTCAGCAGACCAAGTTGCAACTCAAGCAACTCGTAGCCGGACTAGAGAGTTGCGGCATAGAAGTAACCCAGGAAAGACTTGAACCGATCAGTCCTTATGACTTTCCCTTCAGGTCCGGTTTCAGACTCGCCTTGGCAATGGTTGAAACATTTTTTCGCAAGAGAATGAAAATAATGCCGATTTCTCCACGTTGCATGGGCGAATGGGACAGTATTATTCTGGCTGGTCCCACCTGGTCATATCATCCGAGTGGACCGATACTCGACTTTCTCGATCGGTATGGCCGGGAAGTCTGTGCCGGGAGGAAGGTGATCCCGTTCATCTCCTGCCGTTCCTACTGGCGATGGCACTACCGGACGTTGAAAACGTACCTGCTGGGCTGTGGTGCAATAGTCGAGAAGCCGATAGTGTTCATCCATCCGATCCGCGAACCTTGGCGACTCATAGGATTGGTTCTCCAGCTGCGGGGTAAAATGATTCGCAGGGAAAAATCCTGGTTCAGGAAACACTATCCCGGCTATGGCCATAATAAAGAGCAGGGGGCTGAGGCCTTGCAGCAGGGCAGGCAACTCGCCGAGAAATTGCTTGAAAATCGATAAAACAAGCCTCTTACGGCCATTGCCCGGTGAGATAAAGATGATAAAAATAAAGAATATTTTCGGAAAAAAAAGTATAAACCAGAGCTGCAAGGGAAAGAAATGGCCCGAAAGGAATACGGGTCTGGCCCCCCATCTTCTGGCTGCGCATGGCGATCAACCCGGCAATCGAGCCGGTTGCCGAACTGGCCAGGATGATAAAAGGAAGTGATTGCCAGCCAAGCCAGGCGCCGATCATGGCCAGCAGTTTGATGTCGCCACCGCCCATCCCGTCGATTTTCCTGATCAAGGCGTAGAGGAAGGCCACCGCATAGAGGACACCGCCACCGGCCAGGATGCCGATGAGGGAATTCTGCCAGGTTACGGTATCACTTACCAGAGAGAAGAGGAAACCGAGCAGTATTCCCGGAAGACTGATCACATCGGGAATAATCTGATGATGGATGTCTATGAAAATGATCACGAGGAGTGCGGCGCAGAAAATGAAATAGCCGGCCATGACATAAGAGAGCTGGAACCGGTACACGAGTGCCACGGAGAGGAGGGCCATCATCAATTCGACAATCGGATACTGCATTGAGATGGATGTGCGGCAATGGCGGCATTTCCCTCGAAGAATCAGAAAACTGAGGATCGGGATATTGTCATACCAGGAGAGAGCCGTGGAACAGCCGGGACAATGGGAAGCCGGAAAGACGATAGACTGGCTGTGGTCGGGAAGTCGTAAGATGACTACATTAAGAAAACTGCCTACGACAGCGCCAAGAAGGCCGGCTGCAGTGAGAAGAAAAAAGTCCGGAATCATGGTTGCAAAACTTTGGTTGAGGTCTAACCCCCACAAGGGGGGTAAGTGCCTTTCGCAGATTATTTCTTGTTTGCACGAAAATAATCTGTAAGGCACTAATAAGATGAAACGATTAATCTTAATCTGTCTAAGTGTATAGGTAAGTATGTCACAATTCCAGGAAAAAGCAACGGTTGTCCGTGTCGAACGGTTTTCTGATGAAAACTTCCGGCTCACCCTTGATTGCCCGCTTATTGCCGAGAGTGCCAAACCGGGTCAGTTTGTCATGATCCGGACGAGTGTCGGTAAGGATCCGCTTCTGCGCAGACCCTTCTCCATCCACCAGACCAGCAGGGGCGGCAAAATTCAAATCTACTTTAAAGTCGTCGGCAGAGGGACGCATATTCTCGCCCATGTCAAAGAAGGTGAGGAATTATCGGTTTTTGGTCCCTTGGGCAAAGGATTTCGACTGAACCCTCACGTACCAGCGATACTTGTCGGAGGTGGCCTGGGGATCGCTCCCATGCTCTTTCTGGCTAAAGAAAACAGTCGCTTGAAAAAGAGTAGCAGTGAGGACCTGATTCTTCTCGGGGCTCGGGAGAAGAGCGAACTGGCACCGCTCCTCGATGATTTTCGACAGTTTAACCGGAAACTCCTGACTGCAACCGATGACGGTTCGCTTGGTCATCACGGCTTTGTCACTGAAGTCCTGCAGTCTATCGAGTTGCCACCAGGCTGTATTGTCTATGCCTGCGGTCCGGAACCGATGATGGCAGGAGTAAACAAGATCTGCCGCGACCAGGGCATCCCTTGCCAGGTATCGGTCGAGAGCGTCATGGCCTGCGGCATGGGAGCCTGTCTCGGGTGCAGCAGGCCTGCAAAAAGCGGTACCTACACCCATGTCTGTCTGCACGGTCCGGTGTATGATGCGGAGGAACTGATATGGAATATATGATCCCCCGCGATGAGACGCTGCCCGATCTGCGGGTGAATATCGGCTCACTCGAAATCGCCAATCCGGTAATGACCGCATCCGGGACCTTCGGTTATGCCCGCGAGTTTGAAGAACTGACCAATCTTCATCGACTTGGCGCGGTTATAGTCAAGGGTATTTCGCTCTATCCCCGGGTAGGCAATCCACCGCCTCGGATTGTCGAAACAGCCTGCGGCATGCTGAATGCCATCGGTCTGCAGAATGTCGGAGTGGATCGATTCATCTCGGAAAAAATGAAATATCTGGAGGGGTTGAATGTTCCGGTGATAGTCAATATCCTTGGTGATTCCCTGGCCGAGTATGCCGAGATAACCGAACGCTTGCGCGGAGTCCCCGGTGTTGCCGGTATCGAAGTGAACATTTCCTGCCCCAATGTCAAAAAGGGCGGTGTTGCTTTCGGCACCGATCCGGCAATGGCGGCAGCGGTCACCTCGGCCGTGAAACAAAAAGCCGATGTTCCGGTGATGATCAAGCTTTCGCCCAATGTGACGGATATCACGGTTATCGCCCGGGCAGTGGAAGATGCCGGGGCCGACTCGCTGTCCCTGATAAACACCCTGATCGGTATGGCCATCGATCTGAAGACCCGGCGTCCGGCTCTTGCCAACATCATCGGCGGGCTGTCGGGTCCGGCGATAAAACCGGTAGCTCTGCGGATGGTGTACCAGGTGGCCAAGGTCGTGTCCATTCCGGTTATCGGTATCGGCGGCATCGATTCGACCGAAGATGCCTTGGAATTCATGCTCGCAGGAGCGACAGCGGTGCAGGTCGGTACTGCCAATTTTATCAACCCGCGGATTACCGAAGAGATTGTCGAAGGCATGTATGCCTATGCAAAAGCAGAAAAACTGATTTCCATCCGGTCGATTATCGGAGAACTGAAGACAAGTGCCGGCAGCTCTGCTCTTTTTGATCAACCTTTCTGTGGACAAATATAATGATAGAAATACAGCCAGTTGCAAAAATCGATGCGGCAATAGAGGTACCAGGGTCGAAAAGCCTTACCCAGCGGGCCCTCATTGCCGCCGCCCTGGCGAAAGGCGAGAGCAGGCTCATTGGCCCCCTCGAGAGCGATGACACCGCCTATTCGGCTAGAGCCCTGATGCAGATGGGCGTCGCTATTGAAAAAAGTAAGGACTGGCGGATTTCTGGGAACAGCGGTCTGATTCAACCCGCCGAGACGGCCATTTACCTCGGCAATAACGGCACCGCCACCAGATTTCTGACATCGGTTGCTTCGCTTGGCAATTCCACCTTCGTTATCGACGGTGATTCGCGCATGCATCAGCGCCCCATCGGGCCATTGATGACTGCTCTGCAGGGCTGGGGAGTGGATATAATTTCCACCTTGGGCACCGGCTGTCCGCCCTTGAATATTAACGGCCGCGGGCTGGCGGGAGGAACGACGGTTCTGCCGGAGGGAAAGAGCAGCCAATATCTTTCTTCTCTTCTTCTGGTCGCTCCCTATGCCAGAAAACCGGCGATTTTGAAGGTAGAAGGGGAAGTTCTGTCCAAGCCCTACGTTTTTATGACGCTTGCGGTCATGGCCGAGTTTGGCATCCAGGTCGAATGCGCCCGTGATCTCAGTTCCTTTTCCATACCTCAGGGGTGCTATGAAGCCAGGGAGTATCGGATAGAAGGAGATGCCTCGAACGCCTCGTATTTCTGGGCAGCCGCGGCGGTCACCGGCGGCCGGGTGACAGTGACCAATGTCCCGGTACCTTCCCTGCAGGGGGATGCCATGCTGGTTCCCCTCCTGGGGCGAATGGGCTGTGAGGTATCCAGAACCGAGCACGGCATAACTCTGCAGGGAACCGATCGCCTGGAAGGCATCACAGTCGACATGGGCGATATGCCCGACGTGGTGCCGACGCTCGCTGTCGTTGCCGCATTTGCCCGGGGGACGACAGTCATTGAAAATATTGCCCACCTGCGGATCAAGGAGTGCGATCGTCTCGCCGCGGTAGTAACGGAATTGACCAAGCTCGGCGCGCATGTTGAAGAGCGTGATGCCGCCATGATTATTCACGGCAATGGCGGTGCTGATCTGCATGGTGCCGACATTGAAACGTATGAAGACCACAGGATGGCGATGAGTCTTGCGGTAGCCGGCCTCAGGATTCCCGGCGTCAGAATTACCGGCGAGAAGTGCGTCGGCAAATCCTTCCCCGATTTCTGGCAACGTTTCGCCCTGCTGGCCGGGCGATAGAATAAAGCCTCTCCTGTTCTCTAACCCCCATAAGGTACTAAGGAGGGTCGGGCAGAAACGAAAAAACGGCTCTGCAGGCAAATCGCCTGCCGAGCCGTTTTTGTTCAAATCAGCTGTCGTACTGTTATTTCTGGTGGTCTATCTTTGCCACTGCTTCCTGGACGAGTCGTTGTACCACACTGTCGAGGGTTACCAGTTGAGTGGCGTGTCCGGACATGCCAAGCAGTCCCTGGGCCTTTCCTCCAGTCTCCATTTTTTTCTCCACATAGCCTGTTGTAACCTGTTCGGAGGTCGATGCATCAATGACTTTATACCGCAGGCCAACAAGCCATACAGCGGCATTTTCACTTGTCCTTGCCGAAGAAATCGCGGTGTGGCCGACAGATCCTGTGACCCCGCCGACGACTGTACCGAAGATGGAGCCAATGGCGTTGCCGTCAAAACTCGATCCTGCCTCGGCTACTTCTTCTGCTTTGAGGATATCGAATTTCACAAACCACTTGGTCGAATTAAATTTTCCTTTCTTGAATTTCTGCAGGGCTGTCGGGTCGCCCATGTTGACGGCCAGCTGGATCTCGGAAAGCAGTGGGCCAAGGTCCGAACGTTCGAGAACCTTGAAATTGGCGTTGGAAAGTTCAAGTTCCGCGAAATCGGCAATATTGTTGGGAGTCACCTTCTGGGTGAAGGTGGCGCTGCTGCTCTTGATGTTGCCGGGCAGGACGATTAACGTCGGTCCTTTTTTGCCGGCATTGGCATATTCGACGGGCCGATACATGGTTTTATCCGCCTCTTCATTGGCGCGCATGGATGCCGCGCCGCCTGCTCCCGTGCTGGATGGCACACAGCCGGAAACAAGGAGGGAGAGACCAACTACAAACAGGATAAGCGGTGCGTAAAAAATGGTTTTCATCGAATTTTCCTCCTGGAGTTTATGCAATTAGCCACATCTCCCATGCAAAACATGTGAGAGTGTTGTTTCAACATGTATATATTATTGCCCGTCAATTTTGACGGTTTTCCCCAACTCCGGATTCATTCGGCTCACCTTGTCGAGGAGCTCCCGGTCCGTGATGAGCTTGCCGATTCTCTCCGGCGAGGCCGTGGCCAAAGAGGCCGGCGGGCCCTGCTGGAGAGAATGCTGGAGAAGTCCCGGTTGTGAGCCCGGATCGATTGCAACCCTGACCACGTTGCCGTGCTGGGACATCAGTTGCATCCTGGGCCCGTCAAGTTTAGCGTTTAAAGGCTTAAGTATGGTGTTGTTGAGAACCTGAGCAAAATTCCTGCCGCTGCTGGTGCACTCCACTTCATATATGCTCAGGCCGTTCATTTCAAAATTCAGGAGTTCGGCATTGAGTATGTTTCGCAGGCCGACGAATTCATCCTTGAGAAGCAGGGCGGTATCGTAATCAGGCAACCCGGTGAGCTGAATCTGATATCTCTGTGATGGCTTCATCAACTGCGACTCGAAAAAATCCTGGGAGAACTCTTCGCCGATGAGTCTGCCGATGTCTTCCAGGGCCTGGTCTTCATCGGCCCAGGATTTGTTTTTCGGCACCTTATTGTTGAAATAGATTTCTTCGCCGGTATGGTTATTGATGCATTTCACTGTCCAGGAGGTGAGCACATGTTTGGTCACCCGGATACCGGAGGCTTTCAGGGTGATCGCGGTTTGTTTGAATTTTGCTTCTCCGATGACCGAAAAATCGGCAATTTTTCGACCGGTCTGGCCTGCACCGACATCCTGCTGCAGCAGTCGGGTGTATTCCTCGGACCACACCCGGTAGCCAAAATCGATGAAATGTTCTTTCAGGATGTTTTCTGCGATTGTTGAGTTTTCCGGAACGGTATCGGAGCCCCGGTTGGCGTCGCGGATACCGACGGCAACGGAAATGGTGGGGTTGCCATACTCCCTGATAAGACTCAAGCGGCTTTCACGGGAGAGGCTCTGCAAGGCGGTTTTCACTTCCGCAAGAAAGACTTCGGCTTTAATCTGCAGATGCATCAGACCGTCTTCGCCGAGCCTGGGAGAGGATTGTTCAAGTATCTGTTTGATCAACCCCTTGGATTTAGAGAGGACGTTGTCTTCGATCAAAAGGTAATTTTCAACAAGGGTACTGCTCTCCACGTAAACTCCCACGGCTTTTTCTATGGCCTGTCTCTGGGCATCCCGACGCAGATCGTCGATCATCAGCCCTTTGTCTTTTTTGTAGGCATCGGCGTTTGGGTCGACGAGTCCCTCGGCGGTGACGATAAGGGTTTCTGCCTGCTCGGAGGTTTTTGCCATAAGCGGACCTTGAAACACCAGTCCGCCAACGACGAACAGGAGAAATGAGAGGAAGAGACGATGAGATATGGGTTCCGGTGTGCGTGTGCGCATTGGCTTACCTGCCCCCTTTGCAATATTCTCGAAAAAGCTGATAAATAATTTCATTGGATTGTTTTTTAACGAGTTTTTGGATGGTAGTCAAAACATCGGCATCGGAAAAGGTGGTTTCATTGGCCTGGGCGCTCGATATTTGCCGGCCGTGGCGATCAAAGAGGGCAAGATTGATGGTGACAAAAACCTCTTCAACCTGAACAACCGAATTGATCTGGGTCCGGGTTGAAATTATGCCTTTCAACATGAAATCGGCGCTCAATCGATCGGCGGCTGATATCGCTGCGTCCAGATCGTTATTGAGAAAAGCCTCCTGCTCTTCCCTGGCAACTTGTGCGTTAATCTCTTCCGAACTGTAGGTTTTCAGCCCGAGCTGTCTGAAGCCTTGGTTGAAAACATCGACGAGGGCGCCGTAGACCGACTTCCTGGTGCCGAAGCGACTGTCCCAGTCGGGAGAATCCGGTGAGATAAAAGAACCATAGAAACCATCATCGCCGGTCCGGTCATCCCGATGGACTTCACCGATCATGGTGGCTATTCTGCTTTTTTTAAGCGATTGAGGGCAACGAAGTTCCGTAAGTGAAACAGTTTCACCACTCTTTTCCGCGAAAGATTCTTCTTGCTCATACTCGGAAAACGAAAATGAGAAAGAAGAATGGACGGGAAAAAAAGTGCCGATAAGTATCAGGAAGGCCAGTTGTAACAAGAAGTTCATGATAAAGATGAATCCTCAGTCTTTAGGATTGTCCAATAGCGGCGAGCAGCGGCAGTACAGGTTGGCCTGGAAAAACTTCCTTCGATTCAACAATAAGTGTATTCAAAACCACTAAAATATCAAATTTTCTTTTGCGATCTAAAACAGTCAGCTCGGGGAATTCGAAAAATCCGGCCGGCGCCGAGACAGAATAATAATTGAGCCGATTGCCATATCCAGCTCTTGTGCGGCATTGCCTTGGTTTATCGCAATTTCGAGATAATCATGGCTGTCGTAAAGCGCCAGGAGCCTGCCCTTGTCCTGGTCGGCATATGCATGGCAGAAAGGTATGAGGGTCTCGTTCACCCAGATAAAGATCTCCTTGCCCGAGGCAAATATTTCGACCTCTTGTCTGGTAATATTCGTGCACAGGTTGCCGAAGTTGTCGACATGCAGGATCTCCCCCTGGAGCATATCACCCGTCCGGATGCCGGTTTCCTGAAGGGTATGTACACAGTCTTCGACCGGGATGCGCGGCCCGACGTGGTCGAGAGCAAGGCCTGCGGCCAGTCTCGCAGCTACCGGGGCCATTATATCGCGACCGTGAAATGTTGCACCGACGTTGTCAAGAAAAAGATCTGCTGCGGTTACCCGATGTACGCGGAGCGAGCCTGCGCGAAGAAAAACGGGGGTGAAGACGCCGTTATCCGGACCGATGAAGTAATGAGAGTCGGCTGCAATGGCAAGTATCGATCGGGAAGAACCGACGCCTGGATCGACAATAACCAGATGCACGGTCCCCGGTGGGAAATAGGTGCAGGATCTGGCGAGCAGGTGAGAGGCCGTTTGTACTCCCTGCGGTGGGATGAGATGGGTGATGTCGACAAGACGAACCTTCGGAGCAAGGGTTAATATAACCCCCTTTAACACGCCGACATATTCGTCCCTGAGGCCGAAGTCGGTGATAAGAGTGATAATTGGCGCAATACTGGCCGAGGTTGTCACGATAATGTTATTCTCCAGGATAGCCTTTTTTCACTAAAAAATAGAGTTTGCCCTGTTCCTTCATATGATTGGCGGCGATTTCCGCATACTCTCCATCGCCCCAGAAAATGTCTACCCGCCCTGTTCCCTTGATGGCTGCTCCGGAATCCTGCGGAAAAACAAAACGGGTCAGCGGTTTCCACCCGGTAATTTGGCCATCGACTCCGACGGTGGGCATTCTTGAGACTAAATAGCCGAGGGCTTGTCCCGGCAGAGCCGATCCGTCAAGGGCGATCGAGCGGCCTGGGGTAAGTATTTCCCCGCTGCTCCCCCTGGGGCCCTGCGAGTCACCCCATTCAAAAAAAATGAAGCGGGGATTGTGATGGAGTATCCGTTGCCGTTCTTTCTGATTATCGATGAGATAGGCCCGGATGGCCGGGATATTCACGTCTTCGAGTGCCATCTTCTTTTCATCGACCAGCAGCTTGCCGATACTGTTGTATCGAAGGCCGTTGGAACCGGCAAAACGGACCGAACGGATGGTATTGTCGGGCATTCGAATTTTCCCGGAACCCTGAACATGCAGAAGAAATGCGTCGAAAGGATCTTTCAGGAATACCAGTTCATTCCCGGCAAGAACCCCTGTTGTTTCGATTTCGGCCCGGCTCCAGTAGTCGACGAGGTGATTGTTGTGGTCGTATCGTCCGATCCGGTCGCCGTCATTGCTTTTTACGGTCACAAGCGACTTTGGCGGAGTATAGAGAGGTGTCAGAAACGGCGGCAGGTCTGTGAGACTTCCTTCGAAGGTCGGCTCATAATATCCGGTTACCAGCATGTGTCTGCCACGCCGGTCTTTTCTCCCCCCGGCCTGGTATAAGAGGTAGTTGTCACGAAGGAAAAGATCGAGCTCGTCGGCACGAGGATGCTGTTCCAGTTTTGCCAGGAATTCTTCCAGGGAAAGGAGAAGCCACCGGTTGTCGTAATAGTCCGTGCCAAAGGCGATGATTTTTTCGGGATCCTGCTTTTTCAGATAAGCGACCTGACGCCGGGAACACTCAATGAGGGAGCCCATGTCCATGTCATCGGTAAACACGCGTATATCGTCAGGGGCTAAACGGTGAAGAGGTTGATATCTTTCCGGGATGAAAAAAAAGTAGGTAGCTAGGGAAATAGCCGCAGCAAGCAGAGCAAACGGTGCAAGAAAACTGAGACGTAATCCTATGACCATTTTTTCTGTCGATCAGTTTTTAAACGCTTCAGCCATTTCCGTTACTGCCATGGCATATTTACTGCTGTGGTTATATGCAGTAATTGCCTGGAAATTCGGGTAACCGGCGACAAAGCGCATTCCTCCGCCAGCCTGCGGCGGCAGTTCAAGTCCGACAATAGTCAGCTGACCTTCGCTGGGTGGCGGGGGAAGGACAATCTGCTGGGTTTCGGCCAGCACTTGCCAGTCCACAAAGCCTTTGCGCCCTGTCTTGTGCGCGGCTGTCAGAAACTCGGCGTTCAGGGTTCCGCCTATTTCGGCATATACCGGGGCATCCAGCACCCAGCCAAATTTACTGAGGTAGTTGGCAATGGAGGCAAAAATGTCCGGCAGCGAGTTGATAAGGTCCCGGCGGTTATCGCCATCGAAATCAACGGCATATTCATTGAAGCTCGAAGGCATGAACTGAGACTGACCGAAAGCGCCGGCGTACGACCCTCTTACACTTTGCGGATCGATCTTGTTCTCTCTACAGAGGATGAGGAAGTTGATAAGTTCTTTGCGGAAAAAATCCGAGCGACGGGGATATGCGGCAAAAAGAGTGTTAAGTGTCCGCTTAAGCTCGAAGTTGCCCTGATTCGTGCCGAATCTGGATTCAATCCCCCATATTGCTACGATGACTTCCCGGTTTACCCCGTACTCTTTTTCAACGCGATCGAAAAGCGACTGGTACAAGGCCAGACTCTGTTTGCCAACGGCAATTACAGTCGGCGTCACAAAGAGAGGCCGGTATTGATAATAGGGTTTGGCCTCCCATTGCTGGTCCATGAGCTGAAGAACTTTCCTGTCGATACGAAGGTCGGCGAACAGGGCTGCCAGTTGTTGTCTGGTGAAACCATGTACATCTTCCAACTCGCGAAAGAGGTCTTGATATTTTTCCGAAGTGAGATCGATAAGCTGGTTATCGGCCACAAGATCGGCTGCCAGTGGTTCATCACTTGCAAAACTGGCGGTGCCTGCAAACATAATGAGCAGGAGTGCGGCCACCAGATGACGTTTTATGAAAAAAAGATGTTGTGTATGCAATGTCTTGACAAGCTGTATATTCATATCAGGAGTAAAAAGAATTGAATGTATCGAGAAACCGGTTGAACATTTCCGCAGGAAGATTGTTGATACCTGCAGCTGCTGCTCTGCCGCCCCCGGTTGGAAAAAGTCGGCAGAGACTGTCGGCATGCCGCTTATCTCCAAGCGGGGCGCGAACACTGATCCTCAAGGATCCGTCTGTGTTTTCGGTAACGACTGCGTGGGCGGAGGCAGCCTGCTCCCTGGCCCTGAGATTGGAGAAAACCCCTCCTATCCGGCGAGCCCAGGGGGCATCGGGGAACAGGTATACCCTGTTCTTGCCGGGAGTGTCCAACTCCGGTTGCTGCATTGCCAGGGCAAGGTCCACGTTGTAGCCATTGCGAAGAATATCAAGCTCGGAGGAGTTATTGATAAAATCAAAAGGGCTGGCAAATGGCTGAACTGCCTGGTAGAGCTCGAGCGGGTGAAAGTGGAGATCTTCGAGAGAAGAACCATACCCATTGTAATTGAATAATTCTCCCAGCTCCTGTAACTGCATGATGCTCCGGCTGGAAAGGTGCTGCGTCCTGGCAAGTTCTGCCGCCTGACGGTGGAGGTTGTCGCCAAAAGCACCGCAAATGGCCCAGAGAATATATCTGCCGCTCAACTCGCGATTGACTATGAGTGACGTGCATGTCTCGGGTGAGTCATCGATATATGGCTGAAGAGCCTTGGAGTCGGGAATCTCTCCGGCGAAATGATGGTCAAAATAGCGGACAGTATTGTTGTTCTGCAAAAGCTTGAGAAGCGCGGGCCGGTTACTGGCGAGCGAAATGTCGAAAACCGTCAGGAAGCAGCCACTTATGTCGTGTACCTGCGCAAGCAGTTGGATATCTCGTTTGACTCCGGTGACAAACCTGCAGTCTGGTGCTGGATTTTCGAGACGATACTGATGGAGAGAAAAAATCCCATCGGCATCGCCGTTGAAAATGTCATAGTACATGAAACTGGAACTCCTTTGCCGACCCTCTTCCCAATACGTTCGGGAAAAAATATTTGGTATCGGCTTGGCTTACAAACTGACTCCGAACGGCATTCCGATGTTGGCGAGGTTGAACAGCACCATATAGGTTGTGTCAGCCGGAGTATATCTCGTTTCAAACTGTAAAGACCAGCAGAGCGCCTGGTAGATGAGGGAACCATTGGCCTTATTGGTTTCATCCTGGGAGATTGAATGCTCGACTTCCGCGGCGGCGAACCAGCTGTTGATGATCTGTGCCCGTCCCCTGGCGTTGATCTGTTCAATATTCTGATCGTCATTGAAACTATAATCGAGGGCTAAATAATCTCCTCGACTGTTGCCGTATTCCCCTGAAAATGTGTGGGTAATAAACTCGCTGTCATAGACATCGTAATCGGTCTTGTAGGTGACCATTGTTCTTTCGAGTGCATTCCAGATCAGCTTTGCGGAGACGGGACCAAATGGTTCATCCGACATTTTACTGCGCAGGTCATAATATTGCTCTATTTGCAGCGATGCTGTCTGGCGCATATCATCCGGATTGTCCCCGGACCTATCAAACAAAAAGTTGTCGAAGCCATAGGTTATGGCGTTTTTGTCGTCGATTCTATCGACACTGTCGAATATCGGCAGGTCATCCTGATCAACATCGGGAATATACCCGTACTTTACATAAGGCCGTACCTGGTGGGCGAAACTGGGGATGTTGCCGCCTGAATAAAAGTCTCTTTCGAGCGTTGTCGCCACTTCGGTCTCGAATTCCGGGAGTAATCTGTTCTGACTGTTATCCTGTTCCCACTCGGCATCGCCATAGGTTTGCACTTGATAGAAAGTATCCCTGAGAGCTACTTCCGCCCTTGATTCGAGATATGCACTGAGAGGAATCGGTGTAGCGATTGAAGGACGAATGTCGAAACGGTGTCCGCCCACTCCGTCCTCCCGCCAGTAGTTGACATAATCGGCATTCCAGTCGAGGGTGAAGCGGGTTTCAGATACCGGCAAGGCTCCGGAGAAGATGGCGTTGGGCAATTTCCACAGCGGGGTGTCGGTGCCGCCGGCAAATGTTCTGGTGTCGTCAATCGCCAGGAGATTTCCTTCCAGTGACATGCCGCTCCAGGTGCGCAGGGCTTTGAGGGTATTCTCGCGGAAAGGAACGGTTTGATCCTGGTAACCGCGACCAAAGGTTCTCAGGTAGCGATTGTGGGTTTTTTCAAAACCGGTCACGCCGGTATCGAACTCACTCAGGTAATCCTGATCGGAAACGATATCGAGATCGAGGCGGGTTTGCCACTCGTCGGCGAAGGTATGATCCGCTTTGCCCCGCAACCAGTACCTGTCGCTGTTGTCGTGGGTATAGCCGGTCGAGCTGTAATATTCTGTTTCGGAAGGATCCGAGAGCTGGTCGTCAAGATAACTTGCCGTGAACATGCCTTTGGAATATTCATCCGAGACATAGCGGAATTCGGCTCCGGGCATGAAACCACGATCAAAGTAATATTCCGGGAAGAGGGTGAGGTCGGCGGAATCGGAAATATTGAGGAAGAAAGGAAAGTTCAGGCCGAAACCGTTGTTTTCCGAGAACGAGAATTCCGGGAAAAGGAAACCGGTCTGGCGAGTGTTCTTTGCCGGGACTATCATGTAAGGAAGATAAAAAACCGGAACATTTCTGATTCTGAATGTTGCATGCCGCAGTTCCGCGTATCCGCCCTGTTTCACATCGGCATCCGAACTGGCGAAGCTCCACGGTGGAGTTTCGCCTTCCTCCACTTTGCAGGTGATTACCCATCCATCGATGATTCGATACGTATTGAAGCCGGTTTTTTCGATGGTTTTGCCTTCCAGGTGCATGCTGAGTTCTTGCCGGACTACTGTCGCATCGGTGAATTTTCCGGTTTCGGTGGTAAGATTCAGTGTTGCTTCCTTGGCCGACAACTGGTCGTCGTTCGTCGTTATCCGTACATTTCCTTTGGCTTTGATGGATTCGAGTTCCACATCGTAAACAATCCAGTCCGCTTCGATCGTGACTGTCGTGCGATATTCATGGGCGACTTCTTTCAAGACATCCTCTGCCGCTTTTTCAGGCTGTTCGACATCCTCTTCGAGCAGTTCGGCCCATGAGGTTGTTTGTAAATCGGCTTGTGGCGGCTGGGGGAGAAATTGTTCCTTTTTCTCGAGAATAACATTACCCTGGGCGACAATGCTGTTGGGATCTTCGTAGCGCAGCAATTTGTCGGCTGAAATGTTCCACTTATCGGTAGATACCTTTTCTGCGTGAGCGTATTCGGCAATACCGTTCACCTGCAGACAACACAGTAAGACAAGGGCAAAACGCAGACTGGAATTTCGAGGCGGGCAAAGGGACACTGTAAACTCCTTCGGAGAGATTGTTGTCGATGGTTTGCAATGAAGCTTTCCGTTTTATTAGGAAAAGGGTATTATGTCTGGTTCCGAGCTACTTTTTTTACCAGCATTGTGCCTTCTCTTACGGCAAAGACTTGACTCAACGTATCGCTGTTTCAGCAAAGCTCGAAATGTACGGTTCTCAGCGAACACTGTCAAGTTTATTTCATGTGGTTCTTCGGATGGAATAGAAATATCCATCCCATATGATTGGGGAAAAGCCAATGATATGCGATGTCGATTGCTGTGCCTTCAAAAGGAGGAGGTCGCAGGGATTGCTTAAGGATCGGAAGATAATAAATATCATTTGTAATTCCATTAAATAGACAGTACTAGTTTCACGGGAACAGATGTATTCCAAATGTGACAGAATCAAGTATGATGTACTCGTAAGAAGCTCGAAAACGGCATTTTTTTTTCATACCGCTGAAGCCGGACCCCAGGGTTTTCATCTGGATATACATTTCGGTTTTCGCCGAAGTGACGGCGCGGGAAGCTTTTACAAATCGAGTATGTCGGAAACAAAGCCGTTCTTTCCTTAATCCCGAAACGGGACTCTTTTCGTCTCTCTTTGAGAGAGATGAGAACCCTTCAAGAGGAATCCTAGCAGCAGTATCTGGCAGTTTCTTCTTAAGGGGTTAAAAACAGGGGGAACTCCTTTGTTTAGAATTTTCCAGTGGAGGCATGGGTTCAGTAAGTTCAATCATTTTCGGCCGGATAACAGCCTGAACGAATTGTGGTGAAACATCTCCTGCAGGTGGGACCACGACCTTGTCTGAAAATGATCTTACTGAATGTATGCCGGTTGGCGTTATGAGCGTTAAAAATAAATGGTGATTGTTGCATCGCCTGGCCGAAGGACCGGCCGGGAATGCCGATGATTGTCCAGAAAGATGTCGGAAGGCTGAACGAAAAGGAGGCTTACGGCTAAAGAGGATGAATTATGGTTACAAAAAAAGATGATGACGTAGAAAAAAAGATTGTCCCGGTTAAGGCGAAGACGGGGGCCTGGTGGAAGAGTAAGACGACAAATAATGCTGTTGAGAATACGACGAATGCTGTTGAGAATAGGACGACAACCGAGGAAGTTCGCGCTGCAACGGAGGCTGTCGAGCCGGTGAAGGAAGCGGCCAGGAAAAGACCCAGAAGATCTGCCAAAATTACTGCCAGGAAAAAGGTAGAAGAAGCAGTGGCGGCTGAAGCACCGGAAGTTGCGGTAATAGAAATTGCGGTGGACGAGAAAGCGGAGGGAGATCAGCCGAACATATCGGTTTCGGTTAAACCGGCCAGAAAACGACCACCGAGAAACCGGAAGCCGAGAACCAAGAACCTCAAGAGCCAGGAGGAGCCAGCCGGAGAGGAAGCGATCGTTGCGACGCCGGTGTCAGTCATCGAAGCTCTTCCTGTTACGGGCGATATTCCGGCGGAGGAAGAGAAAGAACCTCGCGAAAGACGAAAAAAGAGCAGCAGAGGGCGGCGGGGTAAAAGAGGCGGGAAGAAGACGATTCCGCTCGAGGAGACGATCCTGCAGGCGGATGAAGTTGCCGAAGGCGAGGCGGCTGTCGAGTTGCGGGCGCTTCCCGACTATTTTGAGGCGGAACGGACGGAATACGATGACGGCGAAGGTGATTTTTACCATGATGACGATCTGCTGCCGGAAGAAGGCGAAGAAGAGGAGCCTTTCGAACTCGAAGAGCCTCTCGAGGAGGTAAAGAAGGTCAGTAAGCTCCTGATCAATGCCGAGGAACCCGAAGAGTGTCGACTGGCTCTGCTTGAAGACGGACGGCTCGAGTCCATTCACGTCTCTACCATCTCCCGCACCCAGACCAAAAACAATATATATAAAGCCCGGATCGTCGCAATAGAGCCCAGCCTTCAGGCGGCTTTCGTCGATTATGGAACGGAGAAGAACGGTTTTCTTCCCTTCAGCGAAATTCATCCGGAATATTACAAGCAGGATCTGAGCAGCGAAGTTCGCCATCTGGTGGAAACCCACCAGTGGAAAAGGATCACCATTGCCGATGTTCTTGAAAGAGGCCAGGAGGTTCTTGCCCAGGTGGTTAAGGAGGAGGTGGGCAAAAAAGGTGCGAACATGACCACCTATCTCTCTATTCCCGGCAGATGTGTGGTTCTTATGCCGGGTTCCGACTCTTCGGGAATCTCGAGGAAGATATCCGGCGAAGAGCGGAGATCGCAACTGCGGGGAGCGATGAATTCCATCGATCTGCCGGAAGGTATCGGCTGGATCGTCCGCACGGCAAGTTTCGACATCAATGAAGAGGCCTTGTCCCGGGATGTCAACTATCTCCTGAAGCTTTGGGATGATATCAAGCAGAAAGGGCAGGAGATGCAGGGAGTCGGTCTGGTTTATGAAGACCAGGAAAGTGTGCTGAGGTTTCTTCGGGAGCATTTCGACCCCTCCATCGAGGAAATTCTGGTCGATGATCGAACCGCCCTCGAGCAGGTTAAAAAATTTATCGAATTGCTGCCCGAGAAACAGCGGAACGTTAAAGTTCGCCTGCATCAGGGCGCAAGGCCGATCTTCAACCAGTACAGCGTCGAGGACCAGATAGAATCGATCTATCAGCCGCAGGTCAGCCTGCCCTCGGGTGGGTCGATTGTCATCAGTCCGACCGAGGCCCTGGTCGCTATCGATGTCAACTCGGGTTCGACCTCGAAGGGAAAGAACTTCGAGGCTTCAATCTTTCAGGCGAACATGGAAGCTGCCACAGAACTGGCAAGGCAACTCCGACTCAGGGATCTTGGCGGCTTAATTGTTGTCGACTTCATCGATATGCGGAACAGGAAGCATATCCAGGCCGTGGAGAAAAAGGTCAGGGAGGCGATGAAGAAAGACAAGGCCAAAGTCGATTTCAGCCGTATTTCCAAATTCGGCCTGTTGCAGATCAGCCGACAGAAGCTTGGTGCACCTATCGAGGCAGGGAACTACCGACAGTGCGAACATTGTAAGGGCCGGGGGACAGTCAGATCGATTGAGACGCTTTCTCTCTATTACCTGCGGCGAATCCAGACAGGAGCCAGCCGCAAGGTTGTCGGGCGGATCGAGTGCCATTTTCCCCTTGATGTCGCTTCCTATCTGCAAAACAACAAGAGAGCCGAGCTGCATGACATGGAAAAGCGCTATGGTGTTGAAATTTCAATTATCGTCGAACCCGATATGAAGCCTATGGACAATGAGCTCATCTTCCATAAGGCAGAAAAAGAGGAGAATCCTAAAAAACAGGCTTGAGTTAGCTCTCGATGTAGGGTATATACCAACTCGCCCAAGCACCAGTAGCTCAGCTGGATAGAGTACCTGACTACGAATCAGGTGGTCGCAGGTTCGAATCCTGCCTGGTGTACCAAATTTCAAGGACCTGCAGTCAACGACTGCAGGTCCTTTTTTTTTGGTGGTCTGTCTTTTCCGCCTCTGTCCCGCATTTTTCGTTCTCCATTGCCCGTTAATTGCGTAAATAGCTCGAACGGTATAACACCGAAGACATCTCATAAAGATCTTCATGGATCTAGCTGATCCCGGCTTCGATCTGCTGCCAATTTTTCCATTGCTTCGCGTCCAAGCTTTCAGGCGGCGATAATCGAGTTTTTGTTGAAATTCAATCTGTTCCGGCGAATGTGCTTCTCATTTTTTACATATTGCTTGAATTTGCTCGATTATGCATTATCCCTCTAGTAGAATTTAGACGGCTTCAGAAGCTGAGGAAAGGTGCCCTCAGCGTGGTTTTGAGATGTAAGTTCATCAGAATGGCTTTTCCTGCGAAGTGATTCCCCCGGCGTTTGACCGGATGATAGCATTATGTTCCGTCCATAGCTTTCTCAGCCACTTCCCAAGCGTATATGGACGATGCGGATGAGATGCATATACGATTCACAATTGTGATAGGAAAATGATACTAAACGTGATAGGAAAACACTTGTGATGTTGTTAGGGATGAGATATGCTATCCCGCACTTGGTCAGCTTTTCTCGGTGCAAGTATAACTCGTGCCGGAGACTGAGTATGATCAGTGCGAGTCACCATGCTTTTCCTGATGTTTTCAGGGGTTCGATGGATTTGCTCTTTGAAAAGACTCCGGCAGCCGGTTCCGTGCGAAGAAGAAGGGACCTGTTTTTTAACAGGTCTCAACGAATGTGATGGAGTTCGCTTTCTTGAAATGAAGGGGTAGTATGGCAGTTTTTGAATACCGAGCGCTTGACTCAAAAGGTAAGAATCAGAAAGGGATTATCGACGCAAACAGTGAATCCCAGGCAAGAACAAAACTTCGTTCGTTGGGGAAGTACCCGGTGTCGATCGCCTTGACGAGTATGGAGCGAAGTAAAGCCGGTGGCCGGAAACCGGGTATGATTCTGTTCGGGCGTGTCAAGTCCGAGGAAGTAAGCCTCATGACCCGGCAGCTTTCAACATTGCTGGGAGCCGGTATCCCTCTGGTTCAGGCGCTGGATTCGCTGATTGCACAAACGCGCAACGCTATGCTGAAGAAGGTGATAGCGCAAATCAAGGGGGCGGTGAATGAGGGAAACAGCTTGACCAATGCGCTGGGAGAACATCCGAAGATATTTTCGTCCGTCTTTATCAATATGGTGCGTGCCGGGGAAGCATCCGGAACCTTGGATATAGTTCTAGAACGTCTTGCCGATTTTGCCGAAAAACGGGATGAGTTACAGGGAAGATTTCGAGCGGCCTTGGTTTATCCGGTGTTTATGGGGGTGATTGGATCTGCAATCCTCTTTATTCTCATTACTTACATTGTGCCCAATATTACACAGGTATTCAGCGAGATGAACAGGGTGCTGCCTTTGCCGACGCTTTTTCTCATTGGTTTGAGCGATTTTCTGAAGATTTACTGGTGGGCAGTACTTATACTAGTCACCCTGATTTTGATGGGCCTGCGATATCTTATCGGCAAACCTTCAGGAAAAAGATTATGGGATTTTATCAAATTAAAATCTTTTATTTTAGGCCCTGTTCATCAGAAGGTGATTCTTGCAAGATTTTCATCCACCCTGGGAAGTCTGCTGGAGAGCGGGGTGGGACTTATGATGTCTATGCAGATAGTACAGGCTCTGGTGGATAATGTTCATATCTCGAAAGTAATCGATGAGGCGATGGAGCAAATACGGAAAGGTCAGAGCATGACGGTGGCATTGTCTAATTCCGAATGGTTCCCGCCGATGTTTATTCAGATGATTGCAGTTGGAGAGCAGAGCGGGAACCTGGAAGGTATGCTGAAAAAGGTCTCGAAAGCATACGAGAGAGACGTTGAAATAGCTATCGTCGGGATGACTTCTTTGATCGAACCACTGATGATCGTCGGGATGGGCCTGGCCGTAGGTTTTATTGTTCTTTCAATATTATTGCCAATTTTTGAAATGAACCAGATGGTTGGATAGGAACCTCTATGCAACAATTCATTGTGCTTTTGGCGAGTTCTGCGTAAAAGGGTATATGGTAATAATGCCAACGGGTTGACAATGATCCTGAACTTTAACAGTCGAGGGTGCAAATGAAACAGACTCGGGGAATCATGAGATGGCTGGTTGTTTTTTTCGTTGTCTTCGTATTGTTTAACGATGCAGGTCAGGCAGTGACTCAGCTTGATGATACCTTTGGTGAGAATGGTTTCATTGTACAGGATTTTGGCAGTGGCGAGGATGAGATCTTCGCCATAGCCCTGCAAGCAGACGGAAAAATAATAGTCGTCGGCGAATATGATAACGGCGCGGTGAAAAACCTTGCAGTCGCCCGATATCTGCCCACCGGAGAATTGGACAAGGATTTCAACAACGATGGTATATTTACTCACAGCATTGGCTCCGGGGGTACTCGAGCGAGGAGTCTTGCGGTACAGAGTGATGGAAAAATTGTTGTAGCAGGTTCTGCGGTTGCTGAAGGAAATACTATAGCTTTGATTCGGCTTACACCGGATGGTTTTCCGGACAACCTGTTTGCCGATAACGGTCAGCTGCTTCTTCCGCTTGCAGATGGTGAAGCGAATGCTTCTGCGGTAAAGATAGCGGACGACGGAACAATTTTTGTTGCCGGCACAATAGTTAAGGATAGCGGTGCGGAAACCGCTGGAATTGTTGTGAAGCTGACTGCCGAAGGGCAATATGATGAGAATTTCGGCGAGGCTGGAATTTCAGTCGTCCCTTATGATTATGATTCTGAATTAAGGGCAATGTCGATCCAGCCCGATGGGAAAATAGTGGTGGTCGGATCTTTTGCATCAGGTGGTATTGCCGAGGCCGGAATATTGCGTCTCAACCAGGACGGCACCGTCGATGAGCAATTCGGTGAAAAAGGACAATTCATAGTTCCCCTGGAGGGGAGCGATTCGATAATCCATGATGTCACGGTTGATCCCGCCGGCCGCCTTTTTGTTGCAGGGGAAGTGAACAACGGCAGTTATCGAGAAACATTTGTGGCAGGTATTACTGCAGACGGGACGTTCAATGCGGATTTTGGGGCATCGGCAATCTATCGGAGCACTCTGGAAGCCGAGAATGTGGGGCAGGCGATAACCTTTGATGGCAATGGCAATCTTTTAATTGTCGGATTTGCAGCAACCGATCAGGGCAAAGATGTTTTTTTGTTGACGCTCGCCAAAAATAACGAACCCACAGGCGGGAACACACTCTCGGCGACGTACATAACGGCCGATCTTGCCAACACTCACGATGTCGGGAATGCTCTGGCGGCAATGTCCGACGGTTCAGTCTTTGTAGCGGGTTCCACCGGAATAAGCGGCAATACCGATTTTGCCTTGCTCCGGTTCACCGGCGGGAATATACTGAATGCTCAAGCCGGGCCGGTTTCAGGATCTGAAGGAGTTTCCACAGCCGGGTATACGGTCGTTACCAGGCAAGTCACCGACGTTACCAGGGTGAGCGCAGTTTCCGGTGGAACTATCACCGATTTCGGAACCGGTTTGTGTGCCGACGCCTGCACCGCTTCATGCAGCGAGGACCCCGATCCTGCCACCTGCTTCGATACCTGCTTTCCAACGTGCGAGCTCCCCGGCGTTATCCTTCGAGGTGTTGTTTTCGGTATAGCGGAAGATCCTGTTTTTGATGAGACTGAAGAGGACACCACCGAACCGCCGACGGACACGGACACGGACACGGAAAATTCGATTTTTCCCGAGAGCGAGACATTTGTTTATGAAACCGTCGAATCGGGTCAAACCGAAGATGGCAGCGGTGTAGGCTCCTTCGGCAGTATCATTGAGCAAATTACACCCAATACTGTTTATTACGTAAGAGCGTATGCCGTTTTATCGGATGATACAGTGATTTACGGCAATAATGTTATATTCAAAACGGAAGACGCCTGTTTCATCGCAACAGCCGCCTATGGCTCCATGCTTGAAAGGCATGTACTGATTTTGAGAGAATTTCGCGACAGGGTTATGATGGCCAACAGTATAGGCAAACGACTCGTGGGAATGTACTATGGCGTCTCTCCCGGCATAGCCGGCTTTATCGCCGAATATGAGGTGTTGCGCACCGTGGTACGTGTTATCCTGTTACCCATTATACTGCTGGCGTATTTTATCCTGAAAACGAGCGCCGTCACCAAGCTTTGCCTGCTGACGGCAGGTATCGGCCTGTGGTCGGTGAAATCAATAAGAACTCAAACTTAAGGAATATGGTTATTTCTGCATGAAAATTGAACAAGATAGGTGTTGGAAAATCGGCAAAAAGGGCGGGGAAGCAGGTTTTACACTGATTGAACTTTTAGTTGTGCTTGTAATTATAGGAATTCTTGCCGGATATATCGGCCCGAAAATTATGGGTCATCCGGAGGAAGCAAAAAGGACTAAAGCGGCGCTCCAGATTCAGGCGTTTGAAACGGCACTCAACATGTACAAGCTCGATAATGGAACGTATCCTTCCACCGATCAGGGGCTTCAGGCGCTGATTGCTCCCCCCGCGACCGGACAACTTGCCGCCAAATGGCGTGATGGAGGATATTTGGAAAAAGCCAAATTACCCCTTGATCCGTGGGGCAACTCTTTTGTCTACCTCAGCCCGGGATTAAACGGTGATTTCGATCTCAGTTCCTACGGTGCGGATGGCGAGGCTGGGGGAGAGGGTACTGGAAAGGATGTCAATAGCTGGGAAATTGAGTGATATTGTCGTCAAATTGTCCAATGAGAGAGCAAGCCGAGCGGGGATTTACTCTCCTTGAACTGGTGGTGGTTTGTGCGCTGATCGGTATCATGCTTTCATTCAGCATCCCCTCGTTGCGGATGACGTTTTTTTCCGACCCGCTGAAGAGTACGGCGCGCAACCTTATTGGTCTTGCCAACGGAGTGAGGGAGTTGGCTGTTCGCCACCAGCAGCCGTATCTGCTCCATATCAGTGAGTCTGAAAAGCGAATCTGGTATGAGATGGACGACAACAGCAGCAAGGAAGGGGAAGCTGATACTCGCCGGGAGGAAGAGGAGACCGAGACTCGCCGGGAAAATGAACTTCGTCTCCCGGAAACGGTGAGTATCTCGGGCATATGGATAGGGGAAGATGGATCATCTCAAGACAACCAGACAGTCATCTGGATCAGCAAGCAGGGATATATGCAGCGGGCTCGTGTGGGAATAGAAGATGAGGATGGGAACCAACTGATTGTTCAGTTTTTTCCGTTTCTCGATTCAGTCACCGTAACCGATAGTCCCTGAGGGGCCATTTGTGCTCTCGTAATATGGGTAAAACAACCTTTCGTCATGTTTTTTCGGCTGCAGGTACCGAACGGGCGTTCACTCTCCTGGAGGTGATGATTGCCGTTTCAATTATTGCAATCTCGCTGGTCACTCTTCTTGGTTCGCAATCAAGAAGTCTTTCTCATGCGACCGAGGCCCAGTTCAATATCGTTGCCCCTATGCTGGCGTCGTTAAAACGTGCCGAATTGGAAAGCGGCACCATCGTTGCCGCCAATGACGAAGGAGATTTTGGCGAGGATTTTTCGAAGTACAGCTGGAAGATGGAGGTGGAGGATGCAGTATTCGATACCCCTGAGACCCTGGCACAGATGGAAATGCCGTTGCAGAAGGTTGCGCTTACCGTGTCGTGGAATGAAACCCCTTACAGCTATACGCTCACCTGCTATGGCCGATGGCTGAACTGAAATGAATCGATGCGGCAACAAGAATGCCGACCAAGGCTTCACGCTGATAGAACTGCTGATGGCCATTTCTATATTTGCGATTGTAATTTCTTCGGTTTACGGAGCCTACCGGGCAACATTCAAGGTTATACAAGGATCCGAGTCACACCTGACCATATCTCGCAATGCCCATGTTGCGATGGAGAGAATAACCGATGATCTCAGGTCCATAGTGGCCGGTCCGGGGGGCGAATTGAACGGGGAACGGCACGATCTTTCCGGAGCTCGCGGCGACAGTATGACATTCATATCTTCCTCCCACCTTGCTTTAAACAAAAAGGAATCTCAGGCCGGATATGCGGCAATTACCTTTACCGCCCGGCAAAATGACGAAAGCGGCCTTTTAGACCTTTACCGCTCGGACAGGGTTCTTTTGCCTGGCATGGAGAAAGAGGCGGTTGAGTCGCCCATGGAAATTCTCGGGGCAGGGTTGAAGGAAGTGAATTTTTCTTATCTCGATGCGGATGGCAATGAATCGGATGAGTGGCAAAGTGATGACGGCAGGGAAAAACCTGAAGAAGGGCAGCCGCCGCTCGAGCCGTTGCTGCCGGCACTGGTGTATGTGAAACTTGTTTTTGCCCGATCGATCGAGAGTGAAGATGGAACTGTGTTTAAAACCGCAGTGGCTTTGCCGCAAAGGGCAAAGGACAAGGAATAAGGGGTGCCGGGAAGGTGAAGGCAGAAGAACACATCACACATGTCTGGCGGAACGAACGAGGTATGGCGCTTCTTATCACGATTATGACTGTAGCGCTCCTGGTAGCCTTAACTGTGCAGTTTCAGAAAACAACCTGGAATAGATTTGTGGCTTCCCATAATTATATGAGGGGTACTCAACTCACTGCAATTGCCGACTCCGGAGTGAATATAGCGATTGCGGTGTTACAGAACGACGCAGCCGAAAATGAGATCGATTCGTTTCACGACAGCTGGGCGGAATTGGAAAAGGAACAGTTCAATGAACTCTTTCCGACCGGAAATATGAGGATTAAGATCGATGATCTTTCGGGGCGATTGCCGATTAACAATCTTGTCGGTAAAGAGGGCGAGGCCCAACAAGGAGTAGATGCGGCAACTGCCCTGGAGATCCGCGGTATTTTCAAAAGATTGTTGCTTTCAGGCAATTTTCCGGTAGAGGACGAAGCGGAAGCACAGAATATAGTCGATGCAATTGTCGACTGGATCGATGCGAACGACGAAGAATCGGAGTACGGTGCCGAATCAAGCTATTATCAATCGCTTGAAACACCTTATGCCTGTAGAAATCAACCATTGCAATATATAGAGGAATTACTCCTGATAAAAGGAGTTACCCCGGAATTGCTGTTCGGTTCAGGCGAGGCTGCAGGGTTGGCCGATTATCTTACGGTGTATGGCACCGACGGCAAAATAAACCTCAATACAGCTGCCCCGTTGCTTATCAAAAGCCTTGAGTCGCTTATCAGCGATGAGTTGGCTGAAGAGATTGACGACTACAGAAAAGATAAAGAGAACGAAGAGCAGCTTGCTCGTCCGGACTGGTATAAAAGTATCGGCGGTTGGCCTGGAGATATCGAGATAAATGCAAATTTAGTGACTACCCGGAGTTCTTTCTTCCGGGTAACAGCCACGGGCACTCTTGATACAATCTCCCGCACCATGGTGGCCAGTCTTGAACGCGTAAGCACCGAAGAAGTTAATTTGCTCGTGAAAAAAATGGAGTAATGTAATGGCGGACACCTTGTTATATCTCGATATTCATAAAGATACCATTGCCGCAGTGGTAGTCGATAGAAGCACGAAAACCAGTCTTGTGACCGGATGTGGAGTCGTCGAAACTGCCGAGCAGACTTTTGCTGCGGCGATTGACCGGATCAAGGAACTGACAGGCTTTGTTTCCGGCTCCTGTGTCGTTACATGTGGTGCGGAACTGTTCTCCTTCAGAAATCTTTCTCTGCCGTTTACAGAAAGAAAAAAGATAGAGCAAGTTTTGCCTTTTGAACTGGAAGATCGTCTGCCGATCGAAATGAAGAGCATGGTTGTCGATTTTACGGCAAAAGAGGGCTCGCACGGTTCGGATATTATTGCGGCGATGATGAATCGGGAGTATCTGGCCGATATTCTTGCCGTCCTGAATTCTCGAGGTATTGATCCCGATTCGATTGGTATCAGCGGGCTTTCCACCGGTCTGAAAATTGCCGAGGATGGTGAAGCCAATTTTGTATTGATAGATATCGGCACCCAGTGGGCGACGGTATTCATAATTATCGACAGGCAGATAGCACTCATTCGTTCGCTCGGCATTCCGGTAAATGCTTCCGGGCAAAACGGAACTGCCGAAACATTTTTTCTGAGTGTCAAACAGACCCTTCTTGCCAGTCGCTTGGTGGATATGAATAGTCCCGACTTTTGTGTATATCTGGCTGGAAATGCCGACAGATGGGGGGAGGTGGCCTCATTGCCGCCAAGGTTGGACGGGGTGGAAATTCGTAAGTATGAGTTGCACACTCGAAGGTCCATACAATTTCAAGCGGATACCGGAATGCATTATCAGCCCGAGATAATGGATAGAGTTCTTGTGGCCGCTTTGAAAGGCGGCGCCAGAAACCGGGTGTTTGACTTTCGCAAGGATGAATTCAAAAAAAGAAAAAGTCCGAGGGAATTTCGTCACCTGTTGGTGAAGATCGCCGCACCGCTGGTTTTTGCCGCAGTAGCGCTGATCGGATACGGAGTGTATGAATACACCCATTTGCTTGCGCAACAAGAGCAGTTGCGGAGTGAAATCCATGGGGTTTTCAGGGAGACAGTGCCTGAAATATCAAGGATAGTCAATCCAGTCCAACAGTTGCAAGTGATTAACAATCAAATCGGTGCAACGTATAAACCTGGAGGCAACGAGAGAGCCGGGATCACCATTATCGATCTTCTTGCCGAGCTTTCTTCCCGTATTCCCGCGTCGTACCAGGTGAAAGTGGTGAGACTGCTGGCAGACGCCGATACTCTCCGATTTAAGGCAATAACCGGCAATTTCAATACGGTCGACAATATCCAGAAAGAACTGGGGAAATCTCCTTATTTCAAAAATGTCGTTATCAGTTCGGCAAATCAGTCCTCGCAAAACGATGAGGTGACCTTCGAACTTAAATTAGAACTTGCACGGAAATAATTACATGGCTTCATTGGTTGGACATAGGCTTCCAAGGCTTCTCTTAGAGAAATCAGGGATAGAAAAACTCAATGCCCGGGAAAAATGGGTTGTTTGGGGGGGGCTGGTTTTTGTTGCTTGCTTTATAGTACTGCAACTTGCCATCATCCCTCTTTTCGATGCCCGCAATACCCTCCGCGAATCTATCGATAGAAGAACAAAGGAACTAGCTGCAATAAAAGAGTTGCAACAGGAGTATCGTTCCCTGAAAAATGAAGAAGGAACCATCCAGGCCAGGATTCAGCAGCGGGAATCAGGCTTTACCCTTTTTACTTTTCTTGACCGGCAGGCTGAAAAGGCAGAGGTAAAAAAACAGATAATGTACATGAAACCATCGACCGCCGAGGGTGACAGTGGTTTTGTGGAGACGATGGTTGAGATGAAGCTGCAGCAGATTACCCTGGAAGCCCTGGTAAGCTTTTTGCGGCTGATTGAATCGGAGCAACATGTTGTGTTTATTCGTCGGATTTCAATTCAGGAAAGTGGCAATGAGCAGGGGTTTCTCGATTCTATCATGCAAATAGTGACGTTTGAGAAAAAGGATTAGGAATGGACCTCCGGTTTTTTCGTCTTCGCACAGTATTCTACCTGGCTTACGCACTTATCCTCACTGCTTGTCTTCTCTATCTTCGCTTTCCCGCAGAGAAAATCAAACTGTATTGTGAAAAGCGTGTTGAATATTTCTTGTCGGACAGTGACTGCAGTATCGCCCGCATCTCCTACCGTTTCCCTTTTTCGGTCACTTTTTCCAATTTTCAAATCACCCGGAAGGTCGATGAGAGAACTTCCGGATTTCATCTCGATCACTTTACCGTCACTCCCGATTTCTCAACTTTCTTTCGTAAATTTGATATTGATGGGGAAATATACGACGGCAGTTTTTTCCTGAAATTCGAGATCGATGACGCGGAAAAAAGTTTTATGTTGAACGGGGTGTCGATACAGGGATTGAATACCAGTAAGTGGGTGAACGACTTTAATGTTCTTGACCGGAATGTGTCCGGAATTGCCGGAATTTCCGGCAATTACCAGGCAATGTTCAGTGACCCGCTTGCTGGGACGGGGAAAGGCGAACTCGTGCTTGTCGACGGCGTCATTGAGCTTTTACAGCCCGTATTGTCTCTTTCGAATTTAGAATTTGAAAGGATAACCGTCGAAATGACTCAAGAAAAGGAGGTGCTCAGATTTTCTGCCGGTGAAGTGTCGGGCAATCAAGTAAACGCCGAATTTGCCGGGGAGATGAGGACGACATTGCCCCTTCTCAACAGCATTATTCAACTCACTGGTCATCTCACACCCAAGGAAGAATTTTTAGCGGCTCATCCGGAGGAAAAGCTGGTTGTCGACCAGCTGGTACGCCGTTATAAAATGCCTGCCTTGCCGTTTAAGCTGGGAGGATCGTTGAGGAGTCCGACCTTCAGGTTCAGCATGTGATATGCCAATGACAACATCTCGCATATCAAGCATAGTTCCTTTGCTCCTTATCACGCTGGTGTGTGTAGGTGTGGTTGAAGGCGGATATCTTTTATTTGAGCATTTCATTTTCGATGCTCCTCCCCGGGTTGAAGTCGGTGAAGCGGATGGTACTGCGGAACAAGCTGAAGCAACAGGAGCGGACGTAAAAAAAATTGATTACCGGGCAATACTTCAGCGTAATCTGTTCGGCCCCCCTCCCGACAGCGGGAAATCGGCAATACCTCCTGTCCGGGACAATACCGAGGCTTTAGCGGCAACGAGTCTCGACATTGTTTTAATGGGGACCATCACCGGGAGTGAAGGAACGGAGAGAGCTATCATTTTAGACAAGAAGACTCAACGCCAGGAATTGTATGAGAAAGGCGATGCAGTTCAGGGAGCACTGGTCAGCGAGATTAGAAGAGGAAAGGTTATTCTGTCGCAAGAAGGCAGGGAAGAAGTCCTTGATATAAGTGAAGCAGTGAAAGTGCGGCCTCCGGTTTATGCCGCACAGGTCGCTCCGGGACAAAGCAGCATTCCACCGGGTGTGGTGCCACGGCCGTCTCCTCGAATCGCTCCGAGTGCACCTGCGAGCAAGGCTCAACCTGTGAATGTGGATAGAACAAGAGTTCGCTTGTCCCGCGAGAACTATTTAAACCGTCGCAACCTGTCACGAAACAAGAATCTGACAACAACCCCAGGCATTCAAGGTGAATAGTCAATGAGTGGAATGCAATATTCTATAATAAGTGCGATTATATTCTGTGTATTTTCAGGATTGGGATGTGGAGATGCACATGGTCAGGAATTGCCTCGCCCGTTGAGCGAAATTGCCCCCGAACCGGATGAGGGAGGCCAACGCTATATCACCATTGATTTCGATAATGTCGATATTCAATTATTTATTAAATATATAAGTGAACTGACAGGAAAAAATTTTGTTGTAGATAGAGCCGTGCAGGGCAATGTAACAATCCTGTCACCAACGAAAATTTCAGCACAAGAGGCATACAGTGTTTTTCAATCTGTGCTGGAGGTGCACGGATTTACAACTGTCGAGGCGGGATCGGTGACAAAGATACTCCCTTCGGCTCGTGCGCGGTCTCAAAATGTTGAAATGGTGACGTCTGGAACCCCCAGCGATCCCGAAGATAAGGTTGTAACCCAGCTGGTACCGTTGAAATACAGCTCTCCGGATGAAATACAGAGAGTGTTGACGCCGCTTGTCTCCCAGACTTCAGTCCTCATCGCCCATACTCCCTCCGGTATTTTGATAATTACCGAAACGCTGTCGAATATTCAAAAGCTGCTCAGCATCATTGAGGCCCTGGATGTCCAGTCGAGAGAGGACGAAGTCGCTGTCATTGTACTCGAAAATGCTTCGTCTGCTGCTCTTGCAAAGATTTTGACCTCCATCTATCAAGGCAGCGGGGCTGCCAGAAAGCCCGGTGAAGGCAGAGGTGTCAATGAGGCCATACAGGTTGTGCCGTATGAACGGGTCAATGCGCTCATTGTTCTTGCCAATGCCGGAAATATTGCCCGGGTGAGGAGTCTTATTGCTCTCCTTGATACGGAGGTGCAACGGGCAGAAGGCAATATTCACGTCTATTTTCTGCAGAATGCCACAGCGGTGGAAATGGCGAAAGTATTGAATGTGCTGCCGGAAAGCCAGCCGCCGGCGGAAGACGCCAATGTCGTGAAAGCAGCGGCAATCTCGAAAGATGTCCAGGTGATGGCCGATGAGGAGACAAATTCTCTCATTATCACAGCAACACCGGATGAATACAAGGTGCTTGAAGAAGTGGTAAAGAAACTGGATATCCCAAGACGTATGGTCTATCTGGAAGCCCTTATCATGGAAGTGGACGCGGACAAGACCCTTGATTACGGGGTTGAGTGGGCGGCCGGCGGCTCATTCTCCGACGGTACGGGAATTCTCGCCACCGGTTTCAGCGGGACGCAAGGGTTTGACACTATAAGCGGTATAAGCAGTGACAATCCAAACTTGCCGCCGGGTTTTTCAGCGGGCATCCTCAAACAGGGCATCAAAATTGGAGACGTCACATTTCCCAACATTGCGGCGGTACTTCGGGCGGTGAAAACAGATTCCAATGTCAATATCATTGCCACCCCTCAGATCCTCACTACCGATAACAAAAAGGCTGAGATCTCCGTCGGTGAAAATGTGCCCTTTATCACCAGCAGGAACACTTCCATCACCGACCAGGATTATACCCAGTATGAATACCGGGATGTCGCAACGAAACTGGAGATCACTCCCCATATCAGTCAGTCGGACACCCTGCGTCTGGAAATTGTCACAGAGGTGGTAAGATTGGCGAATGCCTCGGAAACGCCAACAACTTTTAAAAGAACGGTGACCACCACGGTTATCCTCAATGACAATACCACCGTTGTCATTGGCGGCATAATTGGTCAGGATGCAAACGAGGATGAGTGGAAGATACCGGGCCTTGGCGATATTCCGGTGCTTGGCTGGTTGTTCAAGACCCACAGCACCACCAACAGAAAGACCAACATGTTTATCTTTATCACCCCCCGTATAGTGCGTAATCCCGCCGATGCAGTATCGTTTACCTTAACGAAAGAACAAGAGATGGAAAACCTCCTGCCGAGAGTGGAAGAGAACCTGGAAGATAAAACCCATTTCAATACTTCCATGAAACTCACGGAGAAGGGATACGAAAAATTGCAGGGTGGAGATCTGGCGAGGGCCAAAGAGTTATTTTTGAAAGCACTGGAAATTGACCCGACCAATCCGTTCGCCGCCATGAATATGGGGGTAGTTTATGAACAGGAAGGGGAAGATGAGCTGGCAATGCTGATGTACCAGAAGGTAATCGACAGCGGCACGACTGCAGTGGCAAACATTTCCAGCGATCCGAATAAAACCGGAAAACCTCTTGTGCAGATCGCCAGGGAAAATATCGAAAGGATAAAGCAGAATGAGTTTCAATAATTTTTATTTTGTCGTTAAGCGGTGAAGAAAGTATGGAAAAAATCGGTACATTATTGGTCAAGGATTCCGGCTTGTCTTCCTTGGCTCTTGACGAAGCTCTTAAGGCCCAAATAGCCAGCGGCGATCTGATTGGTGAAATACTTAAAAAAAACAGGGAGGTGGATGAGATTGATGTGCTGCAGGCGCTCGGACGGCAGTACGGGATCGAGGTTCGTAAAGCTCTGCCGGCGGATATCAAAACCGATTTCACCGAAAGGGTCTCCATCAGTTTTTTGAAGCAGCATAAAATCGTACCCATCATTTCCGCGGAAGAACAATTTATTGCCATTAACGACCCCGGTGTTTTTCAACCCCTCGATGACCTGCGGGATATTTTATCCCCGCTGGTCCTGGGCACCGTGCTCGTTCCGTCCCAGCATATTCTCAATGCCATCAACTTTGCCTACGATATGACGCAAACCTCGGCGGATGAGGTGATGCAGGATATCGACGATGAGGATCCGGAGAGACTGTTTTCCGAAATCGAGGAGATCGGCGATCTCCTCGACGATACGAGCGATTCGCCGGTAATACGCCTGGTGAACTTAATGTTCTCCCAGGCGGTACGCGACAATGCTTCGGATATTCATATCGAGCCGTATCAGAACAGCCTGAAGATCAGACAGCGGCTGGATGGAATTCTCTATGATATGCTCAGTCCGCCCAAACATGTCCAGTCGGCTCTTATCTCAAGAGTCAAGATCATGGCGAAATTGAACATCGCCGAGAAAAGACTGCCCCAGGATGGCAGGATCGAGCTGAAGGTCGCCAACAGGGAAATAGATATCCGGGTCTCGACTTTGCCCACCGCCTTTGGCGAGCGGGTAGTACTGCGTCTGCTGCGGAAGTCTTCGGTATTGATCTCGCTTACCGATCTCGGTATGCCGGAGGACCGCTTTGTTCCGTTCAGCAAGGCCATAAAAAATCCAAACGGTATTGTGCTGGTGACCGGGCCGACCGGTTCCGGTAAAACAACCACCCTTTACGCCGCTCTTTCAGCGATAAACAATACCGATATCAATATCATCACGATTGAAGATCCGATCGAATATCGCATCAGCGGCATAGGACAGGTGCAGGTCAATCCCAAGATCGACCTTACCTTTGCCTCCGGGCTCAGGTCGATTGTTCGTCAGGATCCCGATGTGATCCTGGTTGGAGAAATACGTGATACGGAAACAGCCGAAATCGCCATCCAATCGGCATTGACCGGGCATCTTGTCTTTTCAACCCTGCATACCAACGATTCGGCCGGGGCAATAACCCGTTTGCGGGATATGGGGATAGAAGCATTTCTCATTGCCTCTTCGGTCAATGCCGTGCTGGCCCAACGTCTGGTGCGGATAATCTGTCCCAAATGCAAGGAAGAGTATGACGCCCCGCCGGAGATGCTGCAAATGATAGGAGTCGGCCTGGAGGAGTCGCACAACCGGAAAGCGTACCGGGGGAGAGGGTGCGCACAGTGCCACCATACCGGTTATAAAGGCCGTTGTGGAATTTACGAACTGATGCTCATGACCCAGGACATGAAGGAGCTTATCCTCCATACATCCGATGCCAATCAGATAAAAAGACGGGCTGTCGACAACGGCATGATCACCCTGCAGCGGGACGGGGCCATGAAAGTTTTACAGGGAACTACAACCGTAGAAGAGGTATATAGAGTTTCTCAATCGTAAGATTTCAACTTGATCTTCTATCAAGAAGATGAAGAAACTCATTTTAATTTCCAGCTTGTTTATCTTGAGAATTATTCCAGCTGCTCTTTTTCACTTTTATCCTGATTCGGCGAGCAAGCCGTGAGTGAAGTGTCCTGGAACTGCCTGCAGCGACAAAAGCCGGGGAAGCGGCCGCACGTGCATGCAAAAGCCTTCTCTAAAATGTGAACTGTTTTTTCAACAGATCCTCCCTGGATTTCTTCGACTAGTGGTATTAACAATTAAAGGAGGCAGTGAAAAGATGTTCGGCCTGCCTGATTGATGGCGCAGCGAATAAAGAAGTCATTGAAGAACAGGAGAAGGGCGTATGATATATGCGAACCGCACCTATGAACTGCCGGTGTTGCCAGTCAAAAATGCCGTGGTTTTTCCTTATATCGTTATTCCTTATCTCACCGATCTCCCACGATCAATAGCGGCAATTGATTGTGCTCTCGGCAGGGAAGATAAAACGCTGGCGCTCTTTACCCAAAGAAATCCGCGCAGTAACAACCCTGGACTGCATGATCTGTACTCTATCGGAACTTCAGGAGTTGTCCGCCTGTTTGCCCGTTCCGACACTGCAATCCAGGTATTTCTGCAGGGGGTTGAGCGGATTGAAATTACCGACCTCATTCCCAGGGCTTCCTTTCTTATGGCTCGAGTTCGGGGAGTGCCGATGACGAAGGAGCAGGATATTATAACGGAGGCGATGGGCAGAGACATTCTCGACCTGGTGAAAAGATATTTCACCCTCACACACCCAAACCATGATGTGACTCTTCCGCAGGTGATCCCCTCCGAGGCAGACTTTTCTCAGATCATCTATCCGCTTGCTCAATTACTGGGTTTTTCCGTCGACCGCAGCCAGGCCCTGCTTGAGGCGTCCAGTCTCACCACTGCGATGCAGCTTATGGAGGATTATTTACGTCACGAGGTCCAGATCCTGGAAGTGCGGAAAAAGATATCGGACCAGGCTCAATCGAAGATCTCGAAAAATCAGCGGGATTATGTCCTTCGCGAGCAGTTGGAAGCCATTCAGAAAGAGTTGGGAGAATCGAATCCGTCGGACAACGATTTTGCCGAATTGAAGAACAAGTTCGATTCCTGTGAATTGCCCGATGCCATCTATGATGAAGTTAAAAAAGACTTCCTGCGCTTGAAACGTATTCCCGCAATGTCTCCCGAATATCAGGTGGCCCGCTTCCATATGGAACTGGTGCTCGATCTCCCCTGGAATGTGGCGACGGAAGATAATCTCAACCTGAACAATGCCCGTAAGATTCTCAACGAGGATCACTACGGCTTGAAGGATATTAAGGAACGGATAATTGAACAACTGGCGGTGATGAAACTCAATCCCGGCGCCAAATCGCCGATCCTCTGTTTTGTCGGCCCGCCCGGGGTGGGGAAGACCTCTCTCGGCCAGTCCATCGCAAGATCCCTTGGCAGGAAATTCGAACGGTTCAGTCTTGGGGGGTTGTCGGATGAAGCGGAACTGCGGGGGCATCGGCGCACGTATATAGGGGCTATGCCGGGGCGGATCATCCAGGCATTACGGCGGAGCGGGGCGTGCAACCCTTTGATCATGCTCGATGAAATCGATAAAATGGGCAGGGAGTTTCGGGGCGACCCGGCAGCCGCCTTGATGGAAATTCTCGATCCGGCGCAGAACTGCACCTTCCGTGACAATTATCTCGATCTGCCGTTCGATCTCTCCCGGGTGTTTTTTATCGTCACCGCCAACTCCGTGGACACTATTCCCAAGCCATTGTTCGATCGTATGGAAACTTTGCACATTTCCGGATACGGCGAAGAAGAAAAAAGAGAGATTGCGAGGCAGTATATCGTCCCCCGACAACGTGTGGATGCAGGATTGACTGCAGAACAGTTTTCCATTTCCGATGATACCCTCATCCATATCGTCCATCGATATACCCGGGAGGCGGGAGTTCGTGAACTGGAGAGGATGATCGGCAAGCTGGTTCGAAAAGTGGCCATACGTTTTGCCGAGGACGTGACCGATCCGGTGACGATTCGCCCTGAAGATCTGGCGAAAATGCTGGGGCCGGAACGATTTTTTATCGAAAAAATGCGCAAGACGCTCCCGCCGGGCGTGGCAACAGGCCTGGCATGGACTGAACTGGGAGGCGATGTTCTCTATGTCGAGGCGATCAATCTGCCACATAAAAAGAGCATCACCCTCACCGGATATCTCGGCGAAGTTATGAAAGAATCGGCCATAGCTGCGGCAAGCTTTCTCCATGCGCAAAGCAGACAGTTCAACCTCGAAATTCCTGCCGGAGCAGTCCACATCCATGTTCCCGCCGGAGCCATCCCGAAAGACGGACCATCTGCCGGTCTCACCATTGCAGCTGCTTTAGCGTCCCTGTACAGCGGACGACCAACCCGGAGCGATACCGCCATGACCGGGGAGATCACCCTCAGCGGACTTGTGCTGCCGGTTGGCGGGATCAAGGAAAAAGTTCTGGCAGCGCGACGAGCGAATATTCATCGCATCGTGCTTCCCGCAGAAAACCGGAAAGATCTGCAGGAACTGCCCGAGTATGTCCTGGCAGAGCTGGATTTCGTTTTTGTCGGCAGTATTGAGGAGGCTCTGATTGCGGCCATTCCCGGACTGGTGTCGGGTGAGTCGCCTGTGCTCCGCAAGTGATGAATGGACGTCTCTGTTTGTTTTCCCTTCCTGCGGTATTTATAATTTCTTTAAGGTAAAGGTGGTGGAGTAATCTGTAGTATAATGACAGGGGGAAATGCCGCGAATGCCGGCACGTCCCGCTCTTCCACTGAAGTTTCGCTTTTTTTTCCACTCAAGGTTCGACACATTATGACAAATCGCATTTCAGGCATAATTCCATTACTCGTTATCACACTGCTCTGCGTCGGTGCGGTGGAAGGGGGGTATATGGTTTTGGAATATTTCATTCTTCGACAGCCGGTGGAGGAAAATATCCGTCCGATGACTCCGGCCACCGATGGGGAGACCGCGCCCCCGGAAACAAAACCCGATCACAAGAGTATTCTTACCAGGAATCTGTTCGGGCCGACCCGTCCTAAAGAAACTCCACCGACTCCAACAGCTATTGTTGCCGACAACCTTGAGTTGACGGGTTTAGGGATTGTGCTTGTCGGGACAATCAGCGGCAGCGAGGGAACCCCCCGCGCCATTATTCTCGATCTCAAGTCGCATAAACAGGCTCTCTACAAAGCCGGAGATGTTGTCCAGGGAGCCAATATCCTGGATATTCGTCGAGGCAAGGTTATTCTCTCGGTCAACGGCAAGGATGAACTTCTCGATATGAGTGAGGCGGCGACCGTTCGTCCGAAAGTGAAAATACCCATGGAGCCTCCTCCACAGGTGTTCCAAAGCCCAGATGTCTCAGCTGCGGTGGAGAATGTACCTCCCCAGGAACTGGGACAACCTGTCGAGACCGCCCCCGAGAATGTTTCACCACCGAATGAGGCTGCTCCCGGGAATGTTGCTCCACCGAATGAGACCGCTCCCGAGAATGTCTCTCCACAGAATAAGGAGAACGAACCTCCGGGAAGACGAATCGTCCGTCCGCGAATTATTCGTCCTTATCGTCCTTCGGACCAGAACTGAGAAGGGCAAGGGTTCAGATTTTGGCGATTGGCCTTTACGAGGTGACCTGGTTGGGGAGCAGTCTGTCCAAGAATACCTGATAATGATTGGGCAGCGTCCGTTTCGGCGAGGTGACGATAAAAAAACTTCGCTGCATTGTCATTCCGGTTACCTCTATTTCCTTAATTGTCCCATATGCCAGTTCATCGCTTACGGCGTGCCGGGAAACCACTGAAACCCCGAGGTCGGCCTTGATCGCTTCCTTGACCGCCGCACTCGAGCCAAGGGTCGCACAGATGTTGAACTGATCGAGGGAGTAGTGCTGACGGGAAAGGAGCGTTTCTATACTCTTTCTCGTGCCCGACCCCCTCTCCCGGATAATGAAAGGAAGTGTACAGAGTTCAGCCATGGTTATTTGCGCCGGGACCGGGTTGGCGACGGCGGCGGCGAGAATGAGCTGGTCTTCGGCGAAGGGCCGGTAATGGACTTTTGGCCCTGGAATTTTTGCCCCGACAACCCCGATCAAAAGGTCGTTGTCGGCCACCGCCTCGGCAATCCCGGCAGAATCGCTGATCCTGATCTCAAAGGAAACAGCGGGAAATTCATTTTTGAAGGCAGCCGCTATCTTCGGCAGAATATACGCCCCCGGAATGGTGCTGGCGCCGATGATCAATTCTCCCGACATGATGTTGCCGGTGGCGGTGATATCTTCCTCAAGTCGGCGGAGGTCGTCGAGAATGGCCATGGCTCGGGGAAAGAGCATTTCCGCCTCGGCCGTCGGCAGGATCTTTCTGCCCAGACGGTCAAACAGGCGGCAGTTGAGCCGCGCTTCCAGGTTCTGGATATGTTCACTGACGGTAGGCTGGCTGGTGTAGAGCTGCTCGGCTGCCTTGGTAAAGCTTTTCGTCTTGTAGACGGCAACGAAGATTTGCAGGTGGCGTGTTTCGATGGTCGGCTCCCTCACATCTTAGTGAATCTGTTGACTGTGTCATTCGAGTTAGCCGCGATTATAGTGAGGGTATTCGCGATTTACCAGAAAAAAAACGTGGAAAATCGCGATGGGATTGCGGACAAGCTTGGCTCTTTAATCGAGCAGCAGCGGCGTACTCAGGTATCTCTCGCCACTGTCGGGCAGGACCACCACCACCGTTTTTCCCTTGTTCTCCGGGCGTCTCGCCACCAGGAGCGCCGCGTGGACCGCAGCCCCGCAGGAGATCCCGGCAAGGATCCCTTCCTCTATGGCGAGTTGCCGGGCGGTGGCAAAGGCGTCGTCATTGCTCACGGTGACCACCTCGTCGATAATCTCCCTGTTGAGAATGGCGGGAATAAAGCCGGCACCGATCCCTTGTATCTTATGCGGGCCGGGTTTGCCGCCGGAGAGGACCGGCGAATCCTGCGGCTCGACCGCGACGGATATCATTTTCGGGTTTCTCGCCTTCAGTACTTCCGATACTCCGGTTATCGTGCCGCCCGTACCGACCCCGGCGACGAAAATGTCGATCTTGCCGTCGGTGTCCCGCCAGATCTCTTCGGCGGTGGTCGTGCGGTGGATCTCGGGATTGGCAGGGTTGCCGAACTGGTCGGGCATAAAACTGTCGGGGGTTTCGGCAAGGAGCTGTCGAGCCCTGGCGATGGCCCCTTTCATTCCTTCGGCGGCGGGAGTGAGCACCAGCTCGGCGCCGAGGTGTTTTAAGAGTTTTCTCCGCTCGATGCTCATGCTTTCCGGCATGGTGAGAATCAGTCGGAGTTTTTTATGGGCGCAGACAAAGGCCAGACCTATCCCGGTATTGCCGCTTGTCGGCTCGATGATGGTGCTCTGCCGGTTGACGAGTCCCTGACGTTCGGCGGCTTCGATCATCGCCACGGCGATCCGGCATTTGACGCTGCCTGCCGGATTGCGCGACTCCTGTTTGCCGAGAATGGTTGCCCCTGCTTTTGCCGAAAACTCGGTCAGGGTGACAAGCGGGGTGTTGCCGATGCTCTCAATAATTGTTTTAGCCATGATATATGTCTCACTGGTAAAGGTTCGTTTCTCTTTCTAGAGCGAATTTGAGTAAATCAGCTCCGGCCGCTTCAGCAGCACTTTAGTGCCGGCCGGCACACTCGATGTCAGCCAGATATTGCCGCCGATGACCGACCCTTCGCCGATGATTGTTTCGCCGCCGAGAATAGTGGTGTTGGAGTAGACGATAACATCGTTTTCGATCGTTGGATGCCGTTTCATGTTGCGCATCTTCTCACCGGCATCGCGGGGCAAAGACAGCGCCCCCAGGGTAACACCCTGATAGAGCCTGACGTTGTTGCCGATGACGGTGGTCTCGCCGATCACCACCCCGGTGCCATGGTCAATGAAAAAGCTCGAGCCGATGGTTGCCCCCGGATGAATATCGATCCCGGTCTTGGTGTGGGCGTATTCCGTCATGATCCGCGGAATGATCGGAACCTTGAGGAGATACAGCTCATGAGCCAGCCGGTAGACAAGGGTAGCCAGGAGGCCGGGATAGCAGAAGATAACCTCGTCGGGACTTTTGGTCGCCGGATCGCCTTCGAGGGCTGCGCGAATGTCGGTCGCAAGGATTGCCGCCACTTTCGGCAGGGCCTCGATAAAGGCCAGTGCCTTGCTGTAGCTCTGGGATTCGCAGTTGGTGCAGAGCAGGCTGTTGCGGCGGCAGTCGTGGCGAATGGCCATGGTGATCTGTTCGGCCACTTTGTCGTAGAGGTCGGTGGTCTTTTTGCCGATATAGTACTCGAGGTTGGAGGCATGCAGCCTGGTCCGGGTAAAATAGCCGGGAAATAAAATGCAGCGGGCCTGCTCGACGATCTGAATAATCTCTTCCTGGGAGGGAATGGCCACCGGGCTTATATGTTCGTAACATTCCTTGGTGCTCCAGGAGGAGAGCAGTTCCTTGACGATACCTGGAACCTTGAAGTGCTGGCAGCAGCTGGTGACCTCGATGTGATCACAGAGGGCGGCAATGGCACGGGTGTCGATAATCGTTGGGTTTTTGTCGGACATGGCTGTAGGTGTAGACTGAATGGAGGTTGATAAATAACCGGTTATATATTCTTGCCGTTTCTGCTTTTCTCAATAATATAAATGCCGTAGTTGGCGCGCAGGTTGGTGAACCTGCGGACAACCCGCCCCTCGCTGTTTACCGGGTTGGTGACGACGGCAATTTCTTTCAGGATGGTGTAGCCGACATCTCTCGCGAACTTGCGGAAATCCTGCAGGGTGATGACCCGGATGTTTGGCGAGTCGTACCAGGAGTAGGGCAGTTGATCGTTTTTCGGCGCGACACCTTTCCACAGCAGCTGCAGACGGATGGAGTAGTGGCTGAAATTGGGGAAACTGACGATCACCCTGCGGCCGATTCTGGCCAGGGAATAAAGCAGCCGGGCCGGTTCGAAAACCTGCTGCAGGGTCTGGCTGAGGATGACGTAGTCAAAACTGCAATCGGGGTAGTCGTCCACCTCGTCGTTGAGATCGCCCTGCAGGACGGAGAGGCCCCGGCCGATGCAATAGGCGGCTTTTTTTTTGTCTCGTTCGATGCCGGTGCCGACGACATTCTTGTTGGCGGCCAGCCACGCCAGGAGATCGCCGTTGCCGCAGCCAAGGTCGAGAACCCGGCTGCCGGGCGGAATCGTCGAGGCGATGATGCGCAGGTCGAAACGGATGTTTTCTGTTTCAGTTTCAGGCAAGACCATCGAAAAACCCTCCGATCAGCGTGGTGAGACGTTCGTCCGGGATAAGAAAGGCGTCATGCCCGCAATCCGCCTCGATTTCGCAAAAACTGACATCCTGGCCGGAGCGCTTCAAGGTCTGCACCAGTTCCTTGGCCTGATAGGTCGGGTAGAGCCAGTCCGAGCTGTATGAGACAACCAGGTATTTGATTTTTTGTCCGCCATTTTCATGAAGAGGGCCGGACCTGCCCATGCGATCGACCACGTCAAAATAATCGGCAGCCTTTGTTATATAGAGTACCGAATTGGCATCGAAGCGGTTGACGAATTTATTGCCCTGGTGGCGCAGGTAGCTCTCCACCTGGAAATCGCCGTCAAAACCGAAGGAGAAGGTCTCTTTGTCCTGCAGTCTCCGGCCGAATTTGCGGTGCATCGCCTTGTCCGAAAGATAGGTGACATGGCCGATCATCCGGGCCACGGCAAGGCCCATGCCGGGTTTGGCGCCACTGTAATACTCTCCTTTATTCCATTTCGGATCGGCCATGATCGCCTGGCGGGCGATCTCGTTGAAGGCGATGGCCAGGGCGGAATGGCGCATGGTGGTTGCGATCGGCACTGCGCACCGGATGATGTCCGGAAAGCGCACGCACCATTCAAGCACCTGCATTCCGCCGACGGAGCCGCCGATCACCCCATGCAGCCGTCTGATGCCGAGAGCGTCGACCAGGATCTTCTGGGTGGTCACCATATCGCCGATGGTCATCATCGGAAAGCCGAGGCCATAAGGCTTGCCGGTTGCCGGATTGAGCGAAGCGGGACCGGTCGAGCCCATGCAGCTGCCGAGAATATTCGGACAGATGACGAAATATTTGTCGGTATCGATACCTTTGCCGGGGCCGACCATGAAATCCCACCAGCCGGGTTTTTCGCCTTCCCGGTCGGCGGGATAGCGGCCGGCGACATGGGAATCGCCCGAAAATGCATGGGCGATAAGAATGGCGTTATCTTTTGCCGCGTTCAGGGTGCCGTATGTTTCGTAGGCGATGGTTACCGGCCCGAGTTTCGCCCCGCTTTCCAAAACCAGTTCCCCGGGCGGTTCGGCAAAGGTGTGGAACTGTTTCTCAACGATCAGAACATCCTGTCTGCGGCTGGTGACACTCTCCACATCAATCCCCTTTTCGTCTTTATGCGGCACTGGCCAGGGCCTGGTCAATATCGGCGAGGATATCGTCGATATGCTCGATACCGATCGACAGCCGGACCATGCCCTCTTCAATGCCGCCTTCCAGGAGTTGCGCAGGCGATAACTGCGAATGGGTGGTCGAGGCCGGATGGATGGCCAGGGACTTGGCATCCCCTACATTGGCAAGATGGGAAATGAGCTGCAGGCTGTCGATAAATTTCTTGCCGGCGGTAAGACCGCCTTTGATGCCGAAGGCGATCATGCCGCCGAAACCGTTTTTGAGATACTTGACCGCCAGTTCATGGCCGGGCGAGCCGGGGCGGCCGGGATAGTGCACCCATTCGACTCCTGCGTGGCCGCTCAGGTGATCGGCGATAAGCGCCGCGTTCTCGCAGTGTCTGGCCATTCTGAGGCTGAGCGTCTCTATGCCCTGCAGGGTGGTCCAGCAGTTGTCGGGGCTGATGCAGGCACCAAGATTTCGCAAAGGGACCAGGCGCATGCGCAGGATGAAAGCAAGAGGGCCGAGCTCGCCCAGATCATGGGCGTAGCGCATGCCGTGGTAGGAAGAATCGGGCTCGTTATACAGGTTGAACTTCGGATCCTGCCAGTTGAAGTTGGCGGCGTCGACGACAATCCCGCCGATCCCGGTGCCGTGGCCGCCGATCCATTTGGTGAGAGAATGGATAACGATATTGGCGCCGTGCTCGATCGGGCGCAGCAGACAGGGCGGGGTAAAGGTCGAATCGACGATGAGCGGCAGATGATGTTCCCCGGCAATCCTGGCCAATGCCTCGATGTCGGTCATATTCAGCGCAGGATTGCCGAGCGTTTCACAGTAAATGGCCCGGGTCCTGTCGTTTATGGCTGCTTTCACGTCGTCCGGTCGCGAGGCATCGACCAGACGGACCTTGATGCCAAGCTGGGGCAGGATGGAGTCGAACTGGACATAGGTGCCGCCGTAGAGATTGTTGGCCGAGACCACTTCATCGCCCTGGCCGCAGATATTGATGATGGTATAGAAAATGGCCGATGTCCCGGAGGCAAGGGCGAGAGCGGCTGCGCCGCCTTCCAGCTGGGCCATGCGCTGTTCAAGGACATCCTGGGTCGGATTGCCTATCCTGGTATAGATATTGCCGAGTTCTTTCAGGGCAAAGAGGTTGGCGGCATGCTCGGTATTTTTGAACATGTAGGCGGCTGTCCGGTAAATGGGTACGGCCCTTGAAAGGGTGCTTGGATCGACGGCCTGGCCTGCATGGAGTGCAAGTGTTTCAAATTTCATGTTCATCTCCTCTTCAGGTGGGTTCAGCGCTTATTTGGGTGTGGTCTGTTCCGCCTTGATTTTCTCAATCAGGTCGCGGATAAGTTCACCGTTTCCGGCCTTGGCCTCAGGATCGATCTTGAGAATCTCTTCCCAGCTGGCGATTGCTCCCTTGGGATCGTTGAGATCATACAGCAAGACAATGCCCTTATTGTACCGAGACGGCAAATGAGCGGGGTCCTGCTGCATCGCCCGCTCAAATTGCTCAATCGCCTTCTGCGGCTGGTTCGTCAGCCTGTACATGACGCCGAGATCGGTGATGATGTTGGCGTCTCCTTTATGCAGCTCAAGCGATTTCGTATAGGCGACAATGGCCTTGTCCGGTTGTTCGGTATCGTAATACAGGTTGCCCAGACGGGTCCATGCCTGATAGTTTTGCGGATTGGCAGTGACTTCGGCCTCCAGGTTGAGGATGGCCTTGCGGGTCTCCTCGTTATGGGCCTGAGCCTGACCATCGACGGAGGGGACCGATCCGGGAGCGGAAATATTGCCTTTGTATACGGTAAAGGCAACACCGGTTAAAAAACCGATGATAAAAATCAAGCAGTAAATCACCGCCTGGTTTTTGTTCCCCTGCGGTGCTGCGCCACCAGGCCGGATATCCTGCTGGTTATTTTTCTGATTGCTGGTCATGACTCTCGCTTGCCGTTGGCTGTTGATGTATGGGGAAAGGGTGTGTTTTTCCCAGTAATACCACGCAGTGGTAGGTGTTTCAAGAAAAAATACGGCCAATGAGGGCAGTGGCCGGTTACTGTAACCGTTCATCCAGTGCTCCAGGTTCGTTCAAGCAGGCCGCCGAGCAGGTAAGCGACCATCGGGAGACTCCGATAGTTGGCTATGTGAGGTGGCCTGATCGGACGAAAATGGGGTGCTGGTGAACGGTTACCTGCTCTCTGGCTAATTTCGCTATCCTGCTTATAGTCAACTCCAGGTTGGCGGGTGGAGTATTTTTCAGTGAAATATATATATCTGTTCCGGGTATTTGTCCAGTGCCGGGAGGCAATCCGGTGGTAAGCGTTCAGCTATCAGCTTTCAGCAAGAAACAACTGATTTAGTGATAACTGAGGTCTCACGCGAAGGCGCGAAGGCGCGAAGTTACGTATTTGAAAGGCCGGATTCGGTACTTCCGTCTGCTCTTTTCGATGTTTTTCAATCTGCCATTTTCGCGTCTTCGCGCCTTCGCGTGAGCCTCTTTAAGTCTTCAGATTTGCACCACGAAGCCGAGAAGCCGCAAGATCTTCGTGAGTGTTGGAGTGTCTGGGCTCTGTTGGTCATTTTTGAATTTGGTGAACGGTTACATCCGGTGACACAGATAAGCTGTCGTCGAAAATAACATGGCCAAGGTTATTTCGTGACGGCTCCCAATCTGACGAAAAACAGGCCATACAATAGAAATTCTTTTTTTACGCCTGTGAGTCCGTTTGGTGTATAATCAAGGATTCGTTTTTTACATACAAAATTTAGACTTCCAATCGGTTCTTGCAGACCGGACGATTGTTCATAGTCGGTAAATTTCCCCGAGGAGTATATCATGAAGGTGTTGGAACAAGTTGAGAAACAGAAACAAAGAACTGGGGAATCGTTGCCTTGCCTCCCTTCGTCATCAACCGTCAATACCATCAAGGATAATATCATTCATCATCTGATGAGTTTTCAGGGGCGTGATCCAGAACGTTCCGGCGCACCGGATGTCTATAAGGCCCTGGCCTATACCATGCGCGATCTGATGGTGCAGAAATGGATTTCGACCCAGAAGACCTTTTATGCAAAAGAGAAGAAACGGGTCTATTATCTTTCCCTCGAGTTCCTCATCGGCAGGTCGCTCGGCAGCAGCATGATCAATCTGGGTATCCTTGAAGACGTCAAGCAGGCCGTCGAGGAACTTGGTTTTGAAATCTCCGAGATCAGGAATCAGGAAGAGGACGCCGCTCTCGGCAACGGCGGGTTGGGCCGTTTGGCCGCCTGTTTCATGGATTCCATCGCCACCTTGAAGATTCCCGCGTACGGCTATGGTATCCGCTACGAATACGGATTGTTTTTTCAGCAGCTGATCGATGGGTATCAGGTGGAGGGGCCCGACAACTGGCTGCGCAACGGCACGCCCTGGGAGTTCGAGCGGCAGATGCCGATCTTCAAGATCCAGTTTTTCGGCAATGTCACCGGCTACCTTGACGAAAAAGGCCATTACCGGGCGAAATGGGTCAATACCAAGGATGTCATGGCCAAAGCCAGCGACATCATGGTGCCGGGCTATAAAAACGATCACGTCATCAATATGCGGCTCTGGTCGGCCCATGCCTCGCGGGAGCTGGATCTTACCGATTTCGGCCGCGGCGATTATATCAAGGCAGTGGAATCCAAGGTCAGTTCCGAGACCATTTCGAAGGTCCTCTATCCTCCCGATCATAATTATGCCGGCCAGGAACTGCGGCTCAAACAGCAGTACTTTTTCGTTGCCGCGACCTTTCAGGATATCATGCGACGGTACAAGAAAAAGCACGCGACCTTCGATAGATTTTCCGATCTGGTTGCCGTACAGCTCAACGATACCCATCCGGCCATCGCCATTCCGGAGCTGATGCGATGGCTGCTCGACCTTGAAGGGATGGGCTGGGAAGAGGCCTGGAAAATTTGTGTCGACACCTTCGGGTTTACCAATCACACGCTGATGCCCGAGGCCCTGGAACGGTGGACGGTCGACATGATGGGCCGGGTCCTGCCGCGTCATCTGCAGATTATCTACGAGATAAACAAGCGCTTTCTCGACGAGGTGGTCCTCCGATACCCCGGCAACGAGAAGAAGCTGCGCGATCTTTCCATTATCGAGGAAGGGCCGGTGAGAATGGTAAGGATGGCCCATCTGGCCATTATCGGCAGCCATTCCGTCAACGGGGTGGCGGAACTGCATTCCGATCTCCTCAAAAGCCGGGTCTTTCCCGGCTTCCATGAGTTCTTCCCCGACCGGTTCAACTCAAAGACCAACGGCATAACGCCGCGCCGCTGGCTCCTGGACATCAACCCGGGGCTGGCCGACCTCATCTCCAGTCGTATCGGCTCGGGCTGGATTACCAATCTCGACCTGCTGCGCGGTCTCGAGGAATATACCGACGATCAGGATTTTTGCGACCAATGGCGCAAAATAAAACTGAACAACAAAGTTCAACTGGCAGAATACATCAAAAAGCATTGCCGCGTCGACGTCGACCCCCACTCGATGTTCGATATCCAGGTAAAACGGATCCATGAATATAAGCGGCAGCTGCTGAATGCCCTGCACCTCATTCATCATTACCACCGGATCATCCATGGCGACGCCGACAACATGGCACCGCGTACCGCCGTTTTTGCCGGTAAGGCGGCCCCATCCTACTGGCGGGCAAAACTGATCATCAAGCTGATCACTTCGATCGCCGATGTGATCAATAAAGACCCCCGGGTGAAAAACCGCCTGAAGGTGGTCTTCCTGCCCAACTACAATGTTTCGCAGGCGGAGATAATCATGCCGGCGGCCGACCTTTCAGAGCAGATTTCCACCGCCGGTACCGAAGCCTCAGGCACCGGCAATATGAAGTTTTCGCTGAACGGGGCATTGACCATAGGCACATTGGATGGCGCCAATATCGAAATCCGCGAAGAAGTCGGCGAGGAGAATTTTTTCATCTTCGGGATGACTGCCGAGGAAGCCGAATTTGAGCGGAAAAATGTCAGCCGCACCCCCTGGCAGATCTGTCAGGCCAATGAGGGTGTCAGAAACGTAATCGAAAGCATTGAGGACGGCTCCTTCAGCAATGGCGAAAAGGGACTGTTCAAGCCACTGGTCGACAGCCTGATGAACAAGCACGATCCCTATCTGCTTATCCTCGACCTGGAATCCTATATCGACTGCCACAAAAGGGTCAACGACGCCTTTCTCGATCCTGAAAACTGGACTCGCATGGCCATTCTCAATGTCGCAAGGATGGGCAAATTTTCCACCGATCGTACCATCAAGCAGTACTCCGAAGAAATCTGGGGTATTCCAGTCGAATAAAAAGATGAATGGGGGAGGCGTTGCCGCCCCCAACCGACCTTGACCTGAGCGGGATTTTCGGGTATCTACAGGCGTAGTTTGCACAGCCACCTGCCGAAGAACCGCGGGGAAAACGTATACGGGAAAAAAAAAGGGATTACAGATTCTAATAATCTGTAATCCCTTTCAAATTGCTGGAGGCGGCGATCGGAGTCGAACCGATGAATAATGGTTTTGCAGACCACTGCCTTGACCACTTGGCTACGCCGCCAGCTGTTTAGAGGACACTTTTATACCATAGCAGAAAAAATTGACAAGGAAAATATTAAATCATGGGTATGGATATTGATTCGCTGGTGCGGATCAACAAAGAAGAATTGAGCAAGCTGGAGAAGACCATCGGCTATCGTTTTACCGATCTTCGTCTCCTGCAGACTGCGCTTGTCCATTCCTCCTATGCGTTTGAGCAGGCACAGGGCGGAAACGATTATGAAAAACTTGAGTTCTTAGGGGATGCCGTCCTCGATCTGGTGATCGGCCACATTCTCCTGCACCGCTACGCAAAACTGCGCGAGGGCGAGTTGACCAGACTGCGCTCCTCTCTGGTGAATGAACAGCATCTGGCCAAGATGGCAAGGGAAATCGATCTGGGCAGATATCTGGCACTCGGTAAAGGTGAGGAAAGCTCCCACGGGCGCAGCAAGGCATCGATTCTTTCCTGCGCCTATGAAGCGGTGGTCGGAGCGATTTTCGAGGATGGCGGGTATCAGGCGGCCGTCGATTTTGTGACGAGCTTTTTTCTTCCCGACATTGAGGGGAAAAAAGAGGAGCTGCTGATTGCCGATGCCAAAAGCCGTCTTCAGGAAGCGCTGCAGGAAAAATACAATGAGGGGCCGAGCTATAAAATAGAGGGGGAAGATGGGCCGTCGCACCAAAAGGTCTTCACCATTTCCGTCCGGTTCAGGGATCAGGTTCTCGGCAGCGGCCAGGCCGGCTCGAAAAAAGAAGCGGAACAAAAAGCCGCGGCGGCCGCTCTCTCAGTTTTGGATCAGGGAAAAAATTAACCCGCATGGCACTGGTAATTCCTGTCTTTATCCCGCATCGAGGCTGTCCGCATCACTGCCTGTTCTGCAATCAGGAAAAAATATCGGGGTGTGTACGAGCCGATCACGCCCCGCCTGCCATTACCGGGATTATAGACGAATGGCTGGCGCGCAGTCCCGGTCATGCGGAGGTACAGGTGGCTTTCTTCGGCGGCTCCTTTACCTGCCTGCCGGCCGGTGAGCAGGAGGCGATGCTTTCCGTGGTTCAGCCATATCTCGATGACCGCAGAGTCGATTGCATCCGCCTTTCCACCCGGCCGGACTGCATTGATACGGAGGTTTGCCGCTTCCTGAAGGCATTCCGGGTCGGGGTGGTCGAACTGGGGGTGCAGTCTCTCAGCGACCATGTCCTGCAACAAAACCGGCGTGGCCATGACGCCTCTCAGTGCCGTCTGGCTCTTGCCCTCTTGCAGGAGGCGGGAATCAAAGTGGGAGTGCAGCTGATGCCGGGGCTGCCGGGTGAGACCAGGAAGTCGTTTCTGCAGGGCATTGACGAGGTGATTCGGCTGCGGCCCGAGTTCGTTCGGCTCTATCCGGTAGTGGTGGTGAAGGAGTCGGGCCTTGAGCAGCTCTACCTGCAGAACCGCTATCGGCCGCTCAGCCTGAACGCTGCTATCGCTCTTACCGCCAGGGCCTACAGGAAATTAACCGAAGCAGGGATAAAGGTGATTCGCATGGGGCTGCAGCCTTCGCCATTGCTGACGGCAAATCTGGTCGCCGGGCCATTTCATCCCGCCTTTGGCGAACTGGTGCTGGCAAGGCTCTGGTTGAAAAAAATGCGCGACCAACTTGCCCGTCTCGGACCGGGTGAAAATATGTGCTTCCATGTGTCCCATCGGGACCGGTCGGCGGTGATGGGGATGAGAAGACAGAATTACAGAAGACTGGAAGAACTCGGATTTGCCGGACGTTTTACCATTGTCTCGGATAAAAATATCGAACGGGGAAGTATACATTATGTTGTCTGTTAATCATCTGGATGTTCGTTTCGGCGAAAAACATCTGTTTAAAGATATTTCGGTTCAAATATACACAGGCAATCGTATCGGTCTGGTCGGGGTGAACGGCGCCGGGAAGACCACGTTATTAAAGATTATGGCAGGTGTGGCGGCAACCGATGACGGGGTGGTCAGCAGGGCGAAATACTGGACCGTCGGCTATCTGGCCCAGGAGTCGACCGAGCTTTTTTCCGAGCTGTCCCTCTATGAGGAAGCGGAGACGGCGTTTGCCCCGTTGCTTGCCATGCAGGAGGAAGTGGCGCAGCTGCACGAACGGATGAAGGGCATCGACCCGCATTCCGAGGAGTTTCTGCTCCTCATCGAGCGTCAGGGAGAACTGCAGCACCGTCTCGAAGGCAGCGACATCTATGCGATCAGCGGAAAAATCGAAAAAGTTCTGCTGGGCTTAGGTTTCAAGCGTGAGGATCTGGTCAAGCCGGTGGCGGCATTTTCCGGCGGCTGGCAGATGCGGCTGAAACTTGCCAAGATGCTGCTGGAAGCGCCGTCGCTCCTGCTTCTTGACGAACCGACCAACCATCTCGATCTTGACTCGCTCACCTGGGTGGAGCAGTTTTTGCGAAACTATCAGGGCGCCATGGTCATCATCTCCCATGACCGTACTTTTCTCGATAAAGTCACCGAGCAGACCTGGGAACTGAGCTTTGGCCGGATCGACATCTATAAAGGCAATTATACCTACTATCTGAAGGAAAAAGCCGAGCGGCGGGCGATAGAGAAAGGCGCCTACGACAACCAGCAGGCCAAGATCAAACAAACCATGCGCTTTGTCGAAAGGTTCAGGGCCAAGGCGACCAAGGCCAGACAGGTCCAGAGCCGGGTCAAGCAGCTCGACAAGATCGACCTGATCGAATTGTCGGGTGACGAGCAGCAGATCAGATTCACCTTTCCTCCTGCCCCTCCATCCGGAAGGGATGTGCTGCGGGTAGACGGCCTGTGTAAAAGTTATGACGGCGTCCCGGTTTTCAGCGATGTGGAATTGCTTTTCGGCCGGGGCGACAAAGTTGCCGTGGTCGGGGTCAACGGCGCCGGCAAATCGACCTTTCTGAAGATCCTGGCCGGACAGATCGCCTATGACGCAGGCAGCATCCGGCTGGGAACCGGAGTCAAAATGTCCTATTTCGGCCAGCATCAGGCGCAGGAGCTGTCGCCGCAGCTGACGGTGCTCGAGACTATGAATCTGGCGGTCGAGGATATGACCGTCACCCGGACCCGCTCCCTGCTCGGCGCGTTTCTTTTTCGCGGCGAAGAGGTCGACAAGAAAGTCGCCGTCCTGTCGGGTGGGGAAAAAAGCCGACTGGCCCTGGCCAAGATGATTGCCATCCCGGCCAACTGCATGCTCCTCGACGAACCGACCAACCACCTCGATATGAGTTCCCAGGAGGTTTTGCAGGAGGCGATGGCCCAGTATGACGGGACCATTGTCGTGGTCTCCCACAACCGCTATTTTCTCGATTCCTTTGCCAACAAGGTCCTCGAGGTGAAGGGGGGGCGGCTGACCCTGTATGAAGGCAACATCGCCGAATATCTGCTGAAGCAGGAGGCGCTGCGGGAGCAGGATAAGGAGTTGGAGGTTGAAACCGCTCGCGCCGCTGCGATAAAGGCAAATGGCCAATCCGCCGACTCCCAGGAAAGCCGCAAGGAGCGCAAGCGGCTTGAGGCCCAGCTGCGCCAGGAGCGCAGCCGGCGGGCCGGTCCCTGGCTGAAACAGCTGGAAGAGGCGGAAAAGCAGATTGAGATTTGCGAGAAACAGAAAGAAGATCTGGAAAATCTTATGGCCGACCCGGAGCTTTACAAAGACGAAAACAATTGGGCAACGACGAGCAAAGACTACGAAGACTGCAAGCGCCGGCTTGATCGCTGGTATGCAAAATGGGAAACGGCCCAGGAAAAGATCGATGAAATCGACGGGGATATTGGAATGAATTGAGGCCCAAGTGCTGAACAGCCCAGTTATAAAAATATTAAATTGCTGTCATGACTTGCAGCGTTGACGGTCGCCTGCTAAACTTTTTGGTAACACCTATGAATATATTCAACTAAGGGATTGGTAAAACGAATCCAGTAGGGTGATAATCTCAACGAAGGGGCAGGGAGCGGCATGGCGGAAGGTATCATCCCGAGAAAATCTCCCGGCCAATCCGCCGGTCATCAGCGACACCGCCCGGTACCGGTTGTCCTGTTTATTCTCTTTTTGCTGGTTGTCCGGGCCTCAACGCTCCTGGCCGGGGTGGCGGAATCTCCCCGGAAGGTGCTTGTCCTGCACAGTTATCATGCCGGACTGTCATGGACGGACAGTCTGGTCAAGGGCATAGGTGAAGGGTTGGCCGAATCGGGGATGGTCCTCGACATCGCCCACGAGTTCATGGATACCAAACGCATTTTTTCCGAGCAGTATCTTGATCGGCTTGCCGCCCTTTACGCCCTGAAATTCAGGGACAGCCACATTGATGTCATTGTCGCAACGGATGACCTCGCCTTTAACTTTCTCAGAAAACATCATGGTCGGCTGTTCCCGGGGAAGCCGGTGGTTTTCTGCGGCGTCAACAGCTTTCAGGATGACATGCTGGAAGGACTGCCGACATTCACCGGTGTCCTTGAGGCGTTCGATATGCCGGCTACTCTTGAGGCTGCTTTGCAGCTTCAGCCCCAGGCTACCCGGTTTGTGGTGATCAGTGACCAGACGCTGACCGGCACGACCAACAAACCGATTTTCCTCGAGGCGATACAAAAACTTTCCCGGCCGATGGACGTCCTTCTTCTTGAGAACCACACCATGGATGAGGTGCGGGCAGAAGTAAGCCGACTCGATATGGGAGATATCGCCGTCTGGTTGTCTTTCACTACCGACCGGGCCGGCAACTATTATGATTTCAGGCGGAGCGCCACGCTGATTTCCGAGGTAAGCGGAGCCCCCCTCTATTCTTTCTGGGATTTCCATCTGGGTTACGGCATTGCCGGCGGAAAACTGGCGAGCGGCTATTTTCAGGGAAGGCTGGGGGCACAACTGGCCACAAGGATCCTCGCCGGCGAACCGGCAGCATCGATTGCCGTGGTGAAGGAGAGTCCGAACCGTTTTATGTTCGACTTTCTCCAGCTGCAGCGTTTCAACATCGATCCTGAAACTCTGCCTGCCGGCAGTATCGTGATCAATACTTCGGTAACTCTCTACTCGCAATATAAACATCTGGTCTGGGGCGTAGCCGGAGGTTTTTTCGCTCTTTCCTCCATTATCGCGCTGCTGCTCGTCAATGCTGCAAATCGCCGGAGGGCGAACAGCTCTTTGACTCTCAGCGAAAATCGCTTCCGGACACTCTTTGACAGCGCGGCAAGTGGAATAGCTCTCGTCGGTCTGGAGGGCAGGTATCTGCGGGTCAACGATGCCTTGTGCTCGATGCTGGGTTTCAGCCGCGAAGAGCTGGAAAGGAAAAACTGGCAGGATGTAACCTGTCCGGAGGATACGGAACGGACTCGAGCCATGATCTCGGAAATCCTGTCGGGCCATCCGGCACCGCCCATGGAAAAACGCTATCTTCATAAAAATGGGCAGCTTGTCTGGGCTCTCATGAGTGTCGGCCTGAATATCGACCGGGACGGCAAACCGCTTAATTACGTGTCGCAGGTGCAGGACATTACCCGGATGAAGCAGGTCCAGGCTGAGATGCATCAGAGCGTGGAGCGTTACCGGCAGATTTTCGAAGCAGATCTCAGCGGGTTCTTTCTTGCCAGCCCGAGCGGCAAGGTGCTGCTCTGCAATAAGATTTTCGCCGGAATCCTCGGTCTTGGCAGTGTAGCCGAAGCTGTCGGCAAAAATATCTCCACCTTTTATCGCAATGCCGATTTCTGGGCAAAGCTTGCAAATGATCTTGCAGACGGCGTGAAGGTCGAAAACATTGAGGTTGAACTCCTCCGCGACGATGGCGAAACCATTACGGTGCTGTGCAACGGCATCGGCAGGTATAACGAGGGGCGACTTGTCGAAGTTCAGGGCCATATGATGGATATCTCCCGTCAGAAAAAACTCGAGACCCAACTCGTCCGCGCCCAGAAAATGGAAGCGATCGGTCTTATGGCCGGCGGGGTGGCCCACGACCTGAATAATATCCTGTCCGGAATCATCAACTATCCCGAATTGATGCTGGCTAAACTCGACAAAGACAGTCATCTCCGCAAGCCTCTCGAATCGGTGAGGGAATCGGGGCAACGGGCCGCCACGGTCGTTGCCGATCTGTTGACGGTGGCAAGAAGTGCTGCAAATGTCAGGGAGTCGCACAATGTGCATACATTGGTCAGGGAATATCTCGATTCCCCCGAGTTCAACAGACTCTGTTCGCTGTATCCACATGTCACCATTGACGTTGAGTGTCTGTCGGAGAATTCGACCATTCTCTGTTCGCCCGTTCATATTAAGAAATGTCTGATGAATCTGGTGACCAATGCCATGGAGGCCATTGAAGATAAAGGGCAGGTGCTGCTTGCCATCCGTGAAGAGACGAAATCGGCAGAACAAGGCGGCAGAACTGTCCCTTGTGACTATGTGGTGGTCGATGTGACGGACAATGGTCCTGGAATTTCGGAAAAGGACAGAGAGCGAATATTCGAACCCTTCTACACGAAAAAGGTCATGGGCAAGAGCGGCACCGGCCTTGGTCTGGCGGTTGTCTGGAATACGGCACAGGAACACGGCGGAAAGATCACCATAGCAAGCGATGCGCGGGGGACCACTTTCAGTCTCTCTTTACCGAGATATTCCATGCCGGCCCTGGCCTCTGCAAAAGAAATGGATGAGGAGCCACCGCCCGGCAGAGGCGAACGGGTCCTCGTGGTCGATGACGAACCGACGCTGCGGGATATCGCCGATCAGATCCTCACCGCGTACGGCTATCATGTCACTGTGGTCGGCAGTGGAGAAGAAGCAATTGCCTTCCTGCGCCAGGAGAAGGTCGACCTTGTGCTGCTGGATATGTTCATGGAGCCGGGAATCAATGGCTGTTTGACCTACGAGAAGATAATTTCGATCCATCCGCGGCAGAAGGCGATCATTGCCAGCGGTTTTTCCAAAAGTGAAGATGTCAAAAAGGCGATGCGCCTCGGTGTCGGCAACTTCATCGAAAAACCATATTCGGCCAGCCTGCTGGGTTGGGCTGTTTTCCGTGAACTGCAGGACTCCTGATTGTGTCGTTTGTCAATCTCTTGCAATACCGGCGATAATCGTACCGTCCGGTTTCGGGCATCTTACTGCACGCTTTCCAGCCTTGTTCCGAGCAAGACCTTTTCTCCCGCGTCTGCCGCATGCAGCTCAACCTGTCCCTGGTTGAAGAACAGGATGTAGAGCAGTCGGCCATAGCAGAGCACCGCAAGAATCGCCGCGAAAGGATGGAAATATCCCAAAGGGCAGAGGATGCAGACGGTGAGCCAGTGGATCAGAATTACCTTCTGCGAGTGGAGCTGGATGGGAAAATCGCCATGTCGGCTGATCACCGCGAGACCGCTGAGGTTCCAGCCATAGAGTGCGGTGAAGGAGTGCATCCTCAGGAGGGGTAAACTCGCCTGCGGGTCGTATGAAGCGGAGAAGGCAAGCAGGATGTACAGAATCCCGGTAATGGAGGTGATCAGCAGAAACAGGATGCCGGAGGTAAGAAAGGCCTTCTGTTGCAGCCGTATGCCCTGCTGCCAGTAAAGAAAGAGGATGAGAACGACTGCCAGAAAGAGAATGACGGCAATTGCCGCCTGGGGAACGAACCAGCTGGCCAGGATAAAAAGAAAGAAGACAATGACGCCGAGATTGATGATCCAGAAAGACAGTTCCTTGAGGCAGGCGATGAGGGGCTTTACCTCATTCTTCATGAGCCCGAAAATGACCGACATGGCGATCAGCGAGATGGGGAAGGAAAATCCGAGGAAAAAGGTGTCCAGTTTCAATTTTTCAAGCGTCAGCCAATGGCCGAATTCACTGTTGAGAATCGCCAGGCTGGAAATTATCAAGCCCAAAGAGAGACAAAGCAGCGAGGCTTGATGGAATTTTTTCGAAGTGCTCTCTCCGATGGAGAAGAGTGCCCTGGGAAAGCAGCTGCCGAAGCGACGGATCCGCACCTTCTCAATGATCGCAGCGAGCAGCAGGGGGATGATCAGCGCTGCCACATACCAGCCTAAGAAAGCGCAGAAGGCAAAGGCGAGGGCAAGCACCAGAAAAGAGCCGGCCTGGACACTCACCTGCTTTTGTTGTTCGGTGAAATAGATGAGCAGGGTGCCGCCGCTGCACAGGTTGAAAAGAAAAATATGTAATCGCTCGAAGTTCATTACCGAAGGCGGAACGAGGTGGTGAAGAAAACCGCAGGTTATGGCGGTGGTCATAACGAGCCAGATGGCGATTTTGAACTGCCTGTTCATGTTTGTATTCCGGTTTAACTGGTGATGGAAGGTAACTTCTGAAACTTGTTGGTAATTGCAAGCGACTGGAGAGTAATATCTCCGAAGCCATCTGTCCATATCAAGTTTGATAAAGGCATTTTCTATTGACGCCATTCAAATGATTTGTTTCGCAATCATTTCAGCGCAATTTTTTTGTTGTGGAGGGTTCTGGCCAGGATCCAGCAGTGAAATTCGTTAATTCAAACAACATTTCTCTTTAAGCAATTGCCTTTTTGAGTCGCCGATTCAACAATTGCCATTCTCGCAAGGTACAATCGTTAAAATATACAGAACTTATTGAAACAACAAATAATAGATGGTAACAGTATAAAATCCTAATAAAACACAAGAGTCGATACGACATAGTAGCAGTGCTGCATTGGGACTATTGCATCGTCCAATTGTGGGAGGATGACGCTGGTTCAGATATTTTGGACTTTTAAGGAAACCGTGGTCTGTCCCCGGTTTATCCACAAGCGTTTTAAAGGATATAAAAAATGTCCAATTGAGATAAGATTTGTAGGATTATTTGATACTGTTGATCAGACAGCATTTACTGAATTGAATTTAACAATTCCAAAAAGAGTTAAATTTGTAGCACATGCAATTTCACATGATAAGAGATATGATTTTCCATTAACACGCCTTAACAACCGAGCAAATGAGCGTATATTTCCTGGAGATCATTCAGACATTGGAAGAGGACACGGTTCTGATACAAATGAATTAAGTATCACACCACTTGAATATATCTATAATTCAGCCGTAAAAGCTGGAGTAAAGTTCAGAAAAGAACCTGACATAGGTACTCATTGGAACGTCCAAAAACCACACGATTTAACGACAATCTTACCATGGGCCTTAAGGGAGAATACCGGTAGAACTAATTTGGACTAGGAATCGTAGGAATTATTATGACATTACCATTTAAAATAAAAGGGATACACGGTTTCTGTATCATGATTTTATTTTCCAGTTTATTAGGTTGTAAAAGCTTAGGTTACGAGTATACAATCGTAGTAGAGAATATGCGCAGTCATGGTTGGACTGATTTTTTAATTAAATCTAATAACGGATTGGAAATCCCATTTGCTGTAAATGCTGGGGCATGGAAAACATATAATGCTTCTTTTAGCTCTCCTCCGAATGCGGTATACTTGTAAGTTGGGTTAATGAAAAAGGAAATGAATATTATGCAAATGTAGATTTAAGAAATAGAGTGCAAAAAAATTTTAATGGTTATATCTATTTTGCTCTCGATGAGCAAAATTTCCTAAATTATAGCGCTAGTAGGGAGTACCGAGGGCCAAAAATGTTTGAAGTCCCCATAGAAGGTGGTAAAAGATGAATTCCGGCGCGAAAGAAGCTCGGGGCGAAGCTCGGGGCCAGGTGTCGCTCGCCAAAAGTAAAAATGAAGCTAATCATGCAGCCTGATATAGCAACCCTGTCTTGTTTGTGAAGTAGTCATGCTGTTGGAGCTGGAAGACGAAGGATTCAAAGCTGAAAAAGAAGCGTAAGGAGATGTGTTGAAGGGATATTTCCGGAGAAAAGAGTAAACTCATCCAAGGTGCCGGGCAAAATAGTCGGCAAAGAAGTTGGAGGTCTGACGAAATAACAGCTACTCAGGCAGCTTCCCGCCATTTATACCGATGATGCAGTCCACCAACTCTGGGCAGAGCAACAACCTTGCCGCCATTTACCGGTTTTTCCTGGATAGCCTTGGGAATAGGGGCGTCTTTGGCAATCCCATAGTGGGTCCGGTCGAGGTTGTAATAGGCGAAGTATTCTGAAAGAATCCGGCGAAGGTGATTTTCACTGAAGACAATAACATGGTCGAGACAATCCCGGCGTATTGAGCCGATAAATCTTTCAACGTGGCCATTCTGCCAGGGACTTCGAGGTGAGGTTATGATCTCTTTTATACCCATGTCTTTGACACATTGCCTGAACGTCTTACCGTAAATCCCGTCCCGGTCCCTGAGCAGAAATTTGGGTGCAGTCTCCCACGGAAAGGCTTCTTTTATCTGCTGTGAAGTCCATATGGCGGTGGGATGATCGGTGACATTGAAATGAATGACTTTTCTTCGCTCATGACTGAGGACAACCAACACATACAGAACTCGAAAGGAAGCAGTCGGTACAACTAAGAAATCCATGGCACAGATAGCAGAGGAGTGGTTTTTGAGAAAGGTTCGCCATTTTTGCCCCGATGAATGAAACTTACGCTTTGGCATGAGCCTTGAGACCGTCCTTTCCGAGACATCAAAGCCCAGTTTGAGCAACTCCCCGTGGATGCGGGGCGCGCCCCAACAGGGATTCTCTTTTGCCATTCGACCAATGAGTTTCTTCAACTGGGTGGCAACTTCCGGTCTGCCAATCTTTTTCTTTCTGCTTTTCCATCGCCAGAAAAGCCTGAATCCGGAGCGATGCCAGCGGATGACCGTTTCCGGTCTGACAAGAACAAGAGAGGCTTTCCACTGCGGACGAAAAATTGAAAAAATAACCCAGAATATCCTGTCCCACCTGCAAAGCTTCAGTCGTGAGTTTTTTCGTTTCATGATCGCCAACTGCTGCCGGAGGGCCAAGTTCTCCGCTGCGAGGTGAATGAAAAGGAATTGGGAGAGGAAAAACGAAAAAATTGTTTGGAAAAAGAACATAATAACGATAGAAGTTGGTGGATTGATTGCGAATGGAAAATAAATCGGAGATTGGGTTGTTTTAATAATCCCAGGTGAATGACAAAGCAATGAATTAGGAGTTCCGTATGATACCATCGTCCCCGGCCGCAACAACGGCTTTACCCTCGATACCGGCTATCAGATAAGCTACGGCTTTGACAACACCGGCCGTTTCGCCAGCCTCGACTGGCAGCATGGAGCCGCAAGCGGCAACGCCACCTACGGTTATCTCGCCAACTCGCAACTCCTGGAAACCATAACCAGCCACTCGGCTGGCGGCACCGGAATCACCACCTTTTTACCTATGAAGCCAAGCGCAACCAGAAAACCGGGGTGAGCAATAGCTATAATTCGCAGCTTATCTCAAATTACCAGTACGATTACGATAGCCTTGGAAGAAGAACCAATGTCAAAAACTCCGGATTCGCCTTTGCCAGCCCAGGCTTTAAAGCTGGCGCGAAAATCGGTGATCAAGCTACAGCAACTTTTTGTTGTCCCGGGTTCCGAACGTCGGCCTTTCGCGTCGACCTCCACCTCATCGATCTTTTTTTAAATTCAATTGACGAATGACGTATTGCGTCATACAATACTTCCATGATCAAGTCCTTCAAATGCAAAGACACCGAGAAACTATTTAACGACTACGATGTAAAGAGGTTTCGAACCATTTCCAGGGCCGCCCGGATCAAATTGGAAATTCTGAATGCTACAGTATCACTGGATAGTTTGAAGGTACCGCCGGGCAATCACCTTGAGGCGCTCAAAGGCGACCGGAAAGGACAGTACAGCATACGTATCAACTCGCAATGGCGTGTTTGTTTCGTATGGAAAAACGGAAATCCACATGATGTGGAAATAGTGGATTACCACTGAGGAGAAGAAAATGGCCGATAAACTGCCTCCCATTTTCCCTGGTGATGTGCTGCTTGAAGAATTCCTGCAGCCGATGGGGATATCACAGATTCAGCTGGCAAAAGATCTGAATGTCCCAGCGAACAGGATAAGTCAGATCATACATGGGAAACGGGAAATCACCGCCGACACCGCCTTGAGACTCGGTAAATATTTTGGGATCGAACCTGAATTCTGGCTTAACCTGCAGATCAGATACAACATGAAAATAGCGAAGGAAAAAGCTGGAAAGAAAATAGAAATAGAGGTTAAGGCATACCGTCGAAAACCAAATGGACTTGAAGCTCATTAAGTGTGATAATCCTGTCTTGTTTGTGAAGTATTCATGCTGTTGGAGCTGGAAGACGAAGGGTTCAAAGCTGAAAAAATAGCGTAAGGAGATGTGTTGAGGGATAGTTTCGGAGAAAAGAGCAAACTCATCCCAGTTGCCGGGCAAAATAGTCGGCAAAGAAGTTGGAGATCTGGGAAATAACAGTTAACTCAGGCAGCTTCCCGCCATTCATACCGATGATGCAGTCCACCAACCCTGGGTAGAGCAACAACCTTGCCGCTATTTACCGGTTTTGCCTGGATAGCCCTGGGAATGGGAGTGTCTTTGGCAATCCCATAGTGGGTCCTGTCGCTCGCCAAAAGTAAAAATGAAGCTGAAAAAGCGTTATCAACCCTGAATGCCTGTCCTGTTTATGCATTGTTGTCTGCTGTTGAAATTAGAATTCGATAGAATTCAAAGCTGAAAAATAGAGTGAGGGAAGATTTAGGGGGAGATTTCCTTAAAAAAAGGCAAATCCGTCCCCGATATCGGATAATTGGCAGGAAAAGAAGTATGAACCGAGGGCAAGAGCTTGGAAAATCCGCAAACAGCAGCCTGAGTTTTCGCAGGGTCTGCATATCCATCAGGTGAGCATCGTCGATGATGGGGATGAGGGTTTTGCCGATAATATTTGTGATTTACCAAAATCCAGTCATACTTTGTGCCGAATTAGCGGTTATAAGAAATCGGTTGTTTTTTGGCGTTTTGCCGAATTAGACCGAGATACAATTCATTTCGTCTTGTTCTATATAGTGTTAGAACAGAAACCCCCTTCCGCAGTTTCCGCTCGAACTTGTTGTCACAAAAGTTCCGGTCTATTTCCCTTCGTATCCGGTAAGGAATTCGATGACCGAAATACCTGCTTGCTTGATCGCACTCCGGAGAGTACCGAGTGCTAATTCTTTATGACGGGGAAGAACACAGCCCTTGTCGCCTCGACGCAGCACAACATGGCTGCCTTTCTGACGAACCGCTGAAATCCGAGCTTCTGAAAATTCTTGATTGCTTCATCACCTGAGATTTTCGGCAACTCAGGCATGGGTGGGTACCTCAAAGGTTGTGAGAATGGGGCGATAGGTCTGTTTTAAAGGAAATTCTTCAAGATACAAAGCCGTTGCTTCCTGGAGATTACTTGCAGCTTCTTCAATACTTTCCCCTTGGCTGGCGGTTCCCACTTCAGGGCACTCTGCTACGTAAAGATCATCTTCTTTATGGATAACAGCGGTAAACGTACTCATGGGGCACCTCATGTTTTTGGCTATCAGCCATGGATAAGTTCCTCGAATTTTCTGCGTTTAATAAAGGCATCCAGGAAAGACACCACAGTCTCCTGATCTTCTTCCGGCAAATTATTGATCTCTTCCAGCTGGTGCAACAGCTCTTGATTTCTGATTTTGCCGATGGCCGCTTCTTTGTCGTCTCGAATAAGAAAATCAACACTGACATCAAAGACTTTGGCGATTTTTACCATTAATTCCATGGTGGGCCAAATAACGCCACGTTCATACTTTGAGACTCTCTGAAGATCCGCTCCAATTTTTTTGGCAAGCTGACCTTGAGACAAGCCGTGACTTTTTCTCAGTACTCTTAATTTTGCTGGGAAATTAGGGGACAAAACCGTTTCTTTTTCTTCCATGGCAACCTCCTGCAAACAAGATAAATCAGGAAGTGGCAAAGGTAAATCAATTTTTTCTTAATATGTAGAATTAATGACTTAAAAATTAAGCGAATATTTCTAATTGGTGTTGCAAGAAGTCCTTAAATATCAGTAATAACGATTACATAAATGCAAAAAGACTCTCGCTAAAAGGAAGTCGAGCGGGCGAATAGGGTCTCAGCTGAGATAGAAAGAATGAAAAAAATGTTTGGAAAAATAACATGATAAGGATAGATATATGCCTTATCCCTTTGAAGGATAAAACAATCCGGATATTTGCATGTTGACGGCGCTTTTCCCCACTTTTTTTAGCCAGCGGCGGTCCCTGGATTCATGGGGAGGCGTGACATCGGCAAGGGGTTTATACTCCGGTTTTGCCGAGATCGAGGCAAAACTCAGAGAGCATGGGGATAACAACAACTGACGGCGATTTCGGGAGACTGTGGGGTTAAAAGGGTTGTATGTATTCATATAAAAATAATGCAGTACAATTGGAAGGAATGAATTTTATTAATCGATCCCCAGGTAGCGGGATTTGAGTTCCGGTTTTTTCTGCCAGTCTTCCGTGGTGCCGCTCCAGGCGATCTGCCCTTTTTCCATGATGTAGTGACGTTCGGAAATGGCCATCAGGGCTTGAATATTCTTGTCGATGATGAGAATCGCCAGGCCCTTGCCTTTGAGAATTTTCAGGCCCCGCCAGATCTCTTTGCGGATTAAGGGGGCAGGTTGCCGCCGATCGAACGTTTGATGACGATCCCCGATTCGGCCTTATGGTGCTTTCGGAAATCGCGATTCGCGCCCTCTCGCCGGCGGTAAAAGATCCTGGGACGGCGATTGGATATTAATTAACAAGTTTTTCAGTCTTTTTGTCCTTTGGAACAAGCCAGTCGAAGGAGAACGATAAAATTCCCTGCGAATTTGATCGCATTTAGGTTCCGGAGATTTCAACGGACGACATGTTTGATGACGCCTTTACAGCAATAGCCCGCGATGGGGCCGGCCTAGTCGAAGTTGGCGTTCGCCTGCAGAAGGCGTTACACGCATTGGCTAGGACCGGCGACAGCAACATGCAAAAAGCTGCGGAGCGTCATGCGCGCCTGGCTATTGCGAGGGCTGAATATGCACTACACTTGCCGGAGGAGCTGGATGAGATACGATCCGCGAGCATGTTCGCCGGACAGTCGTCATAACACACTCACTTCACCAACAAAGTAGTGCTTTAACCCTCATCGGTATCGGTCCCTATTACCCTAAAGAAGGAAATGTCCTAAACTGTTCTCCTGAACTGACATGGATTACTCTGGTGCGCAAAAACGTCTGATGTCATTCTTCTTTCCTTTCCCGATTTTCATGGGATGACGGCGGGTGGATTCGTCAACAAAAAATATACACTTGGAAGGTGATGAAAGGGTGGCAAGGGAGTCTCATTTTCCCTGTCGTGTTGGCAATCCTGGAACAAATTGAATGTTTTTTAGATCATAATTCCTGGAAGAGAAATGAACAAACGCCCCCGTGAAAAACGCCCAAGATGTCAATCAAATCTTCCGTGATCATGTAGGAAGTCTAACAATTGAAAGGGAAGGCGGAATTTATCAATCGATCCCCAGGTAGCGGGATTTGAGTTCCGGCTTTTTCTGCCAGTCTTCCGTGGTGCCGCTCCAGGCGATCTGTCCTTTTTCCATGATGTAGTGGCGTTCGGAAATGGCCATCAGGGCTTCGATATTCTTGTCGATGATGAGAATCGCCAGGCCCTTGCCTTTGAGAATTTTCAGGCCCCGCCAGATCTCTTTGCGGATTAGGGGGGCGAGTCCTTCGGTCGCCTCGTCGAGGATCAGCAGGCCGGGATTGATCATCAGGGCCCGGCCCACCGCGAGCATCTGCTGTTCTCCGCCGGAAAGCTGGTTGCCGTAGTGGGTGAGGCGGTCGGCGAGCCTTGGGAAGATGTCGAAAATATCGGACAGGGAGTAGGGTTGCGGCGCCTTGCGATAGTTCGAGGCGGTGGCGATGAGGTTTTCGCGAACCGTCAGATTGGGGAAGATCTGCCGCCCCTCGGGGACGAGACCGATACCCATCCGGGCAATTTTGTAGCTCGGCAGGTCCTGTATCTCCTTGCCCAGGTATCTGATGGTCCCGGTGCGGGCCGGAGTCAGTCCCATGATCGAACGGATGGTTGTGCTTTTTCCCATGCCGTTGCGGCCAAGCAGGGTGACCACTTCGGATTCCCGAATGTGGAGGGAGACCCCGAAGAGAGCCTGGCTTTCACCGTAAAATGAGGTAACGCCGCACAGTTCAAGCATCGCCGTTATCCCCCAGATAGGCCTCGCGAACTGCCGGGTTGGCGCGGATCTCGGCAGGTGTGCCGGTTGCGATGTTGGCGCCGTAGACGAGGACCGTCACGCGGTCGGCCAGGGAAAAAACCACATCCATGTCGTGTTCGACCAGAAGTATGGTCACCTGTCCTTTCAGCCGGCGGATGAGTTTGGTCAATTCAACCGTGCCACCCGGGCCCATCCCGGCCATCGGCTCGTCGAGAATCAGCAGTTCCGGCTGGCCGACAAGCGTCATACCGACTTCCAGCTGACGCTTTTCGCCGTGGGAGAGATGGCGGGCTTTCAGCTCGGCTCGGTGCAGCAGATCGACCCGGGCCAGGGCGCCGGACAGATCGTCTGCCACCATTGAGGCTTTGCGCCAGTTGCGAAAAAAGCGGAAATTGTGCCCGGCCCGGGCGCAGAGAGCGAGCCCCATATTCTCGGCGACGCTGAGGTTCTCGAAGATATGGGTGATCTGGAACGATCTGGCGATACCGAGCCGGGCCCGCTGGTAAGTTTTCAGTCGGGTGATGTCGCGGCCCTTGAAGGTGATCGTTCCGGCATCCGGCAAAAGATCGCCGCTCAGCTGGTTGACTGCTGTCGTTTTTCCGGCGCCATTCGGGCCGATCAGGGCATGAATATGGCCTTTGGCGATGGTAAAGGAAAGGTCGTCCGTGGCCCTAAGAGCGCCAAACGACTTGTGCAGCCCGGAAATGTGTAAGAGGGATTCAGTCATGTCGGTCTTTTTTCCCGGTCAGAAATCCGAGCAGGCCATTCTTGGCAAAAATAACCGAGAGTACGAGAAATGGTCCCATATAGATCATCCAGTGCTCGGTATAGATGGCCAGCGTTTCTTCAAGCAGGAGAAAAACTGCAGCACCCAGGACCGGACCAAAGAGCGTCCCGAGGCCGCCGAGCAGGACCATGACCATGAGTTCGCCGGAAAGAGTCCAGTGCATCAGGCCTGGGCTGACATATTCGGTCTGGTTGGCGAGCAGCGCTCCGGCAAGACCTGCGGTTCCGCCGGCAATGACGAAGGTGGCCAGTTTGTAGCGGTATGAATGAATACCGAGGCCCTTGATGCGTCTGTCGTTGTTGCCGGCGCCGCGGATGATGAGGCCGAACCGTGAGTGGACGAGCCGTGCGGCAAAGAAAAGAAACAGGATGAGCGATCCGAGGCAGAGATAGTAGAACTGGATATCGTTTTCCAGATCGAGCCCCGGCAGTTTGGTCCGCGAATACATCGACAGCCCGTCATCTCCGCCGTATTTCTCAAGAGAGACGAAAAAATAGAAAAGCATCTGGGCAAAGGCCAGCGTGATCATGATAAAGTGCATGCCGGTGGTGCGCAGGCTGAGAGCGCCGATGATCAGCGCGGCAAAGGCCGAAGTCAATACGGCCAAAGGCAGAACGAGCAGGCCGTTTTCACTGCCGGCGAGGAGAAAAGGCCAGGTGAACAGCGGTTCTGCCTCGAATCCGTGGAAATGGAAGATGCCGACCACATACGCCCCGACGCCGACAAAGGCGGCATGGCCGAGACTGATCATGGCACTGTAGCCGAGCAGCAGGTCAAGGCTTGCCGCGGCAAGACCGTAGATGAGAATCCTGCTGGCAAGAGATATGAGATAGGGTTGGCCGGTGAGGGATGCTGCAAGCGGGAGAACAAGCAGAATAACGGCACCGCAGCCGATGGCAATGTGTTTTCTTGACGGCATGAAGCTCACGCGTGGGCGGGGAATAATCCCCGGGGTTTCCAGACCAGGATGATGGCCATGAGTATATATATCGCCATCGAGGCAAGGGATGCGGCGACCCCGTCGGCGGTCGATGTTGCCATGACCAGTCGAAGGATCGAAGGCAGAAAGGCCCGGCCCATGGTATCCACCATGCCGACCAGCAGCGCCCCAGCCACCGCCCCTCTGATCGAGCCGATGCCGCCGATGACGATCACCACAAAGGTGAGAATGAGGATGCTCTCTCCCATGCCCGATTCAACCGCAAGAATGGGGCCGGCCATTATTCCGGCAAGACCGGCGAGCAAGGCGCCAAGTCCGAAGACCAGGGTATACAGCAGCTTGATGTTGACGCCGAGGGCGCCGATCATATCCCTGTTCACCGCCCCGGCCCTGATCTGCATGCCGAGCCGGGTTTTGGCAAAAACAAGCCAGAGCGCCCCTGCAACCAGCAGGCCGACGGCGATAACCGCCAGCCGATAGGCGGGATAGGGGAGGCCCGGCAGCAGCTCGATGCTTGTCGCCAGCCAGGCGGGAACTTCGACAAAAAGCGGCTGCCGTCCCCAGACCATACGGGTCAGCTCGTTAAAGAACATGATGAGGCCGAAGGTCGCCAGCACCTGGTCGAGATGTTCCCGGTGGTAGAGGTGGCGGAGAACGAGGATCTCCACCAGACATCCGGCAAGCATGGCGGCGGCTACAGCCCCGGCTATACCCAGCAGAAAAGAGCCGGTGCAGGCTGCAACCGTTGCCCCGACGTAGGCCCCGATCATATAGAACGAGCCATGGGCCAGGTTGATGACCTGCATGATGCCGAAGACCAGGGTCAGACCGGCCGACATCAAAAACAGGGTGATGCCCAGTTGCAGGCCGTTGAGAAGTTGTTCGATTACCAGAAGCATAGTTTAAGCGGTCAGCATTCAGCATTCAGCGTTCAGCTATCAGTTTACAGCGGCAGGAATAACAGGGCCTGGCCATTCAAGCTCCGACCGGCTGACCGCTGACAGCTGACAGCCTTTTCACATTTTACATTCTGCGGCGTAGGCGTCCACATGGTTGGTAAAGACCTTTTTGACCGTCTTGTTGGTGAAGCCGGTTTCGGTCTTAACAACTTCCCGAATATAGATATCCTGGATTGGATGCTGGTTTTCACCGAAGGCGAAATTGCCGCGGACCGAGGCGAAATCGGCTTTTTTCAGGGCAGTCCGGACGGCGGCAAGGTCATCGATCTTGCCGGTTGCCTGCAAGGCCGAACCGATCAGCCTGGCGGTGTCGTAGCCCTGGGCGGCATAGAGAGTCGGCATCCTGCCGTAGGCCTGCCGGTAGGCGTCGACAAACTCCCGGTTGGCCGGGAAGTCCAGGTCGTGGGTCCACTGCGAGCCATTTTTGACGCCAAGGGCGGCACTGCCCACTGCGCCAAGAATCCGCTCGTCAAAGGAAAACGCAGGACCATACAGCGGAATGGTCTGGTTCAGTCCGGCCTGCTCGTATTGCTTGAGAAAATTGATGCCCATGCCGCCCGGCAGAAAAAAGAATACCGCATCGGGACCGGCGGCGCGCAGGGTGGCGATTTCCGCAGAGTAGTCGGATTGATCGAGTTTGGTATATACTTCACCGGCGATATTGCCTTTATAGTATCGCTTGAAACCGGCGAGATGGTCCTTGCCGGCCGGATAGTTGGGGGCAATGAGGTAGACATTTTTATGGCCGATTTCGGAAACATATTGACCGACCACCTCGTCGAGGTTGTCATTCTGATACGAAACGCTGAAATAATTGGGATGGCAGCCGTCGCCGGCAAGCTTTGAAGGACCGGCATTGGCGCTGAGATAGAGCACGTCCTCCCGCACCACCTTGGGGATCACGGCCATCGCTACATTGGAAAAGACGATGCCGGTCATGATCTTCACCCCGTCTTTTTGCGTGTATCGCTCGGCAATCTGTTTGCCTTTTTCCGGTTTGCCGCCGTCGTCTTCGACCATCAGCTCCACCGGAACACCTCCCAGTTTGCCGCCCTCCCGGTCGATGGCCAGCTTGAAGCCGTCACGGATATCTTCGCCCAGGTAGCCGCCTTTGGTGGAAAGTGTTGTGATCATGCCGATTTTCACCTTATCGGCGGCAATGCCCGCACTTGACATCATCATTCCCAGGGCACAAAGCCCAACGATAAGTTTTTTCATGCTCGCTCCCTTCTTTCTTCTATTGGCTTGGTTGATCCCGAATCGCATCTAACGACTGTTTCGGGAATGTTGGTCATGATAACGGCTTACCGGGAAAAATCTTTTTTAGTGCTTCCGGCTATTGATTGGGAGGAAAGACTACTTAAAAAAGCACTCAGTGCGCAAGAAAAAATAGAGATTAAGGCGATATCTCTGCTGCAGAAGTTGTTTCTGGGAGATTACTTGTGATGTCTGGCGACAAATCAATCGGATTTGGCAGGGGAGGTGACGAGTGTCACTTCCCCTCTTTCTTGCCGATCTGGCGATTTGAGATCTTCTTTTTGCTTTTTTTCTTGGCCAGCGCCAGCCGTCCGGCGGCGGCTCTTTTCTCTGCTCTGTTGATGAGGAAATGATGCACGCACGCAGATCCTTTTACGTCGTCGGATCTGCGTTGGGTGTAGGAACCGTCCGCATGCATCTCCCAGACGTTACGTATGTTGGTGAGCTGAAGATCGAGCATTTCCCGAAGCAGCGCCTTGTGCTGCGTCGATTCAATCGGGGTGCAGACCTCCACTCTGCTCTCGAGATTACGTTTCATAAGGTCGGCCGAACCGATGTAGTACTCTTCTTCGCCGTTGTTTTTGAAATAGTAGATCCGGGTGTGTTCGAGAAATCTTCCGACCAGGGATATGACCTTGATGTTCTCGGACAGTCCTTTGATGCCGGGCCTGAGACGACAGGAGTCGCGGACGATGAGGTCGATGCGGACCCCGGCCATGGACGCACGGTAGAGCGCCTGGACCACGTCAATGTCTTCCACGGCGTTGGTCTTGAACTGAATGAGGCCGTTGCCGCTCTTCTTCTGATGGGCGATTTCCCTCTCGATCCTGCTGAGGAGGCCCTTTTTCAACTGTTTTGGCGAGGGCAGCAGCTTGGCATAGCGGCGCATCGGCGTGCAGCCGCTGGTGAGGTAGTTGAACAGTTCGGTCAGGTCGGAGCAGATCTCGGGATCGCAGGTGATCAGGCCGAGATCGACATATGCCCTGGCCGTTCCCGCATGGTAGTTCCCGGTGCCGATATGGGCGTAACGGCGCAACCCATTGAAATCCTTTCGAATGACAAAGATCAGTTTGGAGTGGGTTTTCATCCCGACGATTCCATAGGTGACATGTATCCCTGCCTCTTCGAGAAACCCGGCCCACCTGATATTGGCCGACTCGTCAAACCGAGCCATCAGTTCAACCACTACCGCCACCTGCTTGCCGTTCTGGGCGGCATCAATCAGATATTGAATGATCCGCGAATTTTTTGCGGTTCGGTAGAGAGTCATCTTGATGGCCAGCACTTTGGGGTCTGAACTGGCCTCCCTGAGGAATCTTTCCACCGAAGTGTCGAAGGATTCGTAGGGATGCTGCAGCAGCACATCGCCATGTTCGCGGACGGTATGGAAGATGTTCGGGTCATCTCCCAGGAGTTCCGGGTTGTCGGCCGGGTAGTGAGGAACGAAATGCAGTTCCGGCCTGTCGAGTGCGGCAATCTGAAACAGATCCCTGACCCCGAGAATGCCGGCGACTTCATAAACGTCCATTTCTCCATCCACCCCCAGTTCGGCAGCCAGCTTGCCCTTGTGCAGGTCGAGCATGCCGCTGCCCACTTCCAGACGGACAATCTCGGCGAATTTTCGGTCGCGCAGGGCCGATTCGATCATGCTCAGCAGATCGTTGGGCTGTTCCTCGGACCTTTCGGTGATGGCGTTACGGGTTACCCTGAAGGTCTCGCAACTTTCAACTACCATTCCGGGAAGAAGCAGCTGGAGATTGTTGCCGACCAGATCCTCGAGGAGAATATAGACGGCGTTTCTGCCTACCTGGACGAATCTGGGGAGATCGGCGCTGGTAGGGATCTTTATCCTGATCAGGAAACTGTGGTCGCTTTCCGGATACCGGACGCTTACCAGCAGATTGACCGAAAGGTTGGAAATGAAGGGAAAGGGATGGGCGGGATCCATTCCCTGCGGGGTAAGAAGTGGGTAGATTTCGTTGCGAAAATAGCCATTAACCAGATCCTGTTCTTCCGGGTTCAGGTCTTTGTAGCGTTTGATCGAGATGCCTTCTTTGGCGAGCAGCCGTTGCAATTCACTTTCCAGAAGCAGTCGCTGGTCGAGAATTTCACGAACAACAGTATGGCAGGCATCAATCTGCTGCTGAGGCAGGCGGCCGTCCACCGAAAGACTTCTGACGCTCGCTCCGACCTGCTGCTTCAGGCCGCCGATCCTTTTCATGAAAAACTCGTCGAGATTCGATCCGATGACTGCCAGAAAAAACACTCTCTCGAGCAGTGGATTTCTCGGGTCCTGCCCTTCGTGCAGCACCCGTTTGTTGAACTCAAGCCAGGTAAGTTCCCGGTTGAGATACCATTCCGGAGACTGCAGATCGAATGTGGTCTGTTGCTGCTGCTTTTTGTCGGGTAGCTCGCGTACGTCGGCTTCGGGCTCTGTTTTCAGGTTCATGGCAGTGAGGTATGAATGGTTCTAAAAGAGATAACCAAAGTCAGGCTTTCTTCTGTCTGTTTCATTTATGGTAGCAGATACGTTCAGGAAAAGATATAGTTTCCGCATTTGATTACGCTCCTTTTGAGGAGTTCATGGAAGGCCGATCCAGCCCGTTCGTTGACTTCCATACAATGGTATGTCAGACTACCTTAAGACGTTCCGCATGATCGAAAGTACCGGTCGGAGAACAGGACGTTTGGAGGGAGATGGCCGCCGGGGTATTTGTCGCAGGATTTATACAAATAATACAAGGACTTGAGCGTAATGGAACCCTTTATATTTTTTCTTCCCCGTAGTCTCAGCATGCAAAAACTGGGGAAACTTCTGTCGATCGAATCCGCGTTCAGGCTCAGCATGGAAAAGAGCGAGGCGGGAGAGGGGCTGCTTCTCGACACTTTTGAAAACGAAAACTTTCAAGCCGCCAAAATACTCTTTCAAACCGGTCAGCTGCTGTTGCTCATCGATCTGCAGACAGGTCAGCTCTTCGAGCAGCAGGCCGTGCCCGGCTGGAAACTCGCCGCTGACCTCGGGGAGGGGCCGGTATCCCGTCTCCTGGCAGACATCTCCAGGCTGAGAGCTTTTCTTCCGGTGGCCAAGGTGAAGGTGAAGCGGGAAGTCGGCGGGCTCCTGGACGATGTCGGCAAGACTTTGGTTCGCTTTCACTATCTGACTGTAAGTCGTGCCCGGAAAACTGCAGTAATCGGCGGAACCCTGCCCCTCCGCGGATACCCGGAGGCCCATGGCGAATTCAAGCAGGCCCTCCAGGAATACGGCGCGACTCCCTGCACCGATGCGGGGGATGTCTATCAGCGTCTTGGCATAGAGAAAAAGGAATACACGAGCAAGCCAGAAATCAGTCTGTTACCAGAAACACCGATCATCGAAAGCGCCGTCGTTATCATTCAAACCCTGCTGCGACTCGTCCGGAGCAATGAGGCGGGTATCGTCGAAGATATCGACTCCGAATTTCTTCACGATTATCGGGTTGGCTTGCGGAAGGTCCGGTCGGTTGTCGGTCTTTTTTCCGAAGTGTTCAAGGCAGAGGACACCATCCGGCTGAAGGCCCAGTTTGGCGAACTGACGAAAAAGACCAACGCACTCAGGGACCTGGATGTCTATCTGCTGGAAAGGGAGGAATACTTTCGGCTGGTTCCGCCGATAACCCACGCGGGACTGCGGCTGCTTTTTGCCACGTTTGCGGCAGAGCGCAAAGAGGAGCAGAAGAAAGTCGCCCACTTCATGGAAAGCCGGGCCTATTCCCGGCGGATTACCGCGTTGCAGAAAGAATTCGCCAAAACGGATAACTTCGGCGGCGGCCCTGCGGCGCAGGAAAGCACCCTGGCCTTTGCCTGTCGGCTTATTCTGAAAAGATATCGCAAGGTATGCAGGACAGCCCGGGATATCGATGAGAATACCCCTGATCCGGTTATTCACCGCCTGCGCATACACTGTAAAAAACTCCGCTATCTCATGGAGTTTTTCGCTCCGTTGTTTCCCCCGGAAGCTCTTCGACAGCTTATCAAATCACTCAAGGTACTGCAGGACAATCTGGGAAAATTCAACGACTATTCGGTACAGCAGAGTTTTCTTGCCGGGATGATGGCGGGCGATTCCAGACGCGGCGCCGAGGCGTTGCAGGTCGCCCAGGCAATCGGTGCCCTGACGGCAATGCTGTATCGCCTGCAGCTCGAGGAACGAAATCAGATCATGAACAATTTTGCACGATTCGACAGCCCGGAGATCAGATCCGAATTCCATGAACTCTTTCATAAAGAGGAAGGTCAAGATGAAGATAATCGCCTGCTACAGCAATAAAGGCGGGGTGGGTAAAACGGCAACGGCGGTAAATCTTGCCTATGCCAGTGCCATGAACGGCAACCGGACACTGCTGTGCGATCTTGATCCCCAGGGGGCTTCAGGGTTTTATTTTCGAGTGAAACCGTCAAAGAAGCTGAAGGATGAGGCCTTCTTCGAGGATGCCGGGAAGATCGCCGCCGCAATCCGGGCAAGCGACTATGAAAACCTCGATCTGCTGCCGGCCAACCTGACCTATCGCGATTTCGATATCTTCCTGTCGCGGATGAAAAACAATAGGTCGCGTCTGAAAAAAGCCTTGAAGGCGATGGACAGCGAGTACCGGGTCATCATCCTCGATTGTCCGCCGAACATCTCTTTACTCTCGGAAAATGTCTTCAAGGCAGCCGATAAAATCGTCGTTCCGGTCATTCCCACTACCTTGTCGGTACGCAGCCTCGAGCAGCTCCACGATTTTTTCAGCGACAATGAATATCGCCAGAAAAAAATCATGCCTTTCTTCTCGATGGTTCAGCAGAGCAAAAATCTCCATCGCGAGACGATGACCGCATTGCGGAAGAAATATAAAAGATTGCTCAAGAGTTATATCCCCTTCTCGACCGACGTCGAGAAAATGGGGATACACAGAGCGCCGCTTTCGACCTTTGCCGCCAAGGAAGAGGCCGCCGAGGCGTATCGGACAATGTGGGAAGATATAGAGAAAAAAATCAGGATCAGGGAATAGGAGCCGTTACGAAATAACCAGGCCATTTTCAACCATTTCGTTACGGCTCCTTAGACCGTTCCGGGTCTTACCGTGGCCATGTTATTATTTTACAGCGGCTTAGCGATCTCCGTTATTTTCCTTACGGTTCTGTATCCCGGCCGCCATCCAGTACATCACTCCCGCGCCGATAAGACCGAGAAGAGGACCAATCAGCAACGAGCCTATGAGCCACTCCCAGAAACGTTCATGGATTTCGAGGAGCCATCGCTGCCAGGAAAAATCGAGGAGCAATTCGCCCTTGCGGAGATAATATCCCATCTGAATGCAAAGAACCGGCACAACGGGAGGCATGCAGAACTGACTGGCGGCAACTGCTGCAACTTTGTTGAGATGGAGTCTGTGGGTGACATAGATGATGGCGATGGTATGGATTGCAAAAAGGGGAAGCGCTCCCATGAAAATGCCGACCCAGACGGCCATTGCCAGCCAGAGCGGAGAGGTATGTTCCTTGCAGATTTTGCCGAGTACCTTGAGAGGATTACGGGAGACCGATTCGCTTATCTTTTGGTGGAACGGTGCTTCTTCGATGAGTTTTTTATGAGGCCATGGCAGCAGTCTTCTCGTTACCAGCCGAGTGTGCAGCCGGAGCAGGCCGAGATTTTTCCGGGTGGCTGGAAAAAGACCTCTTCGCTCGTCGGCAGACGGGCAGGAGACGGTAAGCGGGACGGAACTCACCTGAACGCCTGCCCAGGCGAGCTGAACTATGGTTTCTATGGCATAGCAGGAATCGCTTCGGCTGAATTTTACCGCCAGCAGTTCTTTTACCGGGTACAGCCGGAAACTGCTTTCGGTGTCAGGCACTTCAAGGCCGCATTCCAGCCGAACCCAGAAACTTGCAACTGAAGCCGCTTGCCGGGATCCAATGACCAGGCAAGGGGTTGGGTGTTTTTTCGCCTTTGCCGCGAGAAGAGGGATGTCCGCCGGATTATGTCGACCGTCGCCATCGATTGTAACAATGGCGTCGTAGCCGGATTCTGCCGCTTGCCCGGCACTGTAGAACAATACCGCAGCCTTGCCTCTATGCTCTTCGAACCTGATGGTCCGGCATGGCAGTCCGGCAATGGCAAGAAGACAGTCATCGTCGCTGCCGTCGTCGATTACCAGCAGGTCATAGCCGGTGGCAAGAGCTGCATTCGCCACGGCAGGAAGGGTTGAACCCTGATTGCAGGCATGTATGACAATGAGAATTTTCACATCACTGGCTCGGATGATTATCAATCAGCAGATCCCATAACGGCCCGTCATGTCCCAGCTGATGCAGCAGGGGGATGAAGTGTTCACGTTCCGCCACGGGAAAGACTCGGTTCCCTTTATCGCGAAATGCCAGGCGCAGCCGGCTGTCGATAAAATCCCTGTCAACAAGCGAAGAGTAGTAGAAGATGGGCCGCACCAGATCGGTGTCGACGGTGATCGATCCTTCGCGAAGGGCGCGCGTATGGAGCTTCGTGCCGGGCATTATGCGAATGCCGAGATAGGCGAAGACCACCGATCTTTTCAATTTTTCGATGTTGATCAAGCCTTGCTCGATGGTCTCCTCTGTTTCCCCGGGGCCGCCGAACATGATAAAATGGGCGCAGGGGATTGATTCGGCGACAAGAGCATCATTTACTGCAAGCACTTCGGCAAAGGTAAATCCTTTGCCGAGCGCGGCCAGGGTAGTATCGGTTGAAGCGTCGGTGCCCAACTCCATGGCGGCCATCCCACTTCTTTTCAACAATCTGAGCGTATCTCCGCTAAGGTTTTGCGGGCGGAAAAACGCACACCAGGGCAGAGAGCTTCCCGCCCGGATAAGTTCTTCGGCGATTTCAAGATACCGATCATCGGGATCGTTGAACACCCCGTCGGTAAAAAAGATATATCTGGCACCGAATTGTTCGGAAAGACTTTTAATCTCTTCGACAACGCTTGCCGGATCGCGGTATCGCAGTTTTCTTCCTTCGATGGTCGGGTAGGAACAATAGATGCAGCCGTGGGCACAGCCGCGTTTGGTCTGCACATTCAGCATTCCGCCATGGCTGACATAGTAGGTTGTTACTTCGGAAGAATACAGAGGCCGGCAGTCGGGGAATTTTGCAAGACTCCTGGAAAACAGCTTTTGCCCGGGTTGCTCGCCTGCCATAATTCTGTCTACCAGCTGGGGAAAGGCCGCTTCACCTTCTCCGACAATCCCGTAATCGGCATTGAGATACTCGAGAAGCCGCTCCGGCATAATGGAGAATCCCGGCCCGCCGAGCACAACCGGTGCCTTGGATAATTTTCGGAGGCAGTGCATCACTTCGGTAATGTCGGCAAGCAATTCCAATGGCGATGTGCTGTCGACGGTATCGATGTTTCTGATGGAGACCCCGATAACATCATAGCGATTTTCCCTGAGACGTTTTTCCAGCAGAGGATATCCTCCGGACGCCAGCACATCGAAATGATCCGCCCGGTGGCCATGGTGTTGCAGGGCTCCCATGATATGCGCAATGCCAATGGGGTATACCGGATAGGGCGATACCATCCGGTTGGCGGAAATGAGAAGACAATGTGCAGACGTTACAAGACGTTCCATGCTCATTCCGAAAAATAGACGGACAGGTCTTCAAAAACCGGGCTGGAAAAGATCAGTTTGCGAAAGGTCACAAGATCGTCATGGAAAATCCTCGAGTCATCGTATACTTGAAAATCTTTCGAGAGTATTTCATGGATCCTACCGGTTGCATGGCCAAGTTTATCGGCATTCCGGAAAGATAAGGCCTGGAGATCGGCTAGTATTTCCAGGGTCAAAACATGCTTGGCATTGCCGATCAGACGAAATGCTTTACGTGCGGCAACGGTGCCCATGCTGACGACATCCTGGTTGGAGGCATTGCATGAGATGGAATTGACGCTCATTGGCGCGGCAAGTCCCCTGTTTTCGGCTGTGGCGGAGGTGGCGAGATACTGGGCTCCCATAAATCCCATTGTCAGGCCGACTTCTCCCGGAATCAGATGCTCGGGTAAGCCCTCATTGAGGTTTTTGTCGAGCAGTTTGTTGAGTCTTCTCTCGGAAAGATTGCAGAGGGTGGAAATGGCTATGCAGAGAATGTCCATGGCAAAGCTGATGCTTTGGCCATGGAAGTTGCCGCCGTGGATGATCTTGTTTTTTTCGGGAATAACGATAGGGTTGTCATTGGATGAATTGGCTTCCGTTTCAACCGTGCGAGCGACATAATCCAGCGTCTCACGTACGGGGGCCAGAATCTGCGGGGTGCAGCGGAGAGAATAGACATCCTGGACATTGATGTTTGTCTCGAAAACCGGGGTGTCGTCGCCATTGCCCTGCTTTCTGATCCTTTCATGCAGTTCATCCCTGAGGGTAATATTGCCGGTCCCCTTATACAGCTGCTTGATGGTTCGGGCCACCCGAATCTGGCCGGGATGCGGTTTTACTGCATGCAGGTCGGCATCGAAGGCATCGTCGATGCCGCCGAATATTTCGACGGCAAACGCTGCGTTGACACAGGCTACATTGTACAATCTCTCCGCCCCGGAAAGAGCAAAGGCGGCTATGGCCGTCATCGCCGCCGTACCGTTCATCAGCGCCAGGCCTTCCTTGCAGCTTAAGACAAGGGGCGTGAGGCCGGTTCTTCTGTAGGCTTCGCCCGCATCCATGAGTTCGTCATGAAGATACACTTTGCCCATGCCGATCACGGCAAGCGACATATGGGCGAGATGGATAAGATCGCCCGAGGCGCCGACGCTGCCGCATTCCGGGATGTAGGGGGCGAGGCCGGAATTGATCATGTCGCGCATCAATTCGAGCAGTTCAAGGCGAACGCCGGAATAGCCCTTGGCCAGGGTGTTTAAACGGACGGCGAGAACGGCAAGAGCGATAGAGGGACGAAGGGGTTCTCCCAGTCCCGCCGCATGGCTGATAATAAGGTTTTTCTGCAGTGTCTCGATATCACGGTCGTTGACAATTTTATTACACATCGGGCCATAGGAAGTGTTGACCCCGTAGATGATCTTCTTGTCTTTGACCGCCTGTTCGAGAAAAGTTCTGGAGGCGAGGCAGCGGGCCAAGGCTTTCTCGTCAAGGGTGACTTTCTTGTTGCCCATGCCGATTGCAACTATGTCTTGATACGTGAGATCGTTGCCGGAAAGGTTTATTGCTGGTGTGGTAGTCATCTTTTTTTTCGACTGTTCCAGGGTGTCTACGCGTCAGTTACACACCGGCTCATTTTTTTTGATATACTCGGCAAGTGTCGCAAGAGACTGCAGGACGATCCTGCTGGTATTTTCCGAATCCATTCGTACGCCATATTTCTGCTGAATGGTAACTGCTATCTCCAGGGCGTCCAGGGAGTCGGTGCCAAGAGGAGACTCGGGGCCGATCAGGGGATCGTTGCTGGCAACTTTGTCCATGTCGACATCGGTCAGGTTGCAGGTTGTACAGATCAGTTCCAGTAATTCTCGTTCAAAAGATTCCATAGCTTCAGTCATATCAATTATTTCTTCATAGCCCTGCTCACATCGCGCATGCGCAGGCCGGTTACAGTTTCGTATACAAGTCCATCGTCGTTGAAGATAATCAGATCAAAAACCAGTTCGTCACGGGTCCGGGCTGTCAATATCACCCTGGTCAGGTAACTGCCGCCCGGTAGGGTAGGGCGGCTGACCGTTCGTCTGGAAAAGCCCACGGGAAAAGGCACAAATTGGACAGATTGCCGGCCCAGCACACAGGCTGCATGCAGAGCCCCGTCCAGCGGAAATGGCGAACCGATGATATCCTGAACAGGGTAGATACAGGGAAAATCGGGAGCCTTCAATTTTCCCCACGCCTCGATTTCCGTAAGAAAAAGGCTTTCCTGCAGCGTATGATAGCAGGGACCGAAGGGGACCAGTTCACGATACAGGTGCGCCGTGTCGACCTCGGCTATGGGGTCGGCAGGCGGCAGCGGATCAATATTTGGAAGGGGAGGGTCGTCTGTCTTGCCCTGGCTGGAAAAAAAGATCTCGCCATGCTCCTTGCTTCTGGCCATTGCCTTGAATTGCATGCGGCTGAGGAGCTTCGCCTGTATACGTCCATCGGTTGCGGCACATTCTACCAGAACCGCAACTGTCGCCGCAGCTGGCGGTATCTCGAGAAACCTGCCAAAGCGAACATCTTCCATTATCCTGATATCGGTTTCAGGATGGGCCGCTACGCACTCGGCCGCCAGAAAAAGCATGGTTTCAACGGCGGGGAACACGATGGTCTGGCCGACATAATGGTCTTTGAACCAGGGTTGCACGCTGATGGTGCAGGGGAGGCGATTGCCACTCATGAACGAGGAAACTCGTTCCAGAGGTTGACGGTTTGTTCGTCTATCTCGACCGGGATGTGCTTGCCGTTCACGGCGCAGTGTTTGGTAAAACCTGTACAGCAGATCTCGCCGCTATCGGCCCTGGTGATCAAATAATCGAATTGCAGTTTGACCATCTCTATCCTGGCCGGCCGGGTGTGAATGTACATCAGATCGTCATAGAAGAGCGGCGAATAGTAGTTCAGTTCAGTCTTGATGATCGGGTAGATATAGCCGCTTTCCTCGATTTTTTTGTAGGGGTAGGCTGCTGCCCGCATGAGTTCAGCCCTGCCGAACTCAAAATATCTCAAATAGTTGGCATGATAGACCACCTGGGAGCGATCGGTATCGACATAGAGGGTACGCATTTCGCAGCGATGCCAGATCTTGCCGCTGTTGACATCTCTGACATAGCCTGGCTTGTCGAGAAATTCCGGGATGAAAGGTCTGGGTCGCATTACATTCCTCGAAAAACGATACAGCAGTTGGTTCCGCCAAAGCCGAAAGAATTGGAGAGGACGAATTCGTGTGGATGCTTGCGGGCATTATTGGGGACCACATCGATATCACTGAATTCAGGGTCGGGAATATGGTTGACCGTCGGCAAAACGATTCCCCGGCCCATGGCCTCAATAGCAAGAGTAGCCTCGATAGCGGCAGATGCGCCGAGAGAATGGCCGACCTGGGATTTGTTTGCCGAAACTGGAATTTTTTCGATGTGTTTGCCGAACACGGCGCGCAGGCACTTGACCTCCGTGCTGTCGCCTGTGGGCGTTGAAGTGCCGTGGGCATTCACCGCACCGATATCGCCGGGCGTGATTTCCGCATCGTCAATGGCATCCTCCATGGCGCGGATGATGGTCGTGGCATTGGGCCGGGTAAAATGATGGGCATCGGAATTCCAGCCGATGCCGGCAATCTCGGCTTTTGCCGTCAGGCCAAGGGAGCGCATGGCATCTTCGGCGGCCAGCACCAGCACCCCGGCACCTTCGGCAAGGACAAATCCCTTGCGGTCAAGGCTGAAGGGACGTGAGGCCTGGGTAGGATCTTCTGCCGCCCGGTCTTTCGGGCCAACCTTGATGGTGGCCAGCATGTTGGAAAAGCCCTGGATTATTTCCGGGATAATACAGGTCTCGACCCCGCCGGCCAGGACAAAATCACAATCGCCGTCGCGAATCATCCGCGCCCCGATGCCGATGGCATGGTTGCCCGAGGCGCAGGCACCCTGGGGAGAAAAGATAGGCCCGGTGAATCCCATGAGCATCCCGGCTTTTCCGGCCGGCAGGTTGGCACAGACATTGGGCAGCAGATAGGGACTGACCTTTAATGGGCCGTTATTGACGTAATTGTCCATGGCGATCCGGTACGAATCGACACCGTTGAGGGCCGAGCCGATCAGGCAACCGGTTCTGGGGCCGGTTTCTGCGTTTATTTCAAGCCCGGCATGAAGAAGCGCTCTCCGGCAGACTTCCATGGTGAGAAAGACGTAGGATGCGTTCCAGAGAGAAGCCTCCTTGCGGTCGACATACGAAAACGTGGCCGGGTCCCAGTCCGGTATCTCGCCAACCACATTGCTGCGGCTCGAGGACTCGCAACGGCTGAGTCTTCGAAAACCGGCGAGGCCGTCCACGGCACCTTGCCAGGTTGTGGCAAAGGTGTTGCCGAGAGCAGTCGCAGCGTCATAGCCGACAACATAGACTCTTCTGTTTTTCGGTGCCTTCATAAGTGGATTTTAATTTGATTTTTTAAAAACCGCGCAGGCATTACAGCCTCCGAAGCCAAAGGAATTCTTCAGAATAAATTCCTGTTCGAGAGACCTCTTGCCTTTCGCCACACAGTCGATGTCGATTTCCGGATCGGGGGTGTAGTTGATGGTCGGAGGCAGGATACTCTCTTCCATGCCCCGCAATGAAAAGATGGTTTCGATCACGCTGGAGGCGCCCATGGCATGGCCGATAAGGGATTTATTGGCACTGACAGGGGGCAGCTTGTCGCCAAAGATCGCTTTTATGGCATCGTATTCGACCTTGTCGCCAACCCGGGTGGATGCGGCATGGGCATTGATTGCCGCAATGTCGGCAGGGCTAATCCCGGCATCGGCAAGGGCATTCTGCATGCACTGTCTGATGGTGTCGAAGTAGGGGGCGACAAAGTGGTGGGCATCCGAGGTCATCCCCCAGCCGGCCAGTTCGGTGCTGTAGTGGAGACCATGGGCCTCGGCAAATTCCCGGGTGGCGAGAATAACCGCACCGGCACCTTCGGAAAGGACAAACCCGCGTCGATCTGTGGAAAACGGCCTGCTGGCCATTGCCGGCGGGTCGTGTTCCCGGCCTTCCTTGGGAGAGTACACGCCGTTCATGGTATAGAACCCGGCGACAATCGGTTCGACCAGGGCAAAATCGACGGCGCCGCAGATGGCGATATCGGCTCGGTTCTGGGCCAGAAACATCGAGCCGATAATCATCGAGGTGAGGCCGGTGGCACAGGCAGAGATGGTAGAGGTAATGGGCCCCTTTGCTCCCGTTTCAATGGCTATTTTGCCCCCGATCATGCTGACGCAGGCGTTGGGGTTGGTGTAAGGAGGTGGAAGCCTGTTCTCTGATTGCAGCCGTCTGTCGGCAGCCAGGACCGCGTCCAGGCCGCCTATCGCCGAGCTGTAGGTTACCGCCGTGCGAAGTGCGATCTCAGGGGAGAGTACTATCCTGCTCCGTTCAAGAGCCCTGACAACCGAGAGCATGGAGTATTTGAAGACGGGAGAAGTCCAGGCCGCTTGATGCCGGGCAGAAAGAAAAGAGTACTTTTCGTCGTCGATATCCGGAACCTGGCCGGCAATGCAGACAGGAAATCCTTCAGACAGAGAGAAGCGGGTGAGGGGGCCGATGCCGCTTTTGCCTTCGAGGGCATTCTGCCACTGTGCCTGCAGGTCGCTTCCCAATGGGGAAATGGCATCGTAGCCGACAATGACCGCATCTTTTTTTCCCATAGCGCTACCAGGGAATAAATTGATACAGCTTGGCAAACATTTCGTAGACCTCGATCCAGTTCTGCAGATCCTTGGCGGTTTTGATATGAGCCCGCTTGTTGACCATTACCCAGCTCATATGGGCGGCGCCATCCTTGCAGGTGGAACAGTCGCGGGTTTCCGAGGTGCAGCAGCGATGCATGGCCTGCAGTTCGGATGACCAGCGAATAAACCCTATCAATCGTTTTGGTTTGGGCTCCCGGTTGTCGATGGGCTCTGTAACCGAAGGGCATTCCATCCAGCCGAACGACCGTCCCAGCATTTTGCCGGTGGTAATCACCTCGTGGTAATATTTCGAGGAAATAACCGTCTCCGGGTAGCTGTCCAGCATGCCGTCCATTTCTTCGCGCACCGCTATAAGTTCGTCCGGCTGCCACGAAAAACCGTCGACTTCTTCGTCGTTGGACAGGAGCTGCATGTGCACCTTGAGGCCGACGTCGCGAATTTTCCGGATGATTTTTTCCGTTTTGCCGAGCTGTTTGGGGGTAATGGTATAGAGGTAGTATGCGTGGGGATCGCCTGCGTAGTTGCCGCTGGAAATCTTGAACGTATCTTTGCCGCGCAGAATTTTTTCATCCTCGGCATCGCCCCACAGGGAGATGCCGACCATCAAGTCGGGAAAGCGATCCCTGGGGACCTTGATCAGACCATTGGTGGCGCAGAAGGTGGGCAATTTCTTGTAAAAGGCCTCAATCCGATCCAGGCAGAGGGTGGGTTCGCCGCCGATCAGGATCGCCAGGTTGACTCCCCGCGCCATTTCCTTTTCGATAAAACCATGCCATTTGTCTATGTCGTTTTCCTCGGCGGCCACTTTGTGCTCGCCGGAGGAATAAAAGAAGCACCCCTTGCACCGCAGGTTGCAGCGGTTGGTCACATCGTAAATGGAGCTGCGGATGTTGAGCCTTGAAATTTTCTTATAACGCTCATACCAGTGTTCATCGAGGAGGGAACTGACTGTTTTCATAAGTATACTAGTTCTTTGGAGGCGGAATGATAAAGGTGTTACAGAGGTTTTGCCCTTTATCGTATCCTCTGACCCAGACGGCAAGATACGTATCTACATAGTCAAGCCATGCGGAAAAAGTCACAGGATCTGTGGCATGCCGGTACATTCTGGCGGTGACCACGGCACTGCCCGCGGCATAATGCCGACAGTCGTCGCAATCCGTATCCGGCACGCAGCAGGCTGCATCACGATCCCACTGCAGATCCGTACGATACTGCCTGAATGATCTGCCGAGTCCGATGTCCGTGGAGGGATTCATTCGCGGATAGGAGCAGGAAAAAAGCTCATGCAAGGCCTGTTTTTCGGTATGGGCAACGATATTATAGGTTGAGAAGAGCACAGTGTGTGGATATTCCGTCAGCAGTCTGCTCATGATCTCCCGCGTTTTTTGCAGGGTTTCGGGGGTATGGCGGAGATGGCCCTGGTAGCCGACCGGTGCGGAAAACATGTTGAAGGTAATGTGCTGACCGTTGTCTGCGAGCAGTTCTGTTACTTCCAGAGCCTCGTCAATGTTAACCGGTGTGAAGGTGTAGACGAATACCGCCCTGGGATCGTCTTTGTAGTTGGCTATTTGCCGGGCCAGCATGTTCGGAGCCTTGCGGATGATCTGACTGGTCTGGTCATTTCCCCAGACCGAGATGTGGATTCGGTAATCGATCTCGCGCGGAATCGTTTTCAGGCCGTTGGTGGCGATAGCGCCCAGGGGGATCTCCCTGAAGCAGACCTCGCACAGCTGCGGCACCAGTGAGGGTTCTGCGCCGGCCAGGACGGCAAAGGTTATGCCGCGCTCTTTTTCCGATTGAAGAAGCTGCCGCCAGGATTTTTCGTCGTTATTTTCCGCGGCAAATTGTTTTTCACCGGTGAAATAATAACAACCTTCGCAACGAATATTACAGCGGTTGCTCATGTCATAGGTCGATTCCCGCAGAAAAAAATAGCGGCGAACCTTTTCCCAACGCTCCCGGATCAGCGGATCTGCAATTATATCGGAGAACTTGTAGTGCGGTTGCTGGGCAGACATTATTCGTTGCTGTTCTGTTTGTCGATGATGTACTGGGCAATGATGCGGACAGTCGTCAGTTTCGGATAATCGTCTTCGTCGATTCGTATTCCGTACTCATCTCTCAGAACCAGGGCAACGGTCGCCAGGTCCATGGAGTCGACCCCCACCTCGTCAACTAAATCGAGGTCGGCATTAAAGGTTTCGGGAGTGACATCTTCAAGCTTGAGTTCATTGATGATGATCTCAGAGATTCGAGTTATGGTCTGGTTGATATCGTTACTCATGAATTTGCAATTTCGGTTTGGGTGAAAAGCATTTTGCCGGAACAGACATCTTCGTCCCCGCTGGTGATCTTGAACAAATATTGATTTTCTACATTACTGCATGTGACCAGAATATCGAGCTTTTCGCCCGGCTTTATTATCTTTCTGAACTTGACCCGGCTCAAACCCGTTATGTAAACATTACCACCTCCGGGTTTGGCGATGAGATCGGCGACCATTTTTAACTGGGCAATTCCAGGCAGAATCGGATTGTTGGGAAAGTGGCCGGAGAACCAAGAAGAAGTGCTTTCAGCTGCAACGGATGCGGTTATCTTGGTTAATTCCATCTTTTTCGTTCAACCTACTGGATACCTTAAAGTATCAATGCCACGTCCTCTCATTGCCGGTAAAAAATACATGCGGTCGGGTAGGGAACAAACGTATACCACTCGGGCTGGAAATATTCAACAGGTAAGCAGACACAAAAAATCCCTTTTACTGCCAAAACATAGGTCAGGGGCGCAATGTGTTGACATGAATACGTATTTTCTTTCGCAAGCTCCGCAATTTTAACATCTTCCTTATATTTTACAAGTAGAATTTCCCTCAGCTACCCATCGGCTTTACTAAGGGCCTGTTCGCAAATAACATGAACATCCTGCATCTCATCTTCGGGCCATCTTGGGCTGCGGCTCAATCGCAAAATTAGCTCAGCTACGCCTGCGGTTTTGCGCTGATCGCCACAACCAAATCTGACCCAAATCTGAGCGCAATCTTGTCCATGTTATTTGTGAACAGGCCCTAGGAATTACCAGTTTCGAAAATCGTTCTTCTTACGCAAGCATTGTTGATAGCTTTATTGTATGAAGTACCATCAGAATAACAAATTTTGCCGCCAGGGAAACAAGAGAAAAGGAAGGATATGAACCGAATTCCAGAACCGGAACTTATGGATGACCCACAGCATGTCGCCGCCTACGCGGGGGCATGGCTGGACAACGGTTATTGGCTTTTTATTCAGAATTTTCGAAAGTTTTTCCGCAAGTTCGTACCAAAAGACGCCATCCTCGATCTTGGCTGCGGCCCGGCCACCATCCCTCTGCGCCTGGCCGGACTTTTTCCCCAGTGCGAGATACATGGCGTGGACGGCGCTCCCCATATGCTGGAATTCGGTAGAAATGCCGTACGGCGCGAAGGCCTGGAGGATCGTGTTCGTCTTTTTCATGGCATCCTGCCGGACAATTTTTCTCTGCCCCGCGAGCGCTACGAGGCAGTTATCTCCCACAGTTTTCTCCACCACCTCGCCGATCCCATGGTTTTGTGGTATGCCGTCAATAAATACAGTCTGCCTCATGCCGCAGTTCTGGTTATCGACCTGCTGCGCCCGGCCAGCGAAGAATCGGCTGAAAATATAATCGATACATACGTACCCGGCGCCCCTGCCTTGCTGCGCCAGGATATGCTGCTCTCGCTCCGTGCCGCATATACCCTGGACGAGATAGCCGCTCAATTACAGCAGGCAAAGCTGACGGGAAAACTCACTCTCACCATGGCCTCGCCTTTCCAGTTCGCCGTTCACGGGTATCTGGACCAAGGCGCCTGAGCCGTTGTCAAAAATAACATGGCCAAGGTAATGCCCGGAACGGTCTAAGGAGCCGTAACGAAATGGTTGAAGATGGCCTGGTTATTTCGTAACGGCTCCTAAACAGATTTTGAACAGTTTTTAAAGGGAAATACATGAAACTGAGCGTTGCGGCAAATTGGGATATGGAGTTGCTGGAAGGTCTAACGGAAATCCCGGAGGTAACTTCGATCTATGCCAAGCTTCCTTTCGATATAGTGGGAGGAGGCAGGGCCGGGATGGTCGTGCCATCCGTCGACTGGGACTCCGCTGTAGCCTACATTCGTGCGGCCCATGACCGGGAACTGTCATTTTGTTACCTTATCAATGCCCCCTGTCTCGGCAACCTTGAGCAAACAGCCGAAGGGAAAAATCAAATACTGAACTTTGTCGGCCAACTTGTCGAGATTGGCGTCGACAGTGTCTCGATCGCCAATCTCGCCGTCCTCTCACTGGTGCGCCGTAATTTTCCCCATCTGGCAATTCGCGGCAGCGTGCTGAGCTGGCCAACCAACCTCTCCAGGCTGAAGTATCAGGAAGCTCTCGGGGTCGATCCGCTGATTATCCCCTACAGCGAGTTCAACCGGGATTTCAACATGCTCGGCAAAATCCGTTCCGGGCTGTCGTGCGGGATGCAGCTGTTTGTCAACGTCTCGTGCATCTACAACTGTCACTACCTTGCAGAACATGCATGCAGCGTGGGACATGCCTCCCAGCTGGCGCAAAACACCGGCCAGGCGAGTTTTTTTCTCGATTTCTACCTCTGGCAGTGTACGCGTCGTCGCCTGCTTCACCCGGAGCTCCTGCTGATGAGTCGGTGGATTCGTCCCGAAGATCTTCATGTCTATGAAGCCCTGGGCTTCGATGAATTCAAGATTATCGATCGTTCCAGGTCTACGGCCTGGCTGCTGCGCGCCGCCGGAGCGTATGCCGACCGGAGCTACGAAGGGAATCTTCTGGATATCCTGTCGCTTGAGATGCTCGGCGATCCGGCCGGCTTCCACAGTGATATAGACGAGCAGGTGCGTGAGCGAATGCGGCACTACGGCAAGGAGGAACGCCGGCTCATGCTGCGCATGCTGAAACTGCGACGTCGACTTTTAGCCCTTGATCTTGTCATCGATAATGCCGAATTAACGGATTTTCTCGCGGGATTCCGGAAAATCCGCTGCTCGGAAACCTACTGCGAGGATTGCCGCTACTGCCACCGCTATGCCGAACGTGCCGTCCGTTTTGACCGTGGGGAGGCCGAGGTGCTCGCCGGGGATATCGGAAAATTGCTTGAAGACTCCTTGAACATTGGGAATTCAGGGTAGAGGTGGATTACGGTATCATTAAGAATTGCATCGACAAACGTCGATCCTTATCATCCCACTCTTGTAATCTTTCGGTCCTGCAGGAGCTGCACCTTTCTTCCGTAATAATTAGTGGTTCCTCAATATCTTGAGGGGTATCATCAGCCACCCATCAAATACCAGCCACGCATTCCCGAGATATATTCCACCGATTACAACACATAATCGCCTAGTTTTATTCTAGAGATAGTCGGCATGTTATTTGCTGCTCTGTTGCTGATCATGCATCAGACGATAGCAAATTCTGCACCCGGAATTGGCAGCATCTGCAAAAAACCGGCTGAAGAAAACAAAGGCGTTAATATGCTCCTCTTACGGGATGTTGAAAAAAACAAGCCGAAAAAGCGGATTTATGTTCGGATATGCATCTGGCTTGTCCTTGTCCTTATGACGGGGTGGGCTGTTCTGGTCATATGGTTTTCAGATCTGACACCGGGTATCAGACTCATGTCGGCGTTGCTCTTTGCAATGGCCACCCTCCTGTCTCCTCTTCTCCTTCGTCCCCGATGGTTGGGGCCGGCTGTTTCCTGTCTCCTCCTCGCAGGCATCGTTATCTGGTTTCTCTCTTTAACCCCTTCAAATACCCGGGACTGGCAACCAGATATGGCCGTCATTCCCCATGCGGAAGTTACCGGAAACAAGATTGCTCTGCATAATATCCGCAACTGTGACTACCAGACCGAGACCGATTTCACCTGCCATTATTATGGTCGGACATTCGATCTTGCAAAACTCCGGACTCTTGACCTCTTTCTTGTTTACTGGGGATCGCCAAATATTGCCCACACCATGCTCAGCTTTGGTTTCGAGGATGGCGGCAACGTCTGTTTTTCGATTGAAACCCGCAAAGAGAAAGGGGAGGAATATTCGGCGATTAAGGGATTTTTTCGCCAGTACGAGAAGATGTACGTTGTCGCCGACGAGCGTGATGTGGTGCGTCTGCGCACAAATTTTCGGCACGAGGATGTCTATCTGTATCGTCTGCAGGTACAACCCGAAATAGTCCGCAAGGTATTTCTTGATTATCTGCAAGAGGTGAACCGCCTCAAGGCGCACCCCGAGTGGTACAACGCCCTCACCGGTAACTGCACCACCAGTATTCGCAAACATACTGTGCCGTATAATCCCGACGCCAGGTTGGACTGGCGGTTGATCGTCAATGGGTATCTCGACGAGATGATCTATGAAAGAGGTTTCCTCAGCTATGCCCTGGCGTTTACAGAGTTAAAAAAGATGAGTTACATCAACAAAAAGGCTCAGGCGGCCGATCAAGCTCCCGACTTCTCCCGGCGTATCCGCGAAGGGTTGCCGGAACAAACACATTAAGGTGCCTCATGGTCTCATACGGAAAATTATTTTATCTGACCGAATACAGTCGTTTCCTGGCCTTGTTGCTGTTTCTTGTTGTTTTGTCCGGATGTGCCGGCCCGATTGGTGTTGCCAGGGTTTCGCCCCAAGAATCATATAATCTCAAAACCGAAAATTCTTTGGGTGACGGAATAATCAGTGACAGCAGCAAGACTGTTTTGCAAAGATACAATCTCCTCGATGCGCAGGCTGAGGAACCCCTGAAAACGATACAGGCCCTGCATGTCATCAGCAAGTCGGATGATCGTCGCGACATTCTTTTCACCTTGTCGGAACTGTGTTATCTGCAGGGGCAAAAATTGATAAAAAAATCCACCGATAACAGTCGCCGAGAAGCACAGGATGTGCTTCTCCAGTCCGCCGTGTATGCGTACTTCTACCTTTTGGGCGATGGTCGCGAGCCGCCCCCGAATGCTTATGATCCGCGTTTCCGGGATGCCTGTGATCTGTATAATCATGCACTGTATCAGGCCTTTCCCGTCAATGACAAGAGCGGCCTGAATCTCTCAGGGGGCGTGCGGCAACTACCTGGAGGAGAACTGTCTCTTATTCTCAAAACCGATACCCTCTCCTGGGATTATGCCAATTTTGAAGGATTGTTTCCTGCCGACAGCTATGCGGTTCGGGGATTCACTGTCCGCAATCGTTCAGCCGGCTTGGGAATGCCGCTTGTAGGGTTGACCCGTAAAAGCATCGAGTCGCCGAATGGAGGTGCGCTGCCGATTACTGCATTTCTCAGGGTGTCGGGGGATTTCAGGGAGTATCAGCAGGGCCGATCCCAAGCCTTTCTTGAACTGTATTCGGCCTTGGACGATGTCAGGACACAGGTTAAAGATAAATCGGTACCGCTGGAAACGGATATCACGACGCCGCTTGCCTACAAACTTAATGAAGCCTGGCTCTGGAGGATGGGCGAAAAACGCTTCATCACCGGTGCTGATATCCCAGTGCGAGTTCTTCTTATCCAACCTTATGAGCCGGGCCGGATTCCGGTCGTGTTCGTTCACGGCACGGCGAGCAGTCCGGTCTGGTGGGCGGAGATGCTGAACTCCCTTCGGGCGGATCCTCAAATCCGTAAAAATTTCCAGTTCTGGTTCTATCAGTACAACAGCAGCAATATGGTGACTCTTTCGGCAGCTGAACTGCGAGAGGCGTTGGTCGGAATGATCAAACAACTCGACCCTCAGCAGAAAGACCCGGCCTTTCAGAATATGGTTGTAATCGGCCATAGCCAGGGAGGACTTCTCACCAAGATGACCGCGGTAGATACCGGCGATGTTCTGTGGAACGCCATCAGCGATAAACGCATTGATGAGGTAGAAATGGAACCGAACATCAAAGAGTTCGCCCGTCGACTGCTCATTTTTAAGCCGCTGCCATTCGTCAAAAGGGTCGTTTTCATATCCACACCGCACCGAGGAAGCTATCTAACGAAAGAATGGGTCCGTAGTTTTATCAGAAAAATGGTGAGGCTCCCGTTTAATATTGTGGTGAATAGCCAGGAGTTTCTCTACACACTGCACACTCAGTTCAAATTGCCAACCTCTCTTAAAGGGAGGATACCCACCAGCATTGACGGGATGTCCGAGGATAACCCTCTGCTCACGGGCTTGGTGTCTCTTCCCATAGTGCCCGGCGTGGTTGCCCACTCCATTATTGCCGTCAAACCCGGGATGGATATCGCCACAGGAAACGACGGTGTTGTCGGTTACCAAAGTGCCCATATTGAGGGAGTTGATTCCGAATTCATTGTCCGTTCCGAACATTCCTGCCAGGGCCATCCCTTTGCCATTGAGGAGGTTCGAAGAATTCTCCTGAAACATGTCGGGATTGACAACGCATGGCAGGCTCCTGCTGAAACAGCTTCGGCACCGGCTGTGTCAAGGCCGATTGGGATGCAAACGCAATAACATCTTTCGGTATTTTCCCTGTTCTGCGATAGAACAGAATGGATATCGCTGGATGTAGAGCTTTTGCCTTATTTTTTAGCTTTCTCAATGGAAACAACGAATGCTTCCGTGTAGGTGATGACGATATTGTCACCGGCCTTGACTTTCTCAAGGTTGGCAGGATCCTGAACCTTTACGATCAGCACACCGCCATCCGGCATTCCTAGGCTGACAGTTTTGTTGGTCTTATCGATATCCTTGACGTCAGCGGTAATAGTTCTTTCGATAGTCTCGAATGCCCCGGGCTTGCTGCCCGGAGTTGCCCTGCCGATTCTCTGGGTCGTTTCATCCCGAACCTCTCCGGGTTTGGCCATCCGCACGGCCAGGGCTTCGGAATACACCGCCACCACCTCATCGCCTGCTTTTACCTGAGGCAGATTGATCACCTCTTTGCCGGCATGGAGAGTAAACGTTTTGCCATTGGGAGCTTGCAGGGTGACCATCCGTGTTTGCAGATCAACCGCTTTGACAGTCGCTGTGACCGATACCATCCCTGACTTTTCGATTCTCAGATCCTTTTTGGGTTCGGCGCAGCCCCACAAGTTTGCCGTGACCAACGCAATCATCAACATTCGCATATATTTTTGCATACCTGTCTCCTTGTTTTTTTAGAGTGCATTTATCGGCTGTAAATCCCCAGGCAGTAAGCTTTAACATTTTGTGACTAATGCACTTTTGCATGCAACCGCGTCGAGCAGTTCAATCCATGAACTGATCAGTGATGCTGCCTCTTCATTTTGGAGTCTGACTGCAAAAGTATCAAGATCAATGCCGAGCTGCGAATACCGAGAGAGTAATTCCTCGCAGTCTCCGCCGTCTGCCGGCAACGGTGTTCCCAGAAAATTGCACCCTATGATTGATTTCAAGGTATTCTCAGGTATGGCCGCGACCGTGAGCGGCGCCACCAGATCCTTGATAAGAGAGGCGCCAAACTGTTTGCACTGATAGTTTGTATCCATTGTCCAAACCAGGCGAAGAGGTCGGGAACCGGCATTATAGGCGCGCTCCCATTCCTGCGAATTGTGCAGGTCGCGTGAAGCCTTGTAAATCCTCCTGGCTATGGCAATTCCACTAGGAAGAAATGGGTCGTTCGACAATTCAGCCGAGAGCGCTTCAACAAGACGGCTGATGGATATTGAGGCGAAAGAGGTACCTGCAGGCTTGAGTCCCGCGGCAACGCGCCGTTCAATGCCTCGCAGACAGGCTTGGGCCGCGCTGAGAAACTGCCCGCATGAGACAAGAAAAGCTATGCTGACCGGGACTCCCGAATATATCACCTCTTCTATGGCTTCCAGCCAGTCCGGCAGACCTGGGATCGTAATAAGAATATTTGGTCGCCTGGCTTTCGCGTGAATGTTTGAAATTGCTGCTGTGATAGCTGCGGTATCATTTGTCGACAGGGGGAAAATGGTAAGCGCTACCCAACCGTCGACACCGTCGGTACGGTCGAAAACGGGTCGCAGGAGATCGGCGGCATGGCGGGCGTCCTCCATGATGAGTTCCTGTGCCAATGGTTCTCCGAACAGCCCCTCCGCCAGTTTTTTTCGGATTGCATTGTCGTAAACTTCCGAACTTCGCAGACTACGGCTGCAGGCAGCAGGACTCACGGATGCTCCCGTTATCGACCCTTCTTTAATGTACTGGATAAGCGACCCACTCTGGAGTTGTTCACGGGAGATGTTCTCCAGCCACAGACTCTGTCCGATACGGAGTAAGGTCGAAAGTATGTTCAAGGTGTTCCTCATATGGGTTAAAGAAAATCAGCACAATCGATTTTCTCAATGGCTAAGAACGCACGAACCGCGTGACACCCTGCAACCGTGTAGCAAATAAGAGACCAGAATCGGATAAACGTGTTGGAAAAATAAGTCCTTTATTTTTCGCGAGGTTTTTATTATCCTACCTAATTAAAGGTGCTGTGACAGAATTTCTCAACCGCAGGATATTGAGGTTCCGCTAAGTGTTATGGGAGAGAAGATTGGCGCAAAATATGCCACATGAGAAGTTTGCCGACTTAGATCATCAAATGCGGCAGCAGCTGACCTTCGAAACACTTCTGTCGGATATATCCACTCAGTTCATCAACCTGCCAATCGATCGGATTGACAATCATATTGAGGGAGCCCAACGGCGAATCTGCGAATGCCTGGGGTTCGATACGTCGACTTTGTGGCAGTGTTCGGCTGAACAACCGCGGTTGATGACACTCACCCACATGCACAGCCCACCGGATGGTCCAACGCGTCCAACTCAGATTGACGCGGAACAAGCATTTCCCTGGACATATCGCAAGATCCTGAAAGGCCGGCCATTCACTATCAACACCGATGAGTTGCCGGCAGAAGCATCCCGGGACCGGGAGGTTCGACTTCATTACGGCATAAAGTCCTCTGTGGTCATCCCCCTAAAGACAGGCGGCAAGCCGACCATCGGTGTCCTGAGCTTCGGCAATCTGCATGACACGCACGGCGGGACCACCGAGAACGTGAAAAGGCTGGAACTAGTTGCCCAGATTTTCTGTAATGCCTTGGCGCGTAAGCATGATGGTGAGCGTTTGCGGGAAAGCGAGAGGCGACTGAGCCTTGCGGTACATTCGGCCGGTGCCGGCATCTGGGAGTATGACTGCCAAACCCGGGTGTTTTGGGCCAGCGAACAGGCTCGGGAGATTTTCTGCTTCAATTTGAATGAAGAGATCAGCCTGGCCACCTTCGAACTTGCCATCCATCCCGACGACCTCCCCGGTGTCAGGCAAATATTCTCCGATGCCGTCGTAAAGGGGAAAATAATCGATATCGAGTTTCGAGTTCGGCTCGGCACCGATCGCCTGAGATGGATTTGTTCAAGAGGGAGGCCGTATTGCAAGGTTGATGGAGAGGTGAACAGGCTGCTGGGCGTTTCCATCGATATCAGTGAATACAAGCGCCTGGAAGGTGAACTGAAAGAACGGCTGACTGAGGTTGAAGCGCTCAGACGGCAGCTTGAAGGCGAGAACCACTATCTCCGCGAAGAACTGCAGAAAGAACAGGGATTCGAGCAGATGGTCGGCAACAGCAAGGCATTGAATAATGTGCTTGTGGCCGGCAGACAAGTCGCTGCAACGGATGCCACCGTGCTCATACTTGGTGAAACCGGGACCGGCAAGGGCTTGCTGGCCAATGCTATTCATATGATGAGCCCCCGCCGGGATCGGCCGTTTATCACAGTAAACTGCGCGGCCTTGCCGGCAGGTCTCATCGAAAGTGAACTCTTCGGTCGGGAAAAAGGGGCGTTTACCGGAGCACATGCCAGGCAGGCCGGCCGCTTTGAGGTTGCCGATCGCGGCACGATTTTTCTCGACGAGATCGGGGAAATGCCGCTGGACCTGCAGGCCAAACTCCTGCGGGTACTTCAGGATGGTGAATTCGAGAGGCTCGGCTGCACCAGGACGATAAAGGTGAATGCCAGGGTAGTTGCGGCAACTGCCCGCGATCTCGCCGAGGAGGTTCGAGGCGGTCGGTTTCGGCAGGACCTTTTCTACCGGCTCAACGTCTTTCCGATTACAATTCCACCACTCAGGCAGCGAACCGAAGATGTCGTCCTTCTGACCGAGTATTTCATCGAAAAATATAACCGCAGGATGGGGAAGCGGATTGAAACCATCTCTAAAAATATCCTAGACAAAATGGTGAAATACCATTGGCCTGGAAATGTGAGAGAGCTCGAGCATCTGGTTGAACGAAGTGTGATTATCAGCCAGGGAACTTCATTTACCCTTGGCGATCGACTCGACTCCTCTGCAACCCCGAACAAAGAAACCGAAAAACAAGATCTGGCCTCTATTGAACGTAATCACATCATGCAGGTTCTTCGCATGACCGAATGGAAAATCGAAGGGCCTGGCGGCGCGGCTTCGATCCTTGATCTTCATCCAAGCACGCTGCGCTTTCGAATAAAGAAATTAGGTATTCTTCGTCCCTCGTAGGCGCTGCCCCTTTCCCCGTAACGAGTGGCGGATCCTCAATATCTTGAGGGTGCATGTTAAGTCCTCATGGTGCCGGAATCGGATTTCAGATCAAATTTATATATCAATTACAATACGCAATCGGTTCGTTTTTTGCCAACTACATTCGGCATGTAATTTGCTGCTCTGTTGTCGCTAGGTAATGTGCTGCCGGGAGCATCCTCGGGATCCATCCCGAAATGCGAAATGTTTATGACCACAAGCAGCATGCAATGACGGCTATGCTCAAAGGAGTGGATCCGATGACGCAGTTTTACGCAAATCCCTCCTCATCTTCGCAAGGGATGGTCATATGAGGATACGGATAATACATGTGAAATAACATGAGCGGGGTGGAAAAAGCATGAAGAAAACAGCTCCGATACCCGGAGGAGAGATATCTCCGCCTGCGATGAATCTGCGATTCGATGTGATCGCAGGACTGACTGCTGCTGCGGTCGTTCTGCCCAAAGCGATGGCCTATGCGACCGTTGCCGGCCTGCCTGTCGCGGTAGGCCTCTATACCGCCTTTGTCCCGATGGCGATCTACGCCCTCCTCGGTTCGTCCCGAGTGCTCAGTGTCAGTACCACCACAACTTTGGCGATCCTGGCCGGGACGCAGCTCGGCCTGGCGGTGCCCGATGGCGATTCATCTCAACTCATCACTGCCGCGGTAACGCTGACCGCCCTGGTGGGAGTGATACTGCTGCTGGCTGCCGTCCTGCGACTGGGCTTTGTCGCCAACTTCATCTCAACGCCGGTGCTTACCGGCTTCAAGGCGGGAATAGGTATGGTGATCGTGCTCGATCAGGTGCCTAAACTCCTTGGTATTCATCTCGCCAAACAGGGTTTTTTCCGTGATGCTTTCTCCCTGGTTCAGCACATGCCCGAGACCTCGTCGATTACCCTGGCTGTGGCGGGCGCGACGTTTTTTGTGCTGATCGGCATGGAGCTGCTCCGGCCGCATTCGCCGGCACCGCTGGTGGCGGTGGGGGGAGCCATCGCCGCTTCATGGTACTTTGGCCTGCACGATCAGGGCGTCGCTACGGTCGGTCTGATTCCACAGGGGCTGCCTTCCCTTACCCTGCCTGACCTGGCGCTGGTTGAACAATTACTGCCGGGCGCTTTCGGCATCGCCCTGATGAGTTTCACCGAGTCGATTGCGGCGGGGCGGGCCTTTGCCGGTCGCGCCGATCCGTCGATCAATGCCAATCGTGAATTGATTGCGACAGGTGCGGCCAACCTGGGCGGGGCCCTGTTCGGGGCCATGCCCGCCGGCGGAGGCACATCGCAGACCGCCGTCGTACGGGCTGCGGGCGGTAGCTCTCAGAAGGCTTCACTCATCACCGCCGGCGCCGCAGCCGCGACCATGCTGCTGCTCGCCCCCCTGCTGGGCCTGCTGCCCTATGCTACGCTTGCCGCGGTCGTTATCGTCTACTCCGTCGGGCTGATCCAGCCGGCTGAGTTCCGCGCAATCCTCAAGATTCGCCGGATGGAGTTCCTCTGGGCCATGGTGGCCTGTCTTGGCGTCCTGGTTTTCGGCACGCTGAAGGGTATAGTGGTGGCCATCGTCGTCTCGCTGATCGGCCTGTCCAGTCAGACCGCCAATCCTCCTGTCTATGTCATCGCCCGCAAGCGCGGTGCCGACGTGCTGCGCCCGCTGTCGATTGCCAATCCCGACGATGAAACCTTCGAGGGGCTGTTGATCCTCCGTCCTGAGGGACGTATCTATTTTGTCAACGCCCAGAACATAGCCGGAAAAATCAGTGCACTGGTGGAGAAATACCAGCCTCGGGTGGTTGTTTTGGATATGAGCCGGGTACCGGATATCGAATACTCAGCCCTGCAGATGCTCATCGAGGGCGAGAAACGAACGACGGAGCGTGGGGTGACGTTGTGGCTGGCAGCCCTGAATCCTGCCGTGATCAAGGTGGTGCGGCAGTCCGGTCTGGCCGATCGCCTCGGTAAAGAGCGCCTGCTGTTTAACGCACGTGCGGCGATCGCTCGATTCGAGACGCTTCAGGCTGTGACTGATAGCAGTGCTCGCTGACAAGGAGGGGGCAATGGGAAAAACCAAAAAGAAAAAAAACAAGGAAATATCAAAGGCCAACCCAAAGTTGAATAACAAGAACTACCAGATCGAGCTGGCCAAACTGCACGGGGAACTCGTCAAACTGCAGCAGTGGGTTGTCCACAAGGGACTCAAGGTCTGTGTGGTGTTTGAAGGACGCGACGGGGCCGGCAAGGGCGGGGTGATCAAGGCCATCACCGAGCGGGCGAGCCCGAGGATTTTTCGGGTCGTAGCATTGCCTGCGCCGACCGAACGGGAAAAGTCGCAGATGTACGCCCAGCGCTACCTGCCTCATCTGCCGGCAGCAGGGGAGGTTGTGATCTTTGACCGGAGCTGGTACAACCGGGCGGGTGTCGAGCGGGTGATGGGATTCTGCGCGGAGGAACAGGTCAAACGTTTTCTCAATGTTGTTCCGGCCTTTGAGAAAATGATGGTCGAATCGGGGATTATCCTGCTGAAATATTGGCTCGAAGTCAGCCCGGAGGAACAGACCCGCCGCCTTACCTCACGGATTGATGATCCCCGCAAGATATGGAAGCTCACACCGATGGATCTTAAATCCTATGACCGCTGGGATGACTATACGCTGGCCCGGGATGAGATGTTCGCTAAGACTGATGTCCCCTGGTCGCCATGGCATGTCGCCAAATCCAACGATAAAAAGCGGGCACGTCTGAACATCATCGGCCATCTGCTCAGCTCAATCGAATTCCAGAAACTTGACACTGAAAAGGTGAAACTGTCTCAACGCAAGATCGGCAAGAAATATCAGGAACGAGACTATCCGTTCAAGCTCATTCCCGAGAGATTCTGAAAAGTTGATCGATGTATAAGACGAGTGATCGCAATGATCGTAAAGCTTCTCATCTCTTTTTTGCTGGTGGCCCTGTGTGTGACAGCACATGCGCTCGGGATAACATTTTTATTTCGAAGGATCGACCATTCGACTGAACTTGCCGACCCCCGTTTCTGGGTGCCGGTCTGGTGTCTTGTTCGGGTTGCCGGTCGGCTCATTTTGCTGCATCTGTTTGAAATTTCCCTTTGGGCCGTGTTTTACATGTACGGGCATGCTATGCCTGACCCACAATCGGCTTTGTACTTCAGTTCGGTTACCTATACCACAGTGGGCTACGGCGATCTGGTGTTGCCGGAAAAATGGCGTTTGGTCGGAGGGATCGAGGCACTCACAGGTATCCTCATGTGCGGCTGGTCCACGGGTTTCTTCTTCACTGTCGTGACCCGCATGCATCAAACCCGGGTGATTGATCAAAAAAGGGAATTGCCATGAAGGACGACACGATTTTCCATATTCCTAACATAAATATTGTACATAGTTCGATGGATAAGTTAAAATGAGTTGCTTCCGGACGGTTGCCTTCTACCCCCCTCGTGAGTGTGACCATCTGAATCCCATCCTTTGCAGGAACACCGGAAAACAGCTAGCTGTAACCAAAATGTCCCAAGTCGGTGCAGGTCAATCTCATTCACTGTGGAGGACTAGTCATCACATCATGGACAAAACCAATCACCCATTTCATTCATTCCAAATCGCCGGACGTCGCCGGTTAGGTCCAACGCTGATCTTTCACGGGTTGCTCTTTTTGATCCTGGTGTCCCAGGCCATACCCGTCCCCGCCCAGGCCTCCATGTTCAAAGGTGAGACACTCGATAAGGTGGCCGATGTCCTTGCCTGGATTGTCCTCATCGTAGCTCCGGTTGTGGCAATAATCGTATTCTGGATCGTCCATATCCTGCCGGAAAGGATTGCCGAGAGGAGAAAACATCCTCAGGCCAAGGCCATTCAGACCCTTTGCCTGCTTTCCCTGGTCTTCGGGGGCCTGCTCTGGCCGATTGCCTGGCTCTGGGCCTACTCCAAGCCGGTTTTATACAAGCTGGCCTATGGCACGGACACGGTGGAACCTGAGCACGGTGACAAGGATAAAACTGCCACCGTCGCCGACGACGATACACACGAGCTGCAGCGGTTGCGGGCACGGTTGGCTGAACTGGAAGCGAAACTGGCCGAAGAACCGGCAGCAGTAGAAGGAGGTCAGGTCTGAGATGGAAATTCTTCTCCTGGGCATATACTCTTTTTTCGCCTGGCTGGTCTTTTTCAAGTTCAAATGGCTGCCTTGGAATATCACCACCCAGGTCATCACCATAACCATTCCCATTATCGGTATAGCGACCCTGATTCTTCTCTTGAACATTTTCGCCCCTTCCTCCAATGATGTCCGTGTCATCAATTATGTCGTGGTCATCAACCCCCGGGTGAACGGACTGGTTACCGAGGTGCCCGTTGATCCAAACCGACCCATCAAAAAGGGCGACGTGTTGTTCAAGATCGATCCGGTACCCTATGAGAATGAGGTCAAGGTTTATAAAGCCCAGCTGGAGCAGTTGAAGGTCCAGCTTATCACCGCGAATGCAAATCTTCGCAGCCAGCGCGAACAGCTCAAGGCTGCTACCGGCAAGAAGGAGGCGGTCGCTGCCAAACTGAGACTCGGCCGGGTGCGAGGCGTGCAGTTCAAGGAACTGGCCGAGACGGGTGCCGGCAACAGGTTCGATTATGAGCAGAACCAGGCCGACATTGCCAACCTCACAGCCGAACTCGCGTCAGCCACTGCAAGTGAATCGCAGATCGTCGAAATCCTTGCCGCCAAGACACCGGAAGGGGAACAGGATACAATAGCCGATATAAAAGCTCAGATTGAACGAGCCAAGGCCCAGCTTGCCGATTCGCAGTGGAAGCTCGACCAGACAGTCTATCATGCTCCGGCCAATGGTACCGTCGTTTCCCTGGCCCTGCGTCCAGGCGCCATGGCCGTACCGTTGCCGATGGTTCCCGCCATGAATTTTGTTGAAGATGAACAGTGGATTCTCGCCATCTTCAACCAGAATGAGGTTCGCAAGATCAAACCGGATCAGGAGGCGGAAATCGCCTTCAGGATGTACCCAGGCCGTATTATCAAGTGCAAAGTGGATTCCATCATGTGGGCCACGGCTCAGGGGCAGCTGCCCATCGGGTCGATGAATACGGCGGCCGGCGTTGCGCCTGTCCCGCCCAACAGCCTTGCCGTTCGTCTGCTGGTGGATAAAAATGATCAGGATGTTTTTCTCGCTGCCGGTGCCCGCGGTGCCGGGGCAGTCTACACCGACAGCGGCGAAATGATCCATATTATCCGTAAGGTAATTCTACGTGTCGGTGCCAAGCTCGATTGGCTGATCCTGAAATTGCACTGAGAGGCGGATATGCTGCGAGAGAAATTTTCGAACGGCCCACTTTCAGTAAAGAGAAAAGCCGGGCGATTCCCCCGATTCTGCCTCATGTTTGCTGCATTGTTATTGCCGGCCGCCGGCTGCAGCCTCAAATCGCCTCCCGGGCGAGAGGGAATTCAGCAACAGGCGCTTACCAATATCGACCTGCCTGCCGGCTGGAAGGCGGGCGGCCTTTCGGGACCTGTCGCAGGTGACTGGCTGGACTCGTTTGATGACGATCAGCTCTCGGCACTGGTGGCCGAGGCTGTTACCCACAATCCGGATCTCAGGATCAGTGCCGTCAGGGTTGAGCAGGCTGCCGGGTATGTCAATCTTGCCAAGGCAACTCTTCTCCCAGCGATCAATTTCCTCGGCACGGGGGGTACTAAATCCGGTGGCGGCGACATGAGTTCCGCCCTGCAGGGAATCGCCTTCGCCGCATCCTGGGAACTGGACCTCTGGGGCCGCCTCCGCTATGGCCGCAGTTCCGCAGAAGAAACCTATCTCTCAGCCCAGGCCGATTTCGATTTTGCCCGCCAGTCGATTGCTGCAAGCACTGCCAGGAGCTGGTTTACGGCTACCGAAACCTGGCTGCAGCGGCAGATCGCAAGCGAGATGGTGCAGTCGGCGCAACTGCTGCTTGCTCTTACCGAACAACGCTATCGGGTCGGTGTCACCGGGGAAGAGGATGTTGTGCTGGCGCAGGCCAGCCTCGGCACTCTTCAGGACAATGCCGCACAAGTTAACCTGGCTCACGGGCAAACCCTGCGAGGTCTGGAGTTGCTGATCGGCCGGTATCCCGCCGCTGAACTGAAGGCTCGCCGGAATCTGGCAAAACTGCCTGGTCCCGTGCCTGTCGGCATACCACTGGAACTGCTTGAACGCCGTCCCGACCTCATCGCTGCCGAGCGCCGGGTGGCGGCCGCCTTCAACCGGGTTGGCGAGGCCAAAGCCGCCCGTCTGCCCCGTATCACCCTCAATGCCAGTGTTGCCGCCTTTACCAGCGAAGTTATCAGATTGAAAGACGATTTTAATAATCCCGTCAGTGGCGCCGGGGCTCGGCTCATCGCCCCGGTTTACCAGGGAGGAGCACTGCAGACGCAGGTTGAAATCCGCACCCTCGAGCAGAAAGAGGCTATCGCACAATATGCCGGAATCGCCCTGCGCGCACTCGGCGATGTCGAGAACACTCTCGCTGCGATACAAAACCTGACCGAGCGCGAACAGCTTCTGCAGCGCACAGTCATCGACCACCAGCGCGCCTTTGAACTGGTGGAGACGTCTTATCGGACCGGTAGAACCGATCTGCGTAATGTACAACAGCAGCTGCTCGACCTCCACGCCGCCCGCCTTAGTCTTTTGCGCGTGGAGAGTGAACAGTTGAGCCAGCGCGTCAACCTGCACCTGGCTCTGGGGGGCGGCTTCGGCGCAGATTTTTAAGAAATGCCGATTCAAGCGATGGAACGTGCCGCTGAGTCGCGCGAGCCCGTCGCCGCGTGGTAACAGCTCTTGAACCCATGAAAAATGAGGTGAAAACGTATGGCACTCAATAAAAATGCCCAACTGGAACAGAAATGGAACATGTGGTCAGTATCAATGGTTATGCTGCTCGCTGTCTGGCTGGTTTTGAGCAGTCACCCTGTCGGGGTGCTCGCAGCCCAGGTGCAGAACAGTTCTGAGGAGAAAACGTTACTGAAGGCATCGTCGGTGATCAGCCCCGACCTGCTGAAGAGCGACCTTTACACTGTGGATGAAGAGATCGTCAACGATGGGCTGCTCAACCACTACACGGTGCGCTCTCAATTTGGCGTGTTCAGGGCCAATTCAACCCCGAACCTCAAGCAGCTTCTTTATGAAATCCAGGCCATTGCCGCCATGAAAAAGATCGAGACAAAAAACACCGCCGCAGAATCGGTGGTGCAGTCCGGGAAAAATACAGTCCACGGGATAGCAAACCTGGTCACTGATCCGCGAAAAACTCTGGAAGGTGCTGCCGCCGGGGTCGGCAGTCTCTTCAATCGGGCATCACAGGTGGTCGGCAAAAGGAAGACAACCGATGCTGAAGACAACAAGCTTGAACAATTCATCGGGAAATCCAAATCAAAAGGTGAGATAGCCACCAGATACGGGGTCAGTGTCTATTCTTTGAATCCGGTATTGCAGCAGGAACTGGAGCGCCTGGGCTGGGCGGATTATCTCGGCGGGATTGGTGTGGGCCTGGCCCAGACCGCGGTGCCCGGATCCGGTGGACTCTTGCTGACAACTTCAGGTACAGCCCGACTTTTGAATGAAGTCATCAATAACACCCCGGCCTCTGAGTTATGGGTGCAAAATAAAAATAAACTGGAGGCAATGAAAATCGACTCCGACACAGTGCAGCTCTATCTCAATAACCCGTCATTCTCGCCCGCCCTCCAGACAATCATGGTCGAGGCCCTGGAAAGTATGAATGGAGTTGAGAACAGGGGGCTTTTCATCAAGGTCTCTCTCCAGGCGAATACTCATGAAATGGCCGATACCATAACCAAGATAACGACGATGATCGCCGGTTATCATAAAAATGTCGAACCGCTGCAGAGTCTTGCACCATACGCCAGATTCCTTTACGCCAAGACTGAAAAGGGCGCTGCCGTCGTGGTATTCCCGGCAGATCACGTACTCTGGAGCGGCAGGGTCGCCGATGTCGCCACCTGGCTCTCGGAGCCAGTGCAAGGGGAGGCACTGCCTGCCGGGTTGCAGATGTGGATACTGGGGGATTTCAGCGGGAAGGCCAAGGCAGAACTGCAGTCCCTGGGCTGGGAACTGCACCCCAACGCCCAAGGCAAGCTGATGCCGGACAAGAAACAGAAATCCTGACAAGCAAGGTGTTGCCATGAAAAATCCTTTTTCAAAAATACTGACCGTGATCCTCATGGTATCGGCATCGTCCTTTGCATATTCTGCCGAATCTCCTCCTGAAGATCCTGGCTGGCCCAGGCTTATTGAGGAGAACGGTAAAGAACTGATCATCTATCAACCCCAGGTGGACTACTGGACGGATTACAGGATCCTCCATCTTCGTTGTGCCATTGCCGTGAAAACCGGAAAAAGTGCCAAAGAAAAATTCGGTGTGGCTGAGATAGAGGCGGAAACCGTGGTCGATCAGGGAAACCGGGTGGTGGCGCTGTTGCCGAAATTGCGCATCCTGCGGTTCCCGAATACCTCGGACTCGGAAGCGAATTCTCTGCGCAGGACGGTGGATGAACTGTATCCGAAGGGGAGGCCGTTGACGGTATCCCTCGACCGGATCCTGGCTTATCTGGACGTCGAGAAGCAACCTCAGCAACATGCCGTCGACCTCAATCTTGATCCGCCGAGAATCTTTTTCAGCACCAGACCCGCCATTCTTGTGATGTTCATGGGTGAACCCCAGTTGCAGCCGGTGGTGAAAGACCAGAACGAGTTGATGTTCGCCGTCAACACCAACTGGGATATCTTTTTTGATGCGGTTAGCCAGCGATATTATCTGCTGAACGGCGACAACTGGCTGATGACGGCGGATGCGCTCAAAGGGCCATGGACGTCAGCGGGCACTCTGCCAAAGGGTCTTTCTTTACTGCCCGCGGATGAAAACTGGGCCGATGTAAGGGCCCACGTCCCCGGTACACGGGTTTCCGATCTTCCCGCAGTATTTGTCAGCACCGAACCGGCGGAATTGATTCTCACTCAGGGAAAACCGACCTTCAGCCCCATCCTCGGGACCAAACTGATGAGGGTGGTAAATACCGATACCTCCGTATTTCTCCATTCGGCTGAGAAAAAATACTATCTTCTGATCGCAGGCCGTTGGTTTCGGGCCGCCGGTCTGAAAGGCCCGTGGTCGGCTGCCAGCAAAGATCTGCCTGACGATTTCATCAGGATTCCAGGCCATGATCCGGCCGCCTTCGTCAAGGCCTCCGTACCCGGCACAACCGAAGCAAAAGATGCGGTGCTGTTAGCCTCTATCCCCGCCAAAACTGTGACGACAACGGCTGATCCTCCTGTGGTGCAGGTGAGCTATGACGGCCAGCCGAATTTTCAGGTCATAGAGACTACGACGGTCCAGTATGCTATCAACTCGCCGAAATCGGTCTTTCTCGTGAATGGCAGCTATTACTGCTGCAATAACGGTGTCTGGTTTGAGAGCCGCAATGCCACAGGCCCATGGACCCTCTGTACCAGTGTGCCGTCGGCCATCTATACCATCCCGCCCTCCCACCCCATGCACAACGTGACCTACGTTATCGTGCAGAGCACCACGCCGACCACGGTCGTCTACACCCAGACCGCCGGTTACAGCGGAGAATACGTAGCGGCGACCGGGGTGCTGATGTTCGGTGCCGGAATGGTGGCCGGTGCGACGATTGCCGACAGTCATCATCACTCTTATTACCCCCCTTATCCGGTTCATTATTCCTACGGCTGGGGGGCTCGATATGACTATCATAACGGCGGTTATTACCGGGCCGGCCATGCCGCTTATGGTCCGCATGCCGGCGGAGGGGCCGGAGTCGCCTATAATCCCCGTACCGGGACATACTCACGTGGAGCCTATGCCTATGGGCCTTCCGGCAGCGCTTCGGCCGGACGGGCCTACAATCCCTACACCGGAACCCGGGCAGGTGCCGCCCGGGTTGACACGGCATACGGCTCGGCCGGGAGGGCTGCCGCCTACAATCCAGTTACCGGTAATGCAGCGCGGGGCGGTTATCGGACAGGCGACCGGGGATCTGCAGCCGCAGTGCAGACGAACAGGGGTACAGGTGCCGCCGGCGTCAGGGCGGACAGCGGCGCGGGTGTCGGTGCCTGGGATACCCGATACAGCCAGGGCGCGGTTGCCAAGGATAAACAAGGCAATGTTTATGCCGGCAAAGACGGGAATGTTTACAGAAAGGACAACTCCGGCAACTGGAGTAGCAATAGCGGCAGCGGATGGCAATCGACAAGCAGACCGCAGCCCACCCGTGAGCTCAACGCGCAGGCCGGGGCGCGGGCACGCGGCAACCAGATGCACGGGCGTCGTGTCAGATAGCATCTCCTGCTAATAACTCTTTTTAAAGGGGCTAGTTGTGTCTCGCCGGCACCTGCTTGCAGTGACTCTGAACACACGTGTAAAGTGGCCGCCCAACGGATGAAAGAGTTTGATCCCCCCAGGGAGGTGAAAGCATGTTCAATACTATCATGGCACGGCTTCGCCAGAAGATAAATACCCTGCGGCAAGATCGGCTGCACAGGCAGGCCCTGATCAAGTCGGTTGAAGAGGTTGTCGATATTGCCGATCCGATAATTCGTCTTGCCCATCGTTACCGCAAGGTGTTGCTCCCATCAGTGGAAGAAACCATAAAATACTGTAAGAGTATGATTACTTTTCTTCCGGGCCCGGTTTGTCTGAATCGAAAAAACTACTATGACGATCCTCTGGTGAAGGCACTCTTCAGATCAACCGAGGAGATGGAAACGGTTGTCCAGCAGGCCCGGGAGGTAGCTGGCGCCGGTGGAGGGCAGGAGTTATTCGCTCTTTTGACCATGACCAAAATAGAGACGATCATCTACGGTCATAAACAGCAGGGTGAAATGATCCTTGCCGATGTCCCGATGAAGGCCGTGACGTTCGTTGACCACCGTGTCGTTGCGCCGACCCCCGACCTGCAGACCACCATGCTCAACCTTCGACAGCGCAGTCTTGCGATACTTGCCAGTGTTGCCATGGAAAAAATCGCCACACAGAAGGCGAACCTGGCCGAGTTGCGTGAGCGCCGGGCACGACTCTCTTCAATGAATCGTATCCTCCGCGGCAAACGTCATACATTTGAAGTTTTTGCCCAGCCTGAGCAGGAAAATGCCGAAAAGCTCCATGAATTGCAATCATTGCTGAGCGAAACCGAGAAGGAGATAGAGCTGGCGAAAAAGGAGCTTGAAACGCCTGACGACACGCTTGGTTACCTGAAACGGATCATGGATTCGCCGGGCGACACCTTGGTTCTTCGTGAAAAATCCCTGCGATTGAACTGGATGAATGTCGTCGTTCTGGAAAGTGGGGAACCATTTCATCAGATCAATCTTGCCGAATTGACCTTGAACGAAGAATTACAGCGCTTCGCAGTTCTGGTGTGTTTTGATCGGTAGATCGGGGAAATGCCGCTGGATCGGCAGGCCAAACTCCTCAGTGTAACTCCAGGACGGTAAAAGTTGACCGGCCTTTCTGAAAGCCGTACTCATCTTTTTCCCTGACCCAGGAAGTACTCGCTGCCGGACACGAGACACAGTGCATGCCGAATTTACAGGCAGGTTCACCAAGTGGGGATCTGCGGAAGAAGCCTTTAAGTTCTGGGCCGAGAGATTTACAAAACGCCTCACTACCTTGATGAAAGAATAGAACTCGACTCTGGGGACGCTGCAAGCAGGAATCTTGCTGAAAACAAGGAGCCTTCTATGGAAACGGAACGGAATGGAAAAGTACCGATCCTCGTTCTTTTCATTTGCATGCTGTTGGCAACAGGGTTGACTCCGGCGATGGCGGCTGGCGAACCGGCCAGAGGAGAAGGGACAATTCACGAACGTATTGCCGGGATGAGCGATGAAGAGGTGAGGAAATCGCTTATCGCCAAGATGCAGGAGCAGTCCTCGGCAACCAAGTCACCTGTTACGGACCAAGCTCCGGGCCCCGGTGCCACGCTCGGCGCATTCCTTGATATACTGGCTCGGCAATCGGACGATACCCATAAAGAACTGGGAAAACTTGTCGGCAATATCCCGGAAAGCATTCATGACTTATACCAGGTTTTGCTTTCATTTAGCCCTTATGGTACTCCCGGAGGGGCTCTCAGGAATATTTTTTGGGTACTGTTTTTCATCAGTATTGGCCTTATTGCCGAAAAAGCCGTCAACCTGTTTCTGACGAAAAAGTATTATAACCTTTCTCCCGGCAACCTCGCCAACTTGCCTGGATCGGGTGCCGACATGACCATTCCCGAGAGGTTTGCCGCAGTACTGATAACAATACTGCCATCTCTTCTTGGACTCTTTTTATTCTTTATAATAGCGTACGTCAGCTACTTCACTTTTATCTGGACCGATTCGCCTTCTCTTAAATTGCTCTTCCTCGCTGTTCTGCTGGCAATCACAATTATTCGGTTCATTGCCATCCTTGCCGAAATTGTTTTGTCACCATCCAATCGCCGGTTCCGGGCACTGCCGCTCAACTGTGCGCTCGCCGGGATCGCCTTTCGCCTCATTGTCTGGACCTGGGGATACATTATTGCGGTTATACTCTTCGCTATCGTTGCTTTCCGGCTCGGCGCCCGGCTCGAAACAGTGGTCTTGATCAAACTTTTCGCGGCGACAATACTCCTGGCAGTAACCGCAGTTATGGTGGCTATCTATCAAAAAAAGGTCACAGCGTACATCCTGGCTACAACACCTGAAGAAACGAAACCACAATCATGGGCAAAACAAAATCTCGCAGCGGTCTGGCATTTTCTCGCGCTGCTCTATCTCATAATCCTCTGGTGCCTGATGATTATGAGCATTGCCGATCCGGATGCCACTGCCAAGGGTGCATTTCTTATCAGTTTTTTTGTCCTGCCAATCTGGATGCTGGCCGATCGGGTGGTTCAATGGCTGGTCAAGCATACCATGCTCAGTTTGCGACTGTATGAGGAGGAATCATCTGCATCCCGGCAAACTGCCGACCGAGATGCCATCGGTGAACAGCACAGAGAGAATGAGCTGTTTCAAAAAGTAAAGCAATACGCCCGTCTTGCTTTGTTTCTCGCGGTCGTATTCTGGGTTGCCAGCCTCTGGGGGTATACCATCCCGCTTGTCTCCAATTTGACTGGTGTCCTTTTCGATTCCCTGATCATTATGGCTGTGGCCCTTCTTTTCTGGCAATTCATCAGTTCCTGGATTGAACGAAAAATCAAGGAATCGCTGCCGGAAGACTCAATACAGCGCGATGATGTCGACGCTGAATGGGGGGCCGCCCCCGCCCAGGGGAGAGCCTACACCCTGTTGCCCATGGTCCGCAGTTTTGTTGCCTCGATATTGATTGTCATGGTGACTCTGACCATCCTGTCCTCGATGGGAGTAGACATAGGCCCCCTTCTGGCCGGCGCCGGTGTGATCGGCCTGGCTGTCGGCTTTGGTGCCCAGAAGATAGTCTCGGACATCTTCTCCGGCATTTTCTACCTGCTCGATGATGCCTTCAGGGTAGGTGAATACCTGTCTGCCGGCGGGATCAGCGGCACCGTCGAGAAAATCAGCCTGCGTAACGTCATGCTTCGCCACCATCGGGGGATGCTGCAGATTGTTCCCCATAGTGAGTTGGGAATGATCACCAATTATATGCGGGGAGGGATCATTGAAAAATTCAGTCTTGATTTTGCCTATGATGCAGATATCGACAAGATACGGAAAATCATCAAGAAAGTGGGCCAGGAAATGCTCGAAGATCCGGAATTGGGCAAAAATTTCATCAGTCCGATAAAATCCCAGGGAGTCCGGGAGATTACCAATTCGGTGATGACCATCCGGGTGAAATTCACCGCCAAACCGGGAGCTCAGTTTGTCATCCGGCGAGAGGCCTTCAAACGTATCACAGCGGCAATGCACGCCAAAGGCATCCACTATGCCCATAAGAAGGTTATTGTCGATCTTCCTGCACCGGTAAACGGCCATGAAGATGCCTCGCAGGCGCAGAAGATCGCTCAGGCTGCGGGAGCGGCAGCCCGTGAAATATTCGATGAGGAGGAAAAGCTCAAGCGGCAGCTCGCACAACAAAAATAAAGATCAGTTCGACGATCTTAAATGACTCAAAGCAAACGCCAGCAGGTGGGATCCGAGGCCAGATAATCACCGGTGAGCTGGTAGGCTGCCCCCCGGCAACCGTAACACTCGGCCGCTTTTTCACAAACTCTGCACGGGCCCTTGATCGTCATCCGGTAATTCTTGAGATTGTTGATCACTTCACTGTTTTTCAGGATAACGGCCAGCCTGTTGCTGCGGATATTGTCGAGGGGGATGGTGACGCCGACACAGGGCATGACTTCGCCAATTGCGGTCACCAGGCAGGAGACCTGATGGCGCATACACCTGTTGCCGACCAGTGGCGGCTGAGGCTCCCAGTTGCGATCGAATTTTTCCTGGTCGATTGTCGAGAGCTCGGTGAAGAGGTCTTTCAATTCCCGCGGATCGACGTGCAGCCAGCTGTTTTTCAAGGCATGTGCCTGGGGAGTGATAACTTCAAAAAATGGTTCGATATTTTCCTCGCGAAGCCATTGCCACATCGCCGGTAATTCTTTGATGTTTTGCCGGCAGATTACCGTGCTGATTGCCAGGAACAGATTCTGGGACGGGTAGCCTGCCTCTTTCAAGGAGGCGAGCGCCTTGTCGATTATCTGAAATGCTCCTTTCTTTCCCGCCAGTTGGTCCTGAATGTGCTCCTTCCGTGAATTGAGTTTCAAGGCAATCCGTACCTTTTCCTCAGCCAGAACAGCCGCAAGGTCTTTATCGATTCCGGAGCCATTGGTGAACATCTCGATTTTCAGCCCTTCTTTGCCGATAAAGCGAATCATTTCTACAAGATGCGGATAAATAGACGGTTCTCCGCCGAGGATGATGATTTTTCGTGCTCCCATGGCTTTTGCCTGCAGGATGACGTCCTTGATTTCCTGACGGGAAAGTTCATTTCTGCATTCGATCTTTTCATCGACATAGCAGTAGGAGCAGCGGAAATTGCAGACCCGGCTGAATTCCATCTCCATGGAAAGCAGGCGGCCCGCAGCCACGGCCTCGCGGACTTCCTCCTCTGAAAACTCAAGATTGTATATCTGCATCGCAGTTACTGTGCCTTAATATATGCTCGCTGCACCTGTTGCAGAAGTTCAGCGGAGGAGGGGGGATTTTTTTGATAATCCGGTTCGATGTGTTCGATAATTTTAACTCCGATGGTGTTGTGTACCCTGGTATTAAATAGAAATTTGCCTGGAGTAAAAAGGTTGTCGGTATTACGAAGTTGCAGAACATAGAGAGGCGCGCTGCACATCCGGGCAATCTTGAACGCGCCCTTGTTCAGCTCGCCGATTTTTCCGTCGCGGCTCCTGGTCCCTTCCGGAAAGATGAAGAGATTGCCGCCGTCTTTGAGATACTGCGCCATTGTGTCCATCTGCGCGATCATCAACCCGGAAAAACGGCCTTCGCCTGTGGCGGGGAGGTACCCCGATTTGGTAATCATCCAGCCAAAGATCGGGGTGCCGAAAAATCGGGTTTTTACAATAGTCTTGTGCCGCGGGAAGAGGGCGATCAGCAACAATGGATCGAGGTAGGAGAGGTGATTGCAGACTATCACTGAAGATTTTATGGCGGCTATCCGTTCATCGATTTCAATTTTCTGACGCGGCGCGGTGACGCTTACCACGCGAAAAAAAATCCGGTAAAAAAGAGAATTCAGCCGCTGGAACTGAATCTCCGGATTTTTAACAAACAGCGCATAGGCGAGATAGCGCCAGGAAAAGAACAGGATAAAACCGAGGGTAAACCAGGCCCAGCAGGCCATGGTCGCACTGCAATCGAGAATTCGGTCGGCCAGGAGACCCGAGGGGCGGTGGCCGGGAGATTGTCCGGAAGAAGACATTGTTAAAAGAACGAAAAATTAATCCACCGCACTGCCGTTTTTAATAAGCAGACAGGTATTCACTCCGCCAAAGGCGAAATTCTGAATGGCTGCAATTTTTGTTTGGGTTTCAGTAACTTCACGGGTATGTCGCAGCATATTGCAGCGTTCGTCGACATTTTCCAGGTTCAGGGTGGGGGCAATAAATCCCTGCTCCATCATGTACAAGGTCAGAATCGACTCGATCACTCCGCAGGTGCCCATGGTGTGGCCCATGTAGCTTTTCAGGCCGGTGACAAACGGCTTGTCGCCATAGACCGCGGCAATGGCCTGGGCCTCGATCACATCGCCCATTTTTGTCGCCGTGGCATGGGCGCTGATAAAATCGACATCGTGAGGGGAGATGTTGGCATCGTCGAGAGCCAGACGCAAGGTCGCGGTAATTCCATCAAGATTTGGCAGGATAAGATCGCCGCCATTGTTGTTGCAGGCAAAGCCGATTATTTCGCCAAGGATGACCGCGCCACGTTTTTTAGCGGACTCATACTCTTCGAGCAGCACGGCGCCGCCGCCTTCTCCTACCACCAGCCCGTCCCGCTTGGCATCGAAAGGCCTAGGAGTAGAGTGCGGCGTATCGTTGTAGCCCACGGAACAGGCCAGCAGGTTATCGAAAACCGCAACGGTGGTGGTGTCGTATTCATCGGCCCCGCCGCAGATCATCGCATCCTGCATGCCGTATTTGACCATCTCATAGCCGTATCCGATCGATTGACTGCTGGTGGTGCAGGCGGTGGAGGAGGCAATGATTCGTCCGGTGATACCGAACATTCTGGTAATGTTCACTGCCGTGGTATGGACCATCGAGCGGAGATAATCAACCGCGCCGATGGAAGAAAATTTCGACTCGAGTTCATTGAAAAAGGTCTTGTAGATTTCGCGCTGGACCGTAGGACTGCCATGTGTCGAGCCGAAGGCGACACCAAGGCGGCCGGAGGTGATAAAATCCTGGCTGAGGCCGGAGCTTTCCAGAACATCTTTGGCAACCTGACAGGCATAGTAGGCCACCGGGCCCATGGTTTTGCGGAAATGTCGTTTGAAACCGTATTCTATGGGGTAATTCACCGTCCCGAAGACCCGGGAGTGAATGTGCTTGGTCAGGAGCCCATCGTCACGCAGAGGGATTACTCCGGATTTTCCCTGTCTGAGATTTTCAATAATCTCGTTTTTGTCATAGCCGATGGGGGTGATGGCGGAACAGGCAGTGATGACAACGCGTCGTTTCATGGTTTGCAGGCAGGGTCTATTTGGTTCGAGAGCTTTTGATCGCTTCTATATAATCAAGGATGTCATTGACTGTCCTGATCGTCATAGCCTTTTCTTTTTCCTCTCGGGTGAGGGAAAAGCCCAGGATGGAGATTTCAATTTTTCCCAGCAGTTCAATGGCATCGATGCTGTCAAAACCATGATCGTCCCGGAGGTTGTCATCGACACCCGGCTGCTCGAATTCAAAATCCTCGGTGAGGATTGTTAAAATTTTATCTTTAATCTCATCTTTGGTCATAATGGAATTGGCAAGAGTGTAGAAAATTTCGAATAATAACAGAAGGATTTTATCTTCGCTGTTGAGCCGAGCAGGCGTAAAGTCGAGTGGGATACTACACAGTTTTTGGCAATTGCAAAAGGAAATATTGAATCCAGGGGGTGCACATCCTGCAACGAGTCCATACGTACAGTGCGATGAGTCGTTGACCAATTCCTTGAATTTTCTCCCTCCATGTTTAACTTAGGATAATGCCTGACAAAAAAATAAGGGGTGCTGCTATGGAAAAATATTCTCATGTATCGACTAGAATGGCAGTCATTCTGTCCATCCTTCTCTTCGTGCAACTGGGTCTCTTCGGGTGTGCAGGGATGCGGCAGTTCGTGTCGGAAGACAATCGGATTCTCTTTTCCGACCAGGAAACCAGCCAGGGCGTTTTCGATTATCGACGATTAACCGTGGAATACAGTTATGCGCTGCAAGGCGACAATTTAACTCTTACAGGGAGAGTCTTTTACAGCGGCCGTGTCGATTCCCTGAATGTATATGTCCTGTTTTTCGATGCAACCGGAACCGTGATGCAAGAGCAGATAGTGTACTTTTCCGGATACCGTACTTCACGATACGGCTTGGCTGATAGTTCATTCGAGGAAACCATGGTCGTGCCTCCCACCGCAGCGGGAATATCTTTCGGCTATTCTGCGCAACATCGCACAGGAAAAAAATGACTTGCATCGGAAGCAGTAAACGTGCTTTCATGACACTACCCAGGCCCAACGAGGTGGCGGCCAACAACAGATTCTCGACGGCGGCGGCAGAACTCTGGATCTCCATGGTGCGGAAGAAGTCGAAGGATCTCTTTTGCCCGATCCGGAACAGCTCGCTGCCGTGGTTGATCAGGCTACCGGTGTTTTTCACGCCGATGACTACAGGGGCATTGGCCAGAGTCCTGGCAGCCATGCGCACAACATAATGCCGCCTTTCTGCGTTTTTCCTGTCGCCGCTGCCGCCAGTAGTCGGGATTACGCTCGCACCAGGATTTATACGCCTCTCGCTGATTTTCGCGGTAGTCTGCATCCGTACCCATTTTCAGTGCCTGGCTGGATGGGGTATTTCGGAATATCCGAGCACTACTCTCCCATTCCGAAAATCGACCACTTGCTACGCCGCAGGGTGCGAATGTGCTATTGGAAGCAATGGCGCTATTGTCGTACCAAGGTTCGCGAGTTGACGAAGCTCGGAACTTTCCTGCGTACTGCTATTTCGGCCGGCATGAGTCGAAAAGGTCCCTGGAGACTCTCCCGCACGTTGGCCACCCAATCAGGCATGACCAATCAATGGCTCAGGTTTCAAGGTCTACTATCTGTCAATGGGTAAACATCCATTACCCGGCTACGGCTCGGTAGCTCTTGGGAACCGCCTGGTGCGGACCCGCATGCCAGGAGGTGTGGGGGCTGGGGGAGAGATTCCCCCGGCTACCCGATTATGTTAATTTTAATCTTTTTGTGTTGGATAGCAGATATTTATTTCTGTAAATTCGATTTGTTTACCAATTTCCAAGCCACATTTTTCAAGATGCCCAGGCTCTGATTTGATAACTTCACCGAACAATTGCTTCTTGTCGGTTGATGTGCTTTTAATTTCAACCTTGAATGACGTTTCATTGTGACACAAAGCCACTACCATACCTACGGAAGGCTCTGGCTTTATACTTGTTCCATGAATTGAAATGGAATCTAATCCATTACAAACATCTAATTTGATAGTTTTCATATTTTCACCTTTCACAGAACTTGAATATTTATTTGGATTGTACATTTTTACATTTTTAAAGACATAACGTTTATTATAATGCAACATTTCTTTTTAACTCAATTTTTGCAGTTAATGTTTTCTCACCATTTTTTATTTCTACAAAGATAAGAAGTATTTGCTCGTCAGGCAATTGCCTTGATGTCTTTGATGCATTTTCTTTCCAAATTTCATTCGTAGCATGAATCAGTTCTTCAGCGTTTATTGAGATTTGGAATTTTCCGCACGAAGAACATTAAAATATTTCTTATCTCCATGATCAACTACATAATATTTTGAATTTTGATCACAAAGTGGACAATTTTCTTCAATGTAGGTTTTCATCTAGTCCTCCATATTTTACATAACGTAGAGTTCACAGGAAACTTTGGAGCGCAGCGGAAAAGCTTTCCTGTGGAACGTTTTGTGTACGCCCGGCATGGGCGTGATCTTATGGGGTGCAAGTCCCCTGTATGTAAACCCTGTTACTGTCGTGATGACAGGAACATAAATACTAGCCGAAAGCAAGGGCGTTCCCGCGAGGGCGCGTCCGGAGGAAGCTGGAGCGCAAAACTATGAGCCGACGAACAGAA